>Ga0209640_10004902_pt1 | contig 11700 bp, 12 predicted proteins | sample RifCSP10_1_FD_184018 | JGI IMG/M metagenome (GOLD analysis project Ga0209640, IMG submission 184018) | Soil microbial communities from Rifle, Colorado - Rifle CSP2_sed 10_1 (SPAdes) (version 2) | ecosystem: Environmental > Terrestrial > Deep subsurface > Rock core/Sediment | place: Rifle... | reverse complement strand
GCGCGGCGGCGCGCCGGCCACCCGGGAGAGCGCCTTGTTGCACCAGGGTTCCCTGGTCGAGCAGGTGGACGCCGTCGTCTTTGCCGGAGGGTCCGCGTTCGGCCTCGCGGCCTGCGACGGCGTGATGTCGTTTCTCGAAGAGCGCGGGCAGGGGTTCCCCACGCCGGCCGGCCCCGTTCCGATCGTTGCCGGCGCCGCCATCTTCGACCTCGTGGCCTCCGGCGGTGCCCGGCCGGGCGCGGCGGAGGGGCGCGCCGCGGCCGTCGAGGCCGAACGCGGCCACCCGCTCGTGGCGGGTCGCGTCGGCGCGGGACGCGGTGCGACCGTCGGGAAGTGGCGGGGGCTCGAGCACGGTGTGCCCGGCGGTCTCGGGACGTCTGGGAGGCGCGAAGCGCTCGAGGGCGCCGACCTGGTCGTCGCCGCCCTCGCGGTGGTCAATGCCGCGGGCGACGTGATCGACGAGGACGGTTCGATCCTTGCGGGCTCGTCGGCGGCGGAGGACGCGGCGCCGTTCCCAAGTCTCTACGGAGCGACGAACACGACGCTGGTGCTGGTGGCGACCAATGGCGCGCTCACCAAGCCCGAGTGCCTGCTGGTGGCCCAAAGCGCTCACGACGGGTTCGCACGGGCCGTCCATCCGGCGCACACGCGCGGCGACGGCGATCTCGCGGTGGCTCTGGCGACCGGCGAGGTGTCGGCCCCCGTCGATCTCGTGCGGGTTCGCGCCGCCGAAGTGGTTGCGGACGCGATTCGCGACGCGGTGCGGACGCGATGAGCGATCTGTTCGTCAGCAGCGAACCGGTACCCCCCTGGGATGAAGTGATGGCCGACGCAATGGGGTGCACGCGCTGTCGTCTCTCCGAGGGTCGCACCAACGTGGTGTGGGGGGTCGGCCGGCGCGACGCCGATCTCATGTTCGTCGGCGAAGGGCCGGGGCACGACGAGGACGTCAAGGGCGAGCCGTTCGTTGGTCGCGCCGGGCAACTGTTGACGCGGCTGATCGAGGGGATCGGACTCTCGCGCGACGATGTGTACATCGCCAACGTCGTCAAGTGCCGGCCACCCAACAATCGAGATCCGCAGCCCGACGAGATCGAGGCGTGTTCGCCGTTCTTGCGCGCCCAGGTGGCGCACGTTGGGCCCAAGGTCCTGATGACCCTGGGAAACTTCGCGACCAAGCAGCTCCTCGGAACCACCGAGGGCATCACCAAGATCCGAGGGCGCGAGTTCCCATTCCGCGACGGCGACGCCGTGTTGATTCCCACGTTTCATCCTGCTGCCGTGTTGCGGGGTCGCGGCGACGCCCTCGCACACATGCGTGCGGACTTCGTGCTTGCCAAAAGGGCAATGCGAAGGCATGCAGGAGCGTCCGACGCGTGAGCCTTCGTACGCAGAGCGTCGAGGAGACGCGAGATCTCGGGGAGGCGCTCGCCGCATTGCTGTGGCCGGGCGACGTGGTCGTCCTCGCGGGAGACCTCGGCACCGGAAAGACCGCGCTCGCGCAGGGAATCGGGCGCGGACTCGGCATCGCCGAGGCCATCGTGAGTCCGTCGTTCGTGATCGTGCGCGAATACGCGGGGAGAATCTCGCTCGTGCACGTGGACGTCTATCGCCTCGACTTCGTCCAGGAGCTCCACGATCTCGGCTTCGAGGAAGTGCTCGACGAAGAGCGCGTGACCCTGATCGAGTGGGGCGACCGGGTGACGGGACTGCTTCCCGAGGAACGGCTCGAGGTGACCCTCCGGGCGGCGGAGGGACCCGCGACGCGCGATATCGAGTGGGTTGCGCTCGGCCCGGCCTGGCTCGAGCGGTCGGACGCACTCGCCAAGGCCCTCTCGCCCTGGGCCCTGCCGGGCGACGGCGGTCGGTCGTGCTGATCCTCGGGATGGACACGGCCACGCCGCAGGTCGGCGTGGCCCTCGGTTCGGAGCACGGCCTTGTGGCGCAGATCCGCCTGGCGCAGGGGAGACGGCACGCCGAGCAGCTCGCGCCCGCCATCGAATACCTCCTGCGTGAGGCGCAGGCGCAGCCCAGCGACTTGGCGGCGATCGCCGTCGGGGTCGGGCCCGGCCTGTTCACCGGTCTCCGAGTCGGGGTGACCACCGCCAAAGTGATGGCGCAGGCGCTCGAGATCCCGGTCGTGCCGGTGCCGAGCCTCGACCTCGTTGCCTACCCGGTGCGGTTCACCGCCCGGGTCATCGCTGCCGTGTGTGACGCTCGGAGGGGCGAAGTGTTCTACAGCGTCTACCGGACGGTGCCCGGGGGAGTGCAGCGGGCCGGCGAGTATCGCGTCGGCGCGCCCGGAGAGGTGGCCGCCGAGCTCGTCGCCACCGGCGAGGACTTGCTGTTGGTCGGCGACGGCATCTCCGCCCACCGGCAGATGTTCGAAGACGAACTCGACCGGGCCGAGTTCGCGTCGACCTCGTTCGCCTACCCGAGCCCGTCCGCCTTGGTGGAGCTGGCGTGTTCCCGATACCGGCGCGAAGACTTCGTCCGAGCGTCGGAAGTCCAGCCCCTGTACCTGCGCAAGAGCGACGCGGAAATCGCGTGGGGACCCGACCGTGCGGGCCACGAGGGGGCGCCCTGATGGCGGCGAATCCCGAACAACGAGACATCGAAGTGACCATCGCCCGGATGCACCGGCGCGACCTGCGATCCGTCCTGCGGATCGAGACCGAGGTGTACCCGCGTCCGTGGAGCATGTCGCTGTTTCTCTCCGAGCTCGCGCTCGCCAACAGCCGCTCGTATTTCGTGGCGAAGATCGGCCGGCACGTGGTCGGCTACGCCGGGCTCATGATGAGCGACGCGGATGGCCACGTGACCACCATCGCCGTCGACCCCGACTGGCATCGCGAGAAGATCGGCACCCGGCTGATGCTGGCGTTGGCCCGGGAGGCGATCGAGCGCGATGCCACCAGCCTCACCCTCGAGGTGCGCGTCACCAACAAGGGCGCCCAGGCCCTCTACCGACGCTTCGGGTTTCTGCCCGTCGGCGTCCGTCGCAACTACTACCAGGAGACGAACGAGGATGCCCTGGTCATGTGGGCCGACGACGTCGACACCCCCGGGTATCGGAGGCGCCTCAACGCGATCGAAGACGCTCTCCCGGGCGCGACGCTGACCGAGCCGCCGGAGGAGGACGAGTGACCGTGACCGACCCGGACCTGACGATCCTCGGCGTCGAGACGTCGTGCGACGAGACCGCCGTCGGAATCGTCAGCGGCGGGGCCGACGTGCGTTCGTCGGTGATCGCCAGCCAAGTCGACCTCCACGCCCGCTTCGGCGGCGTCGTCCCCGAAGTCGCCTCGCGGGCGCACACGCAGCTCGTGAACGGGGTGCTCGCGCAAGCCCTCGTCGAGGCGGGGCTCACCGGCCACGACCTCGGGGCGGTCGCCGCATGCGAGGGGCCGGGGCTCGCCGGCGCCCTCCTCGTGGGAGTGAGTGTCGGCAAGGCGCTCGCCCTCGCCCACGGCATCCCGTACGTCGGCGTCAACCACATGGAGGGCCACCTGTACGCCGCGTTTCTCGAGGAGCCCGATCTTGCGCCTCCGATGACCGTCCTGCTCGTGTCGGGCGGGCACACGATGATCGTCCACATGGAGGACCACGGCCGGTACCGCGTGCTCGGCCAGACGGTCGACGACGCCGCCGGCGAGGCGTTCGACAAGGTCGCCCGACTCTTGGGTCTGGGGTTTCCGGGCGGCCCCGTGATCGACCGGCTCGCGACCCGCGGCGATCCGTCCGCCGTCGCCTTTCCGCGCCCCATGCTCGACGAGGGGTACGACTTCTCGTTCTCGGGCCTGAAGACGGCGGTCCTCGTCCATGTGCGCGACCACGGCGACGAACAGGTTGAGGACATCGCCGCGTCGTTCCAGGAGGCCGCGGTGGACGTCCTCGTCACCAAGCTGTTCCGCGCCGTGGAGGAGGTCGGTGCGCCCACCGTCGTCCTCGGTGGCGGCGTGGCTGCCAACACGCGGCTGCGAGAGCGCGTGTTCGACGAAGCGGAGCGGCGAGGCCTGCATCCGGTGGTTCCGAGCCCGGTGATGTGCACCGACAACGGCGCGATGATCGCGGCGGCGGCGTTCCAGGTGCTTTCGCGCGTGGGGCCCACGTCGATGCGGGCGGGGGCCTACCCCGGCCTGCGGCTCGCCAGCCATCCGCACTAGCGGCACCCGAACGCGAGGCGAACCCGATGCGTTCGTCCTGTTTGCGAAGAAACGGACCCGCTCAGGATTGGTGGACGGGGCTCGCATTAGCACTCGGGAATCGAGAGTGCTAAAAATGCGTGAAGCAAAGCCCGTCCAGATGAGCCAGGAGACATCGATGAACCTGCAGCCGCTTGAGGACCGGATCGTGGTCCGCCCCAGCGAGGCGGAGGAGACGACCGCCAGCGGACTCGTGATTCCCGACACCGCCAAGGAGAAGCCCCAGGAGGGCGAAGTGCTCGCGGTCGGCCCGGGGCGTCGCTCCGAGGACACCGGCGAGATCATCCCCCTCGACGTCGCCGTCGGCGACAAGGTCGTGTACTCCAAGTACGGCGGCACGGAGATCACGCTTGACGGTGAGGACCTCCTCATCCTCTCGGCCCGTGACGTGCTCGCCAAGATCGGCACGTCGGGCAAGGCCGCCAAGAAGAAGTAACCCTGCTCGTCACGAGCAGATCGAGGTTTGAAACGGCGCCCTTCGGGGCGCCGTTTCGCGTGCGGCGACGGGTCGTCAAACGCCCAGCGTCAAACGCCCGCGCTTCTAATGTGCCCGACCGTCGTTGAGGTGCGCCCGGTCGTCGTCGTCGAGCGGACGCATCATGATGTCGACGGCCGCCCACAGGGTGCGGGTCAACGGGAAGATGAGGACAGGGAGCACGACGGCGACCGCGACGCCGACCGCGGTGACGGGCCCGACCGCGACGTCGGGCGCCGTGAGCGCGACGCCGGTCACGATGGTGACGAGGAGCGCCCCGAACGAGATCACCGTGTTGAGGCCCAGCGACCCCACCCAGTGACCCGCCTCGCGCTCGAAGCGGAAGCCACACCGCGGGCAGCGTTCGACCATCGAGAACCAGCGGCGGAACAAGCCCCGGGAGCCACACACCGGGCAGCGGACGGTGAGCCCGCGCCAGAGCAGCCGGCGACGGGACGCCGGAATCAGCGCTCGGCCAGCGCTTTCTCCGCTACCGACTTCGCCCACTTGTAATCAGCCTTGCCCGACGGTCCGCGCACGATCTCGTCGACGACGACGAAGTGCTTCGGGCGCTTGTAGTCGGCGAGATGGGCTTTGGCGGTGGCTCGCAGTTCGTCGTCGGAGGCCGACGCGCCGTCTCGCAGGGCGAGGACAGCGGTGACCGCCTCGCCCCATTTCTCGTCGGCGACACCGACGACGTTGCAGTCGAGGACGGAGGGGTTGGTCTTGACCGCCTCCTCGACCTCCTCGGGGTAGACCTTCTCGCCGCCGGTGTTGATGCACACGGATCCGCGGCCGAGGAGGGTGACGGTTCCGTCGGTCTCGACGGTGGCGAAGTCGCCCGGGATCGACCAGCGTTCTCCGCCGAACGCCCGGAAGGTCTCCGCGGTTTTGGCCTCGTCCTTGTAGTAGCCGAGGGGGATGGCGCCGCCCACCGCGAGCATCCCCACTTCGCCGGTACCCGGCTCGATCTCGCGGCCCTCCTCCGTGAACACCTTGGTCCGCGGCCCGACGGAGAACTTCGCCGTCTTCACCTCGGTGCCCGGAAGGGTCACGTTGGTCGCGAAGCCGATGCCCTCGCTGGCCGACAGCGCGTCGTAGAGGATGATGTTGCCGCGCTCGAGCAGGGCTTCTTTGACCTCGGCGGTCCACATGATCCCGGAGCTGACGATGAGGCCGAGCGTCGCAATGTCGTAGGGCTGGCCCTGGCTCTCGCGCTCCTCGAGCGCGCGCAGCATCGGCTTGGCGAAGGCGTCGCCCACGATCGCCATCTGCTTGACGCCCTCGGTCTCGACCGCCCGCCACAGTTCGTGGGCGTCGAACTTGCGGCTTTCGAGAGTCACGATGGTGCCGCCGGCGGTGAGGGCCTGGCACGACGTGATGAAGCCCGTCCCGTGCATCAGCGGCGACGCCGGGATGTGGACCGCCGCCTCGCCCGCATCCACGAGTTCCTTGGCGACAACCGCCACGCCATCCGCGTCGGCGGGCGTCGCCTGTCCCCGCAGCATGTAGGTGGTGGGCATCGTCGAGTCGAACAAGTCTTCGTGGCGCCACATGACGGCCTTGGGCATGCCGGTGGTGCCGCCCGTGTAGAGGAAGTAGAGGTCGTCACCCGACCGGTCGATCCGCGCGGCCGGTTCGTGGTCGGCAATGAGCCGCTCGTACTCGAGCGCGCCGTCGAGGAGGGGACTTCCGTCGTCGACTTGGATGACCGCTTTGAGCAACGGGGCGTTGGCGCGCACCGCGGCGACGCGGTCGGCGAGCGATCCGTGGAACAACAGGACCTCGGCGTCGGAGTTGTCGAGGAGGTAGCTGAGTTCCTCTTCGAGATACCGGTAGTTGACGTTGACGGGGACGGCGCGGCACTTGTAGACGGCGAACGTCGCCTCGAGGTACTCGTTGCCGTTGTAGAGGTAGAAGGCGACCTTGGAGTCGTGCCCCACGCCGAGCGATTCGAGCGCGGCGGCGAATCGAGACGCTCGCTCGTCGAATGACCGCCACGAAAAGGATCGCTCGCCGTGGACCAGGGCGGTGTGCTCGGGCACCACATCGGCGATGCGTTCCCACAGGGTTGCGTAGTTCTCGTTCATAGGACGGACAGTAGTTGCACCGGTAGTCTCGCTCCGTGCCCGAACGTCCGCCAGGCGATCCCCGCGAGTTGCTCCGCATTTGGATGGAGTGGGAGCAGGGCGACACGACGCCCGGCAGGGTGATGGCCGACTTGAAGCGGGCGGGCCTGCGCGAGCTTCTCGACGGACTCGCCGAGCAACTCGCCGCCGCGGGCGACGACGCTCCTGGATCGGACGGGTGAGCCCGCGCGGCGGTAACCAGAGGATTCCGAGACCGCCGCTGGCACGGGGCGGACGGCCGTCGCCGTGGTCGCACCTCGCGCTCGAGGATCGTCGGGTGGGGATCGCCGAGATCCGTGCCGCCGCGCAGCGATTGCCGGCCACCCGCCACCACCTGGTTCGCGTTCCCGGCATTCGCGCTGCCGCGGTGATCATGCTGTTCTTCGAACGCGACGGCGAGGCGTGGGTCGTGCTCACCAAGCGTCCCGAGCACATGCCGACCCACAAAGGCGAGATCGCCTTCCCCGGCGGGAAGCGCCACGAGGAGGACGCGTCCTTGCGCGACACCGCGCTTCGTGAGCTCGAAGAGGAGATCGGGGTGCCCGCCGACGCGGTCGAGGTCATCGGCGAGATGGAGGCCTTCGGAACCCTCGCATCGCGATTCGCGATCGTGCCGTTCATCGGAATCCTCACGCGGCCGGTCGACTACGTCGCCGACCCGAGCGAGGTCGAGCTTGTCTTCGAGGTGCCCGTGGCCGAGCTGCTCGACGACGGCGTCCACCGCGAGGAGCGATGGGGCATCGGTCCCGCCGACCGTCCCATCCACTTCTTCGAGCTTGAGGGCGAGACGGTCTGGGGAGCGACGGCACGGATCCTCGAGGCGTTCCTGACCCACCTCCTCGTTGATCGATAGGACAGGTCCCTACGGACCGACGGTCTCCTCGATGAAGTCCATGAGGGCGTCGAACTTGGGGGCTTGCTCCCGGGGCTGACTCTGGTACTCGAGCGCGCCCCACCGGCCGTAGCCGCCCCATCGATCGCAGCTCTGGAAGTGCCAGAAGACCTCGTCGGAGCGTCGGCGCCAGTTCTCGAGATAGGTCAGGTAAATGTCGTGCATCCGCGGATCGCGATTCACCGCGTCGAGGATGTCGTTGAGCGCCTCGTCGGACGGGTCGGCGCCGACGAAGTGCTGGCCTCCCTCGTAGGTCGTCAACGCGACGCCGAATTGCTCCGTGGCGGCGACCTGCTCGGCCACGACCCGGTCGACTCGCTTGAGGTTGAGTTCGAGCCGCGGCTCGGCCCGCTCGCCGCGCAACCAGGCGAACATCCCGTCGACGCCGAGTTCCTTGTACGCGGCGACCGCCTCAGGTTCTGACGCGGTGTCGCCGAAGTACGGCGCCACCGCGAACAGGTCGGTGTGCTCGGCGGCATTCTCGAACCCGAGGATCGTCTCGGTGAAGAAGGGAACGACGGCCTGGCTCGCCATGACGCGGCGGAGCCGCTCGGTGCCGTCGAACGCGGCGGCGAACAGGGAATGAACCTCGGCGGCGCGGCGCGAGTAGAGGCGGAGCATTCCGATCGTCGTGTCCTCCACGTCGGGGGTGGCCGGGTCGCCGTCGTGGTCGGTCATGCCGAGGTCGAGGGCGTCGGCCTCGTCTCGCACCGCGGTCGTCTGCCCGAACTGGGAGTTCCAGACCTCGTTGGAATACTCGACATGGACGATGAGATCCGGCTCGAGCCGGTCTCGCACCACTTCGGCGAACTGCGTCACGTAGTTGTCCGTCGCCCCGTGCGGAATCGTGAACCACGGGTCGGCGTCGACGCGGTTGACGAGGTCGATCATGACTTCGAGCGGGACGCCGGCCTCGGTGGACCAGAACTGGTCGGCGACTTCGGGCCGGTCGGCGAAGTCGCGCTGGGTCGAGTCGTTGGTCCGCATCCAGTCCATGAACCGCAGGCCGCGGTAGCGCCGGATGCGCTCGAGGAAGTCGGGGTTGAACACGATGGCCGCGCCATGGGTTTCGAATGATCGGAACGCGCCATCGGGACACGAGTCGGCGGCGCCGACGCGCCGGAAGGGGTCGTCGGCACAGATCCCGCCCTCGGGCACGATCCGCAGGTCGCGCAGGGGATCCGACGGCGCCGTCTCGGCCAGCGCGATGACGACGAGGTTCTTGCCGCCGGGACCGTTGCCGACGACTTCGATGACGTCGCGGCCCTTCGATCGGCTGACAACCCGTGCACCCAGTTCGTAGTCGAGCGTCCCTCTGCCCGCGTATCGCACGACAAAGCGTCGCCCGACCAGCGTCGGATCGGCCGGCTCGCCGTCGAAGATCAAGGTCCGGGCGACCTTGCCCGGCTGCAACCCGACAACGTTCCCGAACTCGTCCACGCGTGGCGTCGTGCCGTCGTCAAAGGTGTCGGGCGTTCCGCCGAACCAGGGCCGCGCCTGCTTGGCGAAGTCGACGAACGGATACTCGGATCGGTAGTCCTCGACCGCGGTGAGGTTGGTCGCCACCGGGGAACCGAGGTTGGCGAGGTTGGGGGCGGCCTGGTCGGTCGCAAGCGATGTCTCGGCTCGGCCCTCGCGGTCGGTGCCGCTCGGCCTCCCAGCCAGCCAGGCACCGATTCCGATCCCGAAGAGGGCGAGGACCGCCACCGGTCCGACGAGGCGCGTTCGAATGCGGCGAGCGTCACGGGTCGGCATGGTCGGGACACCGTACGACCGAGCGGCTCGGCGCCACGGCGAAGGCACCCCTTGGCGGGAGCGATCCGAGCGGGGCCCATCCCCGCCATCCCAGCGCAGCTTGCCCGCGCCTGTATTCTGAGAAATCAGCCGGGCGCAGGTGTTTTGGGCGAGAGGGCACGAACGTGGAAGTCGAGATCGGCATCGGTAAGTCGGGTCGTCGGGCATACGGATTCGACGACATCGCGATCGTTCCCAGCCGGCGCACCCGCGACCCCGAGGACGTCGACATCTCGTGGGAGCTCGACGCCTACCGCTACGACATCCCCATGATGGCGGCCGCCATGGACGGCATCGTGTCGCCGGCCACGGCGATCGAGATGGGCAAGCTCGGAGGCCAGGCCGTCCTCAACCTCGAGGGCCTCTGGTCTCGCTACGAGGATCCCGAGCCCGCCTACGAGCGGATCGCCAAAGCCGAGCCCGAGAAGGCCACCCGCACGATCCAAGAGGTCTACGCCGAGCCGATCAAAGAGGACCTCATCGGCAAGCGCGTCCAGGAGATCAACGACGCCGGCGTGACCGTGTGCGTGTCGTTCACCCCGCAGCGGGTGGAGAAGTACTTCAAGATCGCCATTGACGCCGGACTCGACCTGCTCGTGATCCAAGGGACGGTCGTGTCGGCGGAGCACGTGTCGAAGACCACCGAGCCGCTGAACCTCAAGAAGTTCATCCGTGAGCTCGAGATCCCGGTGATCGCCGGGGGGTGCGCGAGCTACTCGACCGCGCTGCACCTCATGCGCACCGGGGCGGTCGGCGTTCTTGTGGGCGTGGGTCCCGGCCATCAGTGCACCACCCGGGGGGTGCTCGGCGTGGGGGTTCCGCAGGCCACGGCGATCGCCGACGCCGCCGGAGCCCGGATCCGCCACCTCGACGAGACCGGCGTCTACGTGCACGTCATTGCCGACGGCGGCATGCGCACCGGCGGCGACATCGCCAAGGCGATCGCCTGCGGCGCCGACGCCGTCATGCTCGGCACGACGCTCGGCGGCGCGTACGAGTCGCCCGGTCGCGGCTTCAACTGGGGAATGTCGACGTTCCACCCGGATCTTCCCCGGGGCACGCGGGTCAACGCGGGCCAGCGCGGGTCGCTCAAGGAGATCCTCCTCGGCCCCGCGCACGAGAACGACGGCACCTTCAACCTCTTCGGCGCCCTGCGCACCTCCATGGCGACCACCGGATACGAGACCGTCAAGGAGTTCCAGAAGGCCGAGGTGATGGTGGCGCCGTCCCTGCAGACCGAGGGCAAGATCTTCCAGCGCTCGCAGGGCGTCGGTATGGGCGCTTAGCGTCCCGTGGACGCAGACGCCCCGTCCTCACCCGGTTCTCTCGCCCGCTCCGCGCACGACACCGTCTTCGTCGTCGACTTCGGCGCGCAGTACTCGCGTTTGATTGCCCGCCGCGTGCGCGAAGCGCACGTCTACTCGGAGATCGTCCCCTACGACATCAGCGTCGCTGACCTCGTCGCCCGCCGCCCGAAGGGCGTCATCTTCAGCGGCGGCCCCAAGTCGGTGCACGTGGAGGGCGCGCCGACGATCGACCCGGCCATCTACGACGCCGGTTTTCCCGTGCTCGGCATCTGCTACGGAAGCCAGCTGATCGCGCAGCAGCTCGGCGGCGAAGTGCGGCGGACGGGCACGGGAGAGTACGGGCGCACGAACCTCTCGATCACAGGTCGGTCGGTGCTCTTCACCGAGCAGCCCACCGACCAGCAGGTGTGGATGAGCCACGGCGATTCGATCGTGCGGGCGCCCGACGGGTTCGACGTGACCGCGATCACCGACGGCACGCCGGTGGCCGCACTCGAGAGCCCGGAGCGGGCGATCTACGGGGTGCAGTTCCACCCCGAGGTCGTGCACACGCCGCGGGGTACCGAGATGCTCAAGCGATTTCTGTTCGACGTGTGCGAGTGCCGGCCGACGTGGACGATGTCGTCGGTCATCGAAGAGCAGGTCGCCGCCATCCGGGCCCAGGTCGGCTCGGAGCGCGTGGCCTGCGCACTCTCGGGTGGCGTCGACTCCGCGGTCGCCGCCGCGCTGGTGCACAAGGCCGTGGGTGAGCAGCTCACGTGCGTGTTCGTCGACACCGGGCTTCTGCGAAAGGGCGAGGCCGAGCAGGTCGAGGAGACGTTCCGCCGGCAGTTCCACATCGACCTCATCCACGTGAAAGCCGGCGACCGCTTCCTCGGAGCCCTCGACGACGTGCTCG
>Ga0209640_10004898_pt1 | contig 11704 bp, 11 predicted proteins | sample RifCSP10_1_FD_184018 | JGI IMG/M metagenome (GOLD analysis project Ga0209640, IMG submission 184018) | Soil microbial communities from Rifle, Colorado - Rifle CSP2_sed 10_1 (SPAdes) (version 2) | ecosystem: Environmental > Terrestrial > Deep subsurface > Rock core/Sediment | place: Rifle... | reverse complement strand
GCCACGGATCAGCTTGCGGCGGCGGCGCTCGCGCTTTATACGATGCCACGCAGCCAAAGAGAGGCAATGGGACAGAAAGGAAGAGCCTACTTCGAGGCGAATTTCGAGCGCGAGATGCTGATCGACCGATTGGAAGGCTTCATCCGCAATCTTCGCAGCGGCAGGCCATGCGCTTCCTGATTCTAGGCGGCGATGGCATGCTTGGCCACCAGCTTTTTATGCGGCTGTGCGCAGCGCATGAGGTCAAAGCCACGCTGCGGCAGAACCTCGCGGCCTACCGCGGCTGCGGCCTGTTCAACGCCGGCAACGCTTACGCCGGGGTCGATGTGCGGCGCACCGAAACGCTGATCGAGGTGTTCTCGGAGTTCCGGCCGGCGGTGGTGGTGAATGCAGTGGGAATAGTCAAGCAGCGGGCAGAAGCAAGAGACGCGATTCTCAACATCGAGATCAACGCCCTGCTGCCGCATCGGCTGGCGCTGCTCTGCCGCGCCGTCGGCGCACGGCTGATCCACCTCGGAACCGACTGCGTGTTCTCCGGCCAGCAGGGCAATTACACCGAGACTTCGGTTCCTGACCCCGACGATCTGTACGACCGGGCCAAGCTGCTCGGTGAAGTGCAGGAGAAACACTGTATCACGCTGCGCACCTCGCTGATCGGCCGGGAACTAAAGCGCAAGACGGGGCTCCTCGAGTGGTTCCTCGCGCAGCGGGGGCCCGTCAAGGGTTACCGGAAGGCGATTTTTTCCGGCTTTACGACGCTGGAGATGAGTCGCATTATCGAGCGGCTGGCGGTCGAATTTCCGAACGCGGAGGGGCTCTACCACGTTTCGAGCGAGCCGATCAGCAAGTACGATTTACTCGCCCTCGTCAAGCGCAAGCTGGGCATTGATGTCGAGATCGTGCCCGATGATGCACTTAGATGCGACCGCAGCCTCGATTCGCGCCGCTTCCGCGCCGAGTTTGGCTATGCGCCGCCGGCATGGGAAACGATGATTGATGAGCTCACGGCGAGCATCAGGAACCCGCGATCATGATCCTCGAAGGCAAACGCATCCTCGTCACCGGCGGTACCGGTTCGATGGGCAAGACATTCGTGCAGCGGGCGCTGAGCGGCGAACTCGGCGCACCAAGAAAGGTGATTGTCTTCTCGCGCGACGAAGCGAAGCAGCACGAGATGCGGCTTGCGTTCCAGCACAAGTCGCGCACCACCGACGAAGCGATATACCGCAACTTCATGCAGGTGCTCGAATTCCGCATTGGCGACGTGCGCGATTACGCTGCCGTATGCTCGGCCGTGAAGCGCGCCGATATCGTGGTCAATGCGGCCGCATTGAAGCAGGTGCCGTCGTGCGAATACTTCCCCGGCGAAGCGGTGCTCACCAACTGCATTGGCGCCCACAACATCGTGCGCGCAATCGAGGAAAACGACTACCCGGTCGAAACAGTGGTGGCGATCAGCACCGACAAGGCATGCAAGCCGGTCAATGTGATGGGCATGACCAAATCGCTGCAGGAGCGCATTTTCGTCGCCGCCAACATCCTGAACGCCAAGACGCGTTTCATCGCTGTGCGCTACGGCAACGTGCTCGCGTCGCGCGGCTCGGTGGTACCGCTGTTCCACGAACAGATCGGGCACGGCGGGCCCGTCACGATCACCTCACCCAAGATGACGCGTTTCCTGCTGAGCTTGAACCGCGCAGTCGATACCGTGTTCACCGCCTTGCGCCACGCGCGACCCGGCGAGATTTTTGTCCCCAATGTCCCGTCGGCCGCCGTGGTCAACATCGCCAAAGCACTGATCGGGCGGCGCAAGATTACCATCAAGATCACCGGCATCCGCCCGGGAGAGAAACTGCACGAGATCATGGTCTCCGAAGAGGAGGTTAACCATTGCGCGCGGCGTGCAGATTACTACGTCATAAGATCGATGTTGCCGGAACTCAGCACCGGGAAGCGCGAGCCCAACGCGCTCAGGAAGGAGTTCAGCTCGGCAGACAACGTGATCAGTTATGCCGCCACTCTGAGGCTGCTCAGGGAACACCGGCTGACCGTGGAGGACGGGGCGGGGCTCGACGAGGGAGAGCTGCTGAGGTAACTCGAGCATGGCGCGGCGCACCCCCTCCCTTCTCAAGGTCATGACGATCGTCGGCACGCGCCCGGAGATCATCAAGCTCTCGCGTGTGATCGCGGAACTCGACCGGCAGGTGCGGCATGTGCTCGTGCACACTGGGCAAAATTTCGACTATGAGCTCAACGAGATCTTCTTCGAGCAGCTCGAACTCAGGAGACCGGACCACTTTCTCGAAGCGGCCGGCCGAGCGGCGGCGGAAACCATCGGAAAAGTGATCGACCGCGCCGACAAATTGATGGCGCGGGAGCGTCCCGACGCGCTGCTACTTCTCGGCGACACCAATTCCTGCCTCGCCGCAATCGCGGCCAAGCGCCGCAGGATCCCGGTCTTTCACATGGAAGCGGGCAACCGCTGTTTCGACGAGCGAGTGCCGGAGGAAGTCAATCGCCGCATCGTGGATCACGTGAGCGACATCAACCTGCCATATACCGAGCATGCGCGGCGCTATCTGCTGCGGGAAGGCATCCGCCCGGAAACGGTGATCAAGACCGGCTCCCCGATGCGCGAAGTGCTCGCCCACTACGAGCCCAAGATTGCCGCTTCCCGCGTCCTCCAGCGGCTGAAGCTCGAGCCGCGCGCCTATTTCCTGGTGAGCGCCCATCGCGAGGAGAATATCGACACCCCCGAGAATCTCGCCGACCTGCTCGCGAGTCTCGGCGCGATCGTGAAATGCCACGGCAAGCGCGTGATCGTCTCGACGCACCCGCGCACCCGTAACAAGCTTGCAGCACTTGATCGCAAGGCGCTGCCCGCCAGGGTCGAATTCCTGAAGCCCCTCGGCTTCCTCGACTACGTGAAGCTGCAGACCCATGCCTGCTGCGTCCTTTCGGACAGCGGCACGCTGACGGAAGAGTCGTCGCTGCTTGCCTTTCCCGCCGTGATGATCCGCCAGGCCCACGAGCGGCCGGAAGGTATGGACGAAGGTACGCTCATCATGAGCGGACTGAAACCGGATGAGGTCCTCGCGGCAATCGATGTCACCGTCGAGCATTACGCGCGGCATCAGCGCCCGTTCCGGATCCCATCCGACTACGAGGCAGACAACGTCTCGCTCAAGGTCGTGCGCATCATTTTGAGCTACACCGATTACGTCAACCGCACCGTGTGGTTCAAGTAACGTCTTTGGCGCAACCCGCCCGGGGTGCCATCATTCTTGTCACCGGGGCCAGTGGCTTCGTTGGCGCGGCTCTGGGCCGTGCGCTGCTCCACGGCGGTTATCGTGTGCGGGCTGCGGTGCGTGCCGCCGACGTTGGCGATCCGGCGAGCGGCGCCGAGGCTGTCGCGGTAGGCGACATCGGGACAGGCACCGACTGGACACAAGCGCTGCTCGGGGCTGATAGCGTAATCCATCTCGCGGCGCGCACGCACGTGCTTCACGAAACCGCCCGGGACTCGCTTGCGGAATACCGGCGCGTCAACGTGTATGCCACCGAGCAACTCGCGCGCGCGGCCGTGACGGCGCATGTCCGCCGTTTCGTGTTCATGAGTTCGATCAAGGTGAACGGAGAAAGCACCAGCGGCCGCGCCTTCACCGAGCTCGATCCGCCGCATCCGGAAGACGCCTATGGCATTTCCAAATGGGAGGCGGAACAGGCGGTCTGGCGGGTGACAAGCGGAACCGGGACCGAAGCTATCGTGCTGCGACCCCCTCTGATCTACGGTCCCGGTGTCAAGGGCAATTTCCTGCGGCTGCTGAATGCGACGCAGCGGGGCTGGCCGCTTCCGCTTGCGTCGATCCGCAATCAGCGCAGCATGATCTTCGTGGGAAATCTCGTCGCTGCGGTGCTCGCATGCATGCAAGCGCCGAACATGGGGGGCAAGACCTATCTTGTCAGCGACGGCGAGGATGTCTCGACGCCGGAACTGATGCGGGCGGTTGCGGCTGCACTGGGAGCGACGGCGCGGATCTTTCCCTGCCCGGTGCCGCTGCTCAAGCTCGGCGCAGCCGTGCTCGGCAAGAGCGAAGAGATGGAAAAACTCACCGGTTCCCTCCAAGTGGACGGCTCGCGAATCCGGAATGAGCTCGGCTGGCGGCCGCGCTTCTCTCTCGCGCAGGGCCTTGCGGAAACAGCGCGGTGGTATCATGCGCTCGCGCATGCTCGCCTGCAGAACAAGAGCCCCTGACAAGATGACGTTGGCCGCCGGGGCACCGCTCGCGGCATTCACGACTTCGCTGCTCGCGGCCTCGCTCACGGATGTCGTGCGCAGCGTACCGGTCGCCGTGCGCCTGACCGCGCATCACCTTGCCGCCGGACTGCTGGAGGCAGGCCTGCTCATCGCGGAGCGCCGGACGTGAAGTTCTCCTGGCGCACGCTGCTCGCGTTCGCCCATGACCTCGCCGCGAGCATCGTTGCCTGGCTCCTTGCGTTCTGGCTGCGCTTCAACTTCGAAGTCCCGGACAACTACGTGGACATCGCAGTACAGTCACTCGCGTGCGTGGTGCCGGTCAATGCGATCGTCTTCCATGCTTTCGCGCTTTACCGCGGCATCTGGCGCTACGCAAGCCTGCCGGACCTGAAACGCATCATCTACGCCGCCGTCACCGCATCGATTGTGGCGCTGACGCTCCTCGTCATGCTTCAGATCGGTGTCCCGCGCTCCGTTCTCATCACGAATCCGATCTTCCTCATCGTCATCATGGGCGGCAGCCGGCTCGCGTATCGGGCGTGGAAGGAACGCAGCCTGGGCAACTTCCTGCCCGGCGATCGCGCACCGGTGTTCGTCATCGGCACCGAGGAGGCTGCGGTGAACCTGATAAAGGAACTCGGGCGCAGCCCGCAGTGGCATGTGGTCGGTGTATTCGACGACGACGCATCGGTGCGCGGCCGCGAGCTGCACGGGATCAACATCCTCGGGCGCAGCGACGAGCTCGCGGCGTGGAAGGAGAAGCTCGGAGCGACGCACGCCATCATCGCCATGCCCTCCGCCTCGCACCAGGCACGCCGCCAGGTGGTCGCGCGCTGCAACGAGGCAGGGCTCAAGGTACTGACGGTGCCCTCGTTCGATGACCTGATGAGCGGCCGCGTGACGGTCTCGCAGATCCGCCACGTCGAGCTCGACGATCTGCTGGGACGGGATGTGGTCGTGCTCGATACCGCGGGGCTGAAGAGCTGGATCAACGGGCGCACGGTCATGGTGACCGGGGCCGGCGGCTCGATCGGCGCCGAACTGTGCCGGCAGGTGGCAAGATTCGGGCCGCGCCGGATCGTCCTCTTCGAGTTGAACGAATTCGCGCTCTACACGATCGAGCAGGAGTTTCGCGAGCGCATGCCCGATGTCCCGATCCTGTGCGCAATTGGGGACATCAAGGATGAATCCCGCGTCGGCCAACTGCTGTCCGCACATCAACCGTCGGTGATCTTTCACGCCGCGGCCTACAAGCACGTGCCGCTGATGGAAAACGAGAACGCCTGGCAGGCGGTGCTCAACAACGTTCTCGGCACCCAGGCGCTGGCGCGCGCGGCGATCGCGCATGGGGTGGAGAAATTCGTGCTGATCTCCACCGACAAGGCCGTCAACCCCACCAACGTCATGGGTGCGAGCAAGCGCCTCGCCGAGATGGTGTGCCAGGCGCTGCAGGAGGAGGCTGGCGCGACTCGTTTCGTGCTGGTGCGCTTCGGCAACGTGCTCGGCAGCACGGGCAGCGTCATTCCGCGGTTCCGCGAGCAGATCGCCCGCGGCGGGCCGGTGACCGTGACACACCCTGACATCACGCGCTATTTCATGTCGATCCCGGAGGCGGTGCAGCTCGTGCTGCAGGCGGGCCTCATGGGCGGGGGCGGCGAGGTATTCGTGCTCGACATGGGTGAGCCGGTGCGCATCGTGGATCTCGCGCGCGAGATGATCCGGCTGTCCGGGTTCAATGAAAGCGACATCCCGATCGCCTACACCGGTTTGCGGCCCGGCGAGAAGCTCTACGAAGAACTGCTCGGCGCGGACGAGAATTCGCTTCCCACGCCGCACCCGAAGCTGCGCATCGCCAAGGTGCGGCAGGAGGACGGCGAATGGCTCGCGCGGCTAGTGCGCTGGCTTTTCCGCACCGATGTCCCGTCCGACGAGACGGTCAGGGCCGAACTCTCGCAATGGGTGCCGGAGTATACGGGGCGTTGAGCGGGCACGCTGAACGCGTGGCTCGCTGGTCCGGGATTGCCCTCGGGTTTTCAATCCCCATCTCCGTGGCGCTCGACAACGCGCTGCTCGCCCTGTTCGTTGCCGGCTGGGTCGCGAGCGGCGCGTGGCGCGCCAAGTGGCAGGCGATTCGCTCCAATCCGGTCGCCCTCGCGGCGCTTGCACTCCTCGCGCTGCTAGCCGTCGGGACACTCTACGGGGAGCGCGACCCGGGTGACGGGGCACGCTATCTCGTCAAGTACAGCGACCTGCTGCTCGTCGCCTTGCTTGCCTTCATCTTCCGCGATGCGCAAGCACGCGCGCACGCACTGCTTGCGCTGGTCGCAGGCCTCGCTTTGGTGCTCTGCCTGTCCTATCTCATACACTTCGGCATCATCCCCCACGGCAAGCTGTCAGGCGTCGATCAAGCGGCGCCGATCGTCTTCAAGCACAGCCTCACGCACAACGTCCTGATGGCCCTCGGCGCCTACCTCTTCGCCCAGTATGCCGGGCAGGCTGCCTCACGCGAGGTGCGTGCCTGCTGGATTGCGCTCGCGGTACTCGCTGCAGTGAACGTTCTCTTCATGGTGCCGGGGCGCACCGGGCAGCTCATCCTCGTCGTGCTCGCGGTCTATGGCGGCTACGTGTGGAAGGGTTGGCGTGGGGCGACGGTTGCCGGGGCAGCAATGGCCGTCCTGCTGCTGATTCCGGGCCCGATGCAGCAACGATTCGAACAGGGCTTCCAGGAACGCTCTGCCTGGGAAGCAGGCGATCACGGCAGGCCGTCGTCCATAGGCGACCGCCTCGAGTTCTATCGCGCGAGCCTCGCGATCGTGCGCGAGCACCCATGGGTGGGGGTGGGGACTGGTGGTTTTCCGCGCGCGTACGCGCGGCACATCGAGGGCACGGCGCTTGCACCCTCGCGCAACCCGCACAACGAGTTCCTGCATCTCGCGGTGCAGCTCGGCGCGATCGGGCTCGCCGCATTCCTGTGGCTGCTCGCTACACAATGGCGGCTCTCGGGGCGACTCGCATCGGCGCCGGAGACGCATCTTGCGCGCGCGCTGGTCCTCACCATCGTGACCGGCTGCATGTTCAATTCGCTGTTGCTCGACCATACCGAGGGGCTGCTCTACGCATGGCTGACCGGCGTGCTGTATGCCGGGTTAAAATCAAAACACAACGGGTAGCGAGAATGCGCGTCTCCGCCATCGTCATCACCCGGAACGCCGAGCCGACCATCCGGCGCTGCCTGGAGTCCCTGCGTTGGGCTGACGAGATCGTGGTCGTCGATTCGGGCAGCACCGACCGCACGCCCGAGATCTGCGGCGAATTAGGCGCGTTCTTCCACGTGACCGCGGACTGGCCGGGGCACGGGCCGCAGAAAAACCGCGCGCTCGAGCGCGCGCGCGGCGAGTGGATCGTCGCGCTCGATTCCGACGAATGGCTCACGCCCGAGGCGCGGGCCGATATTGAACGCGCCATCGCCGAACCCGCCGGCAAGGTCGCGTTCGCGATTCCACGCCGCTCGAGTTTTTGCGGCCGCTACATGCGCCATTCGGGATGGTGGCCGGACCGCGTGGTGCGGCTGTTTCGCCGCGACAGCGCGCGGTTTTCCGAAGACCATACCCACGACCGCCTCATCGTCAACGGCGCCACGGGAAAACTCGCCTCGCCGATCATGCACGAAGCGATCACCGACCTCGACCAGATGCTCGCCAAGATGAACCTGTACTCGACGACGAGCGCGGCGATGTTCCACCATAATGGGCGTCGCGCCTCGCTCATCACCGCGCTGGTGCACGGCGGGTGGGCGTTCTTCCGCACCTACCTGCTGCGGCTGGGATTTCTCGATGGGCGCGAAGGGTTCATGCTCGCCGTGGCCAACGCGGAGGGCTCGTATTACCGGTATCTCAAGCTGATGCTTCTCGGAGAGCGCAAGCGGTGAATCTCGCCGTCATCGTGACGACTTACAATCGGCCCGACGCGCTGGCGCTGGTGCTGGAAGGCTACCTCGAGCAGGACACTCGCGGCTTCGAGCTCATCGTCGCCGACGATGGATCTAGGGACGATACGCGCGAACTCGTCGAGGACTGCGCGCGCCGCGCGCCCTTTCCGCTGCACCACCTCTGGCAGGAAGATCGCGGGTTTCGCCCCGGCGCCGCGCGCAACCGCGCGCTCGCCTCGACCCGGGCCGAGTACATCCTGTTCAGCGACGGCGATTGCGTGCCGCCGCGGGATTTCGTCGCGCAGCACGCGAGACTGGCCGAGCCCGGCTACTTCCTGTCCGGCAACCGGATACTCCTCACCGAGGCATTCACCGCGCGCGTCCTGCGCGAGCGCCTGCCGCTCCACGCGTGGGGAACCGGGCGCTGGCTTGCAGCGTGGCTGCGCGGCGGGATCAACCGCTGTCTTCCGCTCTTCTTGTTGCCGGACGGCGGTTTCCGCAAGCGGGCGCCGCAGCAATGGGAAGGGGTGAAGACCTGCAACCTGTCGGCGTGGCGTTCGGACCTCATGCGCGTGAACGGCTTCGATGAGTCGTACTCGGGGTGGGGGCTCGAGGACTCGGACCTGGTAATTCGGCTCCTGCACGCGGGCGTGCGGCACAAGAGCGCGCGCTTCGCCGCGCCGGTGTTCCACCTCTGGCACCGGGAACACGATCGCAGCCGGTTGACGGAGAACCAGCAGCGCCTGAGCGCGATCATCGACTCGCGCCGCACCGAGGCGGTGATCGGCGTCACCCGCTACCTATGAGCCCGGCGGCGGCGCCCGGCGCGTCACGCAATCCGCCGCGGAGCGTCGTGGTCATCGTCCCCCGCCGCATCGGCGACGTGCTGCTCGCAACGCCGTTGATCCGCAGCCTGAAGCGCGCCTGGCCGCTGGCAGCCATCGACGCCCTGGTGTTCGAAGGCACCGAGGGCGTGCTCTCCGCCAATCCCGATCTGCGCCACGTCCTTGTCGTGCCGCAGCGTCCACGTGTCTTGCGGCACCTCGCGTTCGTCGCGAAGCTCTTCAGACGGTACGACCTGGCGCTCTCGCTCGTGCCCGGCGACCGGCCCACCTGCTACGCGTTTGTTGCGGGCAGGCTGCGCGCCGGGCTGCTGCTGGACACGAAAAAAGAGCACTGGAAGCGCCGTCTGCTCGACCGCTGGGTGCCATTTGACGATCTCAATACCCACACCGTGCGCATGCACCTCGCGCTCGCAGCCGAATTCGGAGTGGCCGCGCAGGGCGAAATCGCCGTGACGTGGAGCGATGACGACGCCGCCCGGGTCGATCACCTCCTGGCAAACACACCGGCGCGGCCGATCGCGCTACTGCACCCGTATCCGAAATTCAACTACAAGATGTGGCATCGCCGCGGGTGGATCGAGATCGCGCAGCGGCTGGCCGCGCACGGGCAGACGATCGTGTTGTCGGGCGGCGGCGAGAAACCGGAACTCGAGTACGTCGCGGATCTTGCGCGCGAGATGCCGGACGGCACGGTCAATGCAGCCGGAAAACTCACGCTCGGCGCCTCGGCGTGCCTTGCGAGCCGCGCTCGGGTCTACGTGGGCCCCGATACCGCGATGACGCATATCGCCGCGGCTCTGGGCGTGCCGACCGTTGCGTTGTTTGGTCCGTCGAACACGGTAAAGTGGGGCCCGTGGCCGCGCGGCCACGCGGTCGAATCCAACCCATGGCGGCGCTGCGGCAGCCAGCACGTCAACAACGTGATGCTGGTGCAGGGTGCGACCGCCTGCGCACCGTGCATGCTCGAGGGTTGCGGGCGCAGTATCGGGAGCTTCAGCGACTGCCTGCAGCACCTGCCTGCCTCGCGGGTCATGGCTGCGATCGACCAGGCGCTGGGGGTCGGGCCGCGTGGCTGAGCAATCCCCGCGCTACGTCACAAGCTGTCCGGTGGGCTGCGACGCGCCGCTCGTCGCGACCGCGATCGAGTTGCCGGAGGGGGCGCTGCTGCGCTGTGCCGGATGCGGGCAGCTCGTAAGCCAGGTCACCGAACGCCGTTACTGGGAAACGATGGCGGCCTTCGATCGCGCCGATTTCAATCAACCGGAAGGCCGTGAGCTCGCAAGGCGCAACCAGGTGGCACATCGGCGGCTGCGCGCGATCGCGGAGAAGCTCGGCAGGGCGCCGCAAGAGGTACATTTGCTCGACGTCGGCTGTTCGCGCGGCCAGTTCGTCGCCGACGCGCTGGGCGCCGGTTTCCGCGCCGAGGGCGTCGAACCCGCCCCCCACATCGCCGCTGCCGCGCGCGCGTGCGGGCTCACCATCCACCTGGGACTGCTCGAGGAGCAGCGCTTCGCCGCCGATTCGTTCGACGCGCTGACTCTGTTCGAGGTGGTCGAGCATCTGAAGGATCCGCGCGCCCTGCTCACGGAATGTCACCGCGTGCTCACCCCCGGCGGGATCTTGCTCGTCAGCACCGGCAACGCCGCGAGTTGGACCGTGTCATTCATGGGGCGGCGCTGGGATTATTTCCACATCGCCCGCGATGGCGGGCACGTGAGCTTCTTCAATCCCGGCTCGATGCGGAGACTCGCAGAGAATTGCGGCTTCGCCGTCGAGCGCATTGAAACGGTGCGCGTGAGGTTTTTCGAGAAGGCGGACGCCTCCCGCGTCCTCTACACCGCGGGAAAGATCGCCGCCGAACTCCTGAACCTGCCGGCGCGCCTGCTCGGCAGAGGCCACGACATGCTCGCCTACCTGCGGCGCCCGCCCGCGCACGCCGCCCCGCGGCACAGCAGGTAGAGGTCGTTGCCGCCGAGCCGATACTGCCGGCTCACCTCGCCCAGTTTCGGGTCCGGCTCGTACGCGATCACAAACCCGGATTCCCATTGCGCCGGCGGGAAAGTGAGCGGCGGCTGCGGCAGGCGCAGAATGTCAAGGTGCGCCACGACCGATAAGCCGCTGGCGCTGACGTTCGACGCATATAGCGAATGGCCGCCGGTTCGAACGTGGATGTCGCGCGCGGCAGCCGCGTAATTCTCGCCGCGATACCGGTTTTGGTAGTAGGGAAACAACACCAGCACCGCGGCGAGCTTCAGCGCGATCGCCGCGATCAGCCACCGCCGCAGGTTGCGCAGCGCCTCCTCGCCCAGCAGCCACAGCACGCGCGCGAGCAACAGCGCCACGAGCGGATAGAGCGGCAGCAGGTAGCGCACGCTGCTTTGCGGCGCGAGCCAGTACGGCAGATAGCTGAGGAGGCAGATCCACGCTGCGTTGCGCAGGTGCGGGTCGCCGCCCGGATCGAACGCGCCCCGGCGCCGCCACAGGTAATAGGCGGCGATGAGGAGCGCGGGAAGGAGCCGCGCCAGCGTCTCCAGCGGATAGGTCACGAGTTTCAACAAGTACTCGCCAGGGCCTTCCGGCGCGAGTTTGGCGAGAATTTCCGCAAACATGCGCCCACCCTGCCCGGTGTTGGCAGGCACGAACGCAAGCCATGCCGCGGGCAGTGCGGCTCCC
>Ga0209640_10004897_pt1 | contig 11705 bp, 9 predicted proteins | sample RifCSP10_1_FD_184018 | JGI IMG/M metagenome (GOLD analysis project Ga0209640, IMG submission 184018) | Soil microbial communities from Rifle, Colorado - Rifle CSP2_sed 10_1 (SPAdes) (version 2) | ecosystem: Environmental > Terrestrial > Deep subsurface > Rock core/Sediment | place: Rifle... | reverse complement strand
CCGGCCATGTTGGCGCCGATCTGCAGCAGCAGGAAGGGCTGCGCGAGCCGCAGCGCCACGATGCCCCAGAGCACGATCACGGCCAGGACGCAGTAGTACACCGCGCGCACGTCGCCGCCGCGCCAGTTGCGCAGGCGGCCGCTCCCCGTCCAGAGGATGTCGGTGATCGCGCGGACCATGCCTTCGAGCTGATCGAGCTGCGTCTTGAAGAGAATCCACGCCCCGAGGAACGCGATCACGCCGCCGACCAGCACACCCGCCGTGCCGCTGATGGCCTGGGCCAGCGCCGCGCTGATGCCGAGCCCCTGGATGTCGGCGCCGCGCGGCAGAAACGTCACGTAAATCATGGCAGGCAACACCATGCCGAGAATGGCGCCGGCAAAGAACACGCCCCACTGGTCCGCGCTGATGACACGCCACCAGCCGCGCCACCGGCGCATGCCTTCGGCGGTGCCATCGAACATGAACCCGTTGTGGGCGAGGATCACCTTCTGGCCGCCGATGGCGCACGGAATGTAGCCAGCCCGCTCACCCATGCCGTAGCCGCGGTCGCGCGCCCAGTTCGCCAGCACGATGTTGGTCACACCACCCGCTCCCGAATACGCCACGAGCGCGGCGAGCAGGAAGAGGTCGGTCCCGACCGGAAAGAAGTCGAACGTGCCGCGCGTCAGATCGAAGCCCGTGAGTCCCAGCGCGCCGCCCGCCCAGGTCGGCCCCGGCACGTAGAGCAGGGCGAGCACGAGGAAGCTGCCGAGAATCGCCACGACGAGCAGCCAGTTGAGCAGCTCGAGCGTGCGCTCGATACGACGGCCGATCGAGAGAATCGCGACGCACCCCAGAAACGTGCCGACACCGATGTAGTAGATCGTGGTCGCGTCGGCGGCCACGGCCAGCCGCCTCGTGAACAGGAAGAAGATCGCGCCTGCCGCCGTGCCGGCCCACGCCGGCCATCCCACCTGGAGGAAGTACAGGACGACATACACCCATGCCCACAGTTTGGCGGACGGACGCGTGCGCATGAAGCCGGTGAACACGGGCTCTCCCGTCGCCAGCGTGTAGCGCATCAGCTCCGTGTTGAAGATGGTCTGCAGCGCCACGGCAATCCCGACCACCCAGAGGAGCGAGAGCCCGTGCCGCACGAAGGCTGCGGGGCCGAGCAGGAACTCGCCGCTGCCGATCGAGACGCCGAGCACGATGATGCCGGGGCCCACGACCTTGAGCCATTCGAACCCGTGTGGCGTCGGCGGGACGGGAAGGTCGGTGCGCGTCCAGGGATCCAGCCCCGACCGCGCTTCGACGGCAGCGTGTGGCGTGGAGGCGGTAGCCAAGGGTCCTAATCCTAGACGAAACGGAGCGCCTCCGCCAATCGTAGTAGTCTGTTGACATGTTGCGCGCGGGGCTTGCCGTGGCCATCGCCTTCGGGGTCGCTGTCGGAGCGCACGCGCAGTTCGGGCGCGGGTTCTTCGGCGCGCGCGTCGCCACACCGGCTGACTTCGACGGCCGCTTCCATTACTGCCGGCTGGTCTACCGCGGCTCGCTCGGGGGGGGCGGGGGCAGCTGGCGGACCGACTATCCCAACGCCGACATCAACCTCTCGGTCCGCCTGTCGGAGCTCACCAGGATTCCCGTGAGCAAGAGTCCGTCCGGCTCGCCCAATATCCTGCTCGTCCGCGTCAGCGGCGACGAATTGTTCCAGTGTCCGCTCGTGATCATGTCGGCGCCCGGCAGCGCGTTCATCGAGGACGCCGAGGCCGCGCGGCTGCGCGAGTATCTGCTCAAGGGCGGCGTGCTGTGGACCGACGATTCCTGGGGGTCGTACCAGTGGCAGCACTGGGTCAGTCAGCTTCGCAAAGTCCTGCCCGCGGCGCAGTACCCCATCGTCGACCTGCCTCTAGATCACGCGCTCTTCCGGGCGCAGTTCGAGGTGACCGAAATTCCGCAGATCCCCAATATCGGGTTCTTCCTCCGCTCCGGAGGCCGGACGTCCGAACAGGGGGCCGACAGCGCGGTGCCGGTGGTCCGCGCCATCACCGACGCCGACGGCGAGCTGATGGTGCTGATGACCCACAACACCGACATCGCCGACTCGTGGGAGCGCGAGGGCGAGGACGCCTCGTACTTCTACGCGTTCAGCCCGCGCGGATACGCCTTCGGCATCAACGCGGTGCTCTACGCGCTGACGCACTGACGCCTACCGCTTCACGTACTTCGTCAGGCCGCCGCCGGCCACGGGGCGGGAGATCGGCCCTTCCGCCGCGTAGACGTTGCCGTCGGCGTCGACCGCCACGCCTTCTCCCGCCGCGCCCTGGTACGCGCCGTTCTCGTGCCCGGGAACGAACGCGGTCACCTTGTCCTCTTTCGTCGTGCCGATGCGGACGCCGGTCTTCCACCCGGGATGACGCGTCTGGTTCGACTCGGAATCGATCGCGTACAGCGTGTCGTTCCGGTCGATGTGCAGGCCGCTCACGCGGCTGAACTGCTCCCATGTGTCGAGGAGCTTGCCGTCCTGGTCGAAGATCTGGATCCGGTGGTTGCCGCGATCGGCGACAAACAGCCGGCCGCGCGAATCGAAGGCCAGCGCGTGCGGGGTCCGGAACTCCCCCGGCCCCGACCCGAGCCGTCCCCATTCCTTCACGTACTTGCCGCCCCTGGTGAACTTCACGATGCGCCCGTTCGTGTTGGGCGGCGGATTGTCGTTCTGCCCGCTGTGCCCGTCCGACACGAAGATGTCGCCGTTGGGCGCGGTGATCACGTCGCACGGCTCGTTGAAGGTGTCGGGGCCGCTGCCGGCGACGCCGGCCTTCCCGAGCGTCATCAGGAGCTTGCCCTGAGGGCTGAACTTGAACACCTGATGCCCCCTGGTGCCGTCCTTGCTCCGCTGCCCGTCGGTCACCCAGACGTTGCCCTCGCGGTCGACGTGCAGACCGTGCGGAAACACGATCATTCCCCCGCCAAAGCTGGCCAGCAACCGTCCTGACGATCGATCGAACTTGACAATCGGCGCCGCGTTCGAGCCCTCGCAGGTGTTGACGCCGCACCGGTCGTAGGCCCAGATGTGGCCGTCAGGACCGATCTCGACGCCCGCGGTCGATCCCCACGTCCGGCCGTCGGGCAGCATGCCGAAGTTCTTGATGACCTGTGGATTGGGATTGGGTAACGGGTTCCGCGCGGGATCGACCACGTCGGCCTGCGAGGACACGCGCCCTCCCGACAGCGCAAGCGCGGCCACGACGGCCAGGAGCGAGAACCTCAGGCGAGCTGACACGGCCATGACACGCCTCCTCTCAGAACGGCACAAGCCCGCATCACGAAGTTGTGACTTGTGACTTGTGACTTGTGACTTGTGACTTGTGACTTGCTACCGACCCCGGCCCCGCTCGGGGCTGGCTACGGCACCCGCGCCGCCGCCGGCCGTGCCTCGACCATCGGTGAGCAGGTCCGCCTTGGAATCCGCCTCGGTCTTGTGCGGCGTGATCTTGTCGGGATCGACCCGCACCATGAGATACGTGATGTGATCGTCGATCCTCGTGAACTGATGCCCCGTGCCCGCGGGGATGACGACCGCGTCGCCCGGCCTGAGCTCGTAGCTCACGCCGTTGCGGATGGCCTTGGCGTTGTTGCCGGGACCGTTGAGCAGCCTGACGGTCGTCTGGGTGGACGGCCGCCGCTCCTTGCCGACCAGATCCGGGCCGAGCACCAGCGTCGCCGCGCCGTCGATCACGTGGTACACCTCGCTGACGAGGTCGTGTTCGGCCACAGTGGCTTGGGGGTTGTTGATCGGGCCCCGATACACGACGGCGACGCCGACGTTGACCTTCCCGATGTCCACCTGCCGGATCTGCTGGTCCGTGAGCTTGTTGGTGATGGCCCGCTTCACATACGCCTGAATCTCGGCATTCGGGATGTGGGTGCCGGGACACATCGTGCAGCTTGGTGCGTACTCCTTCTCCTGCGCCAGGAGCACCACCCGTGCGAGCAGGATGACACCAACGCCGAGAAGTACCGCGACGATCGCGCCTGACGCCATGCGTCCGATCTTGTGGGTCATGTGTTGGCTCCTTTGCGAAACGAAGAACGAATTGTACGCGTTCGAGGCCCGCACGCGATGGTCACCCCGCCCGGCCATCGAGGACGTCCCGGACCTTCCGAACGAGACTGGCCGGGTTGAACGGCTTCTGCAGAAACGCCGTCCCGGGCTCGAGCTTTCCCTCGCGCAGCACCGCCTCGTCCGTGTAGCCGGACATGAAGAGAATCCGCAAGCCCGGCCGGGCCCTGGTCAACACGTCGCCTAACTGTCGGCCGTTCATGCCGGGCATGGCGACGTCGGTCACTAGAAGATGGATCGGACCGTCGTGCTTTCGAGCCACCGAGACGGCTTCCTCCCCGTTTGGCGCGTGCAGCACGGTATATCCGCTCATCTGCAGGAACCGCCGTACGAGATGCCGCACGGCATCTTCGTCCTCGACCACTAGCACGGTTTCAGTCCCGGCCGGAAACTCGGGCAGTTCCGATGGCGGCTCCGCGGTGGTGGTCGGTGCGGCCTCTTCAGCCTCAGGCAGGTACACCCTGAACGTCGCTCCGCGGCCCCACTGGCTGTCGACGTAGATGTATCCGCCGGACTGCTTGACAAAGCCGTAGACCATGGCCAGGCCCAGCCCCGACCCCTTGCCCGGGCCCTTGGTGGTGAAGAACGGCTCGAAGATCCGGGCCTTGGTCGCCTCGTCCATCCCGTGCCCGGAATCGCCGACGGCCACCACCATGTACCGCCCCGGCTTGACCTCGGGGTGCTGCGTGACGTCCTGGGCACCCAAGTCGACGTTGTGTGTGGCGATGGTCAACCGTCCCCCCTGGGGCATGGCGTCCCGAGCGTTCACCACCATGTTGATGATCGCGTGCTCGAACTGCGTGGCATCGACCTTCACCAGCCCCAGCGCGCTCCAGGGGACCAGCGTCAGGTCGATATCCTTGCCAATCAGGCGCCGCAGCAGCGTGCACAGGTCACCGAGCAGCGCGTTGAGGTTGACGACCCGGGGCTGGAGCACCTGCTGGCGGCTGAAGGCCAGCAGCTGCAGGGTGAGGTTGGCGGCGCGATCGCCGGCCTTCTGCACCTCGACGAGCAGCTCGCGCCGGGCATCGTCGGGGCCGAGGCTGCCGGCCAGCATCTCGCAGTGGCCGCTGATGACCGTGAGGAGGTTGTTGAAGTCGTGCGCCACGCCGCCGGCCAGCCGCCCGACCGCTTCCATCTTCTGGGCCTGCCGGAGCTGCGCTTCGAGCTGCTTCAGCTCGGTCACGTCACGCGCGATGCCGATCAGGCCCACCACGCGCCCGCGCGCGTCGCGGTAGACGCTCCTGGTCGAGAGGTACGTCCGCGTGACGCCGGCTGCCGTCGCCACCTCCTCGACGACCAGTGACCCGCCGGCTTCAATGACCTGACGATCGCGTTCCATGATCGCGCGGGCGGAATCCGCGGCGAACAGCTCGCGGTCGTCGCTGCCGACGATCTCCCCCGCCGCCTTGCCGAGCATGCGGGCTCCGGCGGAGTTGATCATGAGGTAGCGTCCCTGGCGGTCTTTCACGAAGACGGCATCCGTCGTGCCTTCGATCACCGTGTTCAGGAGGCTATGACTCTCGACGAGCGCGCGTTCGGCAACCTTGCGATCGGTGATGTCGCGGACCACGGCAATCACGTAGTCGCGATCGAGCTGGACGTAGACGGCATTGACTTCGACCGGAAAGGCGGAGCCGTCCTTGCGCCGGTGCTCCCGTTCCACCACGTGGGAGCCGACGCGCCGCAGGTCGCTCGCGTATGCCTTCCAGGCATCCGGTCCCAGGTCCGGATCCAGATCGGACACGGCGAGCGCCAGGATTTCGGCGCGGGAGTAGCCGTGGCACTGGCAGGCTTTCTCATTCACGTCGAGGATGCGTCCCGTCTCCGGATCGAGGACCTCGATTGCGTCGTTGGCATGGTCGACGAGCGAGCGGAACAGGATGAGCCTGTTCTCCGCCTGCCTGTGCTCCGTGACGTCGACCATGATGCCGCGGAGTCGCGTGACCTCGCCCCCCTCGACAACGACGTTCACGATATCGCGCAGCCAGACGACCCGCCCGTCGGCGGCCACCATGCGGTACTCGAAGTCGTGGTGGCGCCTGGCGCACGTCGCCTGCCGGCAGAACTCCGGGGCCCACGCGCGATCGTCCCCGTGGAGGTGATCCATCCAGAATCCCGGCGCCCGCCACTCCCGTACGGGGTAGCCGAGCAGGCGCTCGGCCTGCTGGCTCACAAAGGTGAACTGGAACGTTCGGGCATCGGCCTCCCAGACAATCCCATTGACACTCGCCACCAGTGCTTCGTACAGGTGATGAGCATCGTCTTGCTCAATCATCTTGTTGACCGTCGTTGATACCGCAACCCTCCACGGCAGCGCCCGCCATGCCTGCCCAAGCGCCGGTGATGATATCAGCCCGGACGGCCCCTCGGCGTTCCATCGATCCCCTGCGACCCTGCCCCGAGCCTGGGCACGAAGCGCCCCGTCCGCTCCATCTAACTGGGAAGATCAGCAGCGGGCCAGCGATGAGGACGGTGCGGAACGTCTGATCGTGGTCCATCAGGACTCGGCGGCCCACTCCACCGGCGCGCCCACCTCAATCTCACCGTCGTCAAGGACCTCGGCGAAGGCGCCCCCGCGCCACGGCGCCCCGAGCGCGCGCTGAAGCCCGGGCCGGGCGTCGTCCATCTGATGGCAGGGCCTGGTCTCGCCGTTGACGCGCAGGCGACAGGGACCGATGCGGAGAATGCGTCCGCGACTGCCGTCGAGCGCCAGCCCGCTGACGAGCAGGTTGGCGCGGCGTGCGGACGGATCGACCTGGCCCTGCAGCTCGCCGGTGATGAGATCCCACGCCTGCCGATCGATCAGCGTGACCTGCCGGCGGCCGCCCTGATCGGCGTTGCCGACGATGCCGCGGCCGGCCCGGAGCGTCGCGCGGGTGGCCGGATCCATGACGCCGCCGTGGGCGCGCTTGATCCAGATGGCGTCGAGACGGCCCGGCGTCATGCGCCTGCGTGCGCGTACACCGCGCGTTCGAACGCGTCGTACACCGCCAGCGCTCTGGCGTCGGCAAACGGCAGGAACTGCATCAGGATGACGCCCGCGACGCCACGGGCCGGATCGACCCAGAAGTACGTGTTGTTGATGCCGCCCCAGCTCAAGCTGCCGGGCGACCGCAGCCCGGTGCGCTGGACGCCGGTGATGAGGAACCCGAGCCCCCACTTGTCGCGCCGGTCGGCGACAAAGCTGAAGTCGCTGCTCCTTTCGGGCATCGCCGTCTTCACCGCGGGCACGCTGACGCGTCCGATGTGATTGCGACCCATCAGCGCGACCGTGTCGGCGGAGAGAATGCGGACGCCGTTCAGCGTGCCGCCGTTGAGAAGCATCTGCAGAAAGCGGGTGTAGTCGGCCGCGGTCGAGGCAAGGCCACCGCCGCCGCCAAAGCGCGCGACCGATATCGGCGGCTGAATCGAATCCACCTCGAACGACCCGTTGGCGCCTCGTCGATGCACGACCACCAGGCGATCGCGTTTCTCGGCAGGCGGGTTGTAGAAGGTGTCCCTCATCGCCAGCGGACGGAAGATCCGCTCTCGAAAGTAGTCCTCGAGCGTCTGTCCGGACATCGACTCGACCAGCCGCCCGACCCAGTCGGTGCTCGTGCCGTAGAGCCACTCGTCGCCGGGCTCGAAGAGCAGCGGGCCCGCGGCATACTGCTCGCCCTGGCGCGGCTTGAAGTCCCTCACGATCGGGCTGGTGAAGTTGTATCCGAGGCCCGAGGTGTGGGTGAGCAGGTGTCGTACCGTGATGGTCTTCCTCGCCGGCCGAACGCGGTAGTCACCGGTCCGCGCGTCGAAGGCGTCGAAGACCGTCGGCTTCGCCAGCTCAGGCAGGTACTTTTCTGCGGGATCGTCGAGGCGGAGCCGGCCCTGTTCGACAAGCTGCATCGCCGCCACCGACGTGATGGGCTTGGTCATCGAGGCGATCCGGAAGATCGCCTCGGTCGTCAGGGCACGGCCGGCCGCCGCGTTGGCGCGTCCGAACGCCCCCTGGTAGAGGATGCCCCGGCGGTCGGTGGCCATCGCGACCACGCCGGGAATGTCGCCGCGCGCGACGGCGTCGGCCAGTACCGCGTCAATCGCGGATGTCCCGCCGCGGGCCGCGCTCTGCGTGGCCTGCAGGCGCGTCAGATGACCCGCCGCCGCACAGCAGAGGGCCGCGGCGAGCGCGATGAACCGAAGGCGTGCGCGCATGGATGTTCTCCGGATGTGCTCCGCCGCAACGTGGCGATCAGAATGTCGCGATCGGATTGACCGGCGAGCCGGTGCCGCCGCGAATCGGCAGCGGCGCGACCGTCAGCAGGAAGTCCCAGCGCTTGCGCGCCGCGGCGGCCTCGGCCAATGCCTCGAGATCGCAGTTGTCGAACAGGTGCACGCCGAGCGTCACCAGCGCGAAGTCGTGCACCGGCCCCGTCTCGCCGGCGACGTCCGACGGCGCGGTGCTCGGCGGCACGTCGCTGCCGAGCAGGGCGACGTCCCGCGCTTTCAGCCACGGGATGATGGCGGCGCTCGGGCCCGGGCGCAGGCCGTTGCGGCTGAGGTCCCATGGGCCCACCGCCGCGCGCCGCGCCCAGCGTCCCGTGCGGATGAACAGCGCGTCTCCCGGCCCGACCTTCACGCGGGCGACCTTCTCCCACGCCTCGATGTCCTGCACGTAGATCGGCGTGCCGGGCTCCAGGTACGGCACGCCCCTGAGCCGCGGAATATCGATCAGGATGCCGCGCGTGAAGATGCCGTTCTTGAGGTTGACGATCGAGTTTCTCGCGTGCCCGCCGGCCTTCATCACCGCGTCCACGTCCGGCGTGTAGCCGTTGTAGAAGACGCCGTCGTAGTTGATGTGCGCCAGCGAGTCGAGATGGGTGTGCGCGACGCCGTGGAAGGCCACGCCGAACCGGTCGGAGCCGATCGCGAGCATCTGCCGCTCGTAGGGCTGCGGGTTGTCCACCGCCTTCTCGGTATCCACGTCCCTCGCCAGCGACACCGAGAACCCTTCCGTGACGAGCGCCGCCGCCTGCCGTCGTTTCGCCGGGGTAATCAGGTTGACGGCGCCGATCTGATCGTTTGTGCCCCAGCGTCCCCAGTTGGACAGCTCCGTCTTCCAGCGGTCGTACTGCGCCTTGGAGATGGTCTGGCCGGGACCACTCGACTGAAGCGATCGCGTGGCAGATGCCGAGGCCACGAGCGTGACCACCATCGCGACGATTCCCACGACAAACGTCGGTCTCATCTTCGCCTCCTGGTGTCTGTACGAGCGCGTGCAGGCTGCGGAGGGATGCTATACCCGAGCGCGGGCGCCGGCCAAGCGAATCGTCCGGCGAGCCTACGCCCCGGAGCGCATCCGCTCCCGAGTGGCTTCGCGGTTCAGCACAGGTTCCCTGGCGGTCAACGCACGGCTTGAAGTCCGCCTCCCCACGTCCACGCAGCACGCCGAGTCAGTACGAAATCCGGCCCCTGAAGACCAGGATGAAGGTGCCGGCAAAGCCGGTCTGGTCCGGCGTCGCGACCACCTGGGTAGTGCCCGTGCCACTCGCACCGTCAAAGTGACCCGTACCACCCGTGATCGTGAACGTGGCATCCCCCACGATGCGGCCCATATTGTCGAAACAGTCTTGACCCGAGTTGGTGAGGAATAGCTGGTCCCCGTTAGCAGCGCCGAGGGTCACGGCGTCGATCGCGATCTCGAAGCAGCCGGGCCCGGCAGGCACGAGCTGGCTGTCGCCGACGATGGCGCTGTTTCCCAGATGACTGGCCGGACCGTCGCCGGAGAAATGAAGGAGCAGGCTGGCCGGGTTGATCTCGAACGTGCCCTCGAAGACGCCCTTGAAAGGCACGCCACTTTGGGCGTGTACGGATTGCGCAATTGCGCTCAGCATCGCAACCGAGGCAACTGAGAGGACCGTGAGAACGACGTTGAGAGACGGCGTGCGAATCATGGAATCCTCCTGTTCTCCATCAAATGATCTGCCCCTCGTTGCTCGATTCGGAACGAGCGCCCTGCGTCCGGCCGAACCTCCCTGCCGCCGTCATCCTTCGAGGGTTCACTCAGTGTGTCGACGGCTGCAATCTCAGTATGGCGCGTGATTGTTCTGCCGTTGCCAATACAGACTGACCCTGACGCCGACGGCGTCGCGCGAGATCACCGGCAAAATACGTGTTCGCTTCTCCGCCTCGGGGTAGACGATCGTCGTCCTGTGCATGAGCGCCCCCGCGGCAAGTCCGAGGCCTGCGCCAAAGGCGCCGGCCAGGATCGGAGCGTCCGCGCATTCCTCCCGTCTCGAACCCGTGCATGCGGCTATTGCGCCAGCGGCCGCACCCGCGCCGGCCCCGATGAGCACAGCCATGCGGAGTGGCTGGTGGCGCACGGCGATCTGGCGAACCGTCTCCCGCCTGAAATGCTTCTCGCCGGCGTCAGTGTGGATCGTGATCTCATCTGCCGTGAGGCGCGTCAGGCGACCGGTGGTCCTGACCCCAGACTGGTCCTCGACTCGAAGCTGATCGTCGAGGTTGACGCGAAGTGCAAGGTCTTCGAGCAGCCTGGCGTGAACACCGCTGGCGGCGCGCGACCCCGGAACGGAGGCGCGGCTCTCTGGCGCACGATAGATAGTCCTCATCCGAGAGATGAGTGCCCCCATAGCCAGCCCGGCGCCCGCGCCGACCGGCGCGGCGCCGAGCGGTCCGACGATGATGCAGTCCCCACCGCCTTCGTGCGAGCAGACTGCCAGCGCGCCAAGGACCGCGAACACCCCGGTTCCAATGAGTGCGCCCGTGCGGAGCGAGTGGCCGCGCATGGCGACCTCGCGAACGGTGTCGCTCGTGATCACTGCCTCCGCTCGCTTCATTTCGTCGGCCTGACTAACGTGTTCGTCGACTGCGAGCCGGCGCGTGTCCGGCTCCTGCTGGTGCTCCTCGCCTCTACTCGCAACCCGCGGAGTCGACGGCGATTGTAGCCGGAATCCGACACGCCGCGCGGCATGCGTTACGCGCGAAGGCCATCGTCAAGTTCCTCCGCCGCAGCGCCGGTCCGGCTTCCGCCTTCGCGCTGCGCGCTACGGCGGACAAGAAAGCCGGATACTACGTACGCAAAAGAGGCACAAAGACATTCATCTCTGTGCCTCTGTGCCTCGGTGTCTCGGTGACGCGCGAGGGGTGCGATCTACTCGATATCCCCGAGCGGGCCGCGGCCCCCCGCCGCCGGCTCGTCGGTGTCGAACGCGTATTCGATCTCGCGCTCCATGTCGAGCTCGTCCTCGGTGGGCTGCGGCGGCGCCGGCGGCGGCGGCGGCTCGTCGGGCGGAATCCGCACGTTGCGGTACCACTCGAAGCCCGTGCCCGCCGGGATCAGCCGGCCCATCGTGACGTTCTCCTTCAGCCCGCGCAGGTGGTCGATCTTCCCGGAGATCGACGCCTCGGTGAGCACCCGCGTCGTCTCCTGGAAGGAGGCGGCCGAGATGAACGAGTCGGTCGAGAGCGACGCCTTCGTGATCCCGAGCAGCAGCGGCTGCGCCGTGGCGGGCCGGCCGCCGTCGGCAATCACCCGCTCGTTCTCCTCGAGGAAGCGGAACTTGTCCACCTGCTCGTCGATCAGGAACTCGGTGTCGCCCAC
>Ga0209640_10004896_pt1 | contig 11705 bp, 13 predicted proteins | sample RifCSP10_1_FD_184018 | JGI IMG/M metagenome (GOLD analysis project Ga0209640, IMG submission 184018) | Soil microbial communities from Rifle, Colorado - Rifle CSP2_sed 10_1 (SPAdes) (version 2) | ecosystem: Environmental > Terrestrial > Deep subsurface > Rock core/Sediment | place: Rifle... | reverse complement strand
GGAGGGCCACCCGCCGAGATCCTCGCTGAGGATCTCGGCGAGGACCTCGACGTTCTCGGCCGGCGCCGGCAGGGCGCGGAGATGTCCTCGGAGACGCTCGTCGCAGCCTTGGATGATGGCCGTGGCGGCCCTGGCAAGACCGAGGGCGAGCGCCGCGACGTCCGTCGAAGAGCGACGCGCGGTGTACCACGCGCTGCGCCGGCCGTCCCTCCCCACCCACTGCTCGGCCAGCGTCGTCTTTCCGTAGCCGGCAGGCGCTACGAGCGTCCTCACGCGGGCCTTGGATTCGTCCAGGAGCGCGAAGAGCCGCGGCCGCTCGATGATTCTGCGGCGTTGGAGTGGACGAGCCTGCCGGACTGTCGCCGTCTTCGCCTCTCCTGACGAGGATCACGTCGGTCGAGATCGCGACCGTATCACCACCGCGATCGGAGGGGCACCCGCGGCGGCCAATGGCGGCAGCGGGTGGCCGGATCGCTGCAGCCGCTACGCACCCAGCGTGTAGCGGTGGCCTGCGGACAACGGATCCTCGCCCGTGAGAAGGCGATACGCGATCGGGATCTGGCGTCGGCGCCGTACGCCGAGCTTCTGGCGCAGGACGTCGCAGTGCGCCTTCGCCGTCCTGGGTGAGATCCCGAGACGAGCTCCGACCTCGTCGTTCGAGCATCCTGCCGCGATCAGCGCAACGACCTCGCGCTGACGGTCGGTGATGACGGTCGCCTTTCGTCTCTGCGTCGTCAGCTCGATCATGGCGGGAAGCTACTCCCTCGTTCGAGTGATCGCCATTCGTCCCATGGTGTATCCCGGGGTGTATCCGAGGCATGCTTCGGGTACCGGCCCGACGGGAAACCCGAACGCGGAGTCCGCGGGATCACCGATGGCCGGAGCCGAGGCGGGCAGGAGTATTCGGGCGACCAAGGAGGATTGATGAGAGTCGAAGACCTGATGACGCGTGAAGTCGCGACCACCTCTCCCGAGACACCTCTCAGACAGGCTGCGCGGCTGCTCGCGGCCGCCGGGATCTCGGGCATGCCCGTCGTCGACCAGGAAGGCGCTGTCGTCGGCGTTCTCTCGGAGGCAGACATCCTCGTGAAGGCGGGTGGCGAGGTTCCCGGCACCAGGCTGCTCGGGTGGCTCCTCGACGCCGACACGGGGCTCGAGGAGAAGATCAGGGCGGAGACGGTCGGAGAGGCGATGAGCTTCCCAGTCGTCACGATCGCGCCGGATCGCCCGGTCCACGAGGCCGCGAGGCTCATGTCGACGGAGGGCATCAACCGCCTTCCGGTCGTCGACGAGGGCCGACTCGTCGGCATCCTGACGCGCGCCGACGTCGTCCGGGCGTTCACCCGTACGGACGCCCAGATCGCCGACGAGATCGAGAACGAGATCCTGCGGCGCACGCTCTGGCTCGAGCCGGGAGCCGTCACCGTGGAGGTCGAGGACGGCGCGGTACGCATCGAAGGCGAGGTCGGGAGCCCGGCGGACGCCGAGCTGCTACCCGTCTTCGTGTCTCGAGTGCCAGGGGTGATCTCGGTTCGGACGAACGTTCACGCGCACGACGAAGCGGTACGGCGATGAGCTCGCCGGCGCCCGGCCGGCGCTACCCCCGCTCCAAGGCCACGGGCAGACGTCCGGAGTCGGAGAAGAAGGCTCGGACGAGATCCCGTCCGTCCGGCCGGATCGTGATCGCCGCGTTCGCCGTGGCGGTTGCCGCCGCGGTTGCGCTCATCGCGGTGGCCCTGTTCGTGGGCGGCGACGACAGCGGCACGCCCGCGTCGACGACCCCGGTCGTCGACCTGACCGCGATCCCGCAGGACGGCACGGTCCTCGGGGACAAGGACGCAACGGTGCTGTTCATCGAGTACGCCGATCTCCAGTGCCCGTTCTGCGCCGTCTACGCGGTCGACGTCTTCCCGACGATCGTCGACGAGTACATCAGGCAAGGGAACGTGAAGGCCGAGTTCCGCGGGCTCGCGTTCCTGGGGCCGGACTCCGAGAAGGCGCTTCGCTTCGTCCTCGCCGCAGGCCTGCAGGACCATCTGTGGGACATGCAGGAGGGACTGTTCCGCAACCAGGGCCGTGAGAACGCAGGGTGGGTCACGGACGACCTCCTCCGCGAGGTCGCGGGTGAGATCCCCGGCCTGGACGTCGATCGGCTCTTCGAGGGCGCGAACAGCTCGCAGGTCACCACGATGCTGGAGGAGGCTGCGCGGCAAGGTCAGGCGGACGAGGTTCCCGGCACGCCGAGCTTCTTCGTCAAGATCGGCGATGCGGACTCCTACCGGCTCGAGGTGCCGCTCAGCCCGGACGCGTTCAGGGCAGCTCTCGACGACGCGCTGCAGGGCTAAGAGCGCTTGAGCGATCGCGTCCTTCGCATCGCTGCGGCCCTCGTCGCCCTCGCAGGGCTCGGCGTCGCCGGCTACCTGACCTGGGCGCGATATGCGGACGCCAGCGTCATCTGCGTCGCCGGAGGTGGATGCGAGACGGTGCAGAGCTCGGAGTACTCCGAGCTCGCCGGCGTGCCCGTCGCGCTGCTCGGGCTCGTGGCGTACGCGGTCGTCCTCGCGCTGATCGTCTGGGACGCGCCGCTCGCACGGCTTGGCGCGGCGGCGCTTGCGCTCGTCGGGCTCCTGTTCGGCGCCTACCTGCTCGTGATCCAGCTCTTCGTGATCGACGCGGTCTGCATCTGGTGCCTCGCCAACGACGTCGTGATCGCGCCGGCGCTCGCCGTGCTGACCGCGCTGCGTCTTAGGTCATAGGGACCTGGCGCAGAACCTTCGGCGCGACCCGGTCGAGGACCTCGGAGAGGCTCTCCCCGGTGCAGGTGATGCCGTGGTTGCGAAGGCCGATGACGGCGTGCGCCGGGTCGGGCTCCAGGGCGACGAGGTCGGCGACCGCGACCGCGAGCTCCTGGGTGCCGCAGGGGTAGTTCACGTCGGTGGCGGCGATCCCCTCCATCCAGGCGTGCACGTGCAGGATCGCGCCTACCTCGGGGTGGGCCTGGTAGATCATCCAGTGCTCGATCGCGTCCACCGAGACCCGCCGGGGCTCGATCCCGGGCGGGACGGAGAGGACGATCACCCCGCGCTCGTCGTCGAAGTCCTTGACCATGAGGATGTCGCGGCCGACCGTCTCCAGCTTGGACTTGTCGACACCGGAGGCGCTCATCCAGAAGCGCGTCGAGTCCTTGCGGGCGGAGAGGTTGCCGTAGGAGAGCCCGCCTACCGAGTACAAGCGCATGACGTGGCGCAGGTCTCGGCCCGAGAGGAACTCCTCTACCGGGAAGGGCGAGGGGAGGAGGTCGAGCTCGTCGAGCCGGCTGCCCGCCTCCCCGATGTCGACCGTGATCTCGTCGCCGTCCCAGAGCTCCGGCTCGAGGTCGGGGACCCACTCGTTGTCGATGACGAGCCGCGAGGTCGCGAGCGGCGCGAGTCGCTCGTAGATCTCCGCCGGGTCGTCTCCGACGTGGTAGGTGCCCCGCTCCATGGTCGTGAACCACACGCCCTGGCCGGGCACGTGCAGCAGGACGACGTTCGAGAGCGTGCGGACGAGCATCGGGTAGCTCTCCTTGAGCACGTCTTCGGGCGCCTCGGGAAGCTCGTAGAACGCCGCCGAGTAGGTGCCGCGGGACGCCCGTCGGAACGCCTTCGGGTCGGCGGGGTCGAACATGTTCAGCACGAAGTCGGCGTCCGCGACATCGTCGACGAGGGCGAACTCGGCCCTCTCGAACTCCGTGCCGATCGAACGGACCCACTCCTCGTGGCCCGGGGACGTTGCCGTCCCCCAGATCGCGTACTTGCGCACGAGCCCGAGTCTACCGCGGCTACGACCGCGATCAGCGGAAGAGATCCCGCTCGCGCGGCATCACGAGATCCACTCCGCGGCCGTCTCCGCCGACGTCGAGCCCGCGGACGACAGCGGCGGGAACTCCGCGGGTCTTGCCCATGACCAGCTCGGCGGCGCCGGCGATCTCGTCGGCGACGGCGATCTCGGTCGCGTGCAGCTCGTAGCCCGCTGCGTCGCGGTGCCCCTTGAGGTCGAGCAGCGGTGCCATCCCGGCGACGCCGAGCGCCACGTCGGTCGTCCCGCGGCGCCAGGCGCGGCCGAAGGAGTCGGACACGATGACGGCGACGACGGCATCGGTCAGCTCGCGGATGCGATCCCGGATCCGAGCAGCGGACGCGTCCGGGTCGAGCGGGAGCAGCACGAGCGTGTCCGGCCCCTTCGCGTTCGACGCGTCCACTCCGGCCGAGGCGCAGACGAACCCGTGCCGCGTCTCCACGATGAGCAGCGGAGGACGGGCGCGGAGGACCTCACGGCTCTCCTGCAGGATCACCTCGACGCGGCGCGGGTCGCTGTCGGCGGCCAGCTCGCGAGCCCGGGGAGAGGGCTCGACGCCGGAGAGATCGACGACGCGGCCCTCGACCTTCGACACCGCCTTCTGGGCGACGACGACGACGTCGCCCTGCTCGAGACCTCCGACCTCGCGCGCAGCCTCGACGAGGAGCAGGCCGAGGTCGTCTCCCTCCTCGAGCTCGGCGATCCCGCGGAGCGGGACGACGCGCACCTCTCCGGTCAACCGAGGCCCGTGACCCGGATCCCGGCGTGCCCGCGGTAGCGCCTGTTCAGGTTGACGATGACCGCGGTCAGCCCTTCGAGCGCGCGCGCGCTCGCGAGCGGACCGGCGTCCAGCGCGCGCCCGGCCGTCAACCGTCCGGCCAGCTCCAGGACGACGGACTTCGCCTCGGGATCGTCGCCACAGACGAGAGCATCCTCGTCCGGCGGAGCGTGGTCGCCGAGGCTCGACGCAGCGAGGGAGTGCAGCCCGGCCACGACCGGGCCGTCGAGCTCACCCTGGATCCGCTCGGCGAGCGACACGGCCTCGGGCGTTGGCAGCACGCCGCCCTCGGTGAAGCGAAGCTCGGACGCGACCGAGAGGACCGGAGTCGAGCCGATCGAGTCTCGAAGCTCTCGCGCGGTGTCCAGAGCTGCGTCCGCCTTCGTCGCCAGCACGACGAGGTCGCTTCCTCGAACGGCGTCCACGTTCGGCGCCCCCTCGACGCCGAGCTCTGCCGCGGCCGCAGCCGCCCGGTCGGCGCTGCGCGAGCCGATCACGACCTCGTAGCCGGCCTCGCGCAGGCGAAGCGCGAGGGCGCTCCCGAACGGGCCCGTGCCTCCGACGAGCGCTACGCGCACGCCGCCTCCAACGCGACCTCCGCGAGCGCGCGCTCGTCTTCGCGTCCGGACATCCGCGTCCTCGCGACGACGAGGTCGACGGGGGCGTCGGCGGGAGCGTCCTCCGCGTCGATCACGAGCGCGTCGATGAGGCCCTCGTAGCGATCGGCGACGTGCGCTGGAGTCGTCCCGCCGGCCATCCGCGAGAGCATACGGTCGAGCGGGCCGGCCACGGCTTTGCCCCCCACGAGCGGGCTCACGGCGATGCATCTGGCCGTACGGCTCTCGATCGCCCCGCGGATGCCGCCCACGGCCAGGATCGGGCGGATCGACAGGTACGGATTGCTCGGGGCGAACACGATCGCGTCCGCGCGCTCGAGCGCATCGAGCACGCCCGGTGCAGGACGCGCCGTCGTAGCGCCCTCGTACTCGACTCCGTCCACGTCGTGGACGTGGCCGCGGCGGACGAACCACTCCTGGAACGGGAACGGCCCTGCCGGAGTGAGGATTCGCGTCCGAAGGCGGTCGTCCGTGGCCGGGAGGATCCGCGCGTCCAGTCCCGCCCGCTCGCACAGGCCGGCGGTGACGGCGGACAGCGGCTCCCCGGCGCGGAGGCGCTGCGTCCGCACGAGGTGCAGCCCGAGATCGCGGTCACCGAGTCGGAACCAGTCCTCGCCGCCGAAGCTCGACGCCGAGGCGAGCGCGTTCCAGGTCTCGTCGACGCGTCCCCAGCCTCGCTCGTCGTCGATCAGCCCGGCGAGGGCGTAGAGGAGGCTGTCGAGATCCGGAGAGACGTGGAGCCCGAGGATCTCGACGTCGTCCGCCACGTTTCCCACGACGGTCAGCTCTCCGGGTGAGAGCGCGGCCTGCAGGCCGCGCGCGAAGCGGGCGCCGCCGCCGCCGCCCGAGAGGAGCACGACCTTCACGCCGTCAGGGTGAGGAGCGCACGTGTGCGCGGACCGAGGCGCGCGGCGAGCCGCTCGAGGTCTTCCTCGGAGTCGACGTCCGCCGCGAGCTCGGGTACCGAGACCGTCGAGAACGCGGCATGCGTGCGGAAGCGCTCGGCGCTTCCGGGCCCGTACAGGGGTGCGTACCGCGCCGGATCGGGAAGCGAGAGCGCGTTCGTCGTCCCGTCCTCGGCCTCGACGAGCGCCAGGCCGGCAGCGGCGAGCCGGCGAAGCGCACCGGGCGTGGCGCACGGCAGGTCGGCGTTCACGACGAGCGCGTGCCCGGAGACGCTTGCCAGCCCGGCCTGGACTGCGGCCCCGAGCCCTTCGCCCGGGTCGCCGACGACCTCGGCACCGGGCGGGACGACCGCAGCATCGTCCGTGACGACGCGCACATGCCCGACCTCCAGCGCGGCCGCGACCACGTCGCCGAGCATGGCCACCGCGACGGCCGCCCGGATCCGCGGGGCAAGCCTTCGCTTCGCGTCACCGCGGTAGGGGACGACGATGGTCGGCACGCGCCGAAGGGTAGTCGCAGGGGGATCGCGCCTACGCGGCGTGCGAGGTCTCGGGGTCGAGGTCGATGTCGGGATCGATCTCGACGTCGAGTCCGGTGACGGAAGGCCCGCTGTCCGAGGAGCCCGGGCCGGAGGTCGCCCACTCGTGCACGTCGAACCAGTGCGTCTCGAGCAGGGCCTTCGACACGTCGGGTTCGGTGTGCGCGGGGTTGAACACGTGATGCTCGCGGTCGCAGCAGATCTCGACGTCCGTGAGCGAGACGCACGTCATCCGGGCGAGCGCATCGGCCGGAAGCTGCGCCTCGGCGACGGTGTAGTGCTTGAACTGCAAGTCCGGGTCGAGCTCCATGAGCTCGGGCCAGTCGGGACAGGTTCGTGCGGTCATAGGGAGGCCTTCTTCTCCTCCATCGTCCAGCTCCCTTCAAAGCGTACGACTCCGCGCTCGTCCCCGCCGGGGTAGACCACGAACACGAGCGCGTCGTCGAGCCAGTGGTAGAGCCGCTCGCCGCTCTCGTCGGTGAGCCCGAGCCGGAGGTGGAAGCGGCCGTCCGCGAGAGGCAGCTCGCCGATCTCGAAGGACACGGAGCGCTCGCCGTTGCCGCTCGTCCAGCCGATCGCCCGGAGATCCACGGCCTCGCCCGCCACGAGCATGCCGGCGTCGTCGCGCAGCTCGAGCTGGAGGCGGGGGGGAGGGACACCGTCCGGGGCGTCCACCGCAAGGCGGAGCACGAAGGGCTCGCCCGACCGGAACTGCAGGCGCTCGGAGCCCTCCTCGCCCACGAGGACGGCCGACGAGATCGTCGCCTCGCCCGAGCCCCACTCGCGAAGACCCGCCCCCCGCTCGGCGGGATCGATCTCGTCCGCGAGCGCGCGCCGGTAGCGGACGACCGCCTCGCGCGTCGGGCCGTCGAACGCGACGCGGCCCGCGTCCAGGAGCACGGAGCGCTCGCACAGGCGCTCGACCGCGGCAGCGTCGTGGGAGACGAACACGATCGTGCCTCCCTCCTGCTTGAAGCGGAAGATGCGGCCGAAGCACTTCCGTTGGAACGCCTCGTCTCCGACCGCGAAGACCTCGTCGAGCAAGAGCACATCGGCGTCGAGGAAGGCGGCGATGGCGAACCCGAGCCGCATCGTCATCCCCGACGAGTACGTGCGCACCGGCCGGTCGATGGCGTGCTCGAGCTCGGCGAAGCCGACGATCTCGTCGAACCGCTGCCGGATGTCCGCCCGCCGGAGGCCCTGGATCGCGCCGTTCAGGTAGACGTTCTCGCGCCCGGTGAAGTCGGGGTGGAAGCCGGCTCCGAGCTCGAGGAGCGATCCGATCCGGCCCTCCGCGGCGACGCGGCCCGTCGTCGGCTTGATGATCCCCGCCACGAGCCGGAGCAGCGTGGTCTTCCCCGACCCGTTGCGCCCGATCAGCCCCACGGCCTCGCCCGGGTCGACGTGGAGCATGACATCGTGGAGCGCCCACACGTCGGTCGCCTCGATCCGTCCGCGTTCCACGAAGAGGTCCTTCAGCGTGCGCGTGTCGCGTGCGTGCACGCGGAACCGGCGCGAGACGCCCTCGACGCTGATCTCACCGATCCGCATGGGATCTAGAGTAGAGGGCGATGCGAAGCAACGCCGCGGCCGCGAAGCGGGATAGAGGTCGCGTAGGGGGCGGGATTCATCCTGCCCCCTACACAGCTTCGATCTTCGCGCGACCGGAATCCGCCCGGCGGATTCCGGTCTTGCGCACATGATGGAACGAGCCGGCGAGCACCCCGTCCCGGTGGGGCCGCTGGCCGTCCGCTGGCTCGCGTTCGAGCTCGAGCCGCCGCGAGCGGGAGTCACGGGACGGGCCCGGCTCGCGCTCGAGAACGCGGGCTCGGCACCCTGGCGCTCTCGGGGACGGGAGGGAGTGCAGCTCACATACCACTGGCTGGACCCGCTCGGGAATCCGATCGTGTGGGACGGGATCCGCACGCCGTTTCAGCGCGCCGTCGAGCCCGGGCGGAGCGTCGAGCTCGACGTTCCCGTGGCGGCACCCCGGCCGCCGGGGAGCTACCGGCTCGCGTTCGACCTCGTCGAGGAGCATCGGTTCTGGTTCCAGGAGATCGGCTCGGCGCCGCTCGAGATCCCGATCGAGGTGCGTCCCCGGATCGCGGAGCGCCGCCTCGGGGCGATGGTGCACGGCGGCTCCGATCCGGAGACGGACGCCGCCCTCGCCGCGCAGGAGGAGCCGCTCGTGACCGAGAACGCCCTCGTGGTCGCGCACCTCGTCCCGGGCGCGCTGCCCGCGCCCGAGTGGTCGAGGCTCGTGCTCGACGCGCACGAGGAGGGCTACGCGGCCGTCGGCCCGGCGATCGCGCCGGCCGCGCGGAGGGAGCGCAGGCAGCTCGCTCCCTGGGCCCCCGGCGGCGGGAGGAACCCGCGCTTCGACCACGTTCTCCTCCTCCCCTCCGTCCTCGAAGGAACGGAGGTCGGAAGCGACCACGGCCTTCCTGCGTACCTGGGCGGGGACGGCCTCTTCGAGGGCCGGGCCGTGATCAGACTTCGACCGCGATCCGGTCGTCCGAGCGGCTGAACACGAGCGCGCCCACGGCGAGCGCGACCGGCGCCGAGACCACCGTGTAGACGGCGTCCCCCGTCGCGGGCGCTTCCCCGAAGAAGAGGACCGCTCGCATGGCCTCGATCGGCGGCGTGAGGAAGTTGAGCCAGTGGAGGAGGAGCTCGAACACGGGGTACTCGTCCACCCCGGGGAGCTGGTCGAGGCTGTACAGGACCGGCGTCAGGAAGAACCAGGGCAGGAGGAGCGCCTGGAGCACGTGCTCGACGTCGCGGAAGAGCGCGTTCAGGGAGGAGATGGTGAGCGCGAACCCGGCGACGACGCAGGCGAAGAGCGCTCCGATCGGGAACGCGAGCCACGCGGTCGAGCGAGCCTCGGGGAGGGTCGCGAGGCTGAGCACGAAGACGACGGCGAGCATGACCGCGAAGCCGACGAGGTTCGTCCCGACCACGGAGAGCGGAACGAGCTGGCGCGGGAAGCGCACCTTGCGGATGAGGTTCGCGTTCTCCACGAGGCTGCGAGACGCGGCCTGGGAGGCGGTCGCGAAGAAGACCCAGGCCGGAAGGCCGCAGAGGAGGAAGAGCCAGTAGTCGCCGCTGCCGACCTCGGCCACGCGCCAGAGCACCGAGAAGACGAGGAGGTAGACCGCCATCAGCACGAGCGGGTGCAGGAGCGACCACGCGAGCCCGAGGAAGGATCCCTTGTACTTCGCCCGCAGGTCGCGGCGGAAGAGGCTCCCGAAGAGCTCGCGATAGCGGTAGACGTCGGCGTAGACGGACATCGGGGAGGAGTCTAGGGCGGCAGGGCGCTCGACTACCCTTTCCGGGCCGTGGAAGCGAACCTGATCGCCTTCACGCACCGTCCTCGGGCGGTGCTCGCAAAGGGGGCGAGCGCAAGGAGCGTGGACAGTGCCCGCTGCACGGACGCGCGACCAGCGCGATGCATCCTGCCGCGAGCGTCGTCAGGCACGCGCGGAGCCGGGCTTTCGTCACCAGGAAGTGCTGCGCACTTCCTGGGGGCCCCCAAGAGCCGTGCCGCGGAAGCCCGTGCCTGCGAGGGGCGTGGGTGAACGCGATCGTCGCGATCGCCGCACTTGCCGTCACCTCTGCGGTCCTCTGGGGCCTCCTCCGCTCCGGTCTCGGTCGACGGCTCGTCGCGATCCCTACGGGCGAGCGCTGGCACGGGCAGCCGACGCCGACGTTCGGGGGCGTCGGGATCGCGGCAGGAGTCTCCGCAGGCGTGCTCGTCGGCCTTGGCACCGGCGCCGTCGAATGGAGCAGCGAGCTCGGAGGGATCCTCGCCGGGCTGGCCATCCTCTTCTGCGCAGGCCTGATCGACGACCTGCGCCATCTGAGCCCGCTCGCGAAGCTCGTGGCGCAGGGTGCCGCCGCCGCGGTCGTGCTCGCGAGCGGCCTCCAGGTTGAGATCGTCGAGAACCAGGTCCTCGCGTGGGGCATCGGCCTCCTCTGGCTCGTGGGGATCACGAACGCGTTCAACCTCCTCGACAACATGGACGGGCTCGCGGCGACGCTCGCGGGCATCGCCTGCGCGTACTTCGCGATCGACGCGCTCACGGAGCAGCCGAACGACACGGTCGTCGTGCTCGCGGCCTCGCTCGGGCTCGCCTGCGCGGGCTTCCTCCCCTTCAACCTCCGTCCACGGCGCGGCGCCGCCGTCTTCATGGGCGACTCGGGAAGCCAGGTGCTCGGATTCGGGCTCGCGTCGCTCGCGCTCGCATCGAGCTGGACCGTCGCGGGCGCGACGACGGCCACGGTCCTCCTCCCGCTCCTCATCCTGGCCATCCCGATCCTCGACACGACGCTGGTGACGGTGCGCCGGATCGCGCAACGCCGGCCGGTGACGCAGGGCGGGCGCGATCACGCCTCCCACCGGCTCGTGTACTACGGCCTCTCCGAAGGGAAGGCAGTGCTCCTGCTGGCGGTCGTCGCCACGGCGATCGGCGCCACCGGGCTCGCCTACAACGTGCTCGACAATGCGCGCCTCACCGCGTTCGGCGTCCTCGTCACCTTCGTTCTCCTCGTTCAGTTCGGAAGCTTCCTGAGCGACCTCGAAGAGCGGTCGCGCAGGGGGGTCGAGACGCCGGAGCCGCCGCTGTGGCGCGCCCTCGTGTTCGAGCCACGCCGGTTGCTCGAGGTGGTCGTCGACTTCGTCCTCGTCTGCTCCTCGTTCCTCGTTGCCCACCTGCTCCTGATCGGAGGGAAGGGCACCGACTTCGAGCGATCGATCTTCCTCTCTGCGCTCCCGATCCTCCTCACGACCCGGTACGTCTTCTTCGTCGCGCTCGGCGTCTACCGGAGGATCTGGCGCTTCGCGACCGCGCGGGACGTCGTCCCGATCGCCGTGGGGTGCGCGGGATCGGCGATCGTCTCGTACTTCGTGCTCATCGCGCTCCGGCCGATCGGCTCCTTCCCGGCCGTCGAGGTCTTCGTCGTGGACGCGGTGCTCTGCACGCTGCTCGTGGGCGGGTCCCGCCTCGCGTGGAGACTGCTCCCCGAAGTG
>Ga0209640_10004895_pt1 | contig 11706 bp, 15 predicted proteins | sample RifCSP10_1_FD_184018 | JGI IMG/M metagenome (GOLD analysis project Ga0209640, IMG submission 184018) | Soil microbial communities from Rifle, Colorado - Rifle CSP2_sed 10_1 (SPAdes) (version 2) | ecosystem: Environmental > Terrestrial > Deep subsurface > Rock core/Sediment | place: Rifle... | reverse complement strand
CGTCGCTCAGGTATCACGATACGCATCGCTCCTCGTTCCTTGCCGGATCGAAAATCTGCCACGGCCGCGCCCACGCCACCCGTGCAGAGCTTCCCTAGCGCAGCGCAACTGGCCGAAGACGCGGCAAATGGCCGTGGGAAGGCCCCATCCCTTCTGGCAGAATAGCTTGGCGATGCAGTCCCCGGCGCCCCCGAAACCTGAACCGCTGCCCCCGGACGGGGCCAAGCGGCCGGAACCGGGCATGCCGGCGCACCCGGCCGAGCGGCGTGGACCGCCCGGCCCCGATCCGACGCGTTATGGCGACTGGGAGAAAGCCGGTCGCTGCATCGATTTCTGAGGGATGCCAGCCGTGACCCCGAATGCCAGGCCGTTGTCTCCGCACTTGCAGGTGTATCGCCTGGCGTTCACGACCGTTCTCTCCGGTCTGCACCGCATCACCGGACTGCTGCTGACCGCGGGCAGTCTGGTGCTGGTCGCCTGGCTCGCAGCCGTCGCCGGCGGCCCCCGGTCTTATGCGACGGCAGGCGGCGTTTTCGCGAGCTGGCCCGTGAGGATCCTTCTTGCCGGCGCGCTGGCGGTGTTCTGGTATCACCTGTTCAACGGGATACGCCACCTGGTCTGGGACGCCGGGTTCGGATTCGACCGGCGGTCTGCGCGGCGAAGCGGCGCGCTGGTGTTGCTGCTTGCGGCGCTCGCGTTCGGCGCGACGCTCGCGCTGACGCCGGCCTGGCGCTGGCTGCTGGGAGCGCCATGAGCGGCCACGGCGCGACGCGTCACTGGCGGAATCAGCGCATCAGCGCGATAGCACTCGTGCCGCTCGGAATCTGGTTCCTGTACGCGCTGTTTTCGCGACCCGACCTTTCGCACGCGTCGGTCGTCGCCTGGCTGGCGACGCCGTGGCAGGCGGGCCTGATGCTGCTGTTCGGCTGGTGCGCGCTGTGGCACTCGGCGCAGGGCGTGCAGGTCGTGGTGGATGATTATGTGCCCGGGCGGCTGCACGCGCGGGTGCGCCTGGCCTCGCGCCTGCTGCACGGCGCACTGGCCCTGGTCCTGGCCGCGGCGATCGGCGTCATTGCAACGGGCGGCGGCGCATGAGCGCCTATCCGCTGGTCGATCATTCCTTCGACGTCATCGTGGTCGGCGCCGGCGGCGCCGGACTTCGCGCCACGATGGGCCTCGCCGAGGCGGGCCTCGCAACGGCCTGTATCACCAAGGTGTTTCCGACGCGCAGCCATACGGTTGCGGCGCAGGGCGGCATCAGCGCGGCGCTCGGCAACATGGGCGAAGACGACTGGCGCTTCCATTTCTACGACACGATCAAGGGCTCGGACTGGCTCGGCGACCAGGACGCGATCGAGTATATGTGCCGGGAGGCGCCGTCGGCCGTCATCGAACTCGAACATTACGGGCTGCCGTTCTCGCGCACGGAAGACGGCCGCATCTACCAGCGCCCGTTCGGGGGCATGACGACGAATTACGGAAAAGGCATCGCGCAGCGCACCTGCGCCGCGGCGGACCGCACCGGCCACGCGATGCTGCACACGCTCTACCAACAGAGCCTGCGCCACCAGGCGCAGTTCTTCGTCGAGTACTTCGCGATCGACCTGATCATGGAACAGGGCGCTTGCCGCGGCGTGCTCGCCCTCGACATGGCGACCGGCACACTGCACCGGTTCCTCGGGCAGCGGACGATTCTCGCGACCGGCGGCTATGGACGGGCCTATTTTTCCTGCACTTCGGCCCACACCTGCACCGGCGACGGCAATGGCATGGTGCTGCGGGCCGGCCTTCCGTTGCAGGACATGGAGTTCGTGCAATTCCACCCGACCGGCATCTACGGCGCCGGCTGCCTGATCACGGAGGGCGTACGCGGGGAGGGCGGTATCCTGCGGAACTCCGAGGGCGAGCGGTTCATGGAGCGCTATGCGCCGAATGCCAAGGATCTCGCTTCACGCGACGTCGTGAGCCGCGCCATGACCATCGAGATACGCGAGGGTCGCGGCGTCGGGCCGGCGCGCGATCACCTGTACCTGCACCTCGAGCACCTGGGCCCGGAAGTGATCCACAAGCGCCTGCCGGGCATCGCGGAAACCGCGATGATCTTCGCCGGCGTGGACGTGTCGCGGGCGCCGATTCCGGTGCTGCCGACGGCGCACTACAACATGGGCGGAATTCCCTGCAACGTGCACGGCGAAGTCGTCACGCGCTCGGGCGGCGACGACGACCGCATTGTGCCGGGGCTGATGGCGATCGGCGAGGCCGCCTGCGTCTCGGTGCACGGCGCGAACCGGCTGGGTTCGAATTCGCTGCTGGACATCGTCGTTTTCGGCCGCGCCGCCGCGGCGCGCTGCGCCGCCTTGCTCCGGCCCGGCGCCGGCGCCGGCACGCCGCCGGTGGCCGCGACCGATGCATCGCTTGCGCGTTTCGACCGCATCCGGCATGCCGCCGGAAGCCGGTCGACAGCGTCCTTGCGCGAGGAAATGCAGCGCGGCATGCAACGCGACGCCGCGGTGTTCCGAACCGGCGCGAGCCTCGATGTGGGTTGCCGGGCGGTTGCCGGCAGTTTTGCGGCATTGCGGGACCTGCGTCTGGCGGACCGGTCGCTGGTGTTCAACACCGACCTGATCGAGGCGCTCGAGCTCGACAATCTGCTGCGGCAGTCGCTGGCGACGATCCACTCGGCCCGCAACCGCACCGAGAGCCGCGGCGCCCACGCGCGCGAGGACTTTCCGGCGCGCGACGATGCGAACTGGCTGAAACACAGCCTCGCATGGGTCGCCGGCGACGGCGCCGTGCGATTCGACTATCGGCCGGTACAGCTGCAGCCGAAGACCGGCGAAGTCGAATCGATCCCTCCCAAGGCACGCACCTACTGAAGGCAGCCGGCGAACCGACCATGGTCCAATTCACACTGCCCCCGGAATCGCGCTACTCGCACCAGCCGGGCCGCCACCATCCGGCGCCGGAGGGGGCCGCCCGTGTGCGCCAGTTCAGGATCTACCGCTGGAATCCGGACTCGAACGAGTCGCCGCGCATCGATACTTACGACATCGATCTCGACCGTTGCGGAACGATGGTTCTCGACGCGCTGATCAAGATCAAGAACGAGGTCGATCCGACGCTGACGTTCCGGCGTTCCTGCCGGGAAGGCATCTGCGGTTCCTGCGCGATGAACATCGACGGCGTGAATGCGCTCGCGTGCACGCGGCCGATCGCGTCGATCAGCGGCGCGGTCAGCGTCTTTCCGCTGCCGCACCTGCCGGTGGTCAAGGACCTGGTGCCGGACCTGACGCAGTTCTACGCGCAGTACGCATCGGTGCGCCCCTGGCTGCAGACGCGCGATCCGGCGCCCGCGACGGCCGAACGCCGGCAGTCGCCCGGGGACCAGGAACTGATCGACCGGCCGTCCGCCTGCATTCTCTGCGCCTGCTGTTCGAGCAGCTGTCCCAGTTACTGGTGGAACAGCGAGCGCTATCTCGGACCGGCCGCCCTGCTCGCGAGCTATCGCTGGATCATCGACACGCGGGACCAGGCGCAGGCGGAGCGCCTCGACTTCCTCGACGATGCATTCCGGCTGTACCGGTGCCACACGATCCTGAATTGCGTGGAGGCCTGCCCGAAGGATCTCAATCCGGCGCGGGCGATCGCGGACCTCAAGCGCCGCCTCGCCAGCCGTGGTGACTGAATCATGCCGGAAGCGACCGTTGCCCGACTGCGATGGCGCTGCCGCCGGGGTATGAAGGAACTCGACCTGCTGCTCGGCGGCTGGCTCGAGCGGTGCTGGGACGCGGCGGATGCCGGACAGCGGCGGTCGTTTCAATGGCTGCTCGAACAGCCGGATGCCGAGATCGCAGCCTGGCTGATCGGCGGCTCGCGTCCGGGCGATGCGCGGCACGCGGCGCTGGTCGATGACATTGTTCGCCGTCGCGATTGAGCCCGCCGCGCAGCCGCGGCTGGCGGCTCTCTTGCTGCTGACGCACCTGTTCGCCGCGGCCAGCCCCTGGTTCGCGCGCTGTCCGCCGCTGCTCGCCACCTTGCTGTCGCTGCTCGCCCTGGCGGGATTGCCGGCGTCGCTCACGCGGGTGCCGGGCCCTCACTGCGCGCTGCGAAGCCTGGCGCTGGATGCCAAGCGCTGCTCCATCCGGCTGCGGCGTCAGGATGCGGCCCTGGCGGCCGAACTCGGTCCCCGGACGCGGGCCACTGCGGCCTTCCTCCTGCTGGATCTCGCGGCGGGCGGCCGGCGCTTCGGATGGCTGCTGCCCCGAAGTGCACTGCCCGCGGCCGATTTCCGGAGGTTGAAGGCCCTGATACGCCTGAGTTGATAGAATCCACCGTTAACTCACAATAAGGAGGCGCGCTCGTCCATCCGCCCGGGACCTTGCGAACTATCGGAGGGTCAGCCGGTCATACCCGGCGTGACTGCGGAGGGCACAGCGCGGATCGTCGAGCCGATGCGGGCTGAAGCGGGCGATATTGCGCTGGTGCGCCGGGTCCAGAAGGGGGACAAGGCCGCCTTCGATGCCCTGGTGCTCAAGTATCAGCACAAGGTGCTGAAACTGGTGCAGCGTTATGTCCGCAATCCGGCGGAGGCGGAGGACATCGCGCAGGAAGCCTTCATCAAGGCGTACCGGGCCCTGCCGGCGTTTCGCGGAGACAGCGCCTTTTATACCTGGCTGTACCGGATCGCGATCAACACGGCGAAGAACGCGCTCGTTGCGAACCGGCGCAGGCCGGTGACTTACGACCTCGACCTGCAGGATGGATCGCAGGTCCAGGCTCACGCGAGGCTCTCCGACACCGAGACGCCGGAAGCACTCGCGCTGACCGACGAGATCCGCCGCACGGTCAACGAGGCCATCGAGGCGCTGCCGGACGATCTGCGGCTTGCGATCGTGCTGCGCGAACTCGAAGGCCTGAGTTACGAGGAAATTGCCAAGTCGATGGAGTGCCCCGTTGGAACCGTCCGTTCGAGAATATTCCGCGCGCGCGAAGCGATCGATCGCGGCCTGCGCGAGGTGTTCGACGGCGGCCTCGGGCGTATCGGAGATCTTTGAATGACTGACCGGATCAAGGAACAGCTTTCGACTTTCCTGGACGGCGAGTTGCCGGAGCCGGAAACCGCATTGCTGCTGAAACGTCTCGAGCGGGACGACGAGTTGCGCGGGGCGCTGTCGCGGTATTCGCTGATCGGCGCCGTGCTGCGCGGCGATGGCGACGTGCCGGCCGCGCGTCAGGTCGCAGCGCGGGTCAGCGCCGCGATCGCGCGGGAGCCGGTGCGCGTCGCCTCGCTGCTGCGTGTGCGCGGACGCGCGGCGCTGTTGCGCTCGGCCGCCGGCCTGGCGGTCGCGGCGGGCGTCGCGTTCGGCGCGGTCTCGCTGGTGCAGCAGGTCGGGACGCCCCCGCCCGTGGCGGCGGAAGCGATCATCGCCCAGGCCGCCGAGCCGCCGATCGTGCCGGTGTCCGATTTCGCCGAACCGGACGACGCGCCGGTCAGCAGTTACGTGACGCCGCCCGCGGCCGATGCCCCGGGCGGGCTGCCGCAGGCCGAGCTCGCGAACTACCTGGTTGCACATTATGGATACGCCTCGCCGCTCGTTCGTCGCAGCGTCGGCGCCGGCCTGATCAGCGCATCGACTGACGCCACGCTGGCGGAAGGAACTGGCGAAGAGACGCGGATCAGCCAGTGATCCGGCGAGGCGGCATGGTGCTGGCGCTGTGGCTGGCAGCCGCGCCCGTCGTGGCGGACAGCGGCGAAGAATGGCTGAAGCGCATGGGCGATGCGCTCAACAACGCCAGCTACGTCGGCGAGTTCATCACCGAATCCACCGGCCGGACGGAACGCCTCAGCATTATCCACCGGGTGCGCGACGGCGTCGTGTCGGAGCGTCTGGTGTCGCTGTCCGGCAATGGCCGGGAACTGGTGCGCGAGAACGACGAAGTCGTCGTCTACCTGCCGGACCAGCGGCTCGCGATCATCGAGCGCCGGTCGGGCCGCAGCGACCTGATGGGAGCACTCCCCCAGTTCGAGGGCGAGATGGCGTCCTGGTACAAGATCGACTACGTCGGGCGCGAGGCCACGATCTTCGGGCCCACGGCCGTGGTCGCCGTGCGCCCGCTGGACGGTTATCGTTTTGGCTATCGCCTGTGGATCGACGTTGATTCGCACATGCCGGTGCGCAGCGACCTGTCGGATGCGGCTGGGCGCGTCGTCGAGCGTCTGCGATTCACCCGTCTGGAGTTCGACAGTAACATTACCGACTCCGCCTTCGAGCCCTCGCTCGACCGCAGCAAGCTGCGCTGGGTGCGACAGTCGCCGCAGGCCGAGGACGAGTCGCCGGCGTGGCGCGCCGCCCGCGTGCCGCCGGGGTTCCGGCTTTCGGTCAGCGGCATGCAGGCGGTCGCCGGCACCAGCGCGCCGGTCAGCCACCTGGTCTATTCCGACGGCCTGGCATCCGTATCAGTCTTCATCCGTGCGCCGACGCCCGGAAAGGCGCCGATCCAGGGTTCCGGCCGTTCGGGCGTCGCCTCCGCGTTCTCGACCGTCGTGGAAGGCCACCAGGTCACGGTGGTCGGCGAAGTGCCGCCGCGCACGCTCAAGTTGATCGCGACCGGACTGCGCCCCGCGCCGGTCGTGGCGCCGCCGGCGCCCACCGCGGCGCGCGACCGCGGCAACTGACGGCCTGATGCCGGATTCCCGGTTTCTCGTCTATACGCGTGACGGCTGCGCGCTCTGCGACGAGTTCATCGCCGGGCTCGGGCGCATACTCGGCGACACGCGGCAATCCTTCGAACTGCGCGACGTCGACGCGGATCCGGTCGCGCGCCGCCGATTCGGGCTCAAAGTTCCGGTGCTGACCTGCGACGGCAGCGTCGTCTGCCACGGTCATCTGGATCCCGCCGCGGTCAGGCGCCTGGCGTCGTCCTGACGGGCCGCGCGGCAGCTGGCTGCTATAATGTGCGGCATTCCCCGGACCCGCCTGTCCGGCCACAGCGTGTCCGGTCCCCCCTTGATGCAGCAAATACGCAATTTCTCGATCATTGCGCACGTCGACCACGGCAAATCCACGCTCGCCGACCGGCTGATCCAGGTCTGCGGCGGCCTCGAAGCGCGTGAAATGCAGGCGCAGGTGCTGGACTCCATGGATCTCGAGCGCGAGCGGGGGATCACGATCAAAGCACAATCGGTCACGCTGAAGTATCACGCAGCCGACGGCAGGGATTACCAGCTCAATTTCATCGACACGCCGGGCCACGTCGACTTCTCCTACGAAGTGTCGCGTTCGCTGGCGGCGTGCGAGGGGGCGCTGCTCGTGGTCGACGCGGCGCAGGGCGTGGAGGCGCAGAGCGTCGCGAACTGCTACACGGCGCTCGAACAGGGTCTGGAAGTGCTGCCGGTCATCAACAAGATCGACCTGCCCTCGGCCGATCCCGATCGGGTGATCGAGGAGATCGAGAACATCATCGGCATCGAGGCGAAGGACGCGGTGCGGGTGAGCGCCAAGACCGGCGAGAACGTGCCCTTGCTGCTCGAGGAACTGGTGCGCCGGATTCCGCCGCCCCGCGGCGACGTCGCGGCGCCGTTGCAGGCGCTGATCGTCGACTCCTGGTTCGACAATTACGTCGGTGTCGTGTCGCTGGTGCGGGTCGTCAACGGCGCGCTGAAACCGAAGGACCGCATCCGCGTGATGTCGACCGGCCGCGGCTGGCAGGTGGACCAGGTCGGCCGCTTCACGCCGAAACGCGTCGAGACGGAGGCGCTGTCCACCGGCGAGGTCGGGTGGTTGACCGCCGGCATCAAGGACATCGACGGCGCGCCGGTCGGCGACACGATCACGAACGAATCGCGGCCGTGCGAGAAACCGCTGCCGGGATTCAAGATGGTGCAGCCGCGCGTGTTCGCCGGGCTGTTTCCGGTGCAATCCGACCAGTACGAAGCGTTCCGCGACGCGCTGCAGAAGCTGCGGCTGAACGACTCGGCGCTGCACTACGAGCCGGAGGTGTCGACGGCGCTCGGCTTCGGATTCCGCTGCGGCTTCCTGGGATTGCTGCACATGGACATCGTCCAGGAACGGCTCGAGCGCGAATACGGCCTCGCGCTCGTCACCAGTGCCCCGACCGTCATCTACGAAGTCGTCGGCAATGACGGCGAGGTGAGGCTCGTGGACAACCCCGCGCGCCTGCCGGCGAGCTACGCGGAACTGCGCGAACCGATCATCACGGCGAACATCCTGGTGCCGCCCGAGTATGTCGGCGGCGTCCTGAAACTCTGCCAGGACAAGCGCGGCGTGCAGAAGAAGATGCAGCAGCTCGGCAAGCAGATGTCGCTGCAGTACCAGCTGCCGCTCGCGGAAGTCGTGCTCGATTTCTTCGACCGGCTGAAATCGGTGAGCCGCGGCTATGCGTCCTTCGACTACGAGTTCAGCCATTTCCAGGCTGCGCCGCTGTCGCGGCTCGATATCCTGATCAATGGCGACCGGGTGGACGCGCTGTCGATGATCGTGCATCGCGAGAGCGCCTACCAGCGCGGCCGCGAACTCGTGGAGAAGATGCAGGAACTGATCCCCCGGCAGATGTTCGAAGTCGCGATCCAGGCCGCGCTCGGCGGCCAGGTCATCGCCCGGGCGACGGTCAAGGCGCTGCGCAAGAACGTCCTCGCCAAGTGCTACGGCGGCGACGTCACGCGCAAGCGCAAGCTGCTGGAGAAACAGAAAGAGGGCAAGAAACGCATGAAGCAGCTCGGCACGGTCGAGATACCGCAGGAAGCCTTCCTCGCGGTGCTCCGGGTCGGCAAGGAATGAGATCCGGGGGCACGTGATGGTATTCGATTTTTCCTTCATCCTGGTGATGCTGGCGCTGGTCACGGGCCTGGTGTGGGCGGCGGACCACTGGGTGTTCGCGCCGCGGCGCGCCGCGCGCGGCGCCGTCAAGGAACCGCTGCTGGTCGATTATTCGCGCTCGTTCTTCCCGGTGATCGCAATCGTGCTGGTGCTGCGTTCGTTCCTGTACGAGCCGTTCAGAATTCCTTCCGACTCGATGATGCCGACGCTGATCCACGGCGACTTCATCTTCGTCAACAAATGGCGCTACGGACTCCGGCTGCCGGTGCTGAACACGCGGATCCTCGAGATCGGCCGCCCGGCGCGCGGCGACGTCGTCGTGTTCCGCAGGCCGGCCGAACCGTCGCAGGTCTTCATCAAGCGTCTGGTGGGCCTGCCGGGCGACACGATCCGGGTGGCCGGGACCCAGGTCTGGGTGAACGGAACCCCGTCACCGGTCGAGACCGGCGAGTTGTATTCGGGCCCCAAGAACGAGCAGTATCCGTTCACGCATGTGGGCGAGGAACGGCTCGGCGACGTCACGCATGGCATCCTGCTGGACCTGGTGCGGTCCGGCATGGAGGGCGAGTGGCGCGTGCCGCCGGGCCATTTCTTCATGATGGGCGACAACCGCAACAACAGCCGCGACAGCCGCTTTCCCGAAGTGGGCTTCGTCCCCGAGGACCACGTCATCGGCAAGGCCGAGGCGATCTGGCTGTCGCTCAACCCGGAGCCGGGTTCGCTCCTGCTCTGGCAGCGCATGGGAACCGGAATCCGGTAGGGAGACAGGAAATGCAGCACAGGCAGCAGGGCATGACATTCCTCGGGATCCTCGTGCTCGTGATCGTGGTGGGCGCGTGGGTCTACGCGGGCATCCGGCTGGTGCCGAAGTACCTGGAGTACATGCGCGTGGCGGCGACGCTCGAGAAGGTGCGTGACGAGTACGACAGCAACCCCGGCACGACGGAGTTCATGTTGCGCAAGGCGGTCGAGCGCCACTTCGACATCGAGATGGTGGAAATCATCACGTCGAACGACATCGAAATCAAGCGCGAGGGCGGCACTTTCACCATGCGCGCCGCCTATGACGACACGGTGCCGCTCGCGGGCAATGTCTCCTTCCTGGTCGAGTTCGACAAGACCGTCGAGGTCGCCGCGCGCTGAGCCGCGCCGCGTGCCCGGTGGATCCGGCTGGTCGCTGGCTGCAGGAACGATTTGGCTGCACGATTGCGGATGCCGCGCTGCTGCTTCGCGCGCTGACGCACCGAAGCGCCGGGCCCGACAACAACGAGCGGCTGGAGTACCTCGGCGACGCCGCGCTGTCATTCGTCGTCGCCGAGATGCTGTTCCGCCGTTTTCCAGAGGCCAGTGAAGGCGAGTTGTCGCGCTACCGCGCCAGCCTCGTCAGCGGCGACGCGCTCGCCGCGCTCGCGGCGGAAATCGGACTCGGCGAGCAGCTGCGGCTCGGCGACGGCGAACGGAAGTCAGGCGGCCAGCGGCGCGCGACGATCCTGGCCGACGGGCTGGAAGCGGTGTTCGGTGCCATCTACCTCGATCGCGGGCTCGACGCGGCGCGCGCCGTCGCCGGCCGGCTGTTCCATCAGTCGCTGGCGGCCCTGCCCGACGCCTCCGAGCTGAAGGATCCCAAGACCCGCCTGCAGGAATGGCTCCAGGGGCGCGGCTTTGCGCTGCCGGCCTACACGGTCCTCGAAGTCAGCGGCGAACCCCACGACCAGCGGTTTCGCGTACGTTGCGACGTCGCCGAGCTGGCGATCGCCGCCGAAGCGGATGGCAGCAGCCGGCGCCGGGCGGAGCAGGAGGCGGCGCAGCGGCTGCTCGACGATGCCGCGTTGCAGGGCCGCGGTTGAGCATGGAACAGGGTTTTCGCTGCGGAACGGTGGTGATCGCGGGGCGGCCGAATGTCGGCAAGTCCACGCTGCTGAACGCGCTCGTGGGCCAGAAGCTCAGCATCGTCACGCCGAAGGCGCAGACGACGCGTCACCGCATCCAGGGCATCGTGACCGAGCCGCAGTTCCAGATGATCCTCGTGGACACGCCGGGCGCGGGCGCGCCGGCCGGCAGCCGCCTGAGCCATGTCATGAGCCGCGAGGCGGCGGCGGGGGTCGCCGCGGCCGATGCGGCGCTCCTGATCGTCGCGGCGCCGCGCTGGACCGCCGAGGATGACGCGGTGCTCAGGCAGCTGAAATCGTCGGGCTGCCCGATCGTGCTCGCGGTCAACAAGATCGACCGCGTGCGGCCGCGCACCCGGCTGCTGCCGCTCCTGGAGCGCGCGGCGGAAAAACACGCTTTCGCCGCGGTCGTGCCGATCTCGGCGGAGCGCCGCGAGAATCTCGACCGGCTCGTCGCTGCCGTCGTCGAGCTGCTGCCGCAAGGCCCTCCGGTCTATCCGGTCGAGCAGGTGACGGACCGCACGGAGCGCTTTCTCGCCGCCGAGGCGCTGCGTGAGCAACTGATGCTGGCGCTGTCGGACGAGCTGCCCTACGGCATCGCGGTCGAGATCGAGCGCTTCGAAGCGACCCCCGACGGCCGGACCGAGATCGACGCCATCATCTGGGTCGAGCGCGTCGGCCAGCGCAAGATCGTGATCGGCGCGAATGGCGCGCGCCTCAAGGCGATCGGCCAGGCGACAAGGCTCGCGCTGAACGAGATGTTCGGCCGCCGCGTGCACCTGAAGACCTGGGTCAAGGTGCGCGAAGGCTGGACCGACGACGACCAGCTGCTGCGCCGGCTCGGCCACGACGCGTCATGAGCCGCAGCGGTTATGTGCCGGCAATGCGGCCGGGATCACGGCTCGCTCGCGCCGCCGGACCCCGTGCGCACCGGAAGCTACCGCTGCTGGGGAGTGCCGCATGAGCAGCCAGCGGCGCGT
>Ga0209640_10004894_pt1 | contig 11707 bp, 16 predicted proteins | sample RifCSP10_1_FD_184018 | JGI IMG/M metagenome (GOLD analysis project Ga0209640, IMG submission 184018) | Soil microbial communities from Rifle, Colorado - Rifle CSP2_sed 10_1 (SPAdes) (version 2) | ecosystem: Environmental > Terrestrial > Deep subsurface > Rock core/Sediment | place: Rifle... | reverse complement strand
GGTGCTCGATGGCGAACACCGCTGGCGGGCTGGCTATGCCGAGGACATCCATGTCTTCCCCTGCATCGTCCTCGATGTCGATGATGATGAGGCGCGAGAGCTGACCATCGTCCTCAACGACACGCGTGGCTCGATGCAGGAGGACCGCCTCTCGGCACTGGTGAAGGATCTCGCATCTCGACGCGAGGCTTCACGGTTGACGAACCTGCTGCCCTATGACAGGGGGCGCATGGAGCAGCTCCTCGAACGGCGTGAGATCGACTGGGATGAGCTCGAGAAGAAGCGCCAGAAGATGGCACAGGGAGATGAGGAACGCTGGGTGGAGCGCGTCTTCCGCATGCCGATGACATCGGCGAAGGTCCTCGACCAGGCCATCATGCAGGTGCGTGAGCAGGAAGAGATCGATCAGGACTGGCGGGCTCTGGAGTACATCGCGGCCGACTTCCTGAGCTAGGAGGGCGTCATGGCCAAGAAGTACGACCATCAGGATCTTGAGCGTCAGTTCGTGCATGGCACGATGTCGATGCGACAACTCTGCCGTGATAACGGCATCAGCACATGGTCGACCGTGAGTGTCTATGCCAAGCGCAACGGCTGGCTGGAGAAGCGCGAAGAGTTCCAGCAGAAGCTGAGGGAAGCCGAGTCGCGCGTCGTGGTCGAGAACAGGGCTGCGAAACTGGCCAGCGCGCTAGACGACGCCATCATGGTGGCCAATCAGGCGGTCTATACCTTCCTCGACTCGCTCAAGGATCGTTGGGTCAGCATACCGGGCTCCAGTGAGGCGGCCCTCATCCCAGCGCAGCAGATCGCCGCGTCCGATTTCGTGAAGATCCTCGAGAAGATCATGCTCCTCAACGGACAAGTCAGCAGTCGCGAAGCGCATCTCTCCATGGAGGTGAGCGCCGACCAGCTCACCATGGAGATGCTTCGTGACCTCGCCGACGCAGCCCGACAAGCAGGGGCTGACACCCGCCCAGTCATATCAAGTCCTCTCCCTCGCCTTGAGGGGGCTCGCTCGGTCAACTGACGGTATCGAGGGGGTCACGGCGTACGGGGAGTACGTCTTCGGGTACTCGGCGGCGAAGCATCATCGAGAGATGCTCGAGTTCATCTTCGAGTCGATGTACGCACGGCAGAACGCTGTCGTGCTCGAGCCCCGAGGTGCGGCCAAGACGACGTGGGGCAACACGATCTCGGCCTCATGGCTGACGTCGATGTTCCCCGATCTCCGTATCGGACTCATCAGCAACACGGCCACCCAGGCTCTTGACTTCTCCAGAGCTATCCGCTTCACGCTCGAGTCCAACGAGAAGCATCGTGAGATCTTCGGGGATTGTGTCAGCCCCTCGAAGTGGCGCGACATGGAGTGGCTCCACAGGCAGTCGAAGTGGCATGGCAGCAAGGACGTCACGCTCTACGCCGCTGGTTGCGGTGGCGCCATCATCAGCAAGCGCTTCGACATCATCCTCTGCGACGACATCCTCGATGAGGAGAACACCTTGACCCCAGAGGCTCGCGAGAAGGTCGAGAAGTGGTTCTTCCAGACCCTCCTACCGTGCCTGACACCAGATGGCGTGGTCATCATCCTGGGCACACGCTGGGCCGAGGATGATCTGTACGAGAAACTCATCACCCCCGTGGAGAAGGGCGGACGAGGCTGGCGAAGCAAGGTCGTGAGCGCGCTTCGTCCGACCGGTGAGGATGATGAGGTCGAGAGCTATTGGGAGGAGCACTGGTCACGGAAGACGTTGCTCGCGAAGAGGGTGGAGCTGGGGACGCCGCTCTTCATGTGCGCGTATCAGAACGACATCAGCGGGCTCATGGAGGGTTCGGTCTTTCAGTCGCGCCACTTCCAGTATTACGACGCCTTGCCCGAAGGCGCCTACACCACCGTCATGGGAGTCGACCTCGCGAGCTCGGAGAAGGAACGCGCCGATTACACCGCCCGCGTGACCACCTCGCGTGACCAGCAGGGGAACTACTACGTCAGGGCCTTCTATCAGGACAGGCGCGAGACTGGACATGCGAAGTTCATCAGTGATGGTTACAACGCTTTCAATCCTGGCTTGGTGGTGGTAGAGAGCCAGCAGTTCCAGTCGACCCTCGTGCAGGAGGTGATGCGGGATTACCCGCACATCCCCATCGAAGGGAAGGCCTCTGACACCGACAAGACGACGCGAGCCAGGGCCGTTGCCGCCAAGTACGAGGCGCACAAGGTGTTCCATCACCGTTCGCTGGAGAAGTCTGACTTCGAGACCCAGCTCAAGACCTTCCCGAAGGGCCATGACGACCTCGTCGACGCTCTCGGGTTCAGCATGGACTTCGGTGGCGGTGGGTTCGTCTTCGGGTCACTGCGGAGGTGACATGAAGGACATCGAGTTCCGGGATGGCTGGCGCACCGTGCCCGATCATGTCGAGGTCATGGTGACCGGCCTCGACACCTACAAGATGACGTACGAAGAGGCCATCAAAGCCGCCGAGAAGCGGCTTCTCGATGAGCACATGTACAAGGCTCAGCAGGAGCTCCTGCGGTCCCACTTCGAGGCCTCCAGATGATGACCCTCTTCGCGCGTGATCAGTCGGGCGCCGAGATGCGCATGCGATTGCGTGGTGTCGGTACCGCCATCCAGAACGCCATGGTGACGAGCCCCAAGCGCGTCCCCAACGCACCGACGGCGACGCTCACGACGCAGGACCGTGGACGCGTCGGCCTGCCCAACGCAAAGCTCTTCCGCCACTGGGCTGAGCATGGGGAGTGGGTGCGCGCGGCCCTCAACATCCGTCGCGACCAGGTCGCTCAGGCCGAGTGGATCATCGACGCCGAGGACCACAAGAAGCCATGGAGTCGTTCGGCTGCCGAGGAGATCACGTGGCTCCTGAAGGAACCCAACCCGGTCGACGAGATGTGGACGACCTTCATCCAGCAGGTCATCGAGGACACCCTCGTCATCGATGCCGGGTCGATCGAGAAGGAACGTACCCTCCGAGGTGACATCGCCTATCTCCATGTCGTCGACGGCTCGACGATGCGTGTCAACAAGTACTGGGATGGCGACCCCGAAGAACCACGCTACTTCTGGTATCCCGACTACCAGGAACGGGCCCAGTTCAAGAACGAAGACTTCATCTACATGCGTGCCAACCCGATGAGCTATCGGGTAGTCGGATTGGCCCCGCTCGAGACGCTGCGCATCGTCGTGGATGCCGAGCTCGCGGGCCAGAGCTACAACGTGCGCCAGATGAAGTCACCGGCACCGGATGGCATCCTCGATCTTGGCGAGCAGGTGCGCCCCGACCAGGTCGAAGACTTCAAACGGTATTGGGATGCCGAAGTGGCCGGCAGGGGAGCCATGGCTTTCCTGGGCGGCACGAAAGGCAGCAAGTTCGTGCCCTTCCGGATGGGCAACCGGGAGATGCAGTTCCTGGAGTTCCAGATGTACCTCGCGCGCAAGACGGCAGCGGTCTTCGGGATGTCACTTCAGGACCTCGGTATCCCACTCGATACCAACCGCGCCACGGCTTCTGTCACCAACGCGAACACCGAGGACCGGGGCTTGCGTCCGCTCCTCGATCTCACGGCTCGCTACGTCACGAAGGGCGTCGTCCATGACAAGTCCTTCGGTGGCGCTCGCAACAACCTCATCTTCAAGTTCGCAGCACTGAACCTGAAGGAATCGATCACTCGTGCTCAACGTAACCGTTACGCGCTTGCAGGGATGTCCTGGATGGTCGTCGACGAAGCGCGGCGTGAGGATGGCCGACCGCCCCTTGGTGGGACGCTCGGCTCGTCCCTCCTGGCGATGGGTCCTTCTGGACCCGTCCTGCTCATGGAGGGTGAAGTACCGACCGCTCGAGAAGTCCTCGAGTCGAAGGCCAGCAAGCCGGCGCTCCCGAGTGGAAGCTCGTCCTCAGGATGGATGAGCGACCCCCTCCTCGAGGATGACGCGGGCGACATGATGGAGTAACCAGAGATGGTCGCGACACTCACGCTCCGTGTGTACACGGGAACCAACGCCGGGACCGAATCAGCGACGGTCACCGGCATCGATATGATCAGCGCCGACAACGCCACGAATTCGCTCGCCAACAGGCAGGCGAACCCGATCAGCGTCGGCACCAAGAGTTACGACAAGTGGCTCAAGCTCAAGCTGTCCACCGCACCCGATAACGGCGTCACGAACTTCCTGGTCTGGGGTGATGGCGCAGTCGCTTCATCGACGACCCTCATGGTCGGCGCCAACCAGATCACAGGCGTCACGCCTGTGGCCACGACTTCCTCGGTCGCGACCACGACGTTCGCTGGTTACACCTCGGGCAACAAGCTGCAGTGGGATGCCACGTCGTATTCGGCCACCGATGATACGACCCGCTACCTCGTGTTCCAGCTCGTCGTGGATGCCGATGCTAACCCGGGTAACTGGGGGCAGGAGACCGTCAGCTTCAGCTTCGACGAGACCTAGGGGTAAGATGGTCGTGCGGCCGAAGCAGAACTGACTGCTCAGACCATCGAGGGCGTGGAGCCCCATCAGGCATCACCGACTCCCTCGTACCCGGGACTAGCGGGTAGCTGACGAGCATGTCCGGACGGGCCGGGGGTGATACCTCGGAGACACGTCCCGGTCGCATCATCCATACACCCCCCGTGGAGTGCAGTCCCTCCACGGGGGGTGTTTCGTTGTGTCACAATCGTGCATCATGTCGCTGATCGTCATCTGTCCTTCCCGTGGTAGACCCACGAAGGCTCGAGAGGCGTATGACGCCTTCGAGGCGACGAGATCGCTGGACGACACGAAGATGGTCTTCGTCGTCGATGCCGACGACGACACGTTCATCGGGTACGTGAAGCAACAGGTCCCTGTCGCGACATACAAGCATGAGGGTGGCGGGATGGGGCCCCCGCTCAACGTCGCATCCGCAGAGTACTCACAGCTTCACGACATCGTCGGCTTCGTCGGTGATGACCATCGCTTCCGGACACAGGCCTGGGATGCGGCCATCACGAAGGCGCTCGAGACGCCAGGTTTCGCTTATGGCGATGATCGCATCCGTCACGACATCCCTTCACAGGTCTTCATCAGCAGCGGCATCGTCAGGACCCTCGGGTGGATGAGCCTGCCGGGCGCCAAGCATCTCTATCTCGACGATGCGTGGCGAGTCCTGGCGCAGGTCGTCGATCGGTACTTCTACTTACCGGATGTCGTCATCGAGCACTGCCATCCGATCGCCGGTACGGCCGAGATGGATGAGGGCTACGCGCGTGTGAACGCGCACTCGATGTACCTGCATGACAGCCGAGTCTTCAACGAGTGGGTCTCATCTGGGAGAGCAGCCATGGACATCGAGACGATCAGGGCCTCCCTGTGAGGCAGCGGACCGGCAGTGCTCTGGGCTTCGACTATCAGGTCGCAAGGAGCAACAGCGCTTGGTGCGACCACATCGCCAGGACGAACGTCACTGCCGGACTCATCGCCTGGCTCAAGCCCGACTCGCTCCTTGATCCGGCTTGTGGTGATGGCAGCATCGTCCGTCTTGCCGAGACCATCCAGCCCATCCCGAGACTCGTGCTCTCTGATGTCAGCGCTCCCAACATCTTCTCGCTCCAGGAGATGGCGGGCGAGATCGGTATCGATATCCGATGCGAGAGTCTCTATGAGGCGCTCGCTCGCGAGGAGTACTTCGATGTCCTCGTCCTCACAGAGATCCTTGAGCATCTCGAGGACCCGGATGCTGTCCTCAGGATGGCTCGCGCACAGGCCTCTCGATTGATAGCTTCATCCCCAGAGATGCGCCCGGGTCAGATGGACGACAACGCAGAACACCTCTGGATGTTCGATGGCGATGGATATCTGTCGATGCTCGCCGACGCTGGCTGGACTGCTATCCACAAGACCCACATGGGTTTCCCATGGCTTACATATGACTTCCAGATCTGGGTCTGTCGATGAGGCGTATACAGGGATGGACGAGGGAGCAGATCATCGCCTACAACCTGCGCAACGATGGGACGGCGGTGTCGATCTTCGCGGACACCCAGACCGGCAGGGTGGACAAGGCGAGAGACATCATCGCCTCCCTGTTGCCGCGCATCGAGGGCAGGGCGAGGATCATCGAGCCCGGCTGCAGCGCGGGTGATATCAGTGGCTGGTTCACCCCTGCTCATATCGTCACGGGCTACGACGTCGTCCCTGCTGCTGTGGCTGCGACCCGAGAACGCTATCCGAAGATGTCGGTGATAGAGGCCAAGATCGAGGACATCGAACCTGCCGAGTGCGACATCCTCGTCCTCTGCGAGTTCCTTGAACACATCCATGACCCCGTGGGACTCGTGAAGGCTTGGATGCCGTTGACGAGGTTCGTCGTCATCGGCCATCCACTGGTGCGTGATGGCTGGGACCCAGAGGAGGGTCACATCTGGGCTTACTATCCGGAAGATTTCGAGGCATGGTTCCCGATGGGTGGGCACAGGCTCGGAGAGGCTTGGAACTTTCCGATGGGTTACGAGATGGTCATCGGCTGGGGAGAACGAGAGTGAACGTCCTCATCACTGGTGCGGCCGGATTCCTCGGGCGGCACTTCGCCAAGCATCACATCTACCTCGACCATCACGTCACTGCCGTGGATGACATGTCCAGCCCCTATGCCAGTTGGCCCGAGTCATGGTTTCCCCTCAGGACGCAAGATGCCGTCCGCTTCTTCGAGTCTTATGTTCCCAGGTACGACATCGTCTATCACTTCGCGGCCCCGGTCGGTGGCCGGGAGAAGATCGAGGGCGACCCGCTCTTCAACGCCGACTCCCTGAGGCTGGATGCGGCGCTCTTCCGTTGGGCCGTGAAGGCCAAGCCCAGGGTCATCGTCTACCCCAGCTCGTCTGCTGTCTACGGGGTCACGTTCCAACGAGACGTGAACCTCCCCCTGCCGCTGCACGAGGCGATGTTCGACCCAGGCGCGACGTACTGGGAAGTCCCTGATGAGATGTATGGCTTCACGAAGATGGCTGGTGAGTACCTCGCGTGGAAGGCCGCGAAGTATGGCGTGAGGACGCTCTGTATCCGTCCGTTCAGCGGGTACGGTGAGGACCAGTCGCCTGAGTATCCGGTGCCTTCCATAGTCGCTCGCGCGCGCGCGCGCGAGGACCCACTCATAGTCTGGGGCCCGGGGACACAGACACGAGACTTCATCCATGTCGACGATGTCGTGGGAGCCACTGTCGCTCGAGTCAAGAACGGCATCGATGGCTACGTGACCATGAACATCGGATGGGGGGAGCCGGTCAGTTTCAATCAACTTGCCCTACGGGTAGCATCGATCGTCGATTACGAGCCCAAGATAGTCAATCTTGCCGACAAGCCGTTCGGGGTCATGCAACGTTATTGCGACCCATCTGTGATGCTGACTTACTACGTGCCCAAGGTGTCTCTTACAGATGGGCTGACCAGGATGCTGCGTGGCTAGGGTCAGCATCATCATCCCGACGCACCATCGTCCCAAGCTACTGCTTGAGCGCGCTCTTCCTTCTGTCCTTCGTCAAAAGACACAGCATGAGCTCGAGGTCCTCGTCGTCGGTGACGAGACTGATGACGAGACGACCGAGGGCGTGCTTGCCATCGCGGAAGACGACGCCAGAGTCCACTACTGGAACCTCCCTAAGCAGCCGCTCCCTGATGATCCACATGTACGCTGGGGTGTCATCGGGCTCGAGGCTCGGAACTGGGGCCACGATCATGCTACCGGGGACTACGTCGGCGGACTCGACGATGACGATGAGTTCACGCCGGATCATGTCGAGGTGCTCGTCAGGGGTCTTGAGTGGAACGATGTCGACTTCGCCTACGGCAGGTCCATCGCTTACAAGAGTGGCGGACGCATCCAGCACTACGGTCGTTGGCCACCGGGCTTCGGGGCGTTTTGTGATGGGGCCGCCATCTGGAAGCGCTCGCTCGGTTATCGATACGATCTGGAGTGCTTGCGGCGAGGGATGCCCGAGGATGGCGATCTCTGGACGCGGATGGTCGCTGGCGGCGTGAGGTTCTTCTTCGTCGAACAGGTGATCCATCACTACTATCCGGCAAAGGGGGGTGGTTCTGATACTTGAGATGAGTGTCGATATGAAGAGGTTCTGGTCCCATGTCCAGCAAGGGCCTGATTGCTGGATATGGCAAGGGCCTAAGCATCACTCTGGGTACGGGGTGATAGGAGCGGGCAGAAGAGGAAGCCTAGGCCTCGTTGGTGCCCATCGCGTCTCCTTCGCTGTCTATCGCGACGATATCCCTGATGGCATGGATGTCCTCCATATGTGCGATACGCCACTATGTGTGAGACCTACCCATCTGTCCTTGGGCACCACACCATGATCGCGTCATGGTTCATCTTCGGTGAGTTGTGTGATCAGATCGAGTGCGAGGGCCAGCCGCTCGAGGCCATCATCATCGGGATACTCGTCGTCCTCATGGGCTTCTTGGTATTGCGATGGCTCCTCGGGAGAGTCAAGTGATCCCAGTCATCGGCATCCCCTACCTATCGAACCCGGACCTGCTATTCGAGTGCCTCGAATCGATCTCTCAAGACCAATACGGCTTCATCCACATCATCGACAACAGCCCGACGAAGGATCCGCTCGTACTGCCCATGGGCGTGCGCATGAAGCCACGACTGCTCGTCACGCGTGGTCATCGCAACCTCGGTGTCTCAGCCTCATGGAACCTCCTCATCAAGCTCCACTCCGATGCACCATGGTGGGCCATCACGAATAGCGATCTCATCCTAGGCGAAGGCGACCTCGAACGACTCGAGGAGAACATCGCCGGTCATGGTCTCGTGGCCTTCCAGGGCATGCATCTCTTCGGTATCAGGGCCTCGACGATCAAGACCGTCGGCTGGTTCGATGAGAACTTCGTGCCTGGCTATTTCGAGGACAACGACTACCACTATCGTTGTGGGCTGCTGGGCTCCACGATCTACCAGCTCGATATGGCTGGGACGCATGTGATGAGTTCGACGCTCTTGCGTTCGAACAGGTACAAAGCCGAGAACGCAAGGACGTTCCCCTTGAACGCCCGGTACTATGTCGAGAAGTGGGGCGGGCCAGTCGGTCAAGAGACCTACACCACGCCTTTCGACCAGGGGGGCAGCCCTCGGGACTGGACCCTGGATATCACCAGGCTGGTCAACCAGGCCTGGAAGGAGTGAGAGATGGCAACGATCTCCCGCCGGACGACCGGCGATGTCACAGCAAAGGTCACCGTGCTCCACATCTTGGCGAACGACGTCGACTCGGTCGATGAGACGACGGACGCTGAGATCAGGTACTACATGACCGCCGAAGCCTCCGGAGAGGACACGCTGACCAGCCCCGTCTTCTCGGGGGACTATGAGTGGGAAGGCCTGATCATCCCCGCCGCTGGTAGCTGGACGCTGCACCTGCGTCAGGTATCAGACGACGCATCGGTCGCGAACTTGGCCGTCACCGTCGCATAAACGCTCAGGGACGCATGTCCCGGCGAGGAAGAGGGAGATGAGCGACCTCACCATCTTCAAAGAGATCTACCAGGACCCCATCGGGACGATCGCTACACCGTTCCGTGATCGCATCGCAGCCGAGACCCACGTCTCACACATGAAGACGGACTACCGCTGGGCCGCCGGTAAGCCTGTCAACCGGATCTACATCCAGGGCTCGCAGTTGCCGTTGCAGCGCAACGAAGCTGTCCGCATGATGGATGGCGAGTGGCTGCTCTTCATCGATGACGACATGGTCTTCGAGGCTGAGGCGGTCGGCAGTCTTGTGGCCTCGTACCACGAGCTGAAGGCGCAGATCAGCGAGCCCATCATCGTGGGCGGGCTCTGTGTCCGCCGCTATCCGCCCTATCAGCCGACCCTCTTCCGGGCCCGTGACATGACAGAGGGGCCCTTCAACTTCATCGAAGACTGGCAGGGCATGGACTACGTGGAGGTGGACGCGACCGGTGCGGCGTTCTATCTCATCGAGCCAGATGTCTTCTCGGCCATCATGGGCGGTCCTTTTCCATCACTGATGATCCGTGCTGGTCTGCATCCATGGCCGTTCTACGAGTGGACCGGCACGATGGGGGAGGACCTCCGTTTCTGCCTGAACGCACGCAGGGCAGGTGTCCGCGTCTTCGTCGATACGCGTATCCAGATCGGGCATATCGGTCAGAAGGTCCTCGGTATCTCTGACTTCTACGGTCAAGTGGCCAGACGCCCCGAAGAGGTGCAGGTCGCCGTTCGGGAGATGAACGATGCCGTAGGACTCCATACCCTGTCCCAAGAGGAGGCCAGACGGCGGGAGGGGCTGGATGGTCTGTGATATGGCCCTACGCCTTCATCATGGCTGACTATGAGTGGCAGGGTCCCAATCCCTTCTTCCTCGTCATCCGGACGTACGCCCTGTCAGATGGCCAGCGCTCAGCAGCGTCGACGGTCATCGATCTCAACGAGAGGGGCTGGATCGCGAAGCATCAGGGTCTCATGCGTGCACCAGGCATCTGGATGCTTTGCAGCAAAGAGCGCTCTAACGCAGAGGGTGTCCTGGTCCCGGTACTCATCCAGACCGTCGATGATGGTGACCAGCCGTACTACGTGGCCAAGCATGTGGGCGTCATGTCGTTCAGCGACGAGGAGAGCCAGGAAGTGGTCTGCTATGGTATCGGCAAGAAGCTACCTGGTGGGCAGGTGCAGCGGCTCTGGGTCATGCCCAACGGTATGATCTGTGGCGGAGAAGACGTCTACCAGCTAGGCAGCGACATGGTGAAGGGTCAGCTCTAAGCGCCCTGAAGCCCCGATCCCACGGGGTAGACCATAGGGGATCCCACCCCGTGAAGAAGACACCTTTTGGACGGAAGACCCGGAGAGCCACTCCAAGGCGACTCTCCGGGTCTTCATGTGTACCACGACCGGCACACGGCGGCTGACTAGATGGCTATCCGCACGCAGCGGGTCTGCTCGTTCGAGGACGACGGCATCGTCCTGTCCTTCGACTGGGACGATGCCTCGGGGCAGGTGACGCTCGTGCGCTGCGTGAACACCTCGCCACGCTACGGCGTCCACGTCCTCGTGCAGGGCACGGGCACGGGGCAGGCAGGCCGCTCCCGCGAGGGCACGTTCGCAGCGGGTAGCGGGACCACGCAGATCAACATCCCGAGCGGGCAGCGCCCGCGCTATCCCGTGTTCACTGATGACCCGGATGCTCCCGGCGAGGCGTTCATCGGTGGTTACATCGTCCGCGCCGAGACGACCTGATGGCTGCTCCCGTCTTCGAGACCGCCGCTCAAGCGACCGGGACGAATACCGTCACGATCACCAAGCCTTCGGGGACAGTCGCTGGCGACCTTCTCATCGCGGTCATCGTTGGCGAGGAGTCGGAGTCCAGCACGATCACGTCGAGTGGCGCGACCTGGACGAAGGAGAAGGAGTCCACCCACGCGGGCGACTTCTGCTCGCCGTTCTCGCTCCGTCCGCTGCTGGAATATAACGTCACGATGGCCTGGGTCTTCGGCCGCAACGACGGCGATCACGAGGGACTCAAGGCCTATGCGGCCTCCGGGCTCGGCATCGAACTGTTCGAGTCGCCGCACAGCATGGACGTCGGTGGGCAGCACATCCTCCTGGTGCACGACCTCGTCGATGTGAACCCCCGTTCCATTGAGGCCCACAACATCGTGGTCCACGGGTTCACGCACCGCGAGGAGAT
>Ga0209640_10004893_pt1 | contig 11708 bp, 8 predicted proteins | sample RifCSP10_1_FD_184018 | JGI IMG/M metagenome (GOLD analysis project Ga0209640, IMG submission 184018) | Soil microbial communities from Rifle, Colorado - Rifle CSP2_sed 10_1 (SPAdes) (version 2) | ecosystem: Environmental > Terrestrial > Deep subsurface > Rock core/Sediment | place: Rifle... | reverse complement strand
CGCCGCCGTTCGGACGTCAGCGGCTCGCCGCCGGCGAAGACGACCTGCCCACCGAGGTCGAGACCGGCCGCGCGCGCCGCTCCTGCGACGCGCACCGCCGAGCTCGCGAACGTCTTGAGCACCCGGCGCTCGCCGCGCCGCACCCCTTCGGCGAGCCACTCCGCCACCTCGACCGCGCGCTCGAGCGGCAGGTGCCGCACGCGCGCCGAGCCGCGTAGCGCACCGAGCGCCGAGATCCCTTCGTGGAGCAGTCGCAACATCGGCGCCTCGCGCCAGCTCGGCGCCGGCGTGTGGGAGAACCAGCGCGAGACCGCCCGTCCGCCGCGCCAATGCAGCATCGCGTTGTGCAGGCCGGCGATGCCCGGCAACGCCGGATACCAGAGCGCGACTGGCTGGCGGGCGAGGCCGTGCGCCTCGAACAGCAGCTGTTCCGCGTCGGCCTCTTCGGCGAACAGCCGCCAGCCGTACGGTGCCGCAAGGCGAGGACCGGTCGTGCCGCTGGTCGAGGCCGCGATCGCGGCGCCGGCGAGACGCGGATTGTGGAACTCCTCCGCCCGCGCGGCGAACACCAGGCTGCCGCGCCGGATCGACTCCAGGCCGCGCAGCTCCGCCACGGAGGCGCGGACGCCGTGGCGCGCGAGCTCCGCCAGGGTCCCTTCGACGCCCTCCCCGCGCAGCAGGCGCTCGACGTCGCCGGGCTCGACGCCGGCGGCGACGAGGAGACGCCGCCACGGGCTCTCGGGCCGAGACCAGACGGTGCTCTCGAGCGTCGCGCGGAAGCGCTCGGCGCGGCGGCCGATCCGGTCGCTCAGGCGGCTCGCCGCCCGCGCCGCGCCCGGCCGTCGCGCCGCAAATCCCACCGCACCGGCCGCGAGCCGAGCCAGGCTCGCGACGCGGAGAGCGCTCACCCCGGCGGCACCGTCGAGCCGAAAGACTGCTCGAGCTCGACCTGGTCGAGGAACGAGAGGTCGCGATAGCCCACGGGCGCCGTTTCCACGTAACCGCGCTTCGTCATCAGCTCGAGGATCGACGCCATCGCCGCGTCGCTGCGGATGGCGTTCGGGTCGGGCCGATTCGCCTCGAGCGCGCGCAGCACGACGTGCTCGCCGACGCCGATGTAGCGAGCGCCGACGCGCGCGGCCTCGGCCGGGTCGTCGGCCACGAAGCGCGCGGCCTTCATGTAAGCCCGCACCATGCGCAGCACGAGCTCCGGCCGCTCGGCGATGACGCGCGCGGTGGTGGTCAGCGAGCAGCCGGGCGCGCCGGGCCAGACGTCGCCGGTGCGGCGCACGACCCGGCCGAGGCCGAGGTGCTCGAGCATCGCGGCCCAGGGCTCGACCATCGAAGCCGCGTCCGCCCCTTCGCCCACGAAAGCGAGGATCGCGCCGTCGCCCGACGGCATCCGCACCACCTCGACGTCGCTCCAGCCCATCCGATCGAGCAGGGCCATCGCGGTCAGGTCCTTGATGCCGCCCTCTTGCGGCACCGCGACGCGCCGGACCTCCCGTTCGTCGAGCCCGGTCCGCACGACCAACGCCGCCTCCTCGATGCCGGAGCCGGCGATCAGCACCATCCGGTTGCTGGTGTTGCGGTCGGCGGCCACCCGCGTCCACGGGATGACCGCGAACTCCACTTCGCCCCGCCCCATGCGTTCGGGCACGGTCCACGCGGTGGGCGCGATCGAGATACGGGCGTCGATCCCTTCGTCGTCGAGGAATCCGCGCTCGGCGGCGATGTAGGCCGGTAGCTGACAGATGCCCCTCAGAAGGGCGAACTGAACGGTATCCATGGCGCCATGCTAATCGACGCGCAGCAGCGCCGGACAGCCCGAGCGGCGCCTGCCGACGAGGCCGCGGCGGCGCTCAGTTGCCGGCTTGCGGGCCCTTGGCGGCGAAATCGCCGGCGACGACGATCGACACCTGGGCCGGGTCGAGCCAGCGTTGCATCGCCGCCAACGTCTCTTCCGCGGTGAGCGCCGCGATCTTGTCGTCGAGCTCGCGCTCGAACGCCATCGTGCGCCCTTCGAACTCGCGCCGGACGAGGAGCCCGGCCAGCTCGCGGTCCTGCCCGCGCGAGACCTGGCGGCGGCGGAGCAGGCCCTGCTTCGCCTCTTCGAACTCCTGCGCCTCGAAGCCGCCCGCGAGCGCGCGCTCGACCTCCTCGCGGAAGCCGGAGATCACCCGCTCGACGTTCTGCGGCGCGTAGATCGCGTAGCCGCCGAAGCGGCCGTCGTCGTCGATGCCGTCGGCCGTGAACCAGGAGCCGGCACCGTAGGAGAGCCCGTCTTTCTGGCGCAGCCGCGTCGCGATGCGCGAGTTGAGGAAGCCGCCGCCGAGGATGAAGTTGCCGAGCGTCACCGCCGGGTAGTCCGCGTGCGCTTCGGACATGGCGATCTGCTGGCCGGCGAGGAAGAAGGCGTTCTCCTTGTCCGGCGTCTCCAGCCGCTCGAGGACGCTCGGCCGCGCTGCGGCGGTCGTCGCAATCCGCTCGAACGGCTTCGCCGGCCGGAATCCGGCGAGCAGCTCGCCCGCGAGCTGGCCGACCTCGGCGGCGTCGAAATCGCCGACCAGGGCCAGCTCCCCCGCCGCGGCGCCGTAGAAGTCGGCGTGGAAGCGACGCAGGTCGGCCGCGCTCAGCGCGCCCAGCAGAGCGATCTCCTCTTCGGCCGTGCGCCGGTAACGCGGGTCGTCGGCCGGGTACGGCTCGAGATGGCGCTCGAGCGCGACCGTGGCGACGAAGCTCGGCTCCTTGGCGCTCTCTTCGAGCGACGCGATGCGCTCGCGGCGCAGGATCTCGAGCTCGGCGTCGGGGAACGCCGGCTCGCGCACGAGCTCGGTCAGCAGGCGGAACCCGTCGGCCAGGAACGGCCGCGTGGTCGAGAGCGTCACGGTCGCCGAGGTCGGGCCGCCCGAGACGCGCAGCTCGGCCTTCATGCGGTCGAGCTCGTCGCGGATCTGCTCGCGTGTGCGCCGGGCGGTGCCGCGGTCGAGCATCGCCGCGGTGAGCGAGCCGGCCACGCCGCTGCCGCGCAGCGACTCGAGCGAGCCGAGGTCGAGCCGCAGGGTGACCTGGACCGTCTGGCCGCGCGTCTTCTTGGGCAGCAGCGCGAGCTTCATCCCCTCGGGGAGCGCCGTGCGGACGAGCCGCCCTTCGAGCGTCTCGGGCGTCGGGTCGAACGCCTCGCCCATCGCCAGCGCCTCGCGCCCTTTGTAGTCGGCGACCAGCGCCGCGATGTCCGGGGTCGCCGGCACCTCGGCGCGCTGGGCGACGTCGGTCGGCACGAAACGGCCGAGCGTGCGATTGTTCTCGACCAGGTAGCTCTTCGCCGCCGCCTCGACGCCGGCGATGGTCACCTTCTCGAGCCGGTCGCGATGCAGGAAGAAGAGCCGCCAGTCGCCTTTCGCCGCCCATTCGGAGAGTCCGATCGCGAGCCGCTGCGAGTCGCGGAAGCTCGTCTCCCAGCCGCTCAAGAGGTTGCGTCGGGCGCGCTCGACCTCGGCCTCCGTGAAGCCCTTCGCCGCCGCCCCTTCGACGGTGTCGAGGAAGAGCCGCTCGAGCTCCGCCAGGTCGGCGTCTTTCGTCGTTTCGGCGTAGCCGAGCAGCATGCCCGGCTCCTGGAAGAGGAACGAAAAGCCGGTGGTCGAGGTCGCCTTGCCGGTCTCGACGAGCGCCTTGTGCAGCCGGCCGGACGGCACGTTGCCGAGCACCTCGGCCAGGACGTCGACCGCCGCGGCCTCTTCGTGGGAGCTCGCCGGCACGTGCCAGCCGCCCCACAGCGCCTGCACCGCGCCGACCCGGCGCAGCGTCGCCTCGCGCGGTCCGTCCTGCGCGGGCTCGACGGTCCAGGTCGGCTCGATCGGCGGTCCGGGGTTTTCGAGCGCACCGAACTTGTCGACGATCCAACCCAGGGTCTTGGCCTCGTCGAAGCGTCCGGCGACGACCAGGATCGCGTTGTCGGGCCGGTACCACTTTTCGTAGAAAGCCTTCAGGTTGGCGATCGGCACCCGCTCGATGTCGGCGCGCGAGCCGATGGTCGACTTGCCGTAGTTGTGCCAGAGATAGGCGGTCGACATCACGCGGTCGAGCAGAACGCCGCGCGGGTCGTTCTCCCCGGACTCGAACTCGTTGCGCACCACCGAGAACTCGGAGGCGAGATGCTCGGCCGAGACGAAGCTGTGGACCATCCGGTCGGCCTCGAGATCGAGCGCCCAGAGCAGGTTCTCGTCGGTCGACTCCATGGTCTCGAAGTAGTTCGTGCGGTCGTACCAGGTCGAGCCGTTCGGCCGCGCACCGTGCGAGGTCAGCTCCTGCGGGATGTTCGGATGCCTGGGCGTGCCCTTGAACACCATGTGCTCGAGGAGGTGCGCCATCCCGCTCTCGCCGTAGCCCTCGTGCCGCGAGCCGACGAGGTAGGTGATGTTGACGGTGACGGTCGTCTTCGAGGGGTCGGGGAAGAGCAGCACCCGCAGGCCGTTGTCGAGCACGTACTCGCGGATCCCTTCGACCTCGGCGACTTTCTCGGGCACTGCGCTGGTCGAGGCCGCGGCGAGCGCGGCGGTGGCGAAGAGCGCGGCGGCGGCGAGCACGGAGATGCGGCAGGTCTTCATCGATGCCTCCTCGGAGATCTCTCGGATGCCGGCGCTGGCCGGTGGGCGGTGGCGGAATCGTAACCCAGCCGGGCGTTCCGCGCGAACCTCTCGCCGCCACGCCTAGCCGAGCGATCCAGCGTCGGCCAGCCTCGCCGCAGTTCGCGCCCGGTTCGATGAGCGCGCGAGCTATCGCCGCGCCATCAACCGCGGAAAGTTCGCCACCGCGTAGAGGGGCGGCGGCGCCGATTCGCCCATCTGCGTCGCGATCAAGAAGCGCTGGCCGTCGGGGGCGGGCTCGTAGTCGAGCGTCCCCGCGTCGAAGAGCGGCGTCGGCTTGCCGATCCGGAACTCGGTGGCCCGGCCGTCGACGTCCACCGCCATCAACGACGAGCGTTCGCCGCGCTCGTCCAGCTCGAGGTAGTAGAGCTCGCGACCGTCGACGCGCCAACGCGGGGCGTCGCCACCGCCGGTCGAGAGCAGCCACTTCGCGCCCGTCGCCGGCAACGGTTGAACGTAGATCTCTCTCCGTCCGGACTCGTTCGAGACGTAGGCGATCCAGCGGCCGTCTGGCGAGAATCGTCCGCTGTGCTCGTCGAACCGCGTCGCTGCGAACGCGACCGAATCCGACCCGCCGCTCGCCGGCACGAGCCGCAGATTCTCGCCCTCGCCGGGCGCGAAGCTCTCGACCAGGAGCCAGCGGCCGTCCGCCGACCAGTCGACGGGCTCGATCAAGTACCTCTCCTTCGAGAGAAGCTCCTCGCGGCCGCCGGAGGCGGGCCGAACGAGCAGCTGGCGTTCGGAGCCGCGCGACGATTCGTAGGCGATGCGAGAACCGTCCGGCGACCAGACCGGCCCTACGACCGGCGCTTCGAACGTGAGCCGCGAGCTCACGCCGCGCTCGAGGTCGTAGATCCAGATGTCGTTTCGCCGCGCGACCGGATCCAGCCGCTGAATTGCGAGCCGTGTCCCGGCGGGGTCGAGATCGAGATTGGAGTCGCCGGCCTCTCCGACGTCGGCGAGCTTCTCGCCCGAGCGATCGAACCAGGCGATACGGCGCTGCCCCGAGGGCGATATCGGATGGTAGACGAGCAGACCCGTGTCCGAGGTCGAGAACGGTGCGACGTCGAACTCGATCTCGTACTCGATGCCGTTCGCGAGCGCGACCGGATCCCCGGTGATCTCGAGCCGCCCGGCGTCGAAGGAGCGCGCGACGAGAGTCCGCTCCTGCAGGTAGACCAGGAATCCAGGAGCCGCGTACCGCGCCGCGACGTCGATCGGCAGCAGGCGCCGCTTGATCGAGCCGTCGAGCGAGCCGACGTAGATTCCGGTCTGCTCCGGCAGCTCGCTCTTGACCAGATAGATGAAACGGCGCCCGTCGGGCAGGAATTGCGGCCGGACGTGGGCGATCTCCTTCCGCTCGGCGTCGAGCGTGGTCACCGCCTCGACCGCACCGCCCGCGGCGGCGACCCGCGAGAGGCCGCCGCGCGGGTTGGGGGCGAAGAGGAGGACGCCGTCGCGGCTCCAGCTCACGCCGCGGCCGTCCTCGACCGGCGCCAGAGCCTGCGGAGGCTGGAGGCCGCCGGCGTCGATCCGGACCAGCGCCGTGGACGAGAAATAGGCGATCTGGCTGCCGTCGGGCGACCAGACCGGGTCGTAGCTCCGTTCGGTGCCGGGAAGCGGCAGGGCATCGAGCGAGTCGAGCCGCCGCAGCGCGAGCTTGTTGCCAGCACCCATCATGCGGAAGACGAAGGATCGCCCGTCGGGAGCGAGCGTGGCCGGGCCGTCGAACGAGTTGTAGGTCACGCCGTCGGGCGGCAGGATCTGGAAGCGCGCCACGTCGCCGGGCGCGGATGGCGACGTCCAATGCCCGGCGCTCCATCCGAGGCCGGCGAAAAGGAGCGCGGTGCCCGCCCACAGCAGACGCTCTCGCCGCGCATCGAGCCTTCCGCCCGGGGCGCCCGGCGGCGACTCAGCCCAACCCGGCCGCTCGAGCGCGACGCGCGCCTCGCCGATGTCGCGCAGGCGGAGCTTCGCGTTCCGTTCGAGACAGCGCGCGAGCAGGCGGCGGATCGCGGGCGGCGTCGCCGGCGGCAGCTGCGAGAAGTCGATCTCGGTCTTGAGCACGCCGGCGAGAGTCTCGGGCACGGTGTCGCCGTCGAACAGGCGGGCTCCCACGAGCATCTCGTAGAGGACGACGCCGAACGCCCAGATGTCGGCGCGCTTGTCGACGGCGAGACCCTTGGCCTGCTCGGGCGCCATGTAGGCGGCGGTGCCGAGGATCACGCCTTGAACCGTGGCGCCGAGCGTCAGAGTCGGCGACTGCGCGAGCTCCGACGGGAAGGAGGAGGAGCCGGCGGTCGGATCCAGCGCCTTCGCCAGACCGAAATCGAGGACTTTGACTCTCCCTTCGATGGAAGCTTTGATGTTTTGTGGCTTGAGGTCTCGATGAACGATCCCCTTCTCGTGCGCTTCTTCGAGGGCCTCCGCGACCTGGCGCGCGATGGAAAGACTTTCCTCCAAGGGTATAGGCCCCCTCACCAGCCTCTCCGCCAGCGTCGGGCCCTCGACCAGCTCCATCACCAGGGCGCGCGTCTCGCCGCTCGTTTCGAGGCCGTAGACGTGTGCGATGTTCGGGTGGTTTAGCTGGGCGAGGAGCTTCGCCTCGCGCTCGAACCGCGCCAGTCGTTCCGCGTCGTGGGCGAGTGACTGAGGCAGCACCTTGAGCGCCACCTCGCGGCCGAGGTTGGGGTCCTTCGCCCGGTAGACCTCGCCCATGCCGCCGGCGCCGAGCGGCGCGACGATCTCGTAAGGGCCCAGCCGGGTGCCGGCGGCGAGTCGCATCGTGGAAGCTCGCGATTGTACGCGAAGCAACTCGGACCACCGGCCTGCGCGAGGACGAACTGGTCGAGGCGGCCCGGCGCGAGCATCCGTCGCCGCCGATGGATGCGGAAAGCCGGAGCGCGAAGCGGAACGGGACCACCGCTTCGAAACGCGCCAAGCGCGCCGATCCGGCGGCGTCTCGGCCGCCTGCGCGGCGATCGGTGGCGAGGCTTCGCGTCGGCGCGCCAGCACCTGCGCGCGCAAGAGAGCTGAAGCTCGGGGTGGCGGCTTCGCCTCCCTAGGTCGCCGCTTCGCGCTGGCGCGCCTCGGCGAGGCCGGCGCCGTCGCGCTCGCGGGCGAGCTCGACCAGCGACGCGGCGACAGCGAAGACCGCCGGGCCGACGAAGACGCCGACGAGACCGAAGAGCTCGAGCCCACCGAGCACGCCGAAGAAGACGACCAGCTCGTGCAGCCGCGTCCGCTGCCCGACCAGGAAGGGGCGCAGCAGATTGTCGACGGTCGCCACGACCAGTGCGCCCCAGGCGAGCAGTACAAGACCCTGGGTGGTCCGGCCCGTGGCCAGCAGGTAGATCGCCGCGGGCAGCCAGACGATTCCGGTGCCGACCAGCGGGATCATTCCGAACAGCGTCATCACCACGCCCCAGAGGAGCGGCGAAGGCAGCCCGAGCAGCGCGAACATGGCTCCGCCCAGGATCCCCTGCACCGCCGCGACCACGACCACGCCGAAGGTCGAGGCGCGCAGCACCTCGACCACCCGGTCCAGCAGGCGCTCGGCCTGTCTGCGACGGAGCGGCAGCAGGTCGCGGATCCGACCGGCGAAGAGCTCGCCATCGCGGAGGAGGAAGAAGAGCGTGAAGGCGACGAGGAGGAGCTCGACCGCCGCCCGGATCACCGAGCCGGCGAGTCCGAGGGACTTGTCGACGAGCGTCCGACCGAGCGATTCGAGGACGGCGAGGACCTGCTCTTCGTCGATCCGCTCCACGAGAGGAAATCGCTCGCGCGCCTGTTCGTAGAGGTCGAGCGCTCGGGCCCGCAGTTCGGGGCTGGCGAGCGCGCGATCGACTCCTTCGGGCGCCTCGATGACCAGGCTCGAGAGCTCGGATAGGACGGAGACGCTCACCAGGGAGAGCGGCAGGAGCACGGAGATCACGGCGACGAGAAGCGTCAGCGCGGCCGCGAGGTTGGGCCGCCCGGTGCGCGCCGCGAGCCGAGCCCGCAACGGCGCGAAGAGCACCGCCAGGACGATCGACCAGAGCAGGACCGAAACGAAAGGCTGCAGAACCCGGATGCAGAGATAGAGCGCCAGCCCGGCGAGCGTCACCAGCGCCAGATTGCGCACGCGAGCCGGCGGTGCGATCTCCGCTGCCGGCCCTGGAGAGGCATCTGCCGACTTCAACGTCCTCCTCCTTTCGCCGCCTCGAGCCGGCGCCGGCCGCGCGTCACGCGCGGTCGCGCAATCGGTTCTCGCCCTCGCTCTCGGCGCAGTGGACGCAGCAGTATAGGACGCCGTCGGCTTCGACGCCGTGCCCGACGATACGGCACCTGCAGTGATTGCAGACCGGCGCCAAGGCGTGGATCGCGCACTCGAAGCTGTCGAAGACGTGACGCTGTCCGGCCATGATCACCTCGAAGCTCTTGTCGTACTCGTTGCCGCAGATCATGCATTGAGCCATCTCGGTTCCTTTCCAGTGATTCCCCTCGGCGCCCGCAGGCCGGCGACGGTGAGCGGCCGCATCATCGATGCCATCGGATAGAGAGAGCGGCGCTCGGCGCCCCGCGACAGCGGCGGCAGGGTGACGGCCTTGCCGAAAGAGAGAAAGGACGGGACCAGCACCGAGACGAAGCAGAGGATCCCGCGGTGGGCTCGGCACTCGTCCCGCCCAGAACACCGGCCTCGGCACGACTCGCTCGTGTTGATTTCCGCTCCCACGATGCCGCTCCGGCGCGTCTCACGATCCGTGCAACGATCCGAAATCGACGAGCTCGATGCCGAGCGCGTCGATCCGTTCCCGCACTACGGGATCGGTGAGGACCGCGAGCTCGCGCTCGCGGGCGTCGACGTAGCTCGAGCTGGCGCGCAGCTCGTCGTCGATCCGCGCCGGATGGCACATGAGCTCGGTCGTTCCGGGCTCTAGCGCGGCGAGAATCTCGACCAGCACGTCGACCCGCACCCCGGCGCCGAAGAAGCGCTCGACGAAGCGGTCGGTCGTCGCGACGCCGGCGGCGCGCAGCCGGCGGCCGACTTCGGGCGAGCTCGAGCGAACGGGCAGCGCGTGCTCGCGCGCCAGCTCGACGATCGCCGCGAGCACGAGCGGATGGCGGTGGCTGTGGTGATGGCTGTCGAGATGCGTCGGCATCCGGCTGGTCAGCTCGCGGAAGAGCTCGAGCTGCCGTCGCGCCTCGGCGGCGATCTCGGCCGGCTCGGGCGCCGAGAGCTCTTCGGGCTTGGCGGGGAATCGACCTCGGCCGTCGACCAGCGACGGCACCGCCACCGCAGGCAGGGTCGGTGCGGCGCCAGTCAACGTGACGTGCAGGCCGACGCCGAGGCGCGGATGCTCGGGCAGCGCGCGCGCCGCGGCCTCCGCTGCCGGAAAACCGACCATCAGCGTGGCCGAGGTCACGATGCCGCGGCGGTGCGCTTCGAAGATGCCGGCGTTGACGCCGGGCGTGCGGCCGAGGTCGTCGGCGTTGACGATCAGCCGCCGCGCTCGGCCGGAGCCGCTCATTCGTCGAGCAGCGCGAGCGCGAGCGTCACCGCGCCGGTCGCGGGCTCGGCCTCGAGCCGCACGACGCGCGCGAGCGGCAGGTCGAGGCTCGCCTCGACGCGTGGGCAGAGACCCGGGCACGCCTTGAAGGCGCCGCCCGAGAGGACGAGCGCGTACGGCGCCTCGAACTCGAGCCGCTTCGCCACCGCCCTCGCCGCGCGCGCCAGGTGTTGCGCGGCCTGGTCGAGCAGGGCGCGAGCCGCCTCGTCGCCTTCGTCGGCCGCCGCCTGGACGACCTCCGCGAGCTGTGCGACGCGATAGTGCGAGAGCTCCTGATCGTAGAACCACTGGACGAGTCCCGAAGGTTCGGCGATGCCGAGCACGCGGCAAATCCGCTCGTAGAGCGAAGTCGCCGGGCCGCGGCCGTCGGCGGCCCGGATGCCCTGCCGCACCGCCGCGTGGCCGAGCCAGAACGCCGAGCCCTCGTCGCCGAGCAGATAGCCCCAGCCGCCCGACCGCGCCGTGGCTCCCGACGGATCGACGCCGTAGGCGATCGAGCCGGTGCCGGCGACGAGCACGATGCCGACCCCCTCCGGAGCGCCGGCGACGAGCGCCACGTGGGCGTCGTGGACGACGTGCACCGAGCGGCGGAACCCGAGCCGGCGCAGGAGCGCGATCAGGAGCGCCTGATCCTCCGGGCGATCGGCTCCGGCGATGCCCAGGCAGAGCGCGTCGACCGGCGCCGGAGCGTCGAGCGCGTCGAGCACCTGGTAGAGCGATTTCTCCACCGCCAGCTCGCCGAGCGCGACGAGATTGGCGCCGCCGCCGCGCGCCACGCGCACGACGTGACCGCGCTCGTCGGCGAGCAGGCCGACCGTCTTCGTGCCTCCGGCGTCGATGCCGATGACGTAGCGCAACCGCGAGCCCTCCGGCGGCGATCCAGCGCCGCCGCGCGCGAACGCCTCGACGCTAGCACGCCGCTCGAGCCGCGCGGCTCGCCTCGGCGGCCGTCGCCGTCCGGCATCGGCACGCGCACGCGCTTCCCGTGCGGACGTCGTAGGCTCGCGCAGTGAAGCGCTCGAAGAGCTGGCGCGAGCTCGACACCGAGTCGCGCCATCCTCGGAGCGGACGGCTCGACCGGATGACGGCCGAGGAGATCGTCACGCTGGTCGTCGAGGAGGACCGTCGCGGCCTCGAGGCGGTGTTGCGCGCGAATTCAGCCCTCGCGCACGCCGCGGAGTGGCTGGCCGAGACGCTCGAGGCCGGCGGCAGCGCGCTGCTCGCCGGCGCCGGCACCAGCGGGCGGCTCGGCGTGCTCGAGGCCGCCGAGTGCCCGCCCACGTTCGGCACCGATCCGTCGCGACTCCGCGCCGAGATGGCCGGCGGCGAGGGGGCGCTCTTCCGAGCCCGGGAGGGAGCGGAGGACCGCGAGAGCGACGGCCGCGACGCGGTGCGCGGCATCGGGCGCGGCGATCTCGTGATCGCGATCTCCGCCAGCGCGGTGACGCCCTTCGCGCACGGCGCGCTCGCCGCCGGCCGCGAGCTCGGCGCACGCACGGTACTGCTCACTTGC
>Ga0209640_10004892_pt1 | contig 11708 bp, 13 predicted proteins | sample RifCSP10_1_FD_184018 | JGI IMG/M metagenome (GOLD analysis project Ga0209640, IMG submission 184018) | Soil microbial communities from Rifle, Colorado - Rifle CSP2_sed 10_1 (SPAdes) (version 2) | ecosystem: Environmental > Terrestrial > Deep subsurface > Rock core/Sediment | place: Rifle... | reverse complement strand
CAATGGCGGTCTTGGTGGCCGCCCTTTCCGCCGCCTGTGTGACCTCCCTGTCGCCCACACCCCCACCCAGCCCCACGTCCCCCCCGACCGCGACGCCCACCCCGTCCCCGACCCCAGTCCCGACCCCACGCTTCACGAACGAGCCCGATCCCAGCCTGTCGGCCCTGATCCCGGCAATGGCAGGAGCGTGGGTCGTGGAGCAGCCGCCGATCGGGGAATACGCCATCACGCCGGGCGACATTGGACAGGCGGCTTACGGTGAGCTTGGCGCGCGGTTCCAGAGCCTGGTCATCGCGTTCGTACGCGAACCGCGGCTGAGCCTGTATGCCATGCGGGTGAACGCGCCAGCGGTGACCACGCCCGACCTCGAGCCCTACCTTGCGGCGGCCGGCCGCTACGTGGGCATCGCCGGGCTCCAGCGGGATCCGTGGCAGCTGGCTGACGTAGCCGGTCACTGGGTCTGGGTTCGGCCCTCGGACGACGCGACCCTGCCCGGCACCTCGGTCTACACCTGGGCCGCAGACGAGTACGTGTTCCTGCTGATCGGCGTCAGCGACGAGGTCAACCAGGCCCTCATCGCCCTCCTCCCCGGTGAGCCAGCCCCGACCACCAGCCCGGCGCCGACCAGCAGCCCGGCGCCGAGCCCCAGCGCCTCCTAGACTGGCAAGCCAGATCGATGGACGACGACCTGGCCGGCCCGGCCCGCAAGCGCGATCGGCTGGCGCGCCTGCTGGCGGTGGCCTCGATCCTGTATGCCAAGGGCAGCACCGAGCAGGGCGTGCCGGTGTCCGAGATCGCCCGCCTGACGGGCATGAACGTGCGCACCGTGTATCGCGACCTGCGGGCCCTCGAAGACGAGCTGGCGATGCCCATCTTCCAGGCCGGGCGCGGCCGCTACGGGATCGAGCGCCGCTTCTTCCTTCCGCCGCTCCATCTGACCGTGCCCGAGGCCATCGTCCTGTTCCTCGCGGCGCGGCTCATCGCGCGCTGGTCCGACGAGTCGGACCAGGTCGTCATCAGCGCCTTCATGAAGATCGCCAACGAGCTGCCGCAGCCCATCGCCCGGCACGTGACGGCCACCATGCTGGTCATCGGCGAGCAGCGCCTCAACGAGCCGTTCACGGCCATTTTCAACGTCGTGGCACGCGGCTGGGCCGAGGGCCGCGTCGTGGAGCTCACGTACGACTCGGGTTCCGGCCCGCCGCGCCGCACGCGGTTCCGGCCGTACCTGCTGGAGCCGTTCGCCGCGGGGCGCAGCATCTACCTCATCGGCCACGACGAGACCGTAGACGCCATGCGGACCTACAAAGTGGAGCGCATCAGTCAGGCGACCCTCACGGTGGACCGATACGAGATCCCCGACGAGTTCGACCCGGACCAGTTCCTGGCCAACTCGTGGGGCATCTGGTCGTCGGACACCACCCCGCCGGTCGACGTTCGGCTGCGCTTCGATGCGGGGGTGGCGCGCCGGGTGCGGGAGACCATCTGGCACCGTTCGCAGGTTCTCACCGATCTCCCCGACGGCGGAGTGGAGCTGGCCGTCCGGGTGGCGGGCATCGTCGAGATCCGCCCGTGGGTCCTGTCCTGGGGCGACCAGGTGGAGGTGCTGGCCCCGCCCGAGCTGCGCGAGGCGGTGGCCAACGCGGTCCGGGGCGCCACCCAGCGCTACGCCTGAGGCTCGCCCAGCGGGAGCCGCAGGATGAGGGCCAGGGTCGGGCGGGGCCGAGGTTGAGCCGGGGTCACCGGCGCGCGCAGCCACGCGTCTCCCGCCGCGCCGGCCCTGTACCGGGCCGTCAGGCGGCGCGCGGACAGGCCCTCGATCCCCAGCCGAGCCAGGGCCTCGGCCACCAGGGTCCCGTCCCCCCGGTATCCGTGTCCGACCGTGATCCGATCGCCCGGGGCCAGGATCGCCTCCAGCCAGTCGCGCCGAATACGGAACGAGCGCCGAGTGATGGGCTCTCCGGCCGCCCACAACAGGTCGGCAGCGACGTACGCGGGACGGCCAGCGTGCGGCTGCCGCCCACTGAGCCGGGCGCGAAGGAGTTCGGGGTCCGGGCGACCCTCGGCGTCGAGGACGAGCAGGGTGCCATCCAGCACGACCCCATCCTCGGCCAGCTGGTCGGGCAGCTCCTCGAGCTCAGGGAACGCGGCCTCGGCATCGGCCAGGCCGGCGACCTGGAGCCGTACGCGGCCGCGCTCCGCCGAGGCCACCGCGCGGACACCGGGCCACCACGGCTCGAAAAAGTAGTCGGGGTGGTCGAACGCGGCGTCGACCGCGGTCGGCTGCATGGGATTGACCCGGTCCGGCAGACGGAGCCGGGGGTGGTCGATCGAGGGGAGCTCCGGCAGCGGGAGTTGTTCGGCCGGCACGCCGGCGCTCAGGCGGTCTTGCGCCGCCGGGTCTGACGCTCGCCGGCAGCGGCCGGCTCGGCCTTCTTGGCTCGGCCGGCAGCCTTGGCCCCGCCGGCCGCCTTGGCTTTGGCAGTCGGGGCACCGGCAGCCGCATCGCGGCGCGCTTCGCGGGCGGCGGACACGCTGGCTTCGAGCGCGGCCATGAGGTCCCCGATCTTGGTTGGCTCGGCGCGGGCCATGGGTGTCGGCTCTTCCCCGGCTACCTTGGACTCGATGACGCCCATCAACGCCTGGCGGTAGTCGTCCTGGAACTCCTCGGCCTTGAACTCGCCGGTCATGGACGCGATGAGCTGCTCGGCCATCTTGCGCTCGGAAGCCTTGATCTCGATTCCGCCGGCGTCCACCGCCAGCTCCTCCACGGAGCGGATCTCATCGGGCCAATGCAGGGTCGTCAGCAACATGGTGCTGGCGTACGGGTTGATGGCGGCCAGCTGCTCGCGGTCCTTCATGACGACCTTGCAGATGGCGCTCTTGCCGGTGTCGGCCAGCACCTCGCGGAGGAGGAAGAACGCCTTCTTGCCCACCGGATCGGGCTCGAGGTAGTAGGCGCTCTTCACGAACTGCGCGCCGTGGTCCTCCTTCTGGGCGTCGACGAACATGGCGATCTCGATGGCGCGGATGGTCTTCAGAGGAACCGCTTCCAGGTCCTCGTCGGTGACGACGACGTACCGGCCCTTGCTCCACTCGTAGCCGCGGACCGTCTCGGAGCGCGGTACGACCTCGTCGTGGAACGGGCAGTAGATCTTCATCTGGATCCGGTTCAGGCAGCTGGCGTGCAGCATGTTGAACCCGATTCCTGTCGACTCGGTGGCGAGGTAGAGCTTGACGGGGATGGTCACCAGTCCGAACTGGATCGCCCCCCGCCACATCGCGCGTGCCATAGGGTCGGCTAGGTTACACCCCTTCGCCAACTGCTCAGCCGAGGGCAGACCGTGCGCCAGTACTACTGGGGTGCCCGTTCAGCGGCATTGCCGATTCGGGCGGCCCGTCGGAGACTCCCCCGCGTGACACGACGGCCGATGAGCTACCCGCTCGACCGATCGGGCCCGGTGATGACCACAAGCGCTTCCCGATCTGGCTGCCCGGCTTGACGCAGCCGATATCGATGCTCCAGGGTCACCGACCGGCTCAGCATGGCGCTGACCGGGCAATAGCGGGTGGCCGACAGCTCGATGGCCCGGCGCAGCGCCTCGGGCTCCACCACCCCGCTGACCCGGTGCTCGATCACGATCCGGGTGAAGACCCGCGGCGGACTGGCAGCCGTTTCGGCCTTCACCTCCACCTGGTAGCGGGCGGGCGCCTGGCGCTTCTTGGCCAGGATGGCCGCCACGTCCATCCCGGTGCAGCCGGCCAAGCCCACCAGCACCGCTTCGCGGGGGGAGAGCCCGGCCGGAGGAGTGGAATCCGCGCTGTCGACGGTCAGAGTGAAGCCGGACCCGGTCTCCGCGTCGGCCCGCAGCGACGACGCGGGCGCCGGAAACGTGGCCACGACGCGCATCCGCACGGACTGACTCTACCAGCGCTCCATCGCCGCCCACGCGTGGGAAGCTGAGAGGATGCAGGTCCTGACGCCGGAGCATCCGCCGCGCCGATTCGAATGGCTGCGCGCCCGACGGGACCAGACTGCGGAAGCGGAGGGTCGGGCGCTCGAGAAGCTGCTGGCGCCGGTCCTGGACGACTCGTACGTGCTCGTCCTGTCGCCCCGGATCCCCGGTGTCGATCGCGGGCTGCACGGACTGCTCATCGGGCCTGGCGGCGTGCGGGCGCTGCTCGTGCGCCACTGGAACGGCCACTTCCGCCAGCGCGGCCGGGCCTGGGAATACGACGCTCGGGGGCGACGGGGGTGGGTGCCGTGCCGAACCGATCCCACGCGCGACGGGCGGCGAATCGTGGATCAGGTCGGGCGCTGGATGACGGACGCCCTGGGTACGCGATTGCCGATCGAGGCTGCCATCGCGTTCCCGGATCGACACAGCCGGATCGAGCTGACCAACGACCCGGTCACCGAGGTCGTGACCGTCGACAACGCCCCGTGGTGGGCCAACCGCGTGGGGCGTGTACGCCAGCTGGATGGACGAAGCGCGGGCCGCCTGCTCGAGGCGCTCGGAGCCTGAGGAACCTTCCGGCCGGTCGGGGCTAGGCCGGCTCCTCCGGGGGTAGCCAGCCGCGCACCGCTTCCTCGGGAAGGATGTCGGCCAACAGCTCGTCGGGCGCCTCGTCATCGGACGACAGGAGGACCTCGGCCAGGCTGCGTTGGACCGCCAGCACCGCTGACTGGCGGTTGAACTGCGGGTACTCGGCGCAGGCAACCGACACATCGGTCAGCGCCAGGAATCGGTCGGAGGCGTTGAGGAGACCGTCCATCGGGCGGCTGCCCTGCGGGACATGGATCATGCCGGTCAGCCAGAAGGGGCGGACCGCGATCTGGGTCTGCACCGGGCGCTTGGGGATGCGCAACTCATCGGCGCCGCGGTCGTCAACCCCGCTGCTGCTCCCGAACAGGACGGCCTCCACCGGGACCATGACCTGCTGTGCGGTGCGCGTGGTGCCGGGGTCCGCGTAGTCGGTCACGGTGGCGCCCTCGACGATCAGGTGGGTGGAGCTGCTGAGGTTGAGGATGTCGGCGACACGCCGGAATCGGGTGGCCATCCGGCCGCTGACCCGAAACCCGGAGGTGTAGAGCTCCACCTGGACCTCGACGACCTGAGGGCCGAACTCACCGCTGTCCCAATCGGTCATGTCCGGATGCTACCCCGTGCGGGCAGACCACAGGAAGTGGGAATTCCGCCGCGTTCGGCCTACTCTGCGGCCAGCTTCCCCTTGGCCGCGATGCGCGCCTCGCGGCCCCCGCGCCCGGTGGCCAGCAGGATGCGTCCGCTGGCCTGGGCCTGGTGCAGCGACTCCACCGCCGCCAGGTCATCGATGTCGGCCACCGCCTTGTCGTTGCGGACCCGCACGATCCGCGGGAAGCGCAGTGCGTACCCACTCCCATGACGACCGCTGCGCATGATCCGATCGAACGCGATCTCGACCACGACCTCTGGCACCACGCTCCGGAAGCGCCCGAAGTCGCGCACCGTGGTGCGCTGGAAGTGCTCGGTGAACGCGGCGATCTCGGCATCGGTCAGCCCGGTGTAGGCCTTTCCGATGACGGCCAGCGATGCGCCGTCCGGCCCGCGCACGGCAAAGGTGTAGTCCGACAGGACGCCGCGACGCTTCCCGTGTCCCCATTCCACGCCGACCACCACGCAATCCAGGGTGGCCAGCGCCTTCTTCAGCTTCAGCCAGCCCAGGCCGCGCCGGCCGGGCTGGTAGACCGAGGTCGGGTCCTTGACCATGAGCCCCTCGTTGTGCCGCTCACGAGCGGCGTCGAACAGCTTATCGACGTCCTCGGCCGAGCGGGCCCGATCCAGACGGGCGTACAGGAACCGCGCATCGGTTCGCTCGGGGAGCTGGAGGAGCTCCAGAGCGCTGCGCCGATCCCGGAGCGGCCGCTCCAGCAGATCCTCCCCGTCCAGGTGGAGCAGGTCGAACGCGACCAGCGCGACCGGCACGCGCTCAAGAAGAGCGGCGTCGGGCCGCACCCGGCCCAGGCGGGTCTGGAGCGCCGCGAAATCCAGCATCGCGCCGGCCTTGAAGGGGACGAGCTCACCGTCGAGCACGAGTGCCTCGGACAGGCCGGAGACGGCCGCCGTGACCTCGGGAAAGGAAACCGTGATTTCCTTCAGGTCGCGACTGAACAGCCGGGCCTGACCGTCGCGCAGGTGGAGCTGGGCCCGGATGCCGTCGTACTTGTCCTCCACCCAGGCCTCGGACCCGACCCGCCGCATGACCTCGGCCGCATCGCCGACCGGGGTCGCCAGCATGGGCCGAATGGGTCGGCCCAGGTCCAGCCTGGCCAGGTCCAGCGTCCCGCGGCGGGCCATTCGGGCCGCCTCGCCCGGCTCACCGAGCAGCATGATCGCTCGGCGGACCGATTCGAGCGGCGCCTGGAAGGCGGCGGCGATGGCCTCCTCGAGCAGACCCTCGCGGAGGCCGATGCGCAGCTCGCGAGCCGCGATGCGGCCCACGTAGCGGGCCTCGGCCGGAGTCGCGCGCCGGAACAGGTCGGCCATCAGGCCCACGCGCGCCTCGGCGGTCGCGGCATCGGCCATCGATCGGTAGGCGCCTGCCACCTCGGACACGGTCAGCGGCGGCCCGGCGGGTTGACGACCGGCGAGCAGCTCGGCGGCGACGTCCCCGAAGTCCGAGTGGCGCAGCCACGCCGACGACATGGCGCCCTCGTCGACGCCGCTGGCCGCCGCCAGCGCGGCCGCCTGCTGGACCCAGCCCAGGCCCAGGCGGTCCGCGGCCCCGGGGAGCGGCTTGCCAGACAGGAAGGTGGCCGCCGCCGGCAGGTCGCCGGCGGGCAGGTCGCGCAGGTAGGTCGCCAGCCGATCCCGTTTGGCCAGCTTGGAGCGGGTAGAAGCCACGTCGTCGGCAGCGGTCGCGAACGCGGCAAACGGGGAGCTGCGGGGCGCCATCAGGGGGAGTCTAGGCGCCCGCTTGACGGGCGCCATCGGTCCGGCCACCCTTGCGGGCCAATGGTGTCCTGGCAGCGCAGCCCGTCGCCCGAGGTCGCTGACCGCCTCCCGCCGGGGCAGGTCCTGACCCTCAAGTTTCCTGTCCTCCAGTTCGGGCAGGTCCCGTCATATCCCGACCTGTCGGGCTGGGATCTGCGGATCTGGGGCGCCGTGGAGCATCCGATCACCCTCAAGTGGGCCGAGGTCCGCCAGCTGCCGATCCGCCAGGTGACCCTCGACATCCACTGTGTCACCCGCTGGTCGAAGCTCGACACCGTCTGGGAGGGCGCGCCCATGACCCACCTGGCGGAAGTGGTCGGCGCCACGCCCGACGCCCGTCACGTCGTGTTCCATTCCGAATACGGCTACACGGCCAATGTTCCGCTCGAGGTCGCGCTCCAGCCCAACGCGCTTGTGGCGTGGAACTTCGCGGGCCGGCCGCTCGAGCCGGAGCACGGCTACCCACTGCGGGCGCTCGTCCCGGGACGCTACTTCTGGAAGAGCGCCAAGTGGCTGCGCGGCGTGGAGTTCAGCGTCGAGGACCGACCGGGCTTCTGGGAGCGCAACGGCTACCACAACAACGCCGACCCGTGGCGCGAAGAGCGCTACTCCGATGACTGACTCGACCATGACTGGCCAGCCGCAGCCGCGGCGCCTCTCCCCGCTGTGGCGGACCGCGGTCATCTGCTTCGTCGGCTTGACGGTATCGGGAGCGTTGATCGCGCTGTCGCTGTTCACCCGCAATGTCGACCTGTTCGTCATCCTGACCCTGGTCGCGACCTTCATCTCGGCCGGGGTGGGGGTGTTCGCGGTGATCCAGGGCTGGAGGGGATCGCAGCGGGCGGCAGCGCGGGGTGCGCAGGGCCGCTCGGCGGCCATTGCCCTGGCGGCGGGGCTCATGTTGATCGTCACCGCGGTCGCCATCTCGGGCGCGATCTGGGTCGGCCTTCTGTTCTTCCTGTAGGCCGACATCGGTTAGGCCGACATCGGCCTACCATGTGGACGATCCGCCCCCATCGTCTAGAGGCCTAGGACGCCACCCTTTCAAGGTGGAGATCACCGGTTCGAATCCGGTTGGGGGCGCCAAACCTAGACGTGGTGGATCTCCATCCGCTCCCCGCACTCGGGGCAGTGGAGCAGGAGCAGCTTCGGATCGTCCCGCGAGGGGCGCCAGGTGTACACCTCGGCCTCGGTCACGATCTCGCCGCAGGTTGGGCACTCGGCTCCGAACACCAGCCACTGCTCGCGCGGCAACGACTGGCGGCCCACGGCGGCGTCTAGTCCTCGGCGGGGGTATCGGTGGTGGGTGTCGGCCCGGCGGGGAGCGGAGGCTCCCAGCCCGGCATCCGGGACGGCGCCTCGGCGAGCACCTCGCGGGCGGCCGCCGCCTGCTCGGGGCTGGCCAGCAGGGAGTAGCGCATGGCGTCGTAGCCCGGCCAGTGGCCCACGTCGCCATCGCGGATCATGACCGCGCGCTTGAGGTGGGTGCCGGTCACGTCCTGGACCGAGCGGTCGAGCACCTCGTAATCCCGCCCGGTGACCTCTCGCAGTGCCTTGGGCAGCGTCTCAACCAGGTAGTAGGGATCGGGGTTTTCGGCCAGCGCCCGGCCCAGCGCCTCGACCACGCTTTCATCGGGCAGGTCGCGTGGGAGTGGGCGGCTGATGAATCCCATCCGGGGGTCCCGGCTGGGACCCAGGAGCGTGCGCCACAGGCTGCGAACCATCGGACGCCGATTGTACCGATGCCGGCCGACGGGTGGCTGCCCGCCCATCGGTATACTGGCCGCCGCGTGAGACTGTCCGTCCACCCGCCCGGCAGGACCGACCCGCGCCGCTGAAAGCAGCCACCCGGAGGAACCTTCGCATCACTGCGCGCGTCCGCAAGGCGGTCCTCCCCGCCGCCGGCTTCGGGACCCGATTCCTGCCGGCAACCAAGGCCATTCCCAAGGAGATCCTGCCCCTCGTCGACCGGCCGGTCATCCAGTACGCGGTCGAGGAGGCCGTCGCCTCTGGCATCGAGCAGATCATCATCGTGGTGGGCTCGGGGACGAGCGTCATCGAGGAGCACTTCGACTCGCACCCGGCGATGGAGCGCTGGCTGGAGGATCGAGGTGACATCGAGCTCCTGCGCGCGGTCCGCCGCCAGTCCGAGTATGGCGCCATCGCCTACGTCCGACAGAAGGAGCCGCTGGGGCTGGGCCACGCGATCCTGATGGCCAAGGAGCTCGTCGGCGATGAGCCGTTCGCGGTGCTCCTTCCCGACGACGTGATGGTCAACCCCGGTGGAGCGCCGGTCATCGCACAGCTGATGGAGGCCCACAGCGCGCACCGCGGATCGGTGATCGCCATCACCCGGGTCCCGCCCGCCGAAGCCAGCCGCTACGGGATCGTGCGCACCACACGGGGCGAGGGCCGGTTGTGGGAGCTGGCCGACGTGGTCGAGAAACCGCCGGTCGACGAGGCCCCTTCCGACCTGGGAGTGCTGGGCCGCTATGTCCTCAGCCCGCGCATCTTCGACAAGCTGGAGCACACGCCGCAGGGCGCCGGCGGGGAGATCCAGCTCACCGACGCCATTCGATCCCTCATCGCCGACCAGACCGTGTACGGCTACCAGTTCGCCGGCCACCGCTACGACGCCGGCACCCGGATCGGCTGGTTGGAGGCCAACGTGGCCCTGGCCCTCGAGTCGGACCTGGCCGACGACTTCCGCGCGTACCTCCGCGGCCTCGACCTGCGAGACTAGCCGCCATGAGCCAAGCGGCCGAGGGCCGGGTCATCGCCGGCCGCTACCGACTCATCGCCCTCGTCGGCGAGGGGGGCATGGCCACCCTGTGGCGGGCGATGGACGAGCAGCTCGAGCGCGAGGTGGCGGTGAAGATCCTCCGCCCCCAGTTCGGCGCCGATCCCGGATTCGCGGCCCGATTCCGCAATGAGGCGCGGATTGCCGGCTCGCTGTCCCATCCCAACATCGTGCAGGTCCACGACTTCGGCACCGATCCTGACGGCGGCGACCAGTACATCGTCATGCAGCTGGTCGAGGGCCAGGACCTTGCCGCGGTACTCCGCGAACGCGACCCACTCCCCGTTCACGAGGCGGTGGCCATCGGGGCCGCCGTGGCGGACGCGCTCGACGCGGCGCACCGCCACGGGTTGGTCCACCGGGACATCAAGCCGGGGAACATCCTGATCACCCCCGCCGGCCGGACCCTGGTCACCGACTTCGGCATCTCGCGCGCCATCACCGACGCCTCGATGACGGTGACGGGGACCACGATTGGCTCGGTGCACTACTTCAGCCCCGAGCAGGCAGCCGGCGAGGAGGTGGGCCCGCCATCCGACATGTATGCCCTGGGCATCGTGCTGTACGAGATGCTGAGCGGGCGCCGCCCGTTCCAGGCCGACTCCGCGGCCGGGGTGGCGCTGAAGCGGCTGAACGAGCCGCCGCCGCCCCTGTCGACCGGGATCCGGCCCATCCCGCCTCAGCTCGAGGCGGTGGTCATGCGCTCCCTCGAGCGGGATCCTGCCCGACGGTACGCCAGCGCCGCCGATTTCGCCCGAGCCCTCCGCGAATGGTCCAGCCAAGAGGAGACAGCCACGGTCGTGACCCCGCTGCGGGTTGCCCCGCTGCCCGTTCCCCCGCCACCCGTGGTCCCGCCGCCGCTCGAGCCCGAGCCCTCGTCTGGGCCGCCGTTCGGGCCGCCGTTCGTACCGGCGCCGGCCGGCGGTCCGCCCCCCAGGAAGGGGCAGCCGTGGTGGATCTGGCTGTTGGCCGTCCTGGCGGTGCTCATGCTGGGCGCGATGGGCTTCCTGGCCGCTCGCCTGCTGGGCGCCATCGGGCCCGACGCGGAGGCCAGCCCGAGCGCCGCGGTGTTCGCCCTCCCCAACTGGGTCGGGGACCCGATCGTGGCCGTCCGCGCCGAGGCCGACGGCCTTGGCCTCGAGCTGGACGAGCGGCCCGAGTTCAGCGCGGACGTCCAGCAGGGCGACGTCATCTCGACCGACCCGGATCCGTTCTCACCTGTCCAGCAGGGCGACAGGATCAGGGTCTTCGTCAGCTCCGGCGAGGAGACGGTCAGGGTCCCCGTTCTGGTGGGGCAGACCCGGGTCGAGGCCCAGTCGACGTTGACCGCGGCCGACCTGCAGCTCGGCGCGGTCACCCAGGAGCCCTCGGACCAGCCGGCGGGGACGGTGATCCGATCCGCTCCCGCCGCGGGCACGACCGTGGACGCCGGATCGCAGGTCGACATCGTGCTGTCCGCCGGGCCGACGCCCAGCCCAACCCCGGTCCCGACGCCCCCCCCCACGCCCACACCCGCGCCGACACCGACGCCGACGCCGATCCCCGAGCCGACCTAGCCCTAGCCCGACCTGACCGGTCGGCGGTGCTAGGATGGCCGCCGCTTCACCGTCCACCGCCATTGAGGTCATGTGCCGATGTCCCCCGTCGCCGTCGACGAGACGACGTTCGAGTCCGAGGTGCTGAACAGCGAGAAGCCGGTCCTGGTCGACTTCTGGGCCCCCTGGTGCGGCCCGTGTCGACTCGTGTCGCCGGTGGTCGAGTCGATCGGTGACTCGCACGCCGACAAGATCGGCGTGGCCAAGCTGAATACCGATGAGAACCAGGAGCTGGCCATGCGCTACAGCATCTTCAGCATCCCGACCCTCATCCTGTTCAAGGACGGACGGGAGGCTGCTCGACTGGTCGGCTACATGCCGCAGCCGGTGATCGAAGAG
>Ga0209640_10004891_pt1 | contig 11712 bp, 11 predicted proteins | sample RifCSP10_1_FD_184018 | JGI IMG/M metagenome (GOLD analysis project Ga0209640, IMG submission 184018) | Soil microbial communities from Rifle, Colorado - Rifle CSP2_sed 10_1 (SPAdes) (version 2) | ecosystem: Environmental > Terrestrial > Deep subsurface > Rock core/Sediment | place: Rifle... | reverse complement strand
GGAGGAGGCCACACAGCCGACGAGCCGGCATGGCGCTTTGGCTAGTCGTCGTCATCGTCACGCTTGGCGCCTGCGCAGAACAGCTTTCGCCTGAAGCCTTCGTGATGAATCGAACGCGCCAGGCCATCGACGTCTTCCACGTAGTTGATGGGTCAGAAGAGCTGGTGAACTCTCTGGGTGAACCCTCCACCGCTTCACACTCCCAAGAGCTCTTCGGTTTCAACTGGAGCCAAGATGGCTGCACCTCGGGTGACCTGGTCGCCCGGGATCCAGATGGGCAAGAGATCGCTCGGCTAACCGACCAGCTCTGCCTCGGCGAAACCTGGAGGATCAAAAGCGACGGAACCTCGACCGTCCAGAATGGTGACAATTGAGATCCCCGACGACCGGCTACCAGGACCTCGAGTTGCCGTCAACCTCGGGTTGACAAACTCAGGTTCGTCAACCTAGGGTTGACACATGGAGAATCCGCTACCCCAGTTCGACGCCCTCGTCGAACACGTCACGACCGGCCAACCCCAAGAAACGGCCCTGGAGCATCTCGCCGACTCGGTGGGGATCGCCCAGCATCTGGGCGAACTGGCCGACCACCTGATCGGTCATTTCGTGGATCAGGCCCGCAACTCCGGCGCCTCATGGGCCGAGATCGGCGATGCCCTTGGCGTCACCAAGCAGGCCGCCCAGAAGAGATTCGTCCCCAAGACCCGGGTCGGTTACGCCGCCACGGGCCAAGGAGCAGCCAAGTCGATGTTCCAGCGTTTCACCGACGAGGCCAGGCTCGTGGTCGTGGCGTCCGAGGAGAGGTGTCGGCAGGCGGGGCATCCGGAGGTGACAACCGGGCACATCCTTCTCGCCCTGCTCGACGATCCGATCGGGCTCACCCGGCGCGTGCTCGACACTGAAGGTGTTTCGCCGGACAAGCTGCGTGAGAGGCTCGGCGTCGTCCTAGGCCCGGGTAAGGGCGAGACCAAAGGGCACATCCCCTTCTCGACCGACGCCAAGAAGGTCCTGGAGCTGTCTCTGCGCGAGGCCATACGATCACAGAGCGATCACATCGGCGTGGGACACATCCTGCTCGGGCTCCTCCGCGACGAGAAGTCGATAGGGGCGGTGACACTGGGTGAGTTCGGGGTCGATCGCAAGCACGTCGAGCGGGACCTCGAGACTTAGTGCTCCGGGTCGTAAGTTCCGTGCGTGTAGCGCCGAGCCATCGGCGTTCCTGGCAAGGACGCAGGACGAAGGCGCACCCAGTGCGGTGCGTTGAGGACGAGGACGCAGCCAGGGACGCCGAGGGCCGGCGGGACATGCGTGAGACTTGCGAGTCGGTGCACTAGCGATCGAAAGCGGCAAGAACCTCCAACACAGAGTCGATATCCGCCTCGGTGTGGTCCGCGTTCACCTGGAACCGGATCTCTTCGTCACCCTTGGGCACCACCGGGTAGTTGAGACCGGTGGCAAGCACGTCGTTGTGGAAGAGATGTGCGACCAACGCCGACGTGCGCTCCGTGTCTCTCACCATCAGCGGGACGATGGGGTGCGGGCCGGGGATGGTCTCAAACCCGAGGTCGATCAAGCCGGCTTCGAACTTCTCGGTCATCGCCGCGAGATGGCCCAGCAAGGAGAGACCCTCATCCGAGTCGACAATGGACAGGGCCGCGGTGCCGGCCGCCGCCTCCCCGACCGTGATCGGGTTGGAGTAGATGTACATCGGAGCCTTCTCGCGGAGAAAGGCGACCAGACTCTCACTGCCGCTCACGTACCCGCCATTCACACCGAACGCCTTGCCCAGCGTGCCGATGAGCACGTCGACCGAACCGGACTCGGTGACCTCCTCGGTGCCACGACCGGCAGGCCCAAACGCACCCACGCCATGCGAATCGTCCACCACCAGTACGACATTCTCCGCGAAATCATGGTCGTGGGCTCGAGCCAGCTCCATCAGCGCCTTGAGGTCGGCGAAGTCACCTCGCATCGAGAACACGCCGTCGGTGACGACGATCGCCCGTCTCCCGGTGCCTGCGGCTTCTCTTAGCATGGCGTCGAGCACGGCCAAGTCGAGATGGGGATATACGTCTCTGGAGGCGGGTCGGGCCAATCGAAGAGCGTTGATGATGCAGTTGTGATTCAGCTCGTCACTGAGCACCACCGTCTCCGGTGTGATCAGAGACGTCAGGCAGGAGACAACGGTCGCGTATGCGGAGGCGAAGATCATCGCAGACCGCCGACCATGCAATCGGGCCAGCCGCTCTTCGAGATCCAGGTGAGTCTGATAGGTGCCAGAGATGAACCGCACCGCGCCCGGCCCGGCCCCGAACTCTCGGGTGGCAGATTCATCCGCCGCGATCACCGCGGGATGACGTGACAGACCCAGATAGCTGTTCGAGTTCATCCGCAGGTATGGCCGTTCTGACCCGGCGAGCCGGAATCGGGGACCAAACTCACCCCGAGCCGGGTCCACCCCGATGATGACCGGCTCCGATCCCTTTTCGGTCCCGGCCTCTTTCATGGCGGCGACTTCGGCGGCGAGCACGGAATCAAGGCGATCGATCGGCATGAGACCCGGGTCTAGCACACCTATAGAGTGCGGATATGACTCGTCTTGGATTCATCGGGTTGGGGATCATGGGCCACGGGATGGCGGTCAACTTGTTGGCAGCCGGAAACGAGCTGACAGTGTGGAACCGGACCGCGGAGAAGGCGGTCGACCTGGTCTGCGACACGGCCCCCAATCCGCACGACCTCGGAGAGGCCAGTGACATCGTCTTCGTCTGCGTTTCCGACACTCCCGACGTGGAGGAGGTGGTCTTCGGCGACCTGGGAGTCATTCACGGGATGACGGAAGGGGACGTCCTGGTGGACCACTCGACGATCTCGCCCGGAGCCACCAGAGACTTCGCGGTGAGAGCCGAGGAGCTCGGCGTTGCCTGGCTCGATGCCCCGGTGTCGGGTGGGTCAGAGGGCGCAGAGAAGGGAACCTTGGCCGTCATGGTTGGTGGGTCGGAGACAAACCTGGAACGGGTCCGCCCCTTCATGGAGGCCTACTCCAGTTCGATCGTCCATGTGGGAGAGGCGCCGGGCTCAGGGCAGATGGCGAAAGCGGTCAACCAGGTCCTCGTGGTGCTCAATCAACTGGCTGCCTCAGAGGCGTTGTTGTTGGCGCAGGGTGCGGGTCTCGACTTGAGAAGGACCCTGGCCGCCGTCGAAGGTGGGGCGGCAGGGTCATGGATGCTGTCCAACCGGGGACCGCAGATGATCGAGAGGGATTGGAGCCCCGGTTTCACCATCGACCTCCAGCAGAAGGACCTTCGGCTGGTACTCGAGGCTGCCGACGAGCTTGGCGTTCCTGTGCCCGGGGTCGGGTTCGTCTTCCAGTTGTACCGGGGCCTCCAAGCGCAGGGTCTCGGCTTGGAAGGAAACCACGCCCTGGTCAAGGCGCTAGAGCAGCTGGCCGGTATCGAGCTGAAGGGCTGACAGGTTTACGCCTCCCGCAACCCCCTCCCCCCTTCAGAAGACTCCCAGTGCTAACTCCCTTCGCTGGGGGGTGGAACGATCTCTTCCCCAGGAGCGAAGCGACGCTGAGGAGGTGGCCGGAAAGGCCGGAGGGGCATCCTCGATCGCCGGCTGAAGTCAGCCGAGCAGGTCTTCTTTGACCCTGGCTACATGACCGGTGGCCTTGATGTTGCGGTAGGCCTTCTCCAGGGTGCCGTCAGGCCCGATCACGAACGTGGAACGGATCAGCCCGTCCATCAGCTTGCCGTAGAGCTTCTTGGGCCCCCAGGCACCGAGTGATGTGGCAAGGGCCTTGTCCTCGTCGGAGAGCAGGTCGAAGTTGAGACCCTCCTTCTCCTTGAATTTGGCGTTTTGGGCCGGAGGGTCGGGGCTGACCCCGACGATCTCATAACCCGCGGCTGTGAACTCGTCGTAGCTGTCTCTGAAGTCACACGACTCCAAGGTGCACCCGGGGGTCATTGCCGCCGGGTAGAAAAACATGACGAGCTTGCGCCCGGCAAAATCACTGGAGGAGACGACGTCTCCATCCTGGTTGGGGAGGTTGAATTCAACTGTCTCGGACATACTCCGAGGGTAGTTGACAATCCCGTAACGCCTCTGGTCCACTAATCGCCTTCGGCGACGGCCTTGGCCTCGGGCGACTTGAGGAACGTCATGCCACCGGCGAAGAAGCTGAGGGCAGCCGGCAACCAGTAGGAGACGATCCGATAGATGATCACCGGCGCCAGGGTCTGCCGGGAAGGGAACCCATACGCCGAAAGGATGAATACGAGACCGGCCTCGGTGACGCCGAGGCCACCGGGCGTGCCGGGAAGTCCACCCGCCAGCTGGGCTACCCCGAACGCCGCCATTACCTGAAAGACGTTGACATCCAAGCCGAACGCTCTCAAAACGAGGCCCAACGCCGCCGCCTCCAGGATCAATCGGCTCCAGATGTAGGTCTGTGACTCGGGCCCGGGGAGATGATCGATGACCGTGGCATCGAGGCGTTTGCGGATGAACTTGGGAAGATACCTCGAGAGGGATCCCAGCTTGCCGGAGCCGAACATCAGGATCAATCCAGCGAAGAGCACAAAAGGGGCGAGAACCGCAAGACTGACCGAGAAGATCTGAGCCGACTCCCGGGGACGGGCCAGGAGCAGACCCACCCCCGACATCATCAGCAGACCTGCATAGTTGAGAAGCACCGTGCGCACTGCGGCCCCTGTCGTCCCCGGCTCCTCATCTCGTACCGTCCAACCCATGGCGACGGGGGTGATCGCCCCACCTGCTGGGATGAGACGGGCCACCCCGGCTCCGACCAGGGCCGCCTTGAACGCCGAGAATGCCTTGAGTCTTCCCCCCGCCACCTCGACTGACTCCTTATAGAGGAGGCCAAAGAACCATTTCGCCGCGATTTGCGCCGCGGCCGCCAACGCCACCAGTCCCCATGCAGTAGACGTCATTCGGGGCAGCGCGAAGTTGTTGAGTACGAACCCTGCGATTCCGATGTAGAGAATCGCCGCGATGACGGCGATCCATGCGACCCGCCTCGGGCTCACGGGGTCAGCAGGTCGTCAGCCGTACGGGGGAAGTCTTCGCCTCCCTGATCGGTATCGAATACCGCCCTTCTCATCGCGGGCCGGAACCCAGGTTCGCTGTCGGGGTTCCCCTGCATGCGTCGAAGAACGAGGACCGCGGAAAGGGCCAGTAGCAAGAACGACTCGGTCGCCGGGCGGCCCATGCTCGCCGAGACGATGGGAAGCAAGCCCCAACCGAAGAACCCGCCAAATCCACCGCCGATCCTCCAACCTGCCACCGACCAGCCGGTCGTCCACACAAGGAGCACCGGATCGAGGGCGAAGAGCAGTCCCGCCGCGGTGGCCAGACCACGACCGGAGCGACCACGCATGAAGATCGACCAGTTGTGCCCGATCACTGCCATCAAGCCAACCAGACCGGCGGAACCCCGGCCGAAACCCATATCCAAGGCAAGCATCACCGGGAACAGGCCCTTCAGCCCGTCGCACACCCCGGCTGCGAGTCCCCATTGCCAACCGACGGTCCTTGACAGGTTCCCGGCACCGACATTGCCGCTGCCGACGTAGCGGAGGTCGACACCACGAACGCGAGCGATCACCTGGGCGAACGGGATCGAGCCCAGGAGATACGCCCCTACCAGCAGGACTGGCCAGTACAAGACCCACGTTGAATCTGGCATCTGCACCAAGAACGCTAGCTACTCCTGACAGCTCGGGAAGCAGATACCAACGCGGCGGCGCGGTCGACCGGCAGCTCGAGACGGAACACGCTCTCATACGGGGGGAGAAAGGGTGGCCGCGTCTCCTCTCCCCAGGAGCGGAGCGACTGTTTCCTCCCCCCAGGAGCACAGCGACGTTGGGGGAGGTGCCCCGCTAGGGCCGGAGGGGGTCTTGGGGGAGGAAAGCCCGAAGGGCCGGAGGGGGTCTTCGCCCTACGGGGTGCAGCAACGCGGTGGGGCCGACGCCAGCGACCGTGGCGCCGTCGTCACGGACCTCGATCCAGGCCCGCTTCTCAACCTGCCCGCCAAGAACCGCCACTCGGTCCGCACCTGGATTCGCTGGTTATCGTCGGGTGCGATCACACCGAGGGAGCCCATGGTCATGAAGATCACATACGCCACGATGTCGGCGGACAACGAAGAGCTGAACTCCTCGTACGAGACAGCGCTGGAGACGGTGAAACCACGTCTTGGCCAGACCCACGGCGTGATCGTCAACGGCGAGGAGCGGAAGGACCGGGACCTCTTCGAGGAGGTCTCCCCCATCGACTCGAGCATCGTTGTCGGCAAGTATGCGCAGGCAACCACCGGGGACGTCGATGACGCGGTGACGGCGGCAAAGTCCTTTGCCCCCGAGTGGGAGAGTTGGGGCTGGAAACGCAGACGTGACCTGATGCTGAAGGCGGCTGACCTGATGGATGCCGAGCTGTTCGAGTTGGGGGCCCTCCTCTCGTACGAGATCGGCAAGAACCGACTCGAGGCTCTAGGTGACGTGGCAGAGACGGTCGAGTTCCTCCGCTACTACGCCCGCCAGATGACCGAGCACAACGGGTTCATAACCCCGCTCAGCTCCCACGGGCCTGACGATGTCAACACCTCCGTGCTTCGACCGTTCGGGGTCTGGGCAGTGATCTCACCTTTCAACTTCCCGATGGCCCTGGCCGGCGGGCCTTCGACCGGCGCTCTGATCACCGGTAACACTGTTGTCGTCAAACCATCCAACGAGGGCGCATTGATGGCGATCGAGTTCCACCGCATAATGATGGAGGCCGGGCTCCCCAAAGAGGCTCTCCACGTGGTGACCGGGGGCGACGAGATCGGCGACCATCTGGCGCACCACGATCTCGTCGACGGGCTCACCTTCACCGGCTCATATCCGGTCGGCATGTATCTGTACCGGACGGTCAACGAGAAGCGCCCCAAGCCGGTGGCCTGTGAGATGGGTGGCAAAAACCCGGCGATCGTCACCGAGACCGCCGATCTCGATGTTGCCGCCCAGGGCATCGTGCGTGGGGCGTTCGGTCTCAGCGGGCAGAAGTGCAGCGCCACATCCCGGGTCTATGTCCACCAAGCGGTCTACGACCAGCTGGTAGACAAGCTGGTCGAGGCGACCTCCAATCTGCGGGTGGGGAATCCGGTGGAACTCGACACCTTCATGGGACCGGTCATCGACCGGGCGGCGGTGGAACGATTCCAGAGGGCAGTCGACGAAGTCAAGAACAGTGGCGGGACGGTCTACACCGGCGGGGCTGTCCTAACAGAGGGTGCTTACGCCAAGGGAAACTACGTCGAGCCCACGGTGGTCACCGCACCACTCGACTCATCGATATGGACCGAGGAGCTGTTCATGCCCCTCGTGGCCGTCACCAAAGTGAAGTCTCTCGACGAAGGACTGGCGCTGTCCAACGACACCGAGTTCGGGCTGACCGCCGGTCTGTTCTCGGGTGACGAGACCGAGATCCAGAAGTGGTTCGACGGGATCCAGGCCGGCGTCACCTACGTGAATCGCGCCGCCGGAGCCACCACCGGCGCCTGGCCCGACATCAACCCATTTGGCGGTTGGAAGGGGTCCGGCACCTCGGGAACCGGCGGTGGGGGGCCGTGGTACCTACGTCAGTATCTGCGCGAGCAGTCCCGGACCTTGATCAAAGGCTGAGCCAGTCCTAGCCCTGTTCGAATCGGAGGGTGAGCCCATCGGGATCGGAGATCTCGAGCGCGTTGTCCGAAGCGGTCATCACGATGTCGAGACTTCCCAGGTGTTGACCCCATCTCTCCAGGTCATCGACGACGAAAGTGACACCTGACGGACGCTCCTCGCCTTCGACCAGCTCGAGCCGTTGACCACGAGCCGACTCGACCACTTCGGTCACCACACCCCGGTTTGGCGTGCGCAACGACTTGAAGCCGAGACGGCCCTCGTAGAAATTCAACGAGTCGTGGAGCGAGCTCACTCCGACGCGCACGGTGGTGGCCAGAATCGCACCCGGGGCCCGCATCGGACCGCCGCCGGCCAATACCTGCTTTGCCTCCTCGATGGTGAACCTTCCCGCGGTGACCTCACGACCGACGATCACGCCATCTAGACGACGACCTGACGCCTCGAGCCGCACCAGGTCACGCAGGTCGTCGAGGTCTCTAACGCCACCGGCTGCTATCACCGGCTGCTCGACGGTCGCCAGAGACTCGGCCATGATCTGGAGGTTGGGCGGCTCGGCCAGGGCGTCACGGCCCGCTTCGGATATCAAGAACGCCACCACCCCGGCCGAGGACATCTCGATCAGGACCTCCTCGAGGTATCGCCCACTGTTCTGGGTCCACCCTTTGGTGACTATCTCCTCGTCGGGACGGACGTCGATCGACACCGCGATCTTCTCGGGGTTGTCACGACACAAGTCCCAAACCATGTTCTGGTTCTCGATGGCGGCGGTTCCCATCACTATGCGCCATGCACCACCTTCGATCAGGCGCTGCGCCTCGCCTTCGGATCTGATGCCACCGGCGACCTGCACGGGGACCCCGGCCGAGGCGATCATCTCATCGATGAGATGGCGATTGCGATAGTCGCCGTACGCCGCCGCATCCAGGTCGACCACGTGCATGAAGTCGACGCCTTGGGCCCCCCAGTGCTTGGCGCGACCCACAGGATCGTTGTCGAGGGCGATCGCATCGTCGAGCCGACCGCGGGGCAGCCGGACCGAGAGGCCACCCAGGATGTTGACGCGGGCGTACAGATCCATGGGGGAAACCTACCAACCCCGGTGGATGGAAGACCAACCGCTGCCGATGCGGCTTCGGATCAGCCAGATTCCTCACCCTCGATCCCCAGGGCCGATTCTGCGGCATCGAGGGTCTGACCGCCGGCAAGGACCGGGGCAAAAAGATCCCCATAACGCTGGAGACGCTCCCAGAGATTGGCAATGGTCACCTCCCCGTTCCTGATCTCGGTGACCTCGTCCCAGGTCAACGGGGCCGACACCGGCGCCCCGGGTCGGGGTCGCACCGAGTAGACCGAAGCCACGGTTTGCCCGAAGGCGTTGCGGTTGTGATCGACGAACACTTTGCCCTTGCGCCGGGGCTTGTCCCACTCCATCGTCAGGTCGTCGGGGTTGGCCGCGGCCAGATAGTTGCCAACCTCGCCCACGAAGCGGCGCACCCGCGAGAAGGAGTGAACGGGCTCGATCGGCACGTAGACATGCAGACCCCTCGAGCCGGAGAGCTTGGGATATCCAACCAATCCGAGCTGGCCGAGGGCCACCTTGAGGAGCTGGCCACCGGCAACCACCTGATCCCAGGTCGACCCGTCTGCCGGGTCGAAGTCGAAGATGGCGTAATCGGGGTTGTCGAGCGTCCCTCTCCGGGAGTGAAACGGGTGGACCTCGATGCAGCCCATGTTGGCAAACCACATCAACGCCTCCCGGTTGTCGGCGAGGAGGAAGTCGATGACGCCGCCCTGGGAGTCGGAGTCCACCGGTGTCGTTTCCATCCAGTCCGGCTGGTGACCTGGTGCCCGCTTCTCGTAGAACGACGGTCCCTTGATTCCGTTGGGATAGCGGCTCATCGAGAGCGGTCTTCCTTCCAGGTGGGGGAGAAGGACAGACGCCACCGAGGCGTAGTACTGGATGAGGTCTCCCTTGGTAAACCCTTCGTCGGGGAAGAAGACCTTGTCCAGGTTGGAGAGCCGCAACGGGCGGTCGAGTCCCAACGGTCTGAAGGACTCCCCGTCCTTGACCGCCATGACCGGTGCGGGGAAGGTGATCGAGGCGCTAGCCACCGGCCGGCCCTCCGTCTTGTGCCCGGCCTTGGCGATTTGCTCCTTGGCCTCGTCCCAAATCCGATCGTGACTAGCCAGGTCCCGCGCCTCGGAGATCAGGACCATCGAGATGCCCGCCTCTTCGGCTGCATCGACCAGCGGCCCGACCCGCAACGTCCCCTCACCGTAGGGAATGTGGCGGATCTCCCCACCCGCTCCGAATTCGTTGTCCGAGAACTGGGTCTGCAGGGGGGAGATCATCCAGCCGGGGAAAGACGACTCGATGAAGGCCAGAACCGCTGCAAACGCATCCTTGCCGGTCAATCCTCCCCCGGTCATGGCATGGACATGGGCCCAATCGACAACCGGGCGCACAAAGGCGTATTCGGATGCGAGTTGGGCGATATCCCCGAGACTTCCAAACGACCGGTTGTTGCCGGCAGTCTCCAGACCCATACCGACCCCGATCCCTTCGACCTTTGGCGCCACGTGGTCGAGGCGGGACCGAATCCGATCCATGAGCACCTCAGGGTCCTCGGAGTAGTTGGAACCGAAGTGGGCCACGATCATCGGCGCACCCAGCCAACGACCGAGCTTCATCGTGTGCTCCAAGGCGGCCAGCGACTGGCGGCCCCGGTCCTCGTCGGGCAGGGTGAGCCCGGCGAAGTACGGTGCGTGGACCGAGAGACGGAGGTCACGCTCGGCTGCCAACTCGCCAAACGCCTGGCAGCGTTTCTCCTTCCAGGGGAAGCCGTCGACAAAGGGCAGCTCCAGGGCGCGATGGCCCTTCTCGACCAGTTCGTCGAGAAAATCAGCGTCCTTGTCGTCTTCGGGCGGCAGATGCGATATGCCGAATCGGATCGTGGTCACAGAACGGAGGCTATTGCTCTCAGCCTGCCGGGTTAGTTACCCGCGCGGGCAACGCGGCCGATCTCATCCATGGCGTCGCCCAACTCCCGCGCCCGGTCGGGCCCCACCGTGTCGAATACCAGTCTCCTGACCAGGGCGAGATGAGCCGGTGTGACCTTCTCGACCACTCGCACCCCCTCTGCGGTAAGTGTCGCATCAGTGCCCCGGCGGTCGGTCGAGCACCGGGCGCGGGTTACCCAGTCTTCTTGCTCCATCCGAGCGACTGCATGGGACAGCCGGCTGGGAGAGAACCCGACGTCGCGGGCGAGATCACTCATCCGCAAGGTCCGATCGGGCGCGCGGTGGAGTCGGCTCAGGATCTCGTAGTCGTCGTGGGTCATTCCCGCCTGGTCCCGGAATTGACGATCGAGGGCATTGGACAGGTCGCGCATGCCTCGAACAAACCGGAACCACGCCCTCAACTCACTTCGGGCCAGGGATGGCATGACCTAAGAGTACCAGGAATATTTGAGCCTTCAAGGATCTTGGTTACTATCGTCAGAAGATTATTGCCGCCATCTGGAGTCGAAGATGCCAATCCACCGTCTCAATCATGCGGTCCTATACGTGAGGGACGCCGCCCGATCCGCCGACTTCTATAGCGACGTCCTCGGGTTTCGACGTCTGCCGGTTCCGATCCCCGGCGCCGTCTTCCTCCAGGCCGAGGGCTCCACAAACGATCACGACCTGGGGTTGTTCTCCATCGGCGACGGCGCAGCCGACTCGCCGGCCGGCCGTCAGACCGTCGGTCTATATCACCTGGCCTGGGAAGTCGACACCCTGACCGATCTGGCCGAGATCGGCACAAAGCTCTCCGAAACCGGCTCCCTGGTTGGTGCGACCGACCACGGGACCACAAAGGCTGTCTACGGGAAGGATCCCGACGGGATCGAGTTCGAGATCGCGTGGATCGTCCCCGCCGACCGGATCACCGAGGACATGACCATGACCGCCCGGCCCCTGGACCTGGCCAAAGAGATCGACCACTTCGGTGGCGACACCCTGGGAGGGATCGGCATCAGCC
>Ga0209640_10004890_pt1 | contig 11713 bp, 16 predicted proteins | sample RifCSP10_1_FD_184018 | JGI IMG/M metagenome (GOLD analysis project Ga0209640, IMG submission 184018) | Soil microbial communities from Rifle, Colorado - Rifle CSP2_sed 10_1 (SPAdes) (version 2) | ecosystem: Environmental > Terrestrial > Deep subsurface > Rock core/Sediment | place: Rifle... | reverse complement strand
AGTATTGAGGCCTCAGGACGTCGCGAGGACCGATGGCGTCGGGCCGTAGGGGCCGAGCTTGCTCGGCCCGCAGCCATTGAGGAAGCGCGACGACTTGAGCCACTGCGCGTCCGGGTAGTACGAGAAGATCACGCCCCCGCCGCGAATCGTGTCGATGACGTCGCGCGCCACCGCCTCGCGCAGCGCGGGGCACCCCCAGCTCCGGCCGAGCCGCCCCTGTGATGCCGCGACCTTCACATCCACGTATGGCGCCCCATGCATCACGATCGCGCGCGCGCGGGCGCGGGCGTTGAAGCCGGGCTCCAAACCGTCGAGCCGCAGCGAATAGCCGTTGTTCCCCACGTACGTGTCCGACGTGACGAACAGGCCCAGGCTCGACTGGAGGCTGTTCATCGCGTCCGAAAAACGCGCCGCCATGTTCTCGCCCGTGTTGCGGCCGTGCGCGACCAGCTCCTTGAACCGGAGCTTCCCGGTCTTCAGATCGAATACCCAGAGACGCGGCTCGACTGAGGGCCGCGAGTAGTCGATCACCGTCAGCGTGGGCGGGGCTACGAGGTCGCCCGATGAGATGCCGCACTGCACAGCTCGCAGTGCAAGGCTGAGCACTTCACGCGAGATACCGCCGAGCTCGCGAGGCGCCGCGACAACTTTCGCGGGCACAGGCGCGGACTGTACCGTCCATGGAAGAGCTGTGAGAGACAGCACAGTCGCCCCCAGCACGCTGATCAGCTTCCTGCTCAACCTGCTAACCTCTTGTGAGTATTCGTGATGGACTGTTCATAATACGGTGCTCGTCGCTGGCTTTCAAGCGCGGCCGTTCACAGAAAAGGCATCACCGTCGTATAAGACACCATGAACCCCGCCGTCACGTTTTCACTCGTCTACCTGCTGGCCGCCGCGATTGCGCTGGCCGCGGTGGCGGTGATCTGGCCGCGGCGGGCGGCGCCTGGCGGCACGCCGCTGGCGCTGATGCTGCTGGCGGCGGCGTTCTGGGCGGTCTGCGACGCGATCGAGCTTCATCTCTCCACGGTCGACGGCAAGCGGCTGATCTCGCAGATCCAGTACATCGGTGTCATCTCGGCCGCGCCGTTCTTCTTCCACGCGGCGATGGCGCTGTCGGGGCGCACCGGACGCATACGGCCGGCACTGGTCGTCGCCGTCTGGGGGGTGCCGGTGGCGTCGCTGTTGTTTGCGTGGACCAATCCGTGGCACAACTGGCTGTGGACCGGCATCGAGCTGCCGCCGGGCGACCTTCCGTTCGCGCACTACCGGTACGGGTGGTGGTTCTGGGTGCTGACGGCGCAGCACTATCTGCTGATGGTGGCGGCGACGGTGCTGCTGGCCGGCGCCATCCGCCGCGTCCGCCGTCCCTTCCGCACCGGCATGACCGCGGTCCTCATCGCCGTCGTCCTGCCCTGGATTGGCAATGCCGCCTACAACGCGAAGATCGGGCCGTGGCCCGGGCTGAACTGGTTGACGCTCTCGCTCGGGGTCAGCGGAAGCCTCCTCGTATGGGTGGTGCTGCGCGAAGGGCTGCTCGACCTGTTGCCGCGCGCTCGCGAGGCGCTGCTCGACAAGATGACGGACGGCGTCCTCGTGCTCGATCGTGAAGGCCGCGTCACCATCGCGAACGAAGCGGCGCGGGGCGCGCTGCAGCTCGACGGGCCGGACCTGGCTCGCGCGCTTGGGCTCGAGTCGCTGCGGGACGCACCCGAGCAGTGTCGAACCGAGGCGCAGATCGGGCAGGAACCGGCGCGGCGCTGGCTCGACGTGCGCATCGATCCGGTTCGCGATCGATGGGGCGCGCTCGCCGGCCGGCTGGTCGTGGCGCGCGACATCACGTTCCAGAAGGCGCTCGAGGACGAGCGCGAGCACCTGATCGACGAGCTGCAGGGGGCGTTGAAGAAGGTCGTCCAGCTCGAAGGGCTGCTGCCGATCTGCGCGAGCTGCCGCAAGGTGCGCGACGACGGCGGGTACTGGGGACATGTCGAGGAATACTTCGAGAGCCGCGCGCCCGTCGAATTCACCCACGCGATCTGTCCCGAGTGCGAGCAGAAGCTCTACCCGACCATAGTGAAACAGTGAGCACGTTCGGCATCGTTGCCGGCACGGTCGAACTCCCAGGGCTCGGCGGCATCCCGAACGAGGCCTTCGTCGTCAATAGCGCCAACCAGATCGCGGGGAACAGTTCGATGCCTGGAGATCCCAACCCGCACGCGGTCCTTGGCTAACGCGGGGGAATTCGGTTGACGAGGCCGCTAATAGTTCCTCATAGTTCCTATCGTCAGGACCTTATGACGACTCGCAGAAGGTCGCTGATTCTCGCGGTGTCCGTCATGGTTCTTGTTTCAGCCGGCGCCAGGTCGCAGCCGCAAAGCGAACGGGGCGTGCCGATCGTGATGGCACCGTTCCATGTTCCGGTCTTCACGAACGAATACATCATCTTGCTGAACATCAACGTGCCGCCCGGCCGGAACACCGGCTACCACATCCATTCGAGCGATTCCGTGTCGGTGAACGTCGAGGCGGCCGACATGACGAACCAGAACCTGGGCTCGACGGAAATCAGTGCGCCCGCGCGGGGCGAGCGGGGCCGGGTGACCTTCGCCAATTACACGAAGGAAGGCACGCGGACTCATAAGGCGTCGAATGTCGGCCCGACGCCCTTCCACAATCTCTCGTTCATTTTCAGGCATCCCCGGCCCGACGGCATCACGCCGTCGTCGCGCGCGGGCGTGTCCGGTTACACCATGGTGCTGGATAACGAGCGAGTGCGCGGCTGGCGGGTCGTACTCGAACCTGGCCAGTCTACCGGGCAGATCACACAGCAGGCGCCGGGCCTGAGGATCGTGCTGGACGGCGGCGTACTCGCCGAAATCGTGCCGGGCCAGTCCGATCGCGGCATGAGCCCGCGGTCAGGTGACTTCTTCTGGCAGGATCCGGGTACCACGCGCACCGTCCGCAATACCGGCACCACGCGGATCGAATTCGTCGAGTTCGAACTGAAGTGACGGATGGGTCTTCATTCAGGGGGTCACGTCGATGAGAATGCCTCGCTTCATTCCAGCCGTAGGGATCATTGCGCTGGCGGCCGGCGCGCCGCTCGCGGCGCATCATTCCTTCGCAGCGGAATTCGACGGCTCGAAGCCGGTGACGCTCAAGGGCACTGTCTCGAAGATGGAATGGACCAATCCCCACGCGTGGCTCCACGTCGACGTCAAGGGCCCCGACGGCAAGGTCGTCAGCTGGATGGTTGAGGGCGGCGCCCCCAATGCGCTGCTCCGGCGCGGCTGGAACAGGAATTCGGTCGCCCCGGGCACGGCGGTCATCGTCCAGGGCTTTCGGGCCAGAGATGGTTCGTTGAGGGCCAGCGGCGGGGATCTGACGCTGCCCGACGGGAAGAAGTTATTCATAGGGTCGACTGGCACCGGCGCGCCCGGCGATGGAGGAAAGCAGTGAGGGCGCTCGCCGTCGCGGCCACCATTGCGGTCATCGCGCTTGTCGCCGCCGCGGGCCAGGAGCAGACCTGGACGCCGCCACGCACTCCCGATGGCCAGCCCGACCTGCAGGGCATCTGGACCAACTACACCAGCACGCCGTTTGAAGTCCCTGACAAAAGTGACACGCCTGCGTTCTATGCCGGAGATCTGGATGGAACCGGCCGGGGCACCGGCCCTGGTGCCTTCCTGACCGACTCGAGCGATCGTCAATTGACGAAGAGGAGGTCGCTGGTTGTGGACCCGCCCAACGGGCGGGTGCCGATCATGGAGTGGGCGGAGGAGCGGCGAAACTACAAGCTCGCACACATCCAGGACGACTGGGAGCATCACACCCCGTGGGAGCGGTGCATCACTCGTGGCGTGCCGGGAGGCCTGTTCCCCACCGGCTACGGCGCGGGGTACCAGATCCTGCAGAGTCCCGGCTACGTTGCGATTGTCTACGAGATGATCCACGAAGCACGCATCATTCCGCTCGACGGACGCCCGCATCTCGGGCCGAGTTTTCGCTTGTGGAACGGCGATTCGAGGGGTCATTGGGAAGGCAACACCCTCGTCGTGGACATCACCGGTTACAACGACAAAGGCACCGTCGCGACCAACGTCGCCACCCAGCGTGTTCGAGCGATTCCCCAGAGCGAGGCGCTGCATGTCGTCGAGCGCTTTACGCGCGTCGACGAGAACACGATCAATTACGACGTCGTCGTTGACGATCCCAGGGTCTTCACCTCTCCCTGGAAAGTGGCGATGCCATTGAACCGAGAGCCGGATTACCAGCTCTTCGAGTACGCGTGTCACGAGGGCAACCACGCCATTCCGAATACCCTCAGCGCCGGGCGCGCGCGAGACCAGGCCGCGCGGGGCGTCAGGTGAGCTGGCTCAAAGGCGCGGTCATCGCACTCGTGTCCGCAGCCGTAGCGCTCGCGGTCTCGCAGGTGATACGAGGACCGGTCCAGCGTCAGGCGCCGGACATCACCGTGTTGCGGACGGCGGACGGCAGACCGAACCTGAACGGCATCTGGCAGGCCGTCGGTTCGGCACATTGGAATCTTCAGGATCATCAGGCCAGAACGGGCCCGGTGCTCGAGCTCGGCGCCATCCTGGCAGTTCCGGCGGGCCTGAGCGTGGTCGAGGGAAACGAGATTCCGTATCAGCCGTGGGCGGCCGCCAGGCAGAAGGAGAACTATGAGAACTGGCTGAGCAGAGACCCGGAGGTCAAGTGCTACCTCCCGGGGCTCCCACGCGCGACGTACATGCCGTATCCGTTTCAGGTCCTGCAGACCGGCAACAACGACATCCTCATGGCGTACGAGTACGCCAGCGCCAGTCGGGTCATCAAGATGGGGAAGGTGGAGCCGCCACCGGTGGACACCTGGATGGGGCAATCAGCCGGCCGCTGGGAGGGAGACACGCTCGTCGTCGACGTCACGGGCCTGAACGACCAGACGTGGTTCGATCGCGCCGGCAATTTCCACAGCGAAGCGATCCACCTCGTCGAGCGATTCACGCCGGTGAGCCCTGACCTGCTCGACTACCAGGTCACAATCGAGGATCCCAAGGTGTTCACCCGCCCATGGAACATTCGGATGCCTCTCTATCGGAGACAGGACGAGGGCGTTCAGCTCCTGGAATTCAAGTGCGTCGAGTTCGTCGAAGAGATGATGTATGGGCACCTGCGCAAGAAGACCGGCAACGAGAAGCCGTTCAGCGCTGCGCGCCTGAGGTGGCCGTAGTCCTCCCGGAGTACGTCCAATGAAGCGTCCGACTCATCCGAACGATCCGAACGATTCGGAGGCGTATAATCCCCAGCACACATATCCCCTGGTATAGCCAGTCGTTCTTGACAAGAGGAGGCCGGAATGGAGCGCAAGCGTACGTTCCTCGTGGGCGGCACCTTTCTCATCGTGCTGGTCGCCCTTGGTCTGACCCAGGCCGCGCTCGAGCGCGCCGCCGCGCAGCAGGGCAGCATCGAGGCGCCGCGGTTCGAAGTGGACCCGTTCTGGCCAAAGCCGATGCCCAACCATTGGATTCTCGGGCAGACGATTGGCATCTGGGCCGACGACCAGGATGTCGTCTGGATCATCCATCGGAGCTCCGCGACGCTTGCTGATAACGAGAAGGCGCTGGAGCTCAAGACGGGCGAGTGCTGCGCCGGCGCGCCTCCCGTCCTCGCGTTCGACGCCGCGGGCAACCTGGTGCGGAGCTGGGGCGGGCCCGGGCCAGGGTACGACTGGCCGGCGGGGAACCATGGCATCTTTGTCGATCACACGGGCAGCGTCTGGATCGGCGGCAACGGTCCCGGCGATTCCCACCTGCTCAAGTTCACGAAGGACGGAAAATTCCTGATGCAGGTCGGACGTCCCAATGCGCGCCGCGGTCCGCCGAACGCGCAGGGACAACCCACCTACGTCGGCGGCAGCACCGATCCGGCGAACTTCGGACGAGTGGCGAAGATCTTCGTCGACCCGAGGGCCAACGAGGCGTATCTCGCCGACGGCTATCTCAACAAGCGGGTGGCGGTCCTTGACGCGGCCAGCGGCAAGTTGAAGCGCTACTGGGGCGCGTATGGGAAGCCCCCCGACGATGCGTCGCTCGGACCGTACAATCCGAACGCGCCGCCTGCCCCGCAGTTCCGCAACCCGGTGCACTGCGCGGACCTGTCGAACGACGGATTCCTCTACGTGTGCGATCGCGCAAACGATCGGCTGCAGGTGTTCCGGCCTGACGGCACGTTCGTGAAGGAAGCGTTCATCGCGAAGAACACGCTGGCATCCGGTTCGGTGTGGGACGTCGCCTTCTCGAAGGATCCGCAGCAGCGGTATCTCTACGTCACCGACGGGATGAACAACCGCGTGTACGTGCTGCGCCGCGACACGCTCGAGGTGCTCACCAGCTTCGGCGACGGCGGACGCCAGCCGGGTCAGTTCTTTGGCGTACACAGCATCGCGACCGATTCGAAAGGCAACGTCTACACCACCGAGACGTGGGAAGGGAAGCGCCTCCAGAAGTTCGTCTTCAGGGGTGTGGGACGCGTCAGGTCGCCGCACCAGGGCGTGGTGTGGCCCGGCACACGATAAGGAGACGGAAGATCCGGCGCTTGGACGGGTGTGAGCATATTGGAGTATGATGTGAGTGACAAGTGAGTATGAGGAGAGTATGGCTAGAGTCCAACCCGTCCTGAGCGCGACCGAGCTGGCCCTGGTTGACCAGATGGCCGAATTGACGCACTCGAAGCGCACCGACGTGATCAAGAGCGCGCTGGCCGTGTATCACTGGTTCGTCCGGCAAGCGTTGACCGGTGGCCGGGTGATCTCGCGTAAGCCCACGGGCGAGGAAGTTGCGCTCGAAACGGCGGAGTTGAGTGCGCTCGAAGGGAAAGGCAACCGCCTCAGTCCGGAGGAGCTGGGGCTGCTGGCGAAAGAGCTCGCGGCAGCGCCCGATCCGATCGAGGCCGCCCGCATCAAGGAGCGGTTGACGCGCGGCTTCTACGGCATCTAAGCGGCCGTGCCGAAAGTCCGCCGACAGAATCTTCCGCCCGCGCTGTTTCAGCATCTGCTCGAACGCATTCAGAGCCGGAAGATCGCTGCTACGCAGCTGGAGTTGCTCGCGACTTGGCTCGACACGGAGCCCGATGTGCCCGAGGGTGAGTGGTACAAGCGCTTTTCTGGAATGACCGTGTGCGGCGAGGGTGAGTTAATCAAGACATTTCTACTCCCGGGACACGCCCCGAAAGGCAAGCGCGTTCCGTGAGTCCCCCTGCGGAACCGACGCACATACCAGGAAAGGAAGAATCAGGACGAGAGCACAAAGCGGACCGTTCGCGAATAGACAGGACGAAGGCAGCACAAGAACTTGACTGGCACCCTGCCTTCATTTCTCCCCTGATCCGCACAGTGAAACCTTTCATCTGCCGCCGATGGCGAGAGCCCGAGGTGAACGACGACGGCTCGGGACTGGTGGCGTTCAGGAACTTGATGAAGTTCCTAACGCCGCCGCCGCGCGGTCCGATGAACAGAGGCGCCGCGGGGGGTGAAAAGCGCCGTTTCGAGGAGCTCAATGCCGGGCAGCGGAATTGCCTGCTCGCGTTTCTCGCGTCGCTGTGACCGCGGCGCGGCCGCATCCGCGTAACCGAGAAGCGCCGCCGTCTCTTTGACCGAGCGTCCGTCTGCGATGTGCAGCGTCGCGAGTCTCGCTCGCAGCGAGTCGAGCTCCGATCGGAAAGACGTCGAGGCGCTGCCGGAGCCGTTGACGCGGCTGTCCACGACCGGGCTGCTCGGTCACGAGGCTCCGCGCACGATCGAGCGGTGGATCGAGGCGGCGTGCGCGGCCGGGTTGCTGCGCGTGTCCGCAGATCTTCATCGCGGCACTCGATTCACGACGTTCCGCGACCACCGGTGTGAGAGGGGTCGGCACACCGTCAGCTTGATTCCAAAGAACTCCTCCTCGTCCTCGTAGTCATGCCACACACTGGGGTCGACGAGGTTCTCGGCGCGACCCCGCTGGGACAGTTCTCCCGAGCGAGGCAGATCGATTTCGATGACCAACTTGTTTCCGACTCGATACGCGACGGGCGTGCCGTAGGGCATGAGTGGTTCCTTCAAATCGCGCTCGGATCGATGGGATCCGGGAGGTTGCCTTCATTGCGACTGGTGATTGCTTCAGATGCCTCAAGGATCAGATCGAGGAATTCAGTTCCGCCGTAACGGGCCGCGTCGCGGATCTGCGCGAGGAACTCGGGAGGCGGGTACCACGGTGACACTGCGACTCCGTAATGATCTTGCGCCGCAATGACGGCCTCAGTGCTTGCATACAGGTTACAAAGGATCGGGTCGTCACCCATTCCCTCGCCAGGTTTTTGTACGCTGCGCGGAGCACAAAGCTGACGCGCGATTTCTTCTGCAGTGCCCCGAAAATCGACTCTGTTCGGGGCGGACGTATTGAGAATGTGAACAGCCTTCTCCAGTGCGGCGTTCTTCAGCAGGCTGGTCAAACTCCGGCCACGCTTCTTGGCGGCGCGCGACAGCAGATCGCGCTCTTTCTTGGTCAGGCGAACGCTGAAAGAAATGGTCCCTTTCGGTTCCGGTTCCTCAACATCTCGCTCTGTTTCCACGGTTGTCATTCCATCACCCCGGCAATGTGGCTAGTCTAGTGAGCCTCTTCAGCATATGTAAAGACTATTTATTAGGCTTATAGCCTATAACGAGGACGGACACTTATTCTCAACCGCTTGAGTATGATCATACTTAATGTCATACTGATGTTTATGCCGACCAGCGAGCGAGTCACGATCACGTTGCCCGCGGAACTCCTCCAGGAAGTCGATCAACTCGAGCGGAACCGGAGTCGCTTCATTGCTGAAGCTGTTCAGCGTGAAGTAACCCGTCGACGCCGCGCAGCGCTCTTGGAATCGGTTCGAACCCCTCATCCGGAGACGACACAATTGGTTGATGCCGGATTGGCGGATTGGACTTCCGAATTGCCCGACGATGAAGGGCTCCTGGACCAATCCCGCGGCACCGCTGTTCGATGGGTCGAGGGGGAAGGCTGGATCAAGGAATCCGCGTGACGCTCGAGCGCGGAACTGTCGTGCTCGTCGAACTCGATCCGACCGTAGGTCGGGAGCAGCGAGGCGTGCGCCCATGCGTAGCTGTGAGCGACCCGGCTGTGAATGCTGATCAGCGGTTCCCGCTCATCGCGGTTGTGCCTGTGACTGGCACGGCGGGCGTCGGTGCGCTGTACCCGGTCCTCGCACCGGGGAGCAGCGGCCTCACGAAGCCATCATTCGCATTGGTCGATCACATTCGTTCAATCGACAAGCGGCGCATCCGCCGGATGTTCGGCCAAGTATCGTCTTTGGAACTCGCGACCATCGACCAGGGACTCGAGCTGTTTCTGGGCCTTGGGCCACACACTAGCCCGGATAATTCACGAATGAGTACGTAGAAAAGCCATCGCCCTCAGAAAAGTCGTGCTAGTTTCGCGGTGTTCTGGCCTCGAAGGTATCCCGACTGCGGAGGTGCGATGGCTACAGAGTGTTATAGCCAACTTGGGTTCGGATTCCAACCGAAACTCGTCGTGGACTTTGCCGGCGGCACGCTCACCACGGACGCGGGCTGCTGCTGTGCATCGTGGCCCCCTGAGCCCGTGATCGTGGTCGGTCACATAACGGGGCCTTCGGTTAAGCCCCGGACCGGGCGGAAAGGGCCCTGATAGATTCCAGTGAAGTACAGCCCGACGGCTGCTGACACCGCCTGGCAGCGGACGCTCGAGTTCTTCGACAAGCATCTGGGTCGATGACCGTCCGGCATGCGCGCGGCGCTGCCGATCGGCCTGGCCTGATCGGGTAGGATTGGCCCCGCACGTCCCACTGAGGAGGTTCTGCGATGCGACTCGCGGCTCCGCGCCCGATGACGGCGGCAGTGCTCGTCGTGCTGGCCTCGACGTCGGCCGGGGCCCAGACTCCGGCGCTTTCCCGGACACCCGACGGCAAGCCGAACCTTCAGGGGATCTGGCAGGTCCTGAATACCGCCGCCTGGGATCTCCAGGACCACTCCGCGCGCCTGGGCGTCCCCGCCGGCCAGGCGGTCGTGGAGGGCAACGATATCCCGTACCAGCCGTGGGCCGTGAAACAGAAGCAGGAAAACTTCGCCAGCCGGGCGACGGCCGATCCGGAGACACAGGGGTACCTGCCCGGCGTGCCGCGGATCATGTACATGCCGTTTTCATTTCAGATCTTCCAGACGCCGACCCACGTCGCCATGACGTTCGAGTACGCCCAGAGCGTCCGGATCATCCATACCAACGGCACGCCGCATCCGCGCGGGCCGATCAACTGGTGGCTCGGCGATTCGCGCGGCCGCTGGGAAGGCGACACGCTCGTCGTCGACGTCGTGCACTTCACGAACCAGACGTGGCTGGATCGCGCCGGGAATTTCCACAGCGACGAATTGCATCTCGTCGAGCGCTACACGATGGCGGGTCCCGATCACATCAACTACGAGGTGACGATCGAAGACCCGAGGGTGTTCACCAGGCCGTGGAAGATGAGCATGCTGTTGTACCGCCGCAAGGAGCCGAACGTCCGGCTGCTCGACTACGTGCCGGCGCTGCTGATGGACGAGGAGCAGGCGGCGCGCGAGCGCGCCAAGACCAAATGACGGGAGGGATGAGATGACCACCCGATGTGCCGGCTTCACGATCGTCCTGACGGTCCTCATCGCGCCGTTCGACGCGGCGGCACAGACGCTCCCGCGGCCGCCGGTGCTCGCCGGCTGCCCAACGGAGAATCTGGCCTTCCACACATGCGCGCTGCAGAAGGCGAAGACGTTCGACCCGCCCCGCACGCCGAGCGGGAGGCCCGACTTCCAGGGCTATTGGCGCAGCCTGCTGACGCAGTCGTTTACGGTCGAAGGCGTCGCCCCTGACGATCCGCTTGCCACGAACCCTTTTCAGCCGTGGGAAGCGGCTCCGCCAGAAATCGTCGAACCGGCCGATCGAAAGATTCCCTATCAGCCCTGGGCGGCTCCCCTTGGCAGACGCGGGGCGCACTTCCGCGAGTACATCGACCCGCGCACCACGTGCTCCACCGGTGGTATTCCCCGGCTCTCGCTGCAGGACGCCAGCCAGATCCTGCAGCCGGCAACCGACGACCACGTCCTCTGGCTCCACGAGGATCACCATCAGTTCCGGGTGATTGCCATGGCCCAGCGACCCGCGGTGGGGCGCGACGTGAAGCTGTGGAACGGGATCTCACGAGGCCGCTGGGAGGGCAACACGCTGGTCGTCGAAACCACCAATCTCAACGGCTACGTCTGGATGGACGACTCGGGGAATTTCTACACCGACACGGCGCACCTGACCGAGCGCCTGACGATGATCGACGCCGACACCATCCACTACGAGGTGAGCATCGAGGATCCGGCGGCATACACCAGGCCCTGGAAGGTCGCCTGGGCGCTCGTGCGCGAGACGGAGCGGGGATTCGAGCTGATCGAAGAATCGTGTCGTGAAGGAGAGCGGTCCCTGCCGCGCCTCCGCGAGGCGGGGCTCAAGTTCTATTTCGGGGCGACGTGGAAAAACAGGTAGGCGGGTGCGCGGGAGGGGCTAGCGCCCTGGCCTGGTCAGCATGAGCTCGAGCGCGCGCTCGTTCGTCTCGAAACACGCCTCTTCGTACAACTCCGACCCGTAATCCTTGATCCGCTGGAACGTCAGCTTCA
>Ga0209640_10004888_pt1 | contig 11714 bp, 12 predicted proteins | sample RifCSP10_1_FD_184018 | JGI IMG/M metagenome (GOLD analysis project Ga0209640, IMG submission 184018) | Soil microbial communities from Rifle, Colorado - Rifle CSP2_sed 10_1 (SPAdes) (version 2) | ecosystem: Environmental > Terrestrial > Deep subsurface > Rock core/Sediment | place: Rifle... | reverse complement strand
GTCCTGGCTCGAACGCATGGGGCCCAAGGCGTGCTTTTTCGCGTTTCTGCCGGCGATCGGCGATCCCATCACCGCGGTCGCAGGCTGGCTGAAAATGCCGTGGGCGCCGGTGCTCGCCTGGCAGGCCGCGGGAAAGCTCACACGCTATACGGTCCTCACCGCGCTCCTGCTGTGGGTTCCCGATACGTTCTGGAACGACCTCTTTTCTCCGTTGACGAAGCTGCTGGGCATTTGAACCGCCTGTTGCGCAGGAGCGGCCAGCCGACCCACGGCACGGCCGGCGTGCCGGGCGCCAACTCGACCCAGTCGCGGGGCCGTGGCTGAAGGCCGATCAACTCATCGTTGGCCACCGAACGATAGTCAGCCGCGGTGGCGACGCAATGTTTCCGCCGCGGTAAGGGAGAGCGCAACCCAGGCTATTCCTGCTGCCATTGCTGCCAGCACATCGCTTAAGTAATGTGCCCCCACATACATCCTGCTTAGCGCGACCAGGAAAACGAGCAGGATCGTTATGGCCGCTATTAAAAACCGCCGCGGCCAGGACGCGATTGCTAGCATCAGATAGACAGCCATGAAGCCATAGATGATCGTTGCCATCATTGTGTGTCCGCTGGGAAAACTGGGGTCCGCGAGTGCCATTACCGGATCTGCCCACCCGGGCCGTGTTCTGCCGAATAAGTTCTTCAACATGACGTTGAGGAGCATGCCACCAGCAACGGCTGACACAAGCCCCAATAGCCAATACCATTGTCGCTTCCATAGCAAAATACAGCCCATGAGCGCGAACAGAATCCCGACGGTGGCTGTAGACGCAAGCGCCGACACGAAATGCATACCCATAGCCAAACCAGGCGTCGCGTGGGAACGAAGCCATTCCGAGATCAGTTCATCGACCAGGACAAGGGGGTCGCCCGTGATCAAGTCTTCGGCGATACCGCCGAATAGCCACGCCGCTCCGACCAGGACTACGGTGCCGATAGTGAGATGCAGCCCGAACAAGCCCCCTGGCGACAGCCGCGCCTGTACGAAAGAAAACTCCCGGCGAAAACGGTGTTGCAGGAAGTGCTTGATCTTGGCGACGATCACGTTTTAACGTGGAATCCAAGTTTGCAGTTATTTGGCGGGCATGGACTCCATCATCTGGTCATGCTGCATCATCTGCTCCATCATCATCTGCATCATGTCCATGCGTTTTTCCATCATTTCGTGGCGCTTCATCATGTCTGCATCCGCCATGCCGCCTTTCTTGCCGCCCATTCCCATGCCTCCGGGCTGGCCGCTGCCCATCATCATCGGGCCACCCATGCCGCGCATCGCCTTCATGTTTTCCTGCATGGTCTGCATGTGCTCCTGCATCAGCCTCTGACGTTCCTTCGGGTTGGTGGTCGCCCGGAGTTTTTCCATCTGCTGCTGCATTTTTTTCATGTTCTCCTGCATCTGGGACATTTGTTTGTCCATGTCCATGCTCATCGGCAGCTTGGCGGGCGCGGATTTTTCCTGCGCTGATGCGATGGGTGCTGACAAGGTACAGGCAACGATCGCGGAAATCAGTATTGCGGTTTTCATAGCGGTCTTTCCTTCAGGGTTGAATAAGTTCATGTTTCCGTTACTGGGGACTACTGGTAGCAACAGCTTGCTGTGAGCACAAGGCATCTGTTGAGCGAACAAACTGACCGTCAACCGGCGCAAACGCACCGGTCGAAAGTGCCAAGGTGAAGCCGGGTTAAATCAGCAGGCGCTGAGTGCGGAGGTGGGGGCGAAGCGAAGGCGGGGAGGTGGCTCGCGCGAGCGCGAGGTTTGCGAAGTGATTCACTGCTATAAGACTTGTGGCCACTGGCGCGTCGACTGCGAACCGCTCCAGAGGGGAACGATCAGGTGTCAGTCCTTCATACTCCCCGACGAGTGGTGGTCCCGAAATCAGGGTGTGGCCGCAAGGCGAGTCGGCACTATGGGCCAAGCATTCCGAATACGTAGCTCCGGAGTGGTGCAGCGGCGGTGCGGCAGAGGCTGTTCGCGATCCGTTGTCGGCGTGCCCGCCTAAAATCGCGGCGGCCACTTCACAGCATGGAAACAATGCCGTGCTGAGCCAGAACGCTGCCCAAGCTACCATCAACCCCACGCGCGCGAGCCCGCGCAGACCCCGTGGCCGTCTGGCCTCTGACATCCGGGCGGTACTTTGCGTCCACGACAACATATCCGTGGCTTCCGGCGGTCCGGCTGTTTACCTTACTTCTTTCCGGATATGACCGAGAAAAGCACGACGCCCAGCACGACGACAAGCAGGGTGGGAAGCCACATCCAGCTGAAACCACCCATGCTTCCGCTCCCCATGAACCCGCCACTCATCATTGTCCCGGTCATCATTCCGCCACCGAAGAACAGGAAAAGAAATGCTACGACGACAAACGCGATGACAAGGGCTGTCTTGGTTGTAGCGTCCATGGTATGAAATTCCTTTAAGAGAGCAAATGTGAAGCTTCGAGACCATCTGTATACATGCAACCATTCTCACCGTCCGTACGCTGCCGCACAGAACCTTCTTACGGCCTGTTGTTGCGCCAACTTCATAACCTGACGCGATTGAGCCGCAACGCGTTGGTCACGACGGACACCGAGCTCAGCGCCATGGCGGCGGCGGCAAAAATCGGCGACAAGAGCAGACCGAAGGCCGGGTACAGCACTCCGGCGGCGATCGGGATGCCGAGCGCGTTATAGCCGAACGCAAACGCCAGGTTCTGGCGGATGTTGCGCATCGTGGCCCGCGAAAGCGCGGCGGCACGCGCGATGCCGCGAAGGTCACCTTTGACCAGTGTCACCCCCGCGCTCTCCATCGCGATATCGGTGCCCGTGCCCATGGCAATGCCGACGTCGGCCTGCGCCAGCGCCGGAGCGTCATTGATGCCGTCGCCAGCCATCGCGACCTTGCGCCCTGCGGTCTGAAGGCGCTTGACGTGACTCGCCTTGTCCGCTGGCAACACTTCGGCGAGAGCTTCATCGATGCCGAGCTGTCGTGCGACGGCTTCCGCAGTGCTGCGCGAATCGCCGGTGAGCATGACAATGCGCACGCCCGTGGCCTTGAGCGCTACGATCGCTTCGCGCGTGCTGTCCTTGATCGGGTCGGCCACCGCGGCGATGCCTGCAGCGACGCCGTTCACGGCGAAAAACACAACGGTCTTTGCGTCCTTGCGCCAGGCTTCCGCACGTTCCTCCCAGCGTTTCGTATCGACGCCGCGCTGCGTGAGAAATCCACGGCTGCCGACGAGCACGCGCTTGCCGTCGATATCGGCCTGCACGCCAAGCCCATTGATCGCATCGAACGCGCCGGCTGGACGCGGCGTCAGGCCGCGTTTCTTTGCCCCCTCGACGATGGCGAGTCCGATCGGATGCTCGGAAAGCTGTTCCACTCCCGCGACGAGCGCAAGCACTTCGTTTTCTGGAATTCCCTCGACCGCGAAATCGGTCAGCACGGGATGCCCGAGCGTCAATGTGCCGGTCTTGTCCGCCACCACCGTGTCGATGTCGCGCATGCGCTCGATCGCCTCCGCATTGCGGAACAGGATGCCGGCGCGCGCGCCTTGCCCCATTGCCACGGTCATCGAGATGGGGGTGGCGAGACCGACGGCGCAGGGGCAGGCAATGATCAACACGGCTATGGCGTTCAGAAACGCGTACGCGAATTTCGGCTCCGGACCGAAAAACCACCACGCGAGCGCCGTCACGATGGCGATGGCCACTACGATCTGGACGAAGTACGCCGCAATGATGTCGGCGAGCTTCTGGATGGGTGCGCGCGTGCGCTGGGCCTGGGCAACCATGTGAACGATCTGCGAGAGCAGGGTATCCGATCCCACCCGCTCGGCACGGAAGACGAGCGAGCCGTTGCCGTTCACCGTCGCGCCGGTGACCCTCGCACCTGCTTCCTTGGCGACTGGCATCGGCTCGCCGGTGATCATGGATTCGTCTACCCGGCTCGTGCCTTCGAGCACCGTTCCGTCCACGGGTATTTTTTCGCCCGGCTTGACGCGCAAGCGGTCACCGACCTTCACCGTCTCGAGCGGCACCTGTTCTTCGGTGCCATCGTCGCGCAGACGCCATGCCACGTTGGGCGCGAGTTCCAGCAATTGCTGAATGGCCTGGCTGGTCTGGCCCATCGCGCGCAACTGCAGGACGTCGCCGAGCACCACCAGCGTCACGATCACCGCTGCCGCCTCGAAATAAGTGCCTACTGCGCCGCCGTGTTCGCGGAACTCCTGGGGGAACAAGCCTGGCGCGAGCACGGCGGCAAGGCTGAACACGTAGGCGAGCCCCACCCCCAGCCCGATCAGCGAATACATATTGAGTGACCGATGCATGAGGGACAGCCAGAACTTGTGCAGTATCGGCCAGCCGACCCACAGCACCACCGGTGTGCCGAACACGAACTCGACCCAGCCGCGCGGCCGCGGCATCAGGCCGAAAGGTTCATGGATGCCGACCATGGGCCCCATTGCGAGGAGCACGAGCGGAATGGACAGGACGACGCCGACCCAAAGCCGCCGCGTGAGGTCACGCAGTTCCGAGTCGTCGGCTTCCCCGGTGCCTGCGATCGGCACCAGCGCCATGCCGCACTTGGGGCAGTTACCTGGCGCGTCTTGCACGATTTCCGGGTGCATCGGGCAGGTGTACTGAGCGCCCTTCGGGGCAGCGTGGACCGCGGCCGGCGCCGACTTTTCCACGTATTTCGCCGGATCGGACTTGAACTGCGCGAGACAGTGCTTGCTGCAGAAGTAGTACTTCGTCCCACCGTGCTCGTGCATCCCTGCTGCTGATTGCGGATCCACCTGCATGCCGCAAACCAGGTCGATCGTTTGTGCTGCGGCCCCGTGGGGACCCGCTTGGGAGCCGTGTTCATGATGGTCATGGTGCCCGTGTTGGTGATGTGAATGATCCATACTGTTTTTCCTGGCGTTGTAAGCGTTACGAAGTGAATGAAAGTCCGTACTTTAGTAGGGAATGAAAGGGGTAATCATGGGCGAGGCGAGCTTTACCATCGGGGACGTTGCCCATGCGGCGGGCGTCTGGGTGAAGACTGTGCGCTACTATGAACGCCGCGGGCTGGTGGCGCAACCCGGGCGCCTGCTCCATGAATGCGAAGGTCACGGCCGGGCGCCGCGTCGCCCGATCATCGCTGCAATAGCGTCGGGCAACGGTGATGCGGCGGCGTCTGTGGGACGGGAAGGAGGCCATTAGGTTTTCCCTCCGACAGCAGGAGGTCGCGCATCGTCGTGCAAGTCGCGCCAATCAACCCTGGTATTGCTTGCGGCCGAGACGCGGAAAGAATCCCGGTGTCTCGCTCGCGTAGCAGACGTACTCCTCGCCGAACTCTGCGGTCACTTCGCGTTCCTCCAGACGGGCGAGGCGCGCATACATGTATGCGAGGATCGGAAACATGATCAACGTAATCAGCGTTGGCCATTGCAGCAGGAACCCGAACATGATCAACACGAATCCCACGTATTGTGGATGGCGCACGTGGGCATAGGCGCCCGTCGTCGCAAGCTTGTGGGCGCGCTGTGCTTGGTACAGCACGCTCCACGCCGAGGCGAGCAACCAGAACCCGCCTCCGATGAACACGGCGCTGAGCAAATGAAACGGCCCGAAATGCGGATTGGCACGCCATCCGAACATGACTTCCAGCAAATGCCCGGCGTCGTGCGCCAGAAAATCAACACCGGGAAACTTGCTCGTGAGCCAGCCGGAGAGCAGGTAGATCGTCAGCGGAAATCCATACATCTCCGTGAACAGCGCTATCAGGAACGCGGAGAACGCGCCGAAAGAGCGCCAGTCGCGCGAGGTCTGTGGCTTCGCAAAGCTGAAGGCAAAAATGATGAAAACCAGCGAGTTGATGATGACCAGCGACCACAGGCCGTAGGCGGAAGGTTCCGATGGGTTCATTTGCCTTGTCCCTTGCGTTTGTCTGACGCCTCGCCGCCGTCATCGCGGTGGCTGCCATGCCCACCATGTCCACCGTGCATGAACAGATGCATCACGGGACAAGCGAGCAGCAACAGCCATATCCCATAGGACGCCAGCCACCCTGAGAGGTGTGCCGTGTGCTCGGTAATAAGGAAATACGCGGCGACGAGGGCGAAACCGATAAATACCCATTTCGTCCTGGATTTCGTTTCCTTGCCGCTGTCCGGCTCGCGCCGGTGTTCATGGTTCATGAGTCACTCCTTCCTGTCCGCTGCGTCATCGAGGTGGCGGGCAGCGCCCAACCGTTGATGAAGATCCGTTTTTAGCGATTGCCTCAAATTGTGGGGTGCGCCTACGCACCATATCGCGCGTGCGAGCGAGCCAGATGCTCGGCGAGGAACGAGCCCTCCCGTGAGGGCTGCTGCGCTCAAACATGAGCGCCGAGCCAAGAAGTAGGGGAGTTAAATCAGGAGGTGCAGCGTGCGCAGGTACAGACGGCGCGGAGGCGCAGGCGTCTCGAGTTGCCCGAGACTCTTGGAATGGGTCAACACGACCGGAGATGGCGTGGCCACTCCTTCAATTGCCACCCACCCCGAGGGTGAGCCATTCGTCGTCAATGCCAAAGAAATATCCACATTCCGTGGCATTGCGCTGGCAAGATGACAGCATGGCGACTCGAAGCCATCATCCGCGTACTCAGCAAGAACACTCTCGTTGTTAAAGAGATGATCCATGGGCGTGCCCGCGAACGTTGCGGTAACGTTCTGCGCATGATCACCGACCGGTGCGGCGATCGTTTGGATGCAGGTAGACAGTGTTGTGGCGAGCGCGAACACGACCCAGCCCACCAGCAGCGCCGCACGGCCGATTCGAAGCATGCGGCCCGGTGTCCTGACCCGTGGCGTGCTTCTGAAGTTTTCCATCACCGGAACCATGCTGGCCACTCCATGCCGCGTCTCTGTGCCCGCTTTTGATCCGGATGAGGTGAAACAGCGATCCGGTTTGGCCTTCATTACGGCAAATTCGGTGAAACGTTCAGGCTAGTCGCGTTCTCCGCTCAGCGCCATCAGCAACTGCAGCAGATTGGCGAAGACGTTGAAGAGGCTGATATAGACTCCCGTCGTCGCCATGATGTAGTTGGTCTCGCCGCCGTTGACGATGCGGCTCAAGTCGTGGAGCAGAAACAATGAAAATACCACGACCACCAACGCCGAGATCGTCAGCGCGAGCGCCGGTATCTGGAGGAACATGTTGGCGACTATCGCCAGCAAAAGAACGATCATCCCGACGAACAGGAACTTGCCCATGAAGCTGAAGTCTCTGCGCGTGGTTGTCGCAATGGCGGCCATGACGAACAGCACAATGCCGGTGCCGCTGGCCGCCAAGCCGATCAGTTGCGGACCATTCTTAAGCGCCAGCGCAAAGCTCAACAGAGGGCCGAGGAACCAGCCGAGTAGGAATGTCATGCCGAGCAGGAAAACGATCCCCCACCCACTGTTACGATTGGCGGCAATGGCGTATTGGAGACCGATCACAGCGCCGAGCATCACGAAAAAGCTCAAGATCGGGTTCCGGACGATGATGCCAGCCGTATTGATTCCAATCATGGCACCGATCACCGTGGGCACCATCGTGAATGCGAGCAACAGATACGTGTTGCGCAACACCTTTTGTTGCGGCGACGCGATTTCCCGTGCGACTGCCCGGTAGGCTTGATTGGTTTGCATCTCAGGTTGCATAGCTGGTTTCTCCTGTCGCTAATTCGTTAAGACTGCCGCCATGGTGCGTCCACCGCGGATCTTGCCAAGCCTTCTTCACCGATAGCGAAGGGCGTCCATCAGCTCTTCGACGATCGTTTCCGTATCACCACGCTCGGCGGCAGTTGCTACATGCGCGCGCAGATGGCCCTCGAGAGTGATTCGACCGGCGTTCTCAAGCGCACCCTGGACCGCCTTGATCTGGCGGAGCACGTCCACGCAATAGGTATCGTGTTTCTCCAAGGCGTGGAGAATGCTTTCCAGGTGCCCCCTGGCGATGGCGAGTCTGCGCGAAACCACTCTGCGCGTCGCCTCCGGCATGCACAGGCGGCCGCCCGCCGCATGCGAGGAATGCGCGTGCATTTCCTTCCCGTTCATTTCGATTCCGCCTCCTGGGCTTTGTATCCTTCTTCCTCGATCGCCCGGATCAGAACGCCAGGGCTCGCTTTGCCGTCGACGCGGGCGCGCCCCGTGTCGAGGCTCACTGAGACTTTCTCAACCCCCGCCACGGCTTGAAGAGCCTTGGTCACCGACTGCACGCAGTGACCGCAGGTCATTCCAGTAACACTCAACGTGATTGCCATAAAAAGCTCCTTTCCTGAAAACGCGAGTCCAGTGAGCGCGTAATCCTACCCACCTGGGGAGGATATAATAAGAGAGTCAGGATATGTTGTCAATATCGTTTGTTTTGACAGGAATTAAAGTCTAGTATATATTTCACTCTACCCTACCCTGGTGGGTAGGTAGTGTCAAATCTCCGGGAAGGAATGAGACCTCATGCAGATCCTGGAAATGGGTATTCGCGGCATGACCTGCGCGGCGTGCGCGGCGCGAATCGAGAAGGCCGTGAGAAAGGTGCAAGGCGTCGCGTCCGCCCGGGTCAATCTGGCCGTGGAGAGTGCGCGTGTCGAGTTCGACGAGAGCGTGGCGCGACCCGGTGAACTCACTGCGGCCATCGAGGGAGCGGGTTACACGCCTATCGTCGAAGTGGTCGAATTTCCCATTCGCGGCATGACGTGCGCGAGCTGCGTGGCGCGCGTGGAACGCGTTCTCAACAAGCTGCATGGCGTGATCGAGGCGCGCGTCAATCTCGCCTCGGAAAGCGCCCGTGTGCGCTACAGCCCCGCGAGCGCGGGTCTCCCGGAATTTCGCAAGGCCATTGGCGAAGCGGGCTATGAGGTGCCTGAGGAAGCTACGCAGGCTGCAGACTCCGCCGGCGACGCGCAACGGGAGCGGGAACTCGCGCTGATGCGGCGCGAACTTGCCGTGGGGATCGGGCTCAGTATTCCCGTTGCCGTGCTCGCGATGGGTATGTACTACCCTCCTTTCCTCCATTGGCTGGAGTCGTTTGGACTGACGGACCCTGTCATCAACTTCATCCTGTTCGCGCTTGCCACGCCGGTGATGGTCTGGCCGGGAAGACGCTTCTTCGTCTCCGGGTGGAAAGCCTACCGGCACTTGAGCCCGGACATGAACAGCCTGGTGATGACCGGAACCGGAGCCGCTTATCTCTACAGCCTGGTCGTGACCTTCGCGCCGCACGTCCTTCCCGAGAATGCGCGCCACACTTATTTCGAAGCGGCGGCCGTCGTAATCACTCTTGTGTTCCTGGGCAAATTCCTGGAGGCGGTGGCCAAGGGCCGCGCAAGCGATGCGATCCGCAAGCTGCTCGGACTCAAGGCACGCACTGCCCGGGTGCTGCGGGAGGGCAAGGAAGAAGAAATTCCGATCGAGGCCGTGCGCCCCGGAGACATCGTGTCAGTGCGTCCGGGCGAGAAAGTCCCCGTCGACGGCACCATCAGCCGCGGTTCGAGCTATGTGGACGAATCGATGATCACCGGTGAGCCCGTTCCGGTCGCAAAGCAACCGGGCGACAAGGTCATCGGCGCAACCATCAACCAGAACGGCGCGTTCCAGTTCAAGGCCGAAGCGGTCGGCGCCGACACCGTGCTCGCGCAGATCATCCGGCTCGTGCAGGGGGCGCAAAGCGCCAAGCTTCCCATTCAGTCGCTCGCCGACCGAGTGGTTGCGGTGTTCACGCCCATCGTCCTCGTCATCGCGGTGCTGACAGCGACAATCTGGCTTGCCTTTGGCCCGGCGCCAGCCCTCACTTTCGCATTGGTTAATGCGGTTGCGGTGCTGGTGATCGCTTGTCCCTGCGCGATGGGACTCGCCACTCCCGCGGCGGTCATGGTCGGCACCGGGCGCGCGGCGGAACTCGGCGTGCTGTTTCGCCGCGGGGAAGCGCTCGAGACCCTGAGCCGGGTGAAAGCGGTTGTCCTGGACAAGACCGGCACGCTCACCCGGGGAAAGCCGGAACTTACGGATCTCGCCGTCGTCGAGGGCTTCGATGAAACCGAAGTCCGCGCCTTGATCGCCGCGGCGGAAGCCCCAAGTGAGCACCCGGTGGCGCAAGCCATCGTCAAGGCTGCACGGGAGCAGGGCCTCGAGATTCCCGAAGCGAGAGATTTTGCAGCCGTTCCCGGTTACGGCGCCGAGGCAAAAGTGAACGGCCGTCAGATCCATGTCGGCGCCGATCGCTACATGGCGCGGCTGGGTCTCGATGTGGGTCCTTTTTCCGACGTGGCGCGGCGCCTGGCCGATGAAGGCAAGACGCCGCTTTATGCCGCAGTGGACAGCCGGCTGGCTGCGGCGTTGGCGGTGTCCGATCCGATCAAGCCCGGCGCCCGGGAAGCGATCGCGCAACTCCACGCGATGGGCATGCAAGTTGCCATGATTACCGGGGACAACCGCCGCACCGCGCAGGCGATTGCGCGGCAACTCGGCATCGACCATGTGCTCGCCGAGGTGCTTCCTGAAGGCAAGGCGCAGGCCGTCGCTGAGATCCAGAAGCGGGTGGGCAGGACGGCGTTCGTCGGCGACGGCATCAACGATGCTCCAGCGCTCGCGCAGGCGGACGTGGGGCTCGCTATGGGCAGCGGCACCGATGTTGCGATCGAGACCGCTGACGTCACCATCATGAACAGCGAGGCGCAAAGCATTCCCGCGGCGCTTACCGTAGCCCGCAAGACGTTGCGGACGATCCGCGTGAATCTGTTCTGGGCGTTCTTTTACAACGTGATTCTGATTCCGGTGGCTGCAGGCGTGCTCTATCCGTCGACCGGCTGGCTCCTCAATCCGGTACTGGCCGGGGCTGCGATGGGGCTCTCCAGCGTCTTTGTGCTGACCAACAGCCTGCGTTTGAAGCGCATCTCGCTGGGCGTTCTGTCGCGCGCTGCGGAACCCCTGCAGACCGGATTGGAAGGCGCAGAGATGAAGCTCGCTCTGCAACCTGTTTTCAACCGCCCCGATCGGAGCTGATTTTCCAGGAGGCTCGTCATGGAATGGCTATCACAAAAGTTTATCGGACTGACCGCATATCTTATAGATCAGTCCCACACCGCCGGAACCTGCCTTGGCAAGACGTTACGGCTTTGCGCGCATCGTCCATGACCGAGTCGGCGTTAGCGCGATGTCGGCGGCTTGCGCATGCGGTCTCGAATCAGTTTCACTGCCACGGGGATCAAGGTGATGACGCCCAGCGCCAGAATGGAAACCATGATCCGGTCGGATTCACTCGCGGCCATCTCGCTCCCGAAATGGGCCAGCAGAAAGCTCGCCGGCACGATGCCGAGCAGGGTTGCAACGGCGAAACGCCAGAACGAGAGTGCCGTCAGCCCCGCGGCATAGCTCACGATATCGAACGAAATAAAAGGCAGGAGGCGGCTGACCAGCACGATGCCCATCAGTGCCGTCTGGGAACCCAATAACCCCACTGACAAGCGGTCGCCAAACCAGCGCTGCACTACGTCCCGACCCAGCAGGCGCGCCAGGCCGAAAGCGGCAAGCGCTCCGATCTCGGCGCCCAGAAGAACATAAAGCGTGCCCCAGGCATGCCCATAGGCAGCTCCGGCAGCCACGGCGACTGGCCCACTGGGGATGGGGCTCACCAGAATGGCCAGCACCATGAGACCGATCACCAGCAGCGGTCCCCATGTCCCC
>Ga0209640_10004886_pt1 | contig 11717 bp, 13 predicted proteins | sample RifCSP10_1_FD_184018 | JGI IMG/M metagenome (GOLD analysis project Ga0209640, IMG submission 184018) | Soil microbial communities from Rifle, Colorado - Rifle CSP2_sed 10_1 (SPAdes) (version 2) | ecosystem: Environmental > Terrestrial > Deep subsurface > Rock core/Sediment | place: Rifle... | reverse complement strand
AGATACCATAGACCTTCGCACCGACGATTGTCAGCACCACACAAGCTACCAACCCGATAGTCTTCGCTGGCGAAGGCCCTGGGCGTGGTCCGCTTTCGTCCTCTACTTCATTCATTCGGAACAGTCATTAGTTGGTCATAGACCCGTTGATACTCGTTGGCCTTGGTCGTGTCCTTCTTGTAGGAACGGTACACCTCGGCCAGCGCCCGATAGGCTCCGGCATAGGAAGACTCGCTCTTCAGAATACTCTCTAAACGAACAATCGCTTCATCCGGCTGGTTCTTCCGGAGAGCAATCTCGGCCAGAGCCATCGGCACATCGGGCAAAGATGGGTGTAGTTGTCGGGCCGTCCGGAGTTCCGCCTCGGCCTCATCAAACCGGCCGACAACAATCAACGCCCGCCCCAGGAGAAAATGTGTCCGTGCGGATCCGGGATCCAGTTTCACTGCCTGTTGCAGAATTGGTCCGGCCTGCTGTACGTTACCGATCGAAAGATAGTACATCCCGGCCTGGGTCATCTGTCCTACGTCCCGCGGCGTGAAATGTGTCACCGCAGGATCGAACTCGAACACTTCCATAATCTCCGGGTGTTGCACGTCGGTCTGGAAGATCGGACTCCGGTTCACAACCTCGAACCAGTTCCGCAACACTGCGAGATGCGTGACCCCATGGGAAACCAGAAATCCCTGCAGCTTGTCCAGCCGGCCGATGTTCTCGATCATCTCCGGCGAAACGAGGCCCACCATATCAACCACCCGACGTCCTGAATAGAATGCGATTGCCCCGATGTCATGTGTTGCAACAATCGCGTTCTCCGGGAGGTGCTGGTTCAGCCAGCGAGCGGTCTTCACCTGTCGTTCACTGATGTACTTGCAGTAGTCGGCATAGGTTAGTCTCGTTTCCCACGAAGCGAGTCCAAACTGCACACACATCATCGCGAGAAGAATCACCTGAACCCCCAACACAACCTTCCGTGCATCAAGAACCGAGAGCAATCTCCTGCCGGCAAGCATCAGTGATCTCAGTCCCCCAATCGCGAGCAGTATCACAAACGGAAGCACCGGCATCAGGTATCTCCCTTCCTGGTACAGGTACGGAAGATTCTTCCAGTAGGCAATGAACATGAGCAGTGGCCAGAGGAAATAGATCAGGAGCTTCGCCGGTTGTCGCTTGAACACCTGAAAGAAAAGGGAAATCACGCCGATGCCAGCCAGAACCGCGACCGGGGCCATATGGCCATCAACAAGAAAATGAAACACCTGTTTGGGAAAGTCCGCTCCACCACCGGCGTAATACGTTGTTTTGGCTGCGAACGTGTTCGGCAATATCGAGCCGGAAAGCGCCAGGTTGAATGCCCCGTATGTAACAGCAAACGCAAGTACTATCAGAAGCGGGATCTTCAACCAGCCGACAGAGACATGGCTTGGTTTTGGATCCTTCTTCTTCACTGCAGGGGGTCGAACCGCGAATGCATGATAGGCGACATCGACAAAAAGAACGCCGAGGAAGATTACTGCTTCCGGTCTTGCCCAGAGGAGGAGTCCCGATACTATTCCGAGAGGAATGGTTTTTCGGCTTTTGTAGAAGTAGGTCACTCCGAGGAGTAGAGCAACGAACAGAGTCGTCTCCATTCCGGAAAGAGCTCCCCATACCAGTCTGGGTTCGAGCACCATCAGGAGTGCTGCGCCAGTGGCAAGGACCCACTCTTGGTCGGCATCATTCCGCGCCACCCTATAGAGAAAGAAGCCTGCCACCCCAAGGAACAGAATGCCCAGTGCGTAGCTCAACACAAACTCATTCCTGGTGAAGAAGAACCCTGTGGCGAGAAGGAATGTGAAGAGGGGCGACGTCGAGCCGGAGGTGACCATCTCGTTTTTGAAGTACGAGAAGCTCCCAAAGTCATGCAGGTTCCTGGCAAACTGGAGATGGATCCACGAATCATCCAGAGGAAAACCGGGGCTGCCGTTTGCGTGGATGGCCGTGAGCTCCACCGCGACGCAAAATGCGACGCCAAGAAGAAGTACAACCAGGAGCGGAAGGAACGTGGGGAGCGATGAAGGGTTACTCATCAGGCGGGTCAGAGAGAAAGGTTCGCAACGGCACCTAACTCAAGGCTGGAAGTAACGCCTGCGTTCAGTTTCATCCATCCGACCAGGCCGATCATAGCGCCATTATCCATGCAGTACTCCAGAGGCGGAAAGAAGAGTCGGTGGCCGCGCTTGTCTGCTTCCTCTTTCATACGCGAGCGGAGGAGCGAGTTTGCGGAGACGCCTCCGGCGATCGTGACGTCTTTGATGTCCCGTTCGTCTGCAGCCGCGAATGTTTTGGTGACGAGGACGTCAATCACCGACAATTGAAAGCTGGCGCATATGTCGGCCACATGTTTACCGTCAAGGGATCCCCGCCGGAGATCAGCATCCAACAGACCCTGGTTCCTCAGGTAGTAAAGCACCGCCGTTTTAATACCGCTGAAGCTGAAGTCGTAGGAACCTTCTTCGAGGTAGGATCGGGGGAAAGCAATTGCCCGGGGATTCCCCGATTTCGCCATCTTGTCTACGATTGGCCCACCGGGATACCCCAGACCGAGCATCTTGGCAACTTTGTCGAACGCTTCTCCTGCTGCATCGTCACGCGTTTCACCCAGGAGCGCGTGCTTGAACGGCTCATCGACTACAACGAGCATCGTGTGGCCCCCAGAGACGATCAATGACAGAAACGGATAAGAGGGCTTGGGTTCGGCCAGGAAATTGGAGTAGAGATGCCCTTCCATGTGGTTCACCCCCACAAAAGGTACACTCAATCCAAATGCCATCGCTTTGGCAAAGTTCAGCCCAACCAGAATTGCTCCGACGAGACCGGGGCCTTGCGTAGCGGCAACACCGTCGAGATCCTCTTTCGTAACGCCCGCCTTGATCAGCGCATTGTCCACCACCTCGATGATCATTCGTTGATGGGCACGGGAAGCAAGTTCGGGCACTACGCCACCATACTGAGCGTGCACCAACTGCGAAGAGATGATGTTGGACTTTACAACGCCATCCACAAGAACTGCGGCCGAGGTTTCGTCGCACGATGTCTCAATGCCAAGAACGACCATGTCAATATAATCAAATGAACAATAGTGTCTGAGCGCGATTCATAAGCACAACGTGTGGCTCATTGTCCGCATGGTAACCAAATGAGGGCTGATTATCAAGAAATGAATTAACATCCAACGATCCCGGAAGACAAAATTCCGGTTGCAAGGCAACGGTATTTTCCATATATTTGTCCCACTCAATTTATCCAAGGCAAGGAAATCCCATGGCAAAGATGTGTGATATCTGCGGGAAGAAGCCGGTCAGCGGCAACAATATCAGCCACGCACACAACCGGACGCGCCGTCGCTGGCTCCCGAATCTCCAGAGTGTCCGTGCGAATGTCAACGGCCGGACGAAGCGCCTTACCGTCTGCACCACCTGCATTAAGTCGAACAAGGTCTTGAAGGCGGCCTGACGGCGGCAGGTGGGAGTTTGGTTTCGCGAGCCATCATTGTTTGGTGATGGCTTTTTTGTTCCGGCAAGAGAAAACACCACAAAGACCGGGGCAAGTTCAATATCTCCCTTCTTCGATCACCTTTGTGTCCTTTGTGACTTAGTGGCATCATTCTTTCCATGCAAAAAATCGAGCTGCAACTCAACCTCCCGAACTCCCTCACCCTTCTCCGGATCGCCCTTACTCCGGTGTTCGCCTTTCTGCTGATGTCTGATTCTTCCCTCAACAGGCAGGCGTCCCTCGGGGTGTTCATTGTCGCGGCACTCACCGATTGGTATGACGGTTGGATCGCCCGGAAGATGGGCTACACCTCGCGGTGGGGTAAGTTTCTCGATCCTCTTGCGGATAAGATCCTCTCCTCAGCGGCGCTGCTTGTGTATGTCGGACTGGGATTGGTGGACGCGTGGATGGTTTGGATCGTCATCGTGCGTGATTTCCTCATCACCGGCCTTCGCAGCTATGCGGAATACAAAGACCAACCGATCATTACTTCAAAGGGCGCCCAGGCAAAGACGTTCGGACAGTTCGTGGTTATCTACTACATCTTAATCCTCTACGTTGCACGGAGCGTGCCTGCAATTGACGAACAGTGGGGCTCCACCATCGATGCACTCATGCACCCGCAAGTGCTTTTCGGAATGATGCTGGTGGTAACCCTTTCCACTGTCGGTACAGGGCTGGCATACCTGTTTGATAATAGAAAATTTCTTCGTGAGCTTTATGTCAACGTCTTCAAGTCAGGAACCAGCCGGTAGTCCAGCCCCGGTTTCCTTTCTCACTCGTCTGATCGCGACGGGGCTCTACTCCGGATATATCCCGTGGGCTTCAGGAACATTCGGTACTTTGGTGGGGATCATCGTCTGCTTGATTCCAGGTGTCTCAGACTCCGTTTTTCTGGGAGTCCTCATTGTTGTGTTCTTCTTTGTAGGAGCTGCAACATCAAGTCGCGTGGCGCACGCGGTCGGTCACAAACTTACTCGATCGGCTGAGTTGGCAAAAGCAACGTTTCAATCGGGGAGCCATGGCAATCCTGACCCTTCCATCGTGGTCATCGATGAAATTGTCGGCGTCTGGATCACGCTCTTTGCAATTCCACTCTCCCCTCTCAGTGTGGCTACAGCCTTCTTTGCATTTCGAGCGTTTGACATACTCAAGCCACCTCCTGCGCGACAGGTCGAACAAATCCCCGATGGATGGGGAATCATGCTGGATGACGTCGTAGCCGGTGTGTACGCCAACATCGCAACGCGCATTGCCTTGTTCGTGCTCTCCCTTTTCCTTCCAAATCTTTGATGAAAAAAGCCAGGGTATGAACGCTGAGATCATCACGATCGGCGACGAACTCCTCATCGGACAGGTCATCAACACCAATCAGGCATACATTGCGGGGAGACTGAGCACCATCGGTGTGCCTGTCCACCGTATGACGACCGTGGGAGATGGACTTGAGTCGATACTCGACTCTTTCCGTGAGGCATGGAAACGAAGCGGCGTCGTAATTGTCACAGGCGGCCTCGGACCCACGCATGACGATGTCACCAAGAAGGCGGTCTGCACATTCTTCGATTCTGATCTCGTCAGCGATGCTGACCTGCGCAAGCACATCGAGGGAATAATGAAGAGGCGGAACATCGGTTGGACGCCTGCGACAGAGGAACAAACGATGGTGCCCCGCAAGGCGCAGATTATCCCAAACCCTGTTGGTACGGCCGCGGGCATGCTGTTCCAAGAGGATGAGAAGTACTTCATTGTCCTCCCCGGGGTCCCATATGAAATGAAAGAGATGACCGACCAGTCCGTCATTCCCTTCCTCGCTCCCAAGGTAAAAGGCTCGGTCATCCGCCACCTTACTCTCAGAACAACAGGAATCCCCGAAAGCCTGCTCGCCCGGCAGTTGGGTAACCTGGACGAGATCCTGCGCGGTGCAAAGCTGGCGTTTCTCCCTTCCCTCACCGGCGTCAGGCTTCGGATTACGGTGCAGGAACGGACCGAAGCGACAGCAAATGCCATAATCCGGCAAGTCGAAGAAAGAATCAGAGCAAAGGCACAGAAGTATATTTACGGCACAGGTGAGGAAGAGCTGGAGGAATCCCTTGGCAAAATCCTGACCGAACGGAAGCTCACAATTGCAGTTGCCGAATCCTGCACGGGAGGGCTCATCGCCAACAGGATTACCAATGTGAGCGGGAGTTCCTCGTATTTTGACCGAGGCGTCGTCGCCTATAGCAACCATTCCAAGACCCAACTCCTCAGCGTTCCTTCAGCGCTCATCGAAACACACGGTGCCGTAAGCAAGGAAGTCGCCTCAGCGATGGCAGAGGGAGTACGAAAGGCCGCCCACACTGACATCGGACTGTCAACAACGGGCATCGCCGGCCCAAGCGGCGGAACACCCGAGAAACCAGAGGGACTCGTCTGGATTGGCTATTCTGATACCAATACCACCATTGCGCTGAAGTTCAACTTCGGCGACAACCGGCTCCGGTTCAAAGAGAGAGCCTCGCAAGCTGCGCTGGAGTTGGTGAGAAGAAGGGTGCTGAGGATCGAGTGAATGGTTGCCCGCTCAGGAATTGAACGCCGGAAGGTTCAGCAGAAAGGCGGCTGAAGTAGACACACTGAACGCGCATGACCTCGAAAGGGCAAGCCAAGGGAGACTTGTTGCCCGATTTCGTTTCTTATGGTAGGGGACAAAGAACTCCCCATCCACATGCCATACGATCCACAACTCCATCACCGTCGCTCGATCCGTTTACAGGAGTATGATTGCTCTTGGCCGGATGGTACCATGTGACGATTGTGGGAAAGGACCGTCAGTCCATCTTTGGCGAAATCATCGCAGATAAAATGCATTTGAATGAAATCGGCAAGATCGTTGAAGAAGAATGGCTCAAGACACCGGCCATCAGGTCAAATGTCGAATTGGATGAATACGTTGTAATGCCAAATCATTTGCATGGAATTGCAATCATCAATGATACTCGTAGGGGCGTATCGCAATACGCCCCTACGAAGGGATTCAGGTCACCATCCCAATCCCTCGGCGCGATAATTCGTGGATTCAAATCTTCCTCAACCAAACGCATTAACCTTACCCGTACCACACCCTTTCGTCCCGTATGGCAACGAGGCTTTTACGAACACATCATCCGGAAGGACGCCGACCGACACCATATCCGGCAATATATAGCCAATAACCCGATGCGCTGGTGTTTGGACGGAGAAAACCCCGAGAATTTCTGATCATGCCCTCCCTCCGCCTCTTCATTTCCATCGAAACCCCTCCCGACCTCAGGCCACGAATTGCTGCAATTCGTGACAGGCTTAAGGCTTCCGACGCAGATGTGAAATGGGAGCCAAACGAGAAGCTCCATGCAACCATCAAGTTCCTCGGGAATACGGCCGACCACCTGTTACCTGAAATCGTTTCTTATATTAGGGGGGTGTGCCCGAAGTTCGCACCGTTCCAGATCAGGTACAAAGGAGTCGGATGCTTTCCGAATAGCCGAACTCCCCGAGTGATCTGGGTGGGGATGGACGAGCCCGGCGGAAACTTGAACCTTCTGCATCTCGAGATCGACTCAGGATTGGTTGCTCTGGGATTCGAACGAGAAGAAAAGAGATTTCATCCACATGTAACATTGGGTCGAGTGAAGAGCAACAAGAAGATCCATAGCTTGCTTCGCATGATGGAATCCATTACCTTTGAGAGCCAACCGGTGACAGTGCATGAAATTGCACTGATGCAGAGTGAGTTGAACGCCAGCGGGTCCGTCTATACTATCCTGAACTCAATTCCACTCGGTTCCTAAGACCGCTGGTTCCATGAGCTCCGTATATCCCATCCTCTGACGAAGGATGGATCGAATGGCCGAACATTACAAAAGCAAATCATTTCACACGAGGGGAGATAGCCATGTCAGACGAAAAGGATTCCAAAGCTCAGGCACTGAAGATCGCCATTGAGCAGATCGAGAAGCAGCACGGTAAAGGATCGGTGATGCGCCTTGGCGAAGGGCCGATTGCGCAAGTGGAGGTGATCTCCACCAGCTCGATCTCGCTTGATGCGGCGCTCGGCATTGGCGGCATTCCGCGAGGACGTGTGACTGAGATCTTTGGGCCGGAATCCTCCGGCAAGACATCACTCTGTCTCCATATCATTGCTGAGGCGCAGAAGACCGGTGGCATCTGTGCCTTCATCGACGCCGAGCATGCCCTCGACATCGCCTATGCAAAGAAACTCGGTGTTGACGTGAACAATCTGCTCCTCTCGCAGCCTGAATTTGGGGAGCAAGCCCTGGAGATCGTCGAGACCCTGGTCCGTAGTGGTGCGCTGGATGTGATTGTGATTGATTCGGTCGCGGCACTGACCCCCCGGGCGGAAATCGAAGGGGAGATGGGAGACCCGACCATGGGTGTACAGGCCCGCTTGATGTCGCAGGCGCTCCGCAAGCTCGCCTCGGCGATCAGCAAGTCCAAGACGAGCGTCATTTTCACCAACCAACTCCGGATGAAGATCGGCGTCATGTTTGGCAACCCCGAGACGACAACCGGAGGCAACGCGCTGAAGTTCTACGCTTCGGTTCGCCTCGACGTTCGCCGCATCGAGGCAATCAAGGATGGCACCAGTGTCATCGGAAATCGAACCCGCGTCAAAGTGGTCAAGAACAAGGTTGCCCCTCCCTTCCGTGAGGCGCAGTTCGACATCCTCTACAACGAAGGGATCTCCAAACTCGGTGATCTCGTGGACACTGCTGTGGAGCACAACATCATCGCCAAATCCGGCTCATGGTTTTCGTATAAGGAAGATCGTATTGGGCAGGGCCGCGATGCTGTGAAGAAGTATCTCCAGGAGAACGAAAAAATCGCCAAGACAATCGATATGGAGACAAGAAAGAAGCTGGGTCTTGTTCCAACAAACGGCCACCAGACACCGGAGATCAAATCCGGCAACCCGGCTGTCGCCACCGCACAAAAAGCAGCGCCACAACCTCTTGTACTTGGCAAGCCTGAGCTGGCAAGAAAGAAATAGAGGACCGTTCCAACAAGAAGCTTTTTCTAACCCTCGGGGCGAGCATCGTCGCCCCGCACTGCCATGCGCATCACAAAGATCGAACCGCAAAAAAAGAATCCAGCCCGAAGGAACATCTACCTCGATGGCGAGTTCGCCGTGGGCGTAGGAGCCGAGACCCTCATTCGCTTTGGCCTTCGCACCGACGACGAAATCGGTGCTGATAAACTGAAAGCTCTGGAACAAACTGAGGAGCTTTCCAGTGCCCGGAATGTTGCGCTCCGATTCCTCAGTCACCGACAACGATCAAGAAAAGAGATCCAAGACAAGCTCCGCGAGAAGGAGTTCGGCGAAGAGGAGATTAATCAAGCACTCGATTCCCTTGAGCGAGCCGGACTCGTTAACGATGCGGCATTTGCGCGGATGTTTGCACGCGACCACCTGGTGCTTCGACCAACAGGCAGTATCCTCTTGAAGCGAAAGCTCCTTATGCTCGGTGTTGACAAAGCAACGATCGAAGAGGCCCTTGCGGACGTGATGCAGAATGTTGACCAGAAGGAGAATGCCCAGCAGGCAGGAGAGAAGTTCTTAAGAAAGGCTCTCGCCATCAGCCCGGCACAGGAGAAGCCCAGGCTTCGCTCAAAGCTTACACAGTTTCTCGTCCGCCGCGGGTTTGGCTGGGATGCAATCGAAAGCGCCGTCGCGGCCCTTCTTGCAGACGAGCGACTCAAAGAGCTGAAGCAATGAATAGAATCGTGTTTGACATCGAGACGCTCGGTTTCCCGCTGGAGTCCTTTGATGAGGTTCAGCAGGAATACCTGATGAAGTTTGCCAGGACCGATGAAGAGAAAATCGAGGCCATACGGAAGCTTAATCTGACGCCATTCACCGCACAGATCATCGCCATCGGTATGTTGAACCCGGATTCAAACCAGGGGAAGGTCTTGTATTCGGCTCCCAAGGAGCCACCGTGGTCGTCCGCAGACGGAATGGTTGAGTTCATTGCGTGCACTGAAGAAGAGATGTTGCTGGAGTTCTGGAAAACCGTGAGCCACTACAGTCAGTTTATTACTTTCAACGGCCGATCATTCGATTGCCCGTTTCTTATGCTCCGGTCAGCGATCTTGGGTGTCAAGCCCACACGCAATCTCCTCCCCTACCGGTACAGTGCAAATGAACACTGCGACCTGATGGAACAGCTTACCTTCTATGGCGCGTTCCGCAAGTTCAATCTCGATTTCTATTGCAAAGGCTTCGGCATTAAGAGTCCCAAAAGCGATGGTATTACCGGGCTCGATCTTGCTGAGCTTTACAAATCGGGCAGGTTCCGTGAGATTGCGGAATACTGCATTGGCGACGTGAGGGCAACAACCGAACTTTTCCACCGCTGGCAGAATTTCCTCGCCTTCGAACGCTGATCTCCCCTGTTTCCTCGCCTTTTGGTCAATCACTCCCCTGCTAAAAAAAGTCCTTGCGCTTGAAACCTTTTCAAACTATATTCGTCTAAGCAAATACAGTTAGGAAAAGGATTCGTCATGAAGGAGCTTACAACCGTATTCAAAGCCCTCAGCGATGAGGCCAGGCTGAGGATACTCAATCTGCTGTTCAGGACAGGCGAACTGTGCGTTTGTGACATTGAGGCCACGACAGGTTTCACACAAACCAAGGTGTCCCGCCATCTCTCTTATCTCAGGAATGCCGGACTTCTCGACTCCAGGCAACAGGGGCTTTGGATGCTGTACAAGATCGCCAACCCCAGGAACAACGAGCACGAACAGCTGTTGAATTTTCTTCGGACGATCCTTCAAACAAACCCTACGGCACAGCGCGATGCCCGGGAGTTGGGAAAGAGCATCAAGAACGGGTGCTGTACAACATTCTCAACCATAAAACCAAATCAGATCCCGGCCACACTCGAACTTAACTAATTACAAAGGAACAGACATCATGGCAACTCCATCAGAAAAAGAAAACGCAGCCTGCTGTGGACCCACATGCTGTGAAACGGAGACAGACCTCAAGGCTCCCCTCTTGAATGATGCAGAGGTGAAGAATTCCATCCGCGAGAGGTACGGCAAGATTGCAACAGAAGGCAGTACATGCTGCGGACCGAATTGCGGTTGCGAGAGCACCGATGAACAGCTTATCTCTGTTTTGATGAGTGATGAGTACACAAATGTGGACAAGCAGATTGTGGCAGCGGCAGACCTCGGGCTCGGATGCGGCACACCGACAGCATTCACCGATCTCCAGCCCGGCATGACAGTGCTCGATCTCGGCTCCGGCGCGGGAATAGATGTGTTCATTGCTGCCAAAGCGGTCGCCCCGACCGGCAAGTCAATCGGCCTCGACATGACTGATGAGATGCTGAAACGGGCGCGGGCAAACAAGACGAAGCTCGGGATCACGAATGCGGAGTTCTGGAAGGGAGAGATTGAAGACATGCCGGTCGAGTCCGGATCCATCGACCGGATCATCAGCAACTGCGTTATTAACCTTGTCCCCGATAAAAGGAAAGCGTTCTCCGAAATGCACCGGGTGCTCAAGCCCGGCGGGAAGTTCACCGTCTCTGACATCGTTTCTGTTGGCGAGATTCCCGCTGACGTCCGACGGAACATGGAACTCTGGGCGGGATGCATCGCAGGAGCCGTTGACAAAGAAGAGTATCTTCGGATCGTGAGGGAAGCTGGTTTTCGGGATTTGACAATCTCGGCAGAGAAACCGTACAACCTCGAAGGCAACACGTCATTCGGACTCGAGAGCATCACACTTACTGCAACCAAATGAATCACCCGACTGTTCGTCAGGCAACTCGCGTAGACCTGACCGGCATTGAACAACTCCTTGAGTCGGCATCCCTGCCGACTCTGGGGGTATCGGAACACATTCGGCACTTTCTTGTGGCGGAAATGGAAGGAGAGATCGCTGGCGCAATTGGACTGGAAGTATATGGCGAGACGGCGCTGCTACGATCCGCGGTTGTCGCTTCGGGTTTGCAGAGAACGGGAATCGGCGGTCTCCTCTACGCTCAGATTGTCGAACAGGCCAAACGGCTCGCCGTGCAGCGGCTGATCCTTCTCACAAACACTGCCGAGAAATACTTTGAGCGGAAAGGCTTCAAGAAAATCGACCAGAAGAGCGTCACCGGCCCCATCACCAGCTCTGTGGAATTCAC
>Ga0209640_10004885_pt1 | contig 11717 bp, 14 predicted proteins | sample RifCSP10_1_FD_184018 | JGI IMG/M metagenome (GOLD analysis project Ga0209640, IMG submission 184018) | Soil microbial communities from Rifle, Colorado - Rifle CSP2_sed 10_1 (SPAdes) (version 2) | ecosystem: Environmental > Terrestrial > Deep subsurface > Rock core/Sediment | place: Rifle... | reverse complement strand
ACAAATAATAAAAGAACGGATTACAATTACTGAAATGGCGGAGCGGTGCGGGTATGCGGTTCAGCGGAATGGCTTTGTGCTTTCACCGTATCACCAAGAGCGCACTGCAAGCTGCAAACTGTATTCTGATAATAATTCTTTCTTTGATTTTAGCTCTAACCAGGGCGGCAGTGTAATTGATTTCTGGATGGCTTTATACAATGTGGAGTTTAAGCAGGCGATAAAAGAGATTGCGGAAGTGTTTGGGTTGATAAGTCCGACGTCCGACGTCCGACGTCCGGGGCAAGTGCCGGCTAAACCGGTCCGGCCCAAGGAAGAAAATATTTTTGAGTGTATGAACATAATCGAGCGTGAAGTTTATGAAGAGCATGCTGCAATTGCAGATGAAAAGCAGGCGTTTAAGGAGGTAAGGCTTTTGCGTCTGGAGCAGAACAAAGAAATTTTTAAGGATCTGTATCAATACTGCATCGGTAGGGGTTTTACACAAGAGTGTTGTGATTATCTTCTAAGCGAGAGGCATTTAACGCCAAAGACAATAAGCAATTTTAAGATATTCCAAATAAGGAATTATTATGAAGTTCAGAACCATTTGAAGAAAAATTTTAGTATGCGATGCCTCCAAAGTGCCGGGCTCTTTAACCGAAAAGAGGGTGAGGGCGAAGAGTCCGGTAACTTAATATTCTTTAAGCACACACTCATCATTCCATATATTTTTAATGATGAAATTGTTTATCTACGCGGGCGTTACTTTGCCGAAGGATCTGCAGCAGCTCCGGACGGGGCCAGCAAATACCTCGGCTTGCGTAACGATGCGCTTAACGTGAACACTCTAAAAAGATTTTTTAACCGCGATGTAATGCGCACGATGTTGAGTGGTGAAAGGCTTTATATTGTTGAAGGTGAGTTCGATGCAATGGTGATGACTGATCACGGTTATAACGCAATTGGTATTCCGGGCATAGGTAATTCGCCGTCTGCAGAAAAGTTTCATCTGCTAAAGAGTTTTAAGGTGATTGCTGTGCCTGATAGCGATGAAGCTGGCAGTAAGCTTGCTGCTCACTTACAGAAAATTTTTAACGAACGCGGGATGGAGTTGTTTGTAAAGAAGATTCCTGCGAAGGATGTAACGGAGTTGGCGGGAGTTCGTGTATGAATAGAACAATATTAGAGTTTCAAAAAGAAATTTATTCGATTGCAATAGAAAAGGGATTTTATGAAGAGCGGAGAAATATACCAACCAAGCTGATGCTTATTGTCTCTGAAATATCTGAAGCAATGGAAGCTGACCGATCTGGTAAAAGGATGGTGAAATCTATTGATGTTGTAAACGGATGGCATTTTGTTAACGACTTTATTCCTTATTTCGAAAACCATTGTAAAGATACTTTCGAAGATGAATTAGCTGATGCGGTGATAAGGATTCTTGATTTAGCTGAATACGAAGGAATAAACTTAGAGGCTCATATTATCGCTAAAATTAGATATAACAAAACCAGAGATATTAAACACGGCGGCAAGAAATATTAATTATGAAATTGTCTGAAGCAAAAGTAATTGCAGATAAGTATGAGGAGGGGGATCTCTTTAAGCTAATTGGGATAGAGTTTGTTCATCCGACAAAAGGAAATTTGTAATGAGTAAAAAAAAACTCCGTGAAGAGTTGGATAAAATACCTGAGAAGAAGATTAAGCCTGAAAAGGAAGAGAAGCGCAGTAAGAAAAATAATCTTATCAAGATAATGAATTACCTTAACGAAAATTACGATTTCAGATACAACTTGTTTGCAGCTAAACCGGAATATCGCTCAAAAGTTAGTGGCAATGGCTTTGTATTCTTTAATGAAAGAGATTTTGATAATCTTTATAATGAAGTAGAGCTGGGGCTTGGCGTAACAATACCTGACGGCAGAGTAAAGTCATTGATCGGAAGCGACAAGGTAAGTCCGGATTATGATCCTATCCGGGAGTTTCTTTTCAAGCTGCCTGTGTGGGATGAAGTGGATCGCTTTCCTTTGTTCCTGCAGCAAGTTCAGTTAAAGGATGATAAGCGTTACCGCCCAGGCTTGATAAAGTATTTTACGATGTGGTTTGTTGCAATGGTGGCTTCGCTTGTGGATGACTATGCAATAAATGAGATGGCAATTGTATTCACCGGCAAGCAGGGCAGGGGTAAGACGAGATTCTTTACTTCTCTGGTCCCGAAAGAACTCCGGCTGATGTATATGTATAATGGAAGTTTTAATCCGCACGATAAAGATCATCTTGAAATGATTGGAACAAAGATATTGATTAACCTGGATGAGATGTCAACCTTAACCAGGACGGATGTTGAAACACTTAAGTCAACAATGAGTTATCGCTATATTGTGTTGAGGCGGGCTTTTGGTCGCGGTAATATTCATTTATTTAGAAGAGCAAGTTTTTGCGGTAGTCATAATGATGATAAGTTTCTTACTGATCAGACAGGCAACAGAAGATGGCTGCCGTTTGCCATTCACGATATCACTATTGATGAGGACTTTGATATCAAGCTGCTTTATGCACAGGCTCTTGCATTATGGAAGAGTGGCTACAGGATATGGATGAATAAGGAAGAGATAGATGACTTCGAAGAATACAATGAGCAGTTCCGTTTTGTCCCGATGGAAGAGGAGCTGCTGCTTGCGTGCTATCGTAAGCCGGATAAGGAAGAGCTGGCTACCGGAATGGGAGTTGAGTATCTATCAACCAGTGAGATCATTCACGCTATTGCCAGCAAGGAAGAGTATCGTAAGATGAATGTGAATGACACTTCATTAAAGAGAATGGGCAAAGCGTTAAAAGCCCTTGGGTTTGTTAAGACGGTCAAACGTTATCACGATGTTGCTTATCCTAAGTCGGTCTGGTGTATAAAGAAGGTGACTTTGAGTGAGTTGGATAAACTCAATAATGCGAATACAGATGAATATCTAATATAGATGTAGTTAGTAGTCAGTTGTAGTCAGATCGCTTTTGCTGAACTAACTACAAGGTAAGTTTATAAATTAAAAAGAGTTGGAGAAGTGTAGTCAGTGTAGTTAGTTGTTTTCTTAGTGGGCATATATTTACTAATTATACCCTATATAATATAACTAACTACACTAACTACTAACTACAAATGAGTAATATGATTCATAAACAAAGGAAATATGTAGTCAGTTCGGATTTAAGAACTAACTACATCTAACTACAAGTGAGTATAAAGAATTTGATTATAAACACTGAGGTATGAATAGGAAATGGCATCTATTAGCAAAAACATATACCGAGAGCTCAAGCGAGCGATGAATGAAACCAAGAATGATTTGATTAAAGCAGAGGTGGCTGCATTAAATAGAGCTGGCAAGACAGCACTGAGCAGAACAACTAGGTTTGTGAGGGAGAAATATAATATCAAACTGAAAGACATTAAACCATATACTACTTTTAGCAAGGCTACAAAGAATAGAAGATCAGTGCAGATAAGGATAAGCGAGAAGGGTATTCCTCTTGAGTATTATGGTGCCAGGGTTAAGGGTAGAACAAAGAAGAAGCGAGGGAATGTGGTATATAAAGAACAAAGGGGGAAAGAAGTTAAACTCAAGAAAGCATTTATTGCGAGGGCAAATAAACCGGGGCAACTTAATACTGTGTTTATGAGGACGGGGAAAGAACGATTGCCAATTAAAGAGTTGTTCGGTAAGAGTGCATTCCAATTATTCAAGAGTCAGAAAGCATCAGATGAAATGGAAAGAATCTTTTATGAAAGATTTAAGATAGAGATGGATTATGCAGTAAGAGCAATGCAGAGTGGAGTGTTCAGAGAATCAAATCATTAATTAAATATCATGGGTCCTTCCAGCAAGACTCCGTACGGGTCTCGCTGACTCGCAAAATTTGTTTTGTTGTTGGGTTAAAATAGAGGTATTTCGTTTCGTATGGAGATTAGAAATAAATAATTAAAACTGAGCTGGTAAACTGAAAAATACTTTTGTAAATGTTGAAACTCTTGCGCAACGCTTTAGAAGAGATGAACGAACTATCCAGTTGTGGGTAAGAGATGGAATGCCGCGTGAGAAGCGTGGCGTTTACGATTTATTAAAATGTTTTCAGTGGCGGCTTGATAAGCTTGAGGCTGAGAATGAAATTCTTAAAACAAGCGGTGATGTATCCCGTTACAAGGTGCAGACGGAGGGTGATAAAATTAAAAATAAATTGATGATGACAAAATTAAAATATGAACTGAACCAGTATGTGCGGAAGCGGGATATTCTTGATGCCTGGGGTAACCAGAATAACATTATTGGCAGTAAAACCGAGATGCTTAAAGAGGATTTGAAGCGTGATGTCATACACCATATACCAAAAGAGTTGAGGAAAAAGGTTACCGGCATTATTGAAAAGCTTGTTAACTCATACAAATTATATATCTCAAAGCTTGAGCTTGAGAAATATATTATTGATGAAGAAAAAATAATTGAAGATGCTGATGAGATTACAAGCGAAGGATAACGGATGGAAACTAACCGGCTGCCCGGAATAGAAATTAAACTTTTATGGATAAAGAAATTGAAATAAATAATATCAACCGAAACTGTAAAAGCAGTCCGGTTGAGTTTTTTGTTAGCTTTTGAGGAGCGACTTTTGATACTACTCAGAAAAGCTTATGAGTGGTGGGGAGAGGCATTGGGAGACGGGAGAAAGCCATTGCCATCAAACATAGCTTACGTAGATATTCAGGATGGTCAGTTTATTGGATGCGAACCGGAACGTAAATTAGTTACTTGGGATGAAGTGCTACAAGAAAGAAGAGAACGCCAAATAATTGAATTAGAGCATAAAAGATTTTCTGATAAAATAGAAATTAAACCTTGCTTCATTTGGGTATTTGACAACGGATCAATTTTCCCTTGCGGCGGTTGGTGGTGTTATATTTTAGCACATAAAAATGATTGGGCATTGAACTTCAGAAATGAGAGAAAGGATTTGCAGTTAAAAGTTATGCAAATGTTTCCGTGCGGAGTTTTCCCTCTTTTGGAAAACTTTGAAAATTGGATGATAACGTTTCAAAAAAATTACCCGGTAAAGAGAAAACGAAAGCGAGAAGGTATGGTGAAGGCTTGGGCAAAAATTTGTAATGGCAGATTATTAAACATAATGAAAAATGCAAGCGACGAAAAAACCTAACAAAAAGCTGATCCGCTATCGGCGGATCGAGCGGTAGTTATCCTGAGCGTAATTAAATTATGATACAACAAACTAACATATCATCCCTGGATAGGCTGGAGCAATTCTATCTTCTTAAAAATTTTAAGGAGGTAAAATTAAAATGCCAGACGTTCTTAAGACCACGGTTGAGACCTGATATCATCAACTGGCTGGAGGAAAACCTGATATTGCCTGACAGCTTTCCGATTCCGGGACCGTTCAGGATAAGGAATTCGCCTCACCTGGAGGAGCCTTTACGCAAAGCCCTTGACCCGGAAGTAAGAAGTCTTGCGCTTATGGGTGGAAATCAAATGGGTAAAACACTTTTATTCATCTGTGTTTGGGCTTATGATGTTGTTAACGATCCCTGCCCCTATCTTTACGCAAATGCTACTGACGACGGAGTAAAAAAATATGCTCTGCAAAAATTAGAACCGATAATAAATTGTAATCCTATACTAAACACTGTGATTGCTAAAAAAAGAAGGGGGAACACGGACGAGTCTTCTACCAGATGGAAAATTTACCCAGGCGGATGGAAAGAAATGATCTCCCTTGCTTCCCCTGGCAAAACAAGGTTTCGTTCTGCACGCAAAACAGTTGATGATGATATGGATGAAATAAAAATAACGTTGGGAAGTGAAGGGAATGCTCATTCAAATCTTAAAGGAAGGGTAACTGCTTACAAATATAATTACCAGCACTATTTTGGCAGCACTCCACGCAGAGATGGATCTTCTTATATTCAGTTAGAATTTAAAGAAGGAAGCCAGGCAAACTGGTATGTCGTTTGCCCCGGTTGTAAAAAAGAATTGGTGCTGGATGAAGATCGAATCGTTTGGGATAAAGAACCGATTGATTTATTAAAAACAGAATTCCATAATGATTTTAAGACTGCAAGAATTAAATGTGATAAATGTGAATATCAAATATCTGAAGCAGAAAGAATGGAGATGCTTCTTAAGGGAAGGTGGATACATAAATATCCGAGCAGGACTGATCATCTTTCATATCAATTAGGTAAAGCATCAAGCACTATTGCTTCTCTTTCGTTTATTGCTGAACAAAAATATCTTGCAGAAAAAGCATTTGAGAATGGTGATGATTCCCTTTATGAAAGTTATATGAATAATGAAAAGGGCCTTCCTTACAAAAAAATTGTTATAAAAGAAATAGATGCAAGAAAATTAATTGACCGCAGGGAGGATTACATAGATCCCGAAAAGAAAAATATTATTCCTAATGGTGTTTTGATTTTAACTGCATTTGTTGATGCACAGGCGGGCAGCCAGACAAAGCCTGCGCGTTATGAGGGTGAGGTTTGGGGCTGGGGTGTTGGGGAAGAGTGCTGGATGGTTGACAGGTTTAAGATTGAAGGGAATCCGGAGGACCGCAATGTGCGGGATAAACTTAAAAACTTTTTAAATTCGCTCGAATATGTTCGTAAAGATGGATTGAAAAGAACAATAAGAAGAATAGGGGTTGACGCCGGCTGGGCATCACAAAGTATTTATGAATTGGTTGAGCGTGGATGGGATAAGTGGTGCGCAACCAAGGGTTCTAATAATATAAGAGCATCTTTGCTCCCAAGAAAAATTAGTTTGGTAAATAATGATAAAAGCGTTTTGATTAATGTTGGGACACAAGCTGCAAAGCACACTTTATTTTTAAGATTACAGGAAATAGACGAAACAGAAATTAATATAAAACCAAATTTAACAGACAAAGAAACAGAAGAAAAAAAAGAATTTATCGCAAAAATCCACCATACAAAACTTTTTTGTGATTTAGATTATTTTGAACAATTGACTGCAGAGCACGCGGTCCCGATAATCAGGCAAAACGAAACACATTATGTATTTCAAAAAAAGAAATCTGGACTTGCAAACGAAGCGATTGATATCTGGTGCGGTGCTTATGCTATGATGAAGTCGCTGAATGTTAACTGGCGCAAGTATAAAGCCTCTGTTGATGCAAAGGTCGGTGCGCTGAGTAATCAGGAGGAAACTACTGCTGACACTTCGATGACGAACTTAGTGATGCGCAGGATGAAGCCTGCTGCGCCGCTTGAGTTAACTAAAGTAAAAACTAAAAATAAAAATGTAATTCGCAGGCCTAGCGTGAACCCGATTACGAATTATGGGTGAGAAGCAATTAAAAATTATAAATTATAAAATGGAGGTGTGTGATGAACAAATTCAATGATTTTATTGATGTTTATAAAGAGTTGTGGGGTGATCTGAATTTATTTGGCAAAATAACTTTTTATCCTTTAATGGTTTTAGTTTTTCCAGTTGTAGCATTTGTAATTTTAATAAGCAAAGATTAGCTTATGTCCGGCTACCAAACTAAACACATAGTAATTAACGAATACAATGTAAAGCTGTTTATGGATAGGATGGACGGCATATCTTTGCAGCCCTTTGTTAATGCTATGCTTGAAAAATATTTTTTTGGTAAATTGGTAGAGCTAAATGAAGAAAATTTTAATAAAATAAAATCTATATCAGGGCAGATGAAAACCACATTCAGCCAGGCGGTTAACGATGCACTGGAACCGTTTGAATTTGACGTGAAGGAAACTCCTAAGATCCGTATTACTCTGGATCAGAAGAAGAAAACAATTAAGCATAAGATTGCTAAACGTAACCCGATAACGGATTACGAGTGAACTAATTTATAATTTCCGCCAAAGGCGGATCAGCCTATGGCTGAAAAAATTAATCCGGCTTCTCCGGCAATTGCCGGATACGCCGGGAGAACGGAGGAAAAATGAAAACCATAAGACAGATTATAGAAGAGTGTTTAGAATCAAGAATAACGGTTGATGAAGCCGTTTATCAGATAGAGAAATTATCGGCAGGAGAATATTTTTTGATTCCTCCCTCTATAATGAACGACTTGAAAGAAGTTATTATAAGTGCAAAAAACATTAGTCGGGAGGATTCGGCTTTATATGGAAAAGCTAACCGCCTGAGTAACGAATCAATATTTAGATTATAAACCAACGGAGGAAAAATGAATTGCACGATTTTATATTTGGGCGGAATTTGCGTGGGGTTGATGATGGGGTATAATTTACACGCACTTATTGCTTTGTTAATAGCAGAGAAGAAAGCAAAAACCAACGCAAAACCAACGGAGGAAAAATGAGTGATGATAAAAATCTGATTTGCCCCAAATGTGGGTATGCAGTTCCTGAAATTGATTGCGAAAAAACAACTTATTGTAAAAACTGTGATACGGAATGGAAGTATGACGAGAACCAAAATCTTATTGAAGTGGAAGACGATGATGATCTTTATTTTGATAGGTAACTAACCACTCAATACTAACTACTCTCTACTAATCTATGAAGTAAAATGAACTAAAATGAAGTGGATTAGCATCCACAAATAGCCCAAATTTCCAGCAGAAAGATTTATAAAACTTTACTGCTCGGAAAATTGCAAATAGAAAAACAAAAACTTGTTGCCGGAACTTTGTGGAACTGGGAAGAATCAGTCGCCGATTACCCCGCATCAACTCATCAATTAAAATACCTTCTTAAAAAACCCAACATTACTACTATTGAGCTTGCCGCAACTGCTAACGGCGACTCCCACGTTATCACCCAGACGGTAATACAAACTGCAGCATACAGTAATAATTCCGGCTGGTATGTTTGCCAGCCCATTATTGTAAATAGATCCGACGCCGCCGATATAGCAGATCTTGGTGAATCTTTTCTTGTAGAAATATTTCCTGATCTTAATACAAAACCTGATCCGCGTTCCTTCGCAATGAAAATGATCGATGCTATTGAAACATCAATTTATGCGCTTGCACAAAAAACAATGTCATCCGTTAGCATTGAGGGGCACACCTACACTTATAAAGATGAAGACAAGCTTCTCGAACGGCTTAACTACTGGGAACGCAAAGCCGGTAAAAGAAAAAGACAAAGAGTTTTAAATCAATTTGATAACAATTAAAAACAAAAGGAAAACAAAATGAAAAAATTAAAATCTTTCTTAGCAATTTTTATGATTGCATTATCATTCGTCATCCTGAGCGGAGTCGAAGGACAGGCGCAGGGAATAGTTGGCGTAAAATCTTACAACCTCGGGACCATCGCTAATACAGTTTGGGAAACTTACCAGGTTGGAAATTTTGCGGGGCTGTTAAAAGAATTCGGATGCACCAAAATAGATTCTATGGTATTTTCTATGACCGTTCAGAATGAAACGGATGTTGATACACTCAACTGGTATCCTGTAAACTGGACTTCGAGCGGAACTGCAGTCCAGGGATCTGTTATAACTTATATAGTTACATTAGACGTTGCGGCGGCTGCAACCGGAACGCAAATATTATATGTGGCCAATCACGGTATTGTAGCTGCAAGCTTTAGAGGTTATGAAGGATTTAATTTTAGAACACGCGGCGCAGTCTCAGGCAACGATCCAACAGACCCAAATAATTGTAAGGTGACAATTACATTTTTTGGCTCTTAACCTCGCTGTCATTGCGAGTGTAACGAAGCAATCTAATGAATAAATTCTTCCGAAATATTGTATTCAAAATTCCTTTTATAAGGAAGGCGGCAAGCGAGCAGTTTAAAAAATTGCAGAAGTTCGGTTATTCCGGCGGGCAAAATAATCGCTGGGTTGCCGATTGGATAAGTGATACCGCTACCATAAACAGGCAGATTAAATATGATATGCGCAAAGTGCGTGAGCGTGCACGCGATATGTGGAAGAATAATCCTCTTATCAGAGCTTACAGAAAAAGACTTATAAGCGATGTAATAGGTCCCGATGGTTTTAAACTCCAGATGAGGGTAAAGAAAGCAGACGGCACGCCTGATAAAAATATTAATGATTTAATTGAGAACGCCTGGGAAGAATGGAAGAAAAAAGATTTTTGCACAATGAGCGGGTCTCTGACGTTTACCCAGGTGCTCTGGCTTCTTATCGAACAATATAAACGTGATGGTGAATTTATTGCGCGTGATTATTACCCCGATAAATCTGTAAACAAATTCGGCTATTCATTGGATTTGATTGAGCCTGATCTGCTGGATGAAAGTTTTAACGAAGTCCGCGGCAGCAATGCGATAATAATGGGTGTCGAATTGAACGAATGGAATAAACGGGTGCGGTATCATTTCAGGCAATATAATCCGCAGGATGAAGTAAGCGGGATGTATTCTTTTCTTGGAAATTCCGGCAGCGGAAAAAGAATTGCAATCGATGCTGAATACATTAATCATATTTATGATATTGAACACAGCAACCAGGTAAGAGGTATTTCGCATCTTGCACCCGTGATGATGGAAATGCGCCAGCTTCACGGCTATGATGAAGCTGCAGTAATAAATGCAAGAATCGGTGCAATGAAATCTATGATTGTAAAAAGGGAAAGAGATACCGAGATGCAGGGTGACACGGAAGATGCAAGCGGTAACTTAATCAATTATGCTTCAAACGGCGAAACGATTTATCTTAATCCCGGCGAGGATGTTTCCAATTGGGCTCCGAGTTATCCTACAGGAGAATATCCGTTTTTTGTAAAAGCTTTTTACAGGAAAATTGCTGTTGCTCTTGGTATGAGCTACAATGCCTGGCTAAGCGATCTTGAAAGTGTAAACTTTTCTTCGATGCGTTCCGGCTTGCTTACCGAGCGCGACCAGTGGCTTGTTGATCAGAATTTTATCATCGAATCATTTCTCAATATCATCTTTACAAAATGGCTTAAGGCGGCTATAATGAACGGAGTTTTAAAGCTTCCTTACTCACAGCTTGAAAGAATAAACAAACCCGAATTTCTTGGCCGCAGATGGGCGTGGGTTGATCCTTATAAAGATATCCAGGCCGCGAACGATGCAATTAATAACGGGCTATCTACAAGAACCAAAGAACTTAAACGGCAGGGTTATGATTTTGATGATATTATTGACGAGCTGGCAAGAGAAAACCAAAAACTTAAAGAGGCTGGCATTACTTTCTCTGGTTCTGTGAATACTAACAATAAAATGGTTGATGATGAAGATGATGATGAAGTTGAAAATAAAAAAGAAGGAAATCATCTGATATTAAAAGATATGGCTTTGCTCATAAAAAAACACGGCAACGGACATTACAAAAAATTAGTGGAGAATTAGTATGGACGAAAAATTAGCAAAATATATTAAAGAAAATCCGCATTGCTTTACAATAGAGCACAACGCGGTGAATTTCGATTCAGACAAGAGAATTATTCCGATGACATTTTATAAACCTGCGCTTGTTTCCAAATGGTGGGGCAACTTAAAAGTTCTTGCTAAACCAAAGAATGTTGAACTATCACGATGGAAACAAAAACAGGGTGCACCGTTTCTGATGAATCATAATATTGAAGATCAACGCGGTATGGTCCTGAACGGATATTTGACTGATGAAGTGCTTGGCGGAGATGTAAAGTTCAGTAAAAGCGGGCTTGGTGAAGAATTGATGAATGATGTTATTGACGGCATACGTCCTTATTCATCCG
>Ga0209640_10004884_pt1 | contig 11718 bp, 14 predicted proteins | sample RifCSP10_1_FD_184018 | JGI IMG/M metagenome (GOLD analysis project Ga0209640, IMG submission 184018) | Soil microbial communities from Rifle, Colorado - Rifle CSP2_sed 10_1 (SPAdes) (version 2) | ecosystem: Environmental > Terrestrial > Deep subsurface > Rock core/Sediment | place: Rifle... | reverse complement strand
CTCCCTGCCAGACGAGTCGCTGGAGGCCATGCTCGATGCCTGTATTCACCTTGCCGGTCTCGACCGTCACCGTTGTCCAGATGTCGAGCGCGAGGCCGAGGCAGTCGAAGCCGGGGCCAAGGTTGGCGGAGGTCGCGGGGGCGCGGACGCTGACTTTCACGTCGCAAGTTTAACGCGGCGGCTCACCAGGGACTCGTGGGCGGGAAGCTCGACTTGAGATAGAATCGTGGGGCATCCCCGCGTTGCCTATCAGGAGTTCGAGCCGTGAGTGGGCTGAAAGCCGGCGACCCGGCGCCCGACTTCGAGACCGTCAACCAGAACGGCGACAATGTCAGCCTCAAGGGCCTGCGTGGAAAACGCGTAGTGATCTACTTCTATCCCAAGGACAACACGCCGGGCTGCACGGCGCAGGCCTGCGCCTTCCGCGATGCCTACCCGCAAATCGAGGCTGCCAACGCGGTGGTGCTGGGCGTCAGCCCCGATGGCGCCAAGTCTCACCAAGGCTTCAAGTCGAAGTATGAGTTGCCGTTCCCGCTCCTGATCGACCAGGACCACAAGATCGCCGAGGCTTACGGCGTCTGGCAGGAGAAGTCGATGTACGGGCGCAAATACATGGGCATCCTGCGCAGCCACTTCGTGATCGACGAGCAGGGGAAGCTGATCGACGTGCGGTACGGCGTCAAGTCGACGCAAAGCGCCGACAAGGCGGTAGCGAGCCTCAGCTAAGCGGGAAAACAGCGGTAGAGATAGAAAGAGGAGAACATTGGCCCAGATCAATGTGGGAGACCAGGCACCGGACTTCGAGACGATTGACGACCAGAGCAACAAGGTGAAGCTGAGCAGCCTTCGCGGCAAGCGAGTGGTGCTCTACTTCTACCCCAAAGACGACACGCCTGGCTGCACGCGCCAGGCCTGCGGCTTCCGCGACAACTACAGCAACGTCGAGGGCAAGAACTCGGTGGTCCTGGGCGTGAGTCCCGACGACGTCGAGTCGCACCAGGCGTTCAAGTCGAAGTTCAGCCTGCCCTTCCCGCTCCTGGTCGACACCAACCACGCAATCGCCGAGGCGTACAGCGTGTGGGGCGAGCGCGAGCGGGACGGCAACAAGTTCATGGGCATCTTCCGCAGCTCGTTCGTGATCGACGAGCAGGGCAAGGTTGTCGACGCGCACTACAACGTGAGCCCGGAGGCCAGCGTCGAGTCTGCGCTGGCCGCGCTGGCCTGACGAAGACCCCCTCTAATGATCCTGGTCACCGGCGGGACTGGATTCGTGGGTTCGGCCATCGTGGCGGAGCTGCTGAAGCGAGGCGAGAGCGTCGCTGTGCTGGGCCGCGACGCGGCGAGAGTCCAGAAGGTCTTCGCGGGCAAAGTTGAGGCCCGAGCCGCAGACGTACGCGACGCCGCAGCGCTGACAAGCGCCATGGCGGGTGCGGACATCGTGATCAACGCCGTCCAGTTCCCGACCTCACCGATCGAGGTGCCGCGACGCGGCTGGACCTTCGAGGAGGTCGACTACAAGGGCACCGTCAACCAGGTCAACGCCGCGAAGGCGGCGGGCGTGAAACGCTTCGTCAGCATCAGCGGTGCCGGCGCCGCTGCAGACGCGAGGCAGCACTGGTTCCGCTTCAAGTGGCAGGCCGAGCAGCATCTGATCAAGAGCGGCCTGGAGTGGACCGTGTTCCGGCCGACCTGGGTCTACGGACCGAAGGACCAGGCGCTGAATCGGCTGCTGGGCTTCACGAACTTCCTGCCCTTCATGCCGCTATTCGGCGACGGCAAGCAGGCGATGCAACCGGTGTTTATCGACGACGTGGGCCGCCTGGTCGCGGAGGCGGCGTTATCGCCCGCGGCGGCGAACCAGCTGTTCGAGCTGGGTGGGCCGGACGTGCTGTCGATGAACGACGTGCTCAAAACCGCGCTCGACGTCATGGGCCGCAAGCGCTTCATCCTGCACCTGCCGATCTTCGCCGGCAAAGCGATTGGCAGGCTGGCGTCGCTGCAGCCCTTCGTAACGCCGCCTCTGACGGCGGACGCGGTCGATTTCATTGCCAACGCGGCTACGGCGGACAACAGCAACCTCGAGCGCGTGCTTCACCCGACGCTGACGCCGTTGCGGCAGGGTCTGGAGACCTACCTCAAGAGGTAGCCGCGCCGGCCTGATTGCTGAAGACGCTCTCGTAGTGCTGGACCGTGGGGAACGGGTCGTAGAAGTGGTGCAGCAGACGCCGCCAGTACTCATATCGATCCGAGCCGCGGAAGCCCTGCGTGTGGTCCTCAAGCGTGCGCCAGTGGACGAGCAGGATGTAACGGTTCTCATCCTCCAGGCAGCGCCGCAGCTCGTGAGACAGATAGCCGGGCGTGGCGGCGATGTACTGCGATGCCTCGCGGAAGGTGCCTTCGAAATCGCCAACCAGCTCCGGTTTCACGTCGAGGACTGCGACTTCTAGGACCATCTGCTTCCTCCCGCGCCGTCAGTTGGCCGGCGCGTGATAACCGGCGATGGCGTCCTGCACCGCATCTTCGATGAGCTTCGGGCTCAACTCGCTGGCGTAGACGCCCGTGATCACGCCGTTAGCGTCGATGAAGAAGCTGGTCGGCAGCCCGAGGACCGAGTAACGCTGCACGATCGACGCCGCGGGATCGTAAGCGAAGGCCGTGAGCTTAACGTCCAGCTTATCGAGGAAACGCTGCGCCGTCTGAATGCGCTCGCCGTTGTTCACGGCCACGATGGCGAGGCCATCGGCCTGGTGGTTGCGCAGGGCAACCTCCATCGCCGGCAGCTCGGCGCGGCAGGGGCCGCACCAGGTGGCCCAGAAGTTGAGCAACACGGGGCGTCCACGGAAGTCGGAGAGGCGCATACGGCTGCCGTCGAAGGCCGAGAACTCGAAGTCCGGCGCCACGGCGCCTTCGTCAAGGCCAACTGAGAGGCCGGCCGGTAGCGGCGTCGTGACTGAGACGTCGGCGGGCCGCACGTCGACGCTACGGCCGCCGGCGTCGGTGATCGAGGCGTCGTCAGACTTGAAGAGGATGCCGGCCTGCCAGAGGACGACCAGACCGATGCCAACAGCAAAGGCCGCGCCGGCCAATCGCGTCAGGCTGCCGTAGTGCTCGAGCGACTTCACGCCTATAGGTTAGCAAGCCGGCCCGAGACCGCGACAGGTCAGGCCGCGTTGGGTGTGCCTCGGGCCGCTTCCGGTGAAGGCACGGAGCGGGCGCACTGCAGGCAGCGCCACTCGTCTTCGTACGGGTCTTCGCGGTACGCAGAGCCGCCACATCGCGGGCATGCGTGGACCAGCAACTTGAGGCTATTCCGCTTCTTCATCTTCAACCTCCCCACGCGGTCCCGGATGGTTGAGCCAACTCGACCGCGGGTTCCTACCAAGGCTACGCATTTCGCCTTTAGATTCGATTACACGCCTGCTACGCGGGCATTAAAGTTCCGTGAAATCGGATCCGCTGTCTCGAATAGGAGACGACTGATAGACTCGACACATGGCGCCACCACGCGTAGTCCTGTTCGATATCGGCAGCACACTCTGGAGCTCGCCTGCCGAAGACGCGGATGCGCTGGAGCGGTGCTATTCGCGCGCCCGCGACGCCCTGCTCGCTGCGCTGCCGGACGTGCCACCGCTGGAGGTCCTGAGCGACGTGGTCGAGAGCTACTTCGCCGAGTGGGAGGAGATCTGGCGCCAGGACGCCGGCAAGGTTGAGCAGCCGCCGACCACCGAGTTCGTTGCGGCGGCGCTGCGCAAGCTCAACATCGAGCCGCCCGCAAAGGCGCTTTCGAAGTTCACGAATGAACTGCTGGAGACGAGTGTTTTCACCGCGAAGGTGGAGCCGCCGGAGCCGGGCATGAGCGAGGCGCTGGTTTCACTACGAGGACTCGGCGTGCGGCTTGGCTGCGTGTCCAACGCCTTCATGGGCGCCGCGACCCTGAACCGGATCATGGAGGAGCGGGGCCTGGGACAGCACCTGGAGCTGACCGTCTCGTCCTGCGAGTTCGGCTGGCGCAAGCCGCATGCTTCCATATATCAGGAAGCCGCGCGCCTCATGTCGGCCAGCGCGACGGAGGTTGTGTTCGTGGGCGACAGGCTGGACGCGGACGTCGCGGGCCCGGCATCGCTCGGTATGTACACGGTGCTCACCCACCAGTACCGCCAGGAGGACGCGTCGGGGGCGCCGGTCAAACCCGATGCGGTGATCCGGCACCTCAGCGAGCTGCCGGGCGTCGTCGAGGCAATGATCAAGAAGAGCAGCGGCTAAAGCGCGCCGGCCGCCGCCAGCCCCAGCACCAGGACTCCAAGGACGACCCTGTAGGCCACAAAGCCGAGCAGCGAGTTGGTCCGCAGGAAGCGCATCAAGAAGGCGACCGCAGCGTAGCCCACGACAGCCGCCGCGATCAGCCCGACCGCGTAGGTGTCGAAGCCGCCGGCGGCGGAGTCGCCGTCCCGCAACGCGTCGAAAACTTGCTTGCCACCGGCCCCCGCGATCACCGGCGCCGAGAGCAAGAAAGCAAACGCCGCGGCTTCTTCGCGCCGCAAGCCCGCCAGCATACCGGTGGCGATCGTGATGCCGGAACGCGAGACGCCCGGGATTAGCGCGATGCTCTGCGCGACACCGAGCAGCAGCGCGTCCTTTGGCCCGGCGTCGGCGATTTCGCGGCTGCCGTGCCCCCAGCGTTCGGCCAGCAGCAGCGGGACGCAGAACAGAAGCAGCATCGCGGCCACCAACACCGGGTCGCGTAGCTCCTTCTCCGCCGTGTTTTCGATCAGGGCGCCCGCGATAGCCGCCGGGATTGTACCGAGGACGAGCAGCCAGGCTAGTCGCGCATCGGGGCTGCGGCGCCAGTCCAGCCGCGGCAGGCTGGCCAGCCAGGCGACGATCAATCGACTAACGGTGTCGCGAAAGTAGACGAGGACGGCGGCCAGCGTGCCGAGATGGATGGCCGCATCGAAGGGCAAGCCGAACTTGCCCGACGGGATGCCGAGCAGGTGCTCGGTGAGGATTAGGTGGCCGGTCGACGATATGGGAAGAAACTCGGTAAGGCCCTGGACGACCCCCAAAATAAGCGCGTCCAGCAGATCTGCCACGCTTCAACCGTACGCAGGAAGCGCCGTTACAACAAGGCTGGAGACCCCTGCACGCCGATTCTTGCTTTGCCGAATGAAGTGTGACACGCTCTTTGCGCCCCGGGAACTGAAAGCCAAGGAGTGATTCCATGCCTGCTGCCGTAGGCCAGCCCGCGCCCGACTTCAAGCTGCGCGATCAGAACAACAACGAGGTCTCGCTTGCCGATCTCAAGGGAAGCAAAGCCGTCATCGCGTTCATCCCGTTCCCTCACACCGGCACCTGCGACTCCGAGGCCTGCGGACTGCGTGACGACTACTCGTCGTTGAGCGCCGACGGCTCCAAAGTCGTGATCATCTCCTGCCACGCCCGCCCACTGCTCGCGCACTGGGCGCAGGAAAACAATCTCCCGTTCCCCGTACTCGCGGACTTCTGGCCGCACGGAGCCGTGGCGCAGGCCTTCGGCTGTTTCCATGAGCAGCTAGGTGTTGCGTTGCGCGCGAGCTACATTCTCGATAAGGACGGCGTCGTGCGGCAGATTATCCAGACTTCAGGGCTGGGCGAGCAGCGAGAGAACGCCGCTCACGGCAGAGCCCTGGCTGCGATCTAAGACCCTGCGTTAGACAAATGAAGAGGCCCGGGAATCCTGGGCCTCTTCTCTCGCGGGCGATCCGGTTACGCCAGGTATTTGCGGAACCAGGCCAGCGTCGTCGTCCAGGCGTCTGCCGCTGCGGCCTGGTTGTAGCTGCCGCCGGTGTCGTTGAAGAAGGCGTGGCCTGCGGTTTCGTAAACCTTGATCTCATAGGTCGTCCCGGCGGCCTTGAGCGCGGCCTCTACGCGGTCGCGTTCACCTGTAATCCGGGAGTCCGTGCCGCCGTACATGACCAGAACCGCCGCCCTGGTCCGGTCGAGGCCGTTGGCGATAGCGCGGGCCGCGGTGCCATAGTAGGGCACGGACGCCTTGATATCGGCGCTGGCAGCGGTCAGGTCGAGGCAGAAGCCACCGCCGTAACAGAAGCCCGTAACCCCGAGCCCTCCGGCCCGCACGAAGCTCTGAGACTCGAGATAGTCGAGGCCCGCCTGCAGGTCTTTGACGTGGTCTTCAGCGCTGACCTGATTGAGCAGACCAAGGTTGCGCTGCGCGTCCTCAGTGCTGCCGCCGCCGCGGGAGGCCATGTCGACAGCCAGCGCAACGAAGCCCTGCTTGGCGTAGCGGCGCGCCACGTCACGGATGTGCTCGACAAGGCCCCGGTTCTCGTGGATGACGAGGATGCCTGCTGCCGTACCACCAGCCCGGGGACGCGCCAGGTACCCCTTGAGCTGGCCGGCCGGACCGGGATATCCGACAGCCTGGGCGATGATGTCGGCGTCGTTCTCCGGCACGCCGGCGGAGGAGGCCGAGGCTGCCGGCGATGGCGCGCTGGTGGGTTGGGACGGCGCCGCCGTGGCCTCCGGCTCCGAAGCCGAGTCGCCGCAACCGAGGGCCAGCAGCGACGTGGCGGCCAGCGACACGCTACCTGTCACCAGCAACGCGCGCCGTAGCAGGTCGCGGCGGCTGAGCCGCCGTTCGAGGTAATCTTCGGCGAACTCGCCGAGAAGATAGAGTTTGTGCTCGTCCAGCTTCAAAGGCGAGCCCTCCTGAAATCAAAGGCTAGGAAGGATACGTTTCCCCAGCTCGTAAGGATTGTGGAATCGCGCAGCGGAGTCGTATGAGAGGCAATGATACATTCAACGAATTAGTTCGCTTGACAGTCCCTTTACCGATTGCTAGTCTCGCGCCAATCGAGCCTGGGGGCCAATCTTTGTGCCCTTCGGCTTCGTATGGTTAATGCAGAGATACGCACCGGCATGGGCCGGCAACTTCTATAAGGGGAGCAGTCAGCTTCTGGAGGTGCCTGGGGAGTGCAGAAGTACGTAGCACAGCGACTCTTGCTCACGATCCCGACGATCGTGATGGTGACGATCCTGATCTTCCTGTTACTGCGTGTTTTCCTTCCTGCCAGCGTAATTGACCTGATCATCGGCGAATACGGCCGCAACGATCCCGAGCTTCGCGCCGCGCTCGAAAAGCAGCTTGGTCTTTCCGGCCAGCTCTACAACCAGTACTTCGACTGGATAGGCGTGTCCTGGTTCTGGGGCGGACCCACCGGCCTCCTGCAAGGAAACCTGGGCGAGTCGCTGCACAGCGGCCGGCCGGTCCTGGGAGAGCTAAAGCGCCGCATGCCTGTGAGCTTCGAACTCGGTCTCTGGGGCCAGTTCTGGGCCGTAGTGATTCCTGTACCGCTGGGCGTGTTTGCTGCCCTGCGCCAGGACAAGTTCGCGGACTACGGACTGCGTAGCGTCGCGATTATGCTGGCGGCTGTGCCGGGCTTCTGGATCGCGGTCCTGGTGATTACGTTCGGCTCGATCTGGTTCAACTGGGCGCCCCCGATCAACTTCAGAACGCTGACCGAAGACCCAATAGCCCATCTGAAGATCATGTTCTTACCAGCGTTGATCATCGGGCTGCAACCTAGCGGAGGACTGATCCGGTTGGTTAGAACCCAGATGCTGGAGGTGCTGCGCCAGGACTATATCCGGACGGCGCACGCCAAGGGCCTTAGCCAGACGACCGTGCTCTATAAGCACGCGCTGCGCAATGCGTTGATCCCCATCGTCACGGTCATCGGCATCGGTCTGCCTCAGATCGTCGCGGGCACGGTGATCTTCGAGCAGATCTTCATCATTCCAGGCATGGGCCGCTATCTGGTGGACGCGGTTACGAACCTCGATTATCCGGTCATTGAGGGCCTGACTTTCATCTTCGCTGTCCTGCTCATGGTTTCGGTGCTTCTGGTTGATATTAGCTACGCGTTCCTCGATCCCCGGATCAGGTTCAACTAGGGTCGGTAGGCGGAGGAAGAGATGGCCGTTCAAGAACTAGGCGGAATCGCGGAGATCGAGGGCTGGGAAGCACCGGTCCAAAAGGCTGCAATCATTCGGCTGTTCGGCACGCTGAAGAGTTTCGCGCGCAAGAAGCCGCTCGGCTTAGTTTGTGGCGTCATCGTTCTGTTCTTCTTCGTGATCGGCGACGTCGTGCCGGAGACGGCGAACAAGTTTGCCAAGACGCCGATCGCGCTGCCGGGGCTGGGCACTATCAAACCGGATCTCGGAACGCCGGTGCCTTACCTGGCAGACCAGCTAGCAGAGGTTTCTCCGTTCCTCTACCCGTACGCGAAGCAGGATTTGCGGGCTCGGCTCCAGGGTTCGAGCTCGAAGCACCTGCTGGGCACTGACGCCATTGGACGCGACATCCTCAGCCGCCTGATGTACGGTGCGCGGGTCGCCGTCATGGTCTCCTGCGGCGCTGTGTTCATCTCGATGACCATCGGCGCGACCATCGGTATTATGAGCGGCTTCTACGGAAGCTGGGTCGACAAGTTCTTATATAGAATCGTCGACGTGTTCCAGGCCTTGCCGCCCCTCGTCGTATTCATTGTGATCCTGGGCATCTTCGAATCGGGGTTATGGCAACTTGTCATTGTGCTTGGGGTGATCGGCGGGCCGATTCAGTCCCGCACGATCAGGGGCCAGACAATCTACGTGATGGCCAGCCCGTTCATCGAAGCGGCTCGTGTCGTGGGCTGCAGCGATCGGCGCATCATGATCCGCTACATCCTGCCAAACGTGTTTGCGCTAATCGTCCTCAACGCGACGTTCTCACTGGGATTCCTGGTCCTCCTCGAAGCGACCTTGAGCTTCCTGGGTTACGGCCTGCCGCCGCCATTCCCGTCCTGGGGACAGATGCTCAGCCTGGAAGGCCGACAATATATGCGCACCCAGCCCGGCCTGTCGATCTACCCCGGACTGGCCATCGGTCTCCTGGTGTTCTCCTTCAACCTGTTTGGCGACGCTCTGCGCGACGTGCTCGACCCGCGCCTGCGGGGCAGCCGCTAGGCGTAGCTCGGAACGGCTACAACAGGCCGCCCTTCTTTGGAAGGGCGGCCTGTTCCTTTGCGCGGCTGTGTCTCGTGCTAAAATCGGCCCGCATCGCCTGAGCTGCGAAAGCCGGCACTATGGATTCGCGGCGCTGGGAGCGATTCGAGGATGACGGGGCGCATCACACTCGTAGGAGCGGGCGAGCTCATGGCGGCGATGAGCTCGATTCATCGCGCTGCGCTCAAGCGTCTCGGCAAGACCCCCAGGGCCGTGTTCCTCGACACCACAGCCGGCTTCGAGACCAACGTCGACGCGATTGCCGAGAAGGCCGTCGAGTACTACGCGCACCATCTGCAGACGGACCTGCGCATCGCGAGCTACCGCCACCGAGACGCCTGCACGCCGTCGCAGGTGGCGGCAGCGGTGGCGGCGATCCGGGACGCAAACCTGATCTTCGCGGGACCGGGCAGCCCGACGTACGCCATACGTCAGTGGCGCGACTCCGCCGTGTGGCAGGCCGTGGTGGAGGGCTTCGAGGCGGGCGCGGACCTGCTGTTCGCCAGCGCCGCCTCGATTTCCCTGGGCCGCTACGCGATTCCGGTCTACGAGATCTACAAGGCTGGCGAGGACCCATTCTGGGCAGAGGGGCTGAACCTGATGTCGCGGCTCGGGCTCGAGCTCGCGATCGTGCCGCACTTCGACGACAACTCCGGCGGCGAAAACTACGACTCGCGCTTCTGCTACATGGGCGCAAAGCGATTCGACGTGCTGCAGGAGCGCCTACCGGGCGATGTGACTATCCTCGGCATTGACGCCTACACCGGCATCTGCTTCGACCCGAAGACCCGCAGCGCCGCGGTCGCGGGTCAGGGGGGTGTGACGCTAATGGGCGAAGGAGGCGTAAAGCGTTTCGAGGCGGGCAGCTCGCTGCCGTTCGAGGCGTTTCGTTCCGCCTCGCGCGAAGTCGTGTCTACGTATGACGCTCAGCACTCGGTTTCCGGCTACGAGTTCACGGATGAGTCCGACGACGGCGACCGGCTGCACGAGCTGACACGCTACATCGAGAGCCTCGGCTCTCTGACGGGCAACCAGAAGATCGACCTTCTGGCGCGCCTGCAGGCGCTCCAGGCGCAGCCCTCGGCAGCGTCGGAGGAAACGCAGAGCCAGCTAATCGACCTGGTCGTGGAGCTGAGAGAGGCCCTGCGGGGCGCCAAGCGCTACGAACTTGCAGATAAGGCGCGTGACCTGCTGGACCAGATGGGATTCGAACTGGGCGACACGCCGCAGGGGGCTCGTTGGAGTCGCCGCTGACGCCCCTCGTGCACCGAGTCGCGGCAGGTGAAATAGAGCTTTCGGTGCGTGAGTGGCCGGGCGAAGGCCGTGAGTTCCTGCTGGTGCACGGCCTGGCATCGAATGCCTGCACCTGGGAACGCGTGGGGCGAAACCTGAGCGCGCGAGGCCACCGCGCCGTCGCCATCGACCAGCGCGGTCACGGCCGCAGCGATGAGCCCGAAAGCGGCTACGGTTTCGACGAGGTGACGAGCGACCTGCGCGCGGCAATCGACTCGCTTGGCATGCAGCGACCAGTGATCGCCGGCCAGTCCTGGGGCGGCAACGTCGTTCTCGAATTCGCGGCGCGCTATCCGGAGGCCACGTCGGGAGTCATCCTGGTCGACGGTGGCTTCATCGACCTTTCGAGCCGTCCCGGCGCAACGTGGGAGAGCATCTCACAGCAGCTGCGGCCGCCCAACCTGATCGGCACGCCGAGACCGGAGATGAAGCAGCGCTTTCACGCATTCCGGCCGGATTGGGACGACGAGCAGATCGAGATGCAGATGGGCAACTACGAGACTCTGGCGGACGGCACGATCCGCCCCTGGCTGACGCTGGAGCACCACATGCAGATCTTGCAGGCGCTCTGGGAGCAAAAGCCATCGCAGCTGTGCGAAAAGGTGACGGCGCCGGTGCTGATTGCTACGGCGGAACCTCAGGATGAGGAGCGGCGCAAGCGGCGTGACGAGGAGCTGGCCAGGGCCGCCGCAAAGCTAAGGCAAGTGGAGGTCAGACACTTCGAGGGCGCTCACCACGATGTACACGTCGATCAGCCGGACGAGCTGTCGCAATGGATTCTCGATGCCCTCGAGCGCGGTTTCTTCGATTAGACCATCCCGTCCCCTAAACTAGATCCGTGAGCAAGGCAACCGCACCAGAACTGCCCCACGGCGAACCGGCGGTCGTCGCCGGGATGTTCGGCCGTATCGCCCACAGCTACGACCTGATGAACCGGCTGATGTCGATGGGCATGGACGGCGGCTGGCGCCGTCTGGCGGCCCGTGACCCGTACAGCTCCCACGTGGCGGCGGGGCTGATGCGCGCGCTCGTGGCCGCGGGCGACCCGGCGGGAGCGATGCAACACGCCCAGGCGCACGACGCCAAACAGGCCGTAGAAGAAGCCGGCCGCGGCCAGCACCACCGACCACGCCCGCGAGCCACCGCCATGGGCGATGAGCGCCAGGCCGATCACGACCGCCAACGTGGGGCAGGGCACCAATCCCGTCGGAGCGGCGAATAGGTAGACAAGCGGCGAGTGGGAATCGAGAAAGTGCGGATAGGCCCAGCCGTAGCCCACCATGATCACGCCCAGCACGCCCGCCCAGGGCGGCACGTCCGGCACGGGGTCGTCCGGCAACGCCAACCCCAGCGCCAGCAGTGCCAGCGCCAACGCGGCGAACA
>Ga0209640_10004882_pt1 | contig 11722 bp, 13 predicted proteins | sample RifCSP10_1_FD_184018 | JGI IMG/M metagenome (GOLD analysis project Ga0209640, IMG submission 184018) | Soil microbial communities from Rifle, Colorado - Rifle CSP2_sed 10_1 (SPAdes) (version 2) | ecosystem: Environmental > Terrestrial > Deep subsurface > Rock core/Sediment | place: Rifle... | reverse complement strand
TTACCGCCACAGTCAGATAGAAGGGGTGTTGTGGGCGGGCGTCGCCCGCCCACAACACCCCCATCTTCCCCAATTTTCGGATAGGCTATAAAGGTATCTTCAAAGGAGTGTGGGTGACGAATGGCGAATGAAATCCGAATAGATGCGCTCTTGCCGGCAGAAATGGCTGTGCGCGCCGAGTATATTGGTGTTCGCAAGGCGGAAGCCGGCGCCCTGACTATGTTCGCTTTGGCGGTGCTGGCGGGAGCGTTTATTGCGATGGGAGCGGTGTTTGCTACCACGATTGCAGCCGGTGCGGCGGCCCTGCCGTATGGCGTCGCCAAGCTGCTCGGCGGCCTGGTTTTCTGCCTCGGACTGATCCTGGTAATTGTGGGTGGCGCGGAGCTATTTACCGGGAATAACCTCATCGTGATGGCCTGGGCCAGCGGTAAAGTTACCACCCGTGACCTGTTTCGAAATTGGGTGATCGTCTACTTCGGTAACTTTGTTGGATCTGTAGGAACCGCGGTCCTGATGTTTCTCAGCCGGCAATACACCTTTGGCGGCGGCGCGGTTGGCGCGACCGCGCTGGCAATTGCTGATGGTAAAGTCCATCTGGACTTTTTTCAGGCGATTGCCTTGGGAGTGCTCTGCAATACGCTGGTTTGTCTGGCTGTCTGGCTGACCTACAGCGCCCGCAGCACGATAGACAAGATCGCAGCCATCCTCTTTCCCATCACGGCGTTCGTGGCAGCTGGTTTTGAACACAGCGTTGCCAACATGTACTTCATTCCGGTCGGGTTGTTTATCAAGGACCTGGATCCGGCCTTTGTAGCCAGCCTCGGTTTGAACTTAACCGACCTGACATGGAGCAGTTTCATTATCGACAACTTGCTGCCGGTAACAATTGGCAATATTATCGGTGGCTCCTTGCTGGTTGCGATTGTTTATTGGGCGATCTTCCTGCATCGAATGGAAAGCTGAGATGCACCTTCTCAAAAAAGTGGGTCGCTCCCTTCAATTATTGAGATCACAGGCTGAAAGGACTGAGAAATGAAAGCATATATCCTGGTCAACATTCGCACCGGCGAGATCCACGAAGTCGTTCGCCAGCTGCGCCGGGTGGAGGGCGTGGTCGAAGCGAATATGACCTTTGGACCCTATGATGCCGTAGCGGTCGTCGAAGCCAATGATGTGAACCACCTGGGCAGCATTCTGGCTGTGGGCATCCAACCCATCCCCGGCGTTATCGAAACGCTTACCTGCCTCTCCGTGGAAGTCCGCTAGTGCCCAGACCTGAAAGGTTTTCTGAAACCTTTCAGGTCTGCTTTCTCGAAATGACACCTCTAGCGCAGTTTGCTCACACGCCCTAGCCAACAAAGATGACATGGCGCAAATCAGAAATTCAGACCACTTGCTCGAGCGCATTGCAGACCTTCAAACGGAACTGCGCCAATCCGATCCCTCCGCGCTCGCTGAGCGCACCGGCGCGGATTTCCTGCTCAAGGAGCCGGGGACTGGAGAGTTCCAGCTCCGCTTTTGGCACAGACCCGTCATCCTGACGTTTCCCAGTCTCGAGGCCCGCGATTTGCACTCAGGCGAGCCGTTGCCCTCCGGGATGCTGGCGCTTCTATTGTATTATTTCAGCATGAGCGATGGAACACCCGCAGCCGGGCGCTGGATTTCCTTCTCCGAACTGCCGGACGGGCGTTTCTACAACCAGGCATTCCAGGGCTATACGGGTAAAGCCCTCGCCCGGAAATTTGAAAACAATCTGGAGGCTTTCTGCGATGCGGCGAAAAAGCTGGGCGCTCACAGGCTGCCCGAGGAACAGGGCCTGGGAGACGCAGCCTTTGCCTTCCAGGTTCTGCCGAACGTCTCACTTTCGGCCGTTTATTGGTGCGGGGATGAGGATTTTCCCGCTTCCTGCAACATATTGTTCGATGCATCAGTCAGCCACCATCTTTCGACAGATGGATGCGCGATATTAGGCAGCATTCTGACACGGCGACTGATCAAGGTGGATGGAGTAGCGGTATGAAAATCGCGATTAGCGGTAAAGGCGGCGTTGGCAAGACCACCCTTGCGGCGCTTATCGCCCAGGTGTACGCCGATGCCGGCCGGAACGTGCTGGCGGTCGATGCAGACCCCTCACCATGCCTGGCCGGCGCGCTCGGTTTCCCCAGCGAACTGCGGGCCCAGCTGAGCCCTATCGCCGAAATGGATGACCTGATCTATGAACGCACCGGGGCGAAACCGGGCACCACAGGCGGATTCTTTACCCTCAACCCGAGGGTCGACGACATCCCCGAGCGTTTCAGCGTAACTCACCGTGGCGTCCGCCTGCTCGAGATGGGTTCAGTCGATTTGGGCGGCTCGGGCTGCATCTGCCCGGAGAGCGCCATGCTCAAGACCCTTTTTACGCATCTTCTCTTCCGCAAGGATGACATCCTGATCCTGGACATGTACGCCGGGGTCGAGCACCTCGGCCGCGCAACCGTCGACTTCGTCGATGCCATGCTCATCGTCGTCGAGCCGACCCGGCGCAGCCTTGGCACGGCCGCCCAAATCAAAGCCCTGGCGAACGACATCGGGCTGAAGCGCTTGTGGCTCGTTGGCAATAAGGTACGCAACGCGGCTGAAGCCGTTTTTCTAGAAACCGAGACCCCCGGAATTCCCATCCTGGGCACACTCCCCGCTGATTTGGCGGTGCAGGAAGCCGACCGCCTGGGAATCGCGGTGTATGACCACGTGCCGGCGCTGAGAGAGGCGGTGGAGGAGATGGCGAGGGACTTGCAGCAACAAATTGAAGAAGAAGTAAACATGGAGACAGGTAAACAAGGAAACAGGTAGCCAGGGAAACAGGTAGACGAGATGCACAAGCGGAAAAATCATTAGATACCTGTCCACTTGTGTACCTGTTTACCTTTGAATTGGTATCATAATCCAAAGGAGTAGCTAGCTTATGAGTACAACCATTGCTCTGGCAGGCAAGGGCGGTGTGGGGAAGACGACCATCGCCGCCATGGTGATCAAGTATTTGGCCCAATCGCAGAACGGAGCAATTCTGGCCATAGACGCCGATCCCAGCAGCAACCTCAACATGGTGCTGGGGCTGGAGCTGGAGTGGACGGTGGGCGACATCCGCGAGGATATGCTGGAGCAGGTGCGGAGCTCAGTGGTGGCTGGTGGGGCAGCCATGGGCACCCTGCCCGGCGGGGCGAGCAAGCGTGAATACCTGGACTATCAGGTGCGCACCTCGATTTCGGAAGGGAATCATTTTGACCTGATCGCAATGGGCCGCTCGGAAGGACCAGGCTGCTACTGCGCCGTAAACCACAATCTGCGGGAAGTGATCGATTCTCTCAGCAGGAATTACCGATACATCGTTATCGACAACGAAGCCGGGATGGAACATCTTAGCCGCCGCACGACGCGGGACGTGGATCACCTGCTCGTGGTCTCCGACCCGACCCAACGCGGCATCGTTGCCGCCGAGCGCATCGCCGCGCTGCGCAATGAATTGGATATCAACGTGGAGAACGCCTACCTGATCTTGAACCGGGCGCCTGCCGAGATCCCGGCGCCGCTCCAGGAGCGCATCGCAGCCCTGGATATCCCCTTGCTGGGCGTGATCCCTGCAGATGCGGAGATCACTGACTTCGATTTCAGCGGAAGACCATTAGTGGAGCTGGAAGAAAACTCGCCGGTTTACCGGGCGATCGCGGAGATAATGACGAAAATCATCCTCTAGTTCTGTCCTAAAGTCAACTACGGGAAGTGAGAGGAGCCATAGCGATGAGCGAAAGCCAACCGATTACAAGTGAATATTTTATGAAACGTTTGGTCGATCTTTGTTTACGAAGCGGCTTATCGGGATTCCCGAAGAACGATGTGGATCAGCACATTCTATTAAAAAGTGCGGCTGTAACGTTAGGTCAGCCAGGTAGTTTTACGGAGAAGGAACTCAACGAAAAACTGGAATTCTGGGTAAAGCATATCGGTCAAATAAAAAATATCGACCGCATTACCTTACGGCGCGGGTTAGTCGATACAGGATATTTGACCCGGAATAAGGATGGCTCAAGTTATCAGGTAGCTCAACCAGGACCGCGGGCAGTTCTTTTTGATGGGGCCATTGATCACATGGATATCCTCGAAGTGCTCACAACCGCGCGAGAAGAAATGGCGCGCAAAAAGCGAGAGTATCTGGATAAATCAAGAGGACATTAAGAATTAATCAACATGGCGAGCGCACGGCGCTCGCCATGTTCAACCTTCCCCTCCCCTTCTCCAACAAAATTAGGAAAGAGATGGACTGATGGATTGGCGCAGTCCTAGAATAGCCCCAAGACCCTCCCCGTCTCCAGGTCGATATCCACATCGTAGAACACTGGCCGGGTGGGCAGGCCGGGCATCGTGCGCATCTCGCCCAGCAGCGGGTAAAGGAAGCCGGCTCCAACCGAAGCGCGGATGTCGCGGATCGGCACCCGGAATCCATTTGGCACACCCTTTAGCGCCGGGTCGTGGCTCAGGCTCAGGTGCGTCTTGGCCATGTTGAGCGGCAGTTTGTCGAAGCCCAGCCTGGTGTACAACGCAATCTTGGCCTCCGCTTCGGGCAAATAATCCACGCCGTCGGCGCCGTAGATCTCGGTGCAGATGATCTCGATCTTCTCCTTGATCGAGGTATCCAATGGGTACAGGAACTGGAAGTTGCTGGGCTTCTCAGACGCCTTGACAACCGCCTCAGCCAGCGCTACGGCTCCCTCACCGCCCTCCATCCAGTGGCGTGCAACCACTGCATCTTCAGCTCCCGCTTCCAGGGCTGCCTGGCGAACCAGTTCGACTTCGTCAGCCGTGTCATCCTTGAACCAGTTGACCGCCACCACCACCGGGATGCCGAAACGCAGGGCGTTCTTGATGTGGTGCTGCATGTTGCCCAGCCCGGCCCTCAGCAAGTCCAGGTTCTCCTGGGTGTACTCGTGCGCCAGCGGCTTGCCCGCCACCACCTTTGGCCCGCCGCCGTGCATCTTCAGCGCCCGCACCGTGGCGACCAGCACGACCACGTTGGGGATCAAGCCCGAGTAGCGGCACTTGATGTTGAAGAACTTCTCCATGCCGATGTCGGCGCCGAAGCCGGATTCCGTGACGACGTAATCCGCCAATTTCAGGGCGATGCGGTCGGCGACAATCGAGCTATTGCCGTGGGCGATGTTGGCGAACGGTCCAGCGTGCACGAATACCGGCGTGCCCTCCAGGGTTTGCATTAAGGTTGGCTTGATGGCATCTTTCATCAGGACGGTCATGGCTCCGGCCACGCCCAGATCCTCGGCAGTGATGGCCTCGCCAGCCTTGTTGGTGCCGATCACGATCCGGCCGAAACGTTCGCGCATGTCGGCCAGGTCGGTGGTCAGCGCCAGAATAGCCATGATCTCACTCGCTACCGTGATATCGAATCCGGTTCTGCGAGTCCTGCCCTTCTCTTCCGGGCCCTGGCCGATCGTGATCTCGCGCAGGAAGCGGTCGTTGGTATCGACCACCCGCCGCCAGGTGATCGAATCCGGGTCGATGTCCAGGCGGACGAAGCGGCTGCGCTCCTCTTCCGTCAGCTCATTGGGGTCGGTTTTATCAATGCCAAGCCTCTTCAACCGGCGCAGCATGGAAGGGGCGATCCGGCGCTGGCCTTCCTTATCCGCCGGGCACAATGCGTTGAATAGCTTCTCGTCGGTCTGCGTAGATTCGTGGTACATGCGCGCGTCGATGGCGGCAGCCAGCAGGTTGTTGGCTGCGGTGATAGCGTGGATATCGCCGGTCAGGTGCAGATTGAAGTCCTCCATGGGAACAACCTGGCTGTATCCGCCGCCAGCTGCGCCGCCCTTGATGCCAAAGGTAGGACCCTGGCTGGGTTGGCGGATGCAGGTGAACACGCGCTTGCCCAAGTGGGAGCCCAGCGCCTGGCTCAAGCCGACCATGGTCGTGCTTTTACCCTCCCCCAACGGCGTGGGTGTAATCGCGGTTACGTCAATGTACTTTCCATCCGGGACATCCTTGAGACGCTCCAAAACCTCCAGCCTTACCTTGGCTTTGTAATTACCATAAAGCTCCAGCTCTTCTGGAAGCAGACCGACTTCCTCCGCCAACGTGGAAACCGGCTTTAATTCAGCCGCCTGAGCAATTTCAATATCCGTAGGTACAGGATACTCACGCTTGAGTGGCGTAGGTCTAAAAGGTCGCAATCCAGGAAATTCTCGAACTGCACACATGGGGTGGCGCTCCTTTCAAAAATAGATGTTTTCCTCTTATTAAGCAAGGGGCAAAAGCCCCAAAGAGACTACCTGATATTGTGGCATAATTCACGCAACAAATCAAGAGACGCATGTCCTTTTCGGCTGCGCAAGTTGTCATGTTTTCTATGGCACAAAGTTATTTTTGTCATATGGCTTTACGCACTTAACTTAGTTGCTTTTGTGAAGTTTTTCCCCTAAAATAAGATAAACCAGGTATCTTCTAAACTGGTGGGGGTGGCGTTCTCAAAAACGTACTACGCACGTTTTTGAGAACGCCCTCTCCGCCCCTTTTTTGAGAAGATGCATAAACCAGTTTATTTCAGGAGGAAGGAATGACCGAACGAAAAAAGGTAACCATTACTACCCTCTTTAACAAGGTCGCCAACAACGAACCGATCTCATGGTTGACCTGCTACGACTATCCAACCGCCTATTTTCAGGAGCAGGCCGGAATCGATATGATCCTGGTCGGCGACAGTTTGGGAATGACCATGCTGGGCTATGATACTACCTTACCCGTAACTATGGAAGACATGATCCGGCATTCCCAGGCGGTGCGCCGGGGTACGCCAAACGCATTTGTTGTTGGGGATATGCCCTATATGAGCTACCAACCCAGCACCGAGCTGGCCATTCGCAACGCGGGGCGTTTCATGGCGGAAGCCGCCTGCGATGCGGTCAAACTGGAGGGAGGGGCGGAGATGGCAGACAGGATAAGGGGGATTGGCAATGCCGGCATCCCGATCATCGGTCACCTGGGCCTCACCCCCCAGAGCGTGAGCGCCCTGGGAGGTTACCGCGTGCAAGGCAGGGGCGCCGCGCAGGCCAAGAAGATCATCGATGATGCCAAGGCCCTGGAAAAAGCCGGTGCGTTCTGCATTCTATTGGAAATGGTCCCGGACCGCGTATGCCAGATTATCACGGAACGAGCCGAAAACTGCATCATCATGAGCCTGGGTTCCGGACCCGATGCCCATGGGCAGCTGCTAATCTACCACGATATGTTCGGTCTCTATCCCAAGTTCAAACCGCGCATGGCAAAGGTCTTCGGCAACGCCGGGGAGATCATCGAGAACGGGGTCAGGCAATACGTCCAAGAAGTGCAAAACCGGTCGTTCCCCGGGCCTGAGAACTTCTTCCACATTAAAGATGAAGAATATGAGGAGTTGATTCGAATGCTGGACTGATTTTTGCGGCGGGGTTCCCTCATCAGCGCGCTGAGGGAGGCGCGTTGATCGGATCGGAAGCAACTTTATTTAAGGAGAGCCACCATGTTTGAACATCTTCGCCAGCTGTTAGAAATTCCTGCGGCGCGTCTGGAAGACATCAATGAGGCGCTGCTGAACCCGGATACGCGGGCGATCAACGACTTCCTCCAAGTCGTCGCCAGGTACGGCACGCCGGATGAAATCAATCACAAGGCAGAGCAAGCGCGGGATCTCAAAGCTCTTCTCGGGCGCGTTGAGGAAGTCAGGCCGGAGTACCTGGAAGACCTGTACTGGCTCGAAGAACGGCGAAACGAGGGCGCCTTCATCACGGTCCCAGAATACCGCCGGAAAGTTTTGGGCGAAAAAGCCGGCGGGATGCAGTTCCCCGATGAATTTGCCGTCACCCTGGAGATCAGCGCGGCCCAGTATTTCCCCTGGGTGATCGCCGCGGCCAAGCGGGCCATTGAGCGGGAGATGCTGGTTCCCGGGCGTTTTATCCGCGTGCGCAAAATGAAAGAGCAGGAGGCTGACGGCGATTTGCCCGCCTTCGCCGCCGCCATGCAGATCATCGGCGCCAGCTACGTTGAAACGCTGGATACCAAGGGCACGGACGGCGCCAACGTGCACCTGGGCGGTCCGGAAACGATTACTGGCTACTTCGGCGGGGTTGGACAGCCTAACCACTACGCGCTCAAATGGCTGGATGAATTCCTGTACTACTACACCAACTACGGCGTGCGCCAGGTGCTCAATGTGAACCCGGGCACCGTGCTGCTGGGTTATTTGCTCCATCGCCTGGGAGTAGATATTGAATTTAAGATCTCTGTCTTCATGGGCAACGACAACCCCTACGCCGCCCTGTGGACGCTGATCGGAGCGAAGCTATTTGCGCGCGACGACGGCACCTCCCCGCTGATCGGCTTCAACTGGAGCAACTCGATCAACAACGAAACGATGGAGATCACCGCCCAATTCCGCAAGGACTTCGGCTTGGAGGACGTCGTGCGCTTTGAACACCACATTACAGAAACGTGGAAGAGCATCGTCCGCCAGCCCTACAATCGCCGGGAGGAGCTGCTCGAAATCGCCGGTCACGTCGCCAATATTTCCGCCAAACACGAAGGCGGCGATCCGGAGATCGAACAAACCCGCCGGCGCCCCTCCGACATCTTAGACTACTTCCGGGATAAGGAGGAAATCATCGCCAGCAGCGACTGGGAGCATCTCACCCGGAACTTCCTGGACAAGTTCGATGCCACTAACCGGACCGCGTGGGCGTTGACGGAGCGCGGGCTGGCGTTCGTGGCAGCGAGGAACTTGCATGCAACGGAACAGTTGACTGTACCCGGTTAGCAGTGATCTGTAATCGGTGATCAGTTTACGATAGTCTTATGGGAACAAAAAGCAAGCTACCCTATGCAGCGAGTTATCACGATCTGCTGGCTTACCAACAGGCCAGACAATTAGCTCAGGATATCTTCCAGGCTACAATCAAGTTTCCAAAGGAAGAAACTTACTCTCTAACGAGCCAAATCAGAAGATCATCCCGTGCTATCGGCGCCCAGATCGCAGAAGCTTGGGCAAAGCGCCTCTATGAAAAACATTTTGTCAGTAAATTGACGGATGCAGATGGGGAACAGCAAGAAACTCAGCATTGGATCGATACCGCGTCAGATTGCGGTTATATAAATGTTGAACAAGCCACGGAGTTGAAAGAAAAATGCGCCAAAATTGGACGCCTGCTCGCCGGCATGATGGCGAAATCACACCTCTTCTGTAATCAGTCAAATAGAACATTAAAGGAAACTTCCACCGAATATTTTGCGGTCAATATTAGCGATCAGGAACAATTCAAAACTGATTACGGATAACCGATTACCGATTAGCTTAGAGGAGTCTGAAGATGATCACAAAAACTGAACTAATCTACCGACAAATCCTCACGCTATCCGACGGCGCCCGGGTGCTGCTGCGGCCGTTAACCCCGGATGACCGGCAGGAGTTGATCGACTTGTTTTCGCCAATCAACGCCGAGGAGCTGCGCTACTTGCGCCACAACGTCAAAGACCATGATCTCGTCAACAAATGGATTGACGAACTCGATTATGAGCGGGTATTTCCGATGGCGGCGGTGATGAACGACCGCCTGGTCGGAAACGCCACGCTGCATTTCAAAGAAGGCCCGGCGCGCCACCGTGCTGAGGTGCGCATCTTCCTGGCCAAGGAGATTCGCCGCCGGGGGGTAGGCACACGCCTGATCCAGGGCCTGATCGAAATTGCCAGGCGGCGCAACCTCTATCTGCTCGAAGCTCAGATCGTCACCGACCAGGCGCCGGTGATTAAAGCCTTCAAGAACCTGGGTTTCACGCAGCAGTGCGTGTTGGAGGATTACTTCATGCTGCCCGATGGGGAGCTGCGAGACGTTGCCCATCTCATCCTCCGTCTGCGCGAGCCCGGTGGAGAATTCTAGTCTAAAGTGGAGACGATCGCTCAAATCCGGGCTAAACTGCTCCGGCTTCCGATCATTTATCGGATTGCCATTGGAAATGCGCTTGTCATTGCCATCGGGGCAGTCGGTGGCACATTGATCACCCGCCAGCTTGCCAACCGAGCCGCCGATCTGGGGCTGATCCTGCTGTTCCTTTTCATTGGCACCAGCCTGAGTGTGCTGACCAATTTCTTGATCATCAAGAGCGCCCTGCGCCCGCTGCGCCAACTGGGCCAACTTGTGCGAGAGGTCCAGGCAGGCCAATCAGATATCAGCCCCCAATTTCTGAAGGAAAATGACCCGGATATCGCCCAGCTAGCCAGCGCCATCGATTCGCTGGTGCGGCAATTGGAAGACCGCAACCTGCAATTGCGGGCGCTATCTGAGCGGGCGATCAACGCCCAGGAGGAGGAGCGCAAACGCATGGCGCTCAGCCTGCACGACGACACCGGCCAGGCCCTCTCCATGCTTATCATCCACCTGGAACAGATGCAGACCCGCATGCCCACCGAATGGATCGAACTGCACGCTAAATTAAACGCTGCCCACCGGCTGGCGGCAGGCGCCCTCACCGAACTGCGAAAAATTATCGCCGGTTTACGCCCCACTGTGCTTGATGATCTCGGGCTGGTGCCGGCCATTCGCTGGTATGCGCGGTCAAACCTGGAGGAAGCCGGGGTCAGGGTGGAGGTGCAGGCCGAGGATGAACTTTCAGCGCTGCCCGCGCAGCTGAACGCCACCCTTTTCCGCATTGCTCAAGAGGCCGTAAACAATATCTTGCGCCACGCGCAAGCGCAGTCGGCCAGGATCATCCTGTGCCGCACGGGCGGTGAAATCTGCCTGCAAGTGGAAGACGATGGAAAAGGCTTTGACCTGCAGCAGATCCAGGAGGAGGCCGTCCGGCTGCAGCGCCTGGGTTTATTGGGCATCCAGGAACGCGCCGAGATGGTGGGAGGCAGGGTCACGGTAGAATCATCGCCGGGCAGAGGGACGCGGCTGAGCGTAAGCGTACCCCTACCCGCTTCAGGAAACGGACGCTATGAAGAATGAAATCATCAAGGTATTACTGGCTGACGACCATACCATCCTGCGCGAGGGTATCGGCGCCCTGCTGGAAGATGAACCCAGCATCGTCTTGGTCGGTGAAGCGGAAGACGGGCGCAGCGCGGTGAAGATGGCCTGCGAGCTGCAGCCAGACGTGGTCATCATGGACATCGCCATGCCCCTGCTCAACGGCGTGGAGGCGACCCGCCAAATTAAGCGCCATTCGCCTGTAACACAGGTGCTGATCCTGAGCATGCACGATAACGAGGAATACATCCGCCAGGTGCTGGCAGCCGGGGCGATGGGCTATATCCTGAAGGATGCGGCAGCGCGGGAGCTGATCCAGGCCATCAAAACGGTCTACCGCGGCGAGGCGGTGCTATCCTCCGCCATCACCCGGTTGGTGATCGAAGACTACCTGCGCTGGGGGGACGTCCGGCCGGAGGAGGATTCCGCCAACCTGACGGTGCGCGAGCGGGAAATCCTGCAATTGATTGCCGAGGGCTATACGAATAAGGAAATCGCCGGCATCCTGTGCCTTTCCATCAAGACGGTCCAGGCCCACCGCGGCAACCTGATGAGCAAACTGGACCTGCATGACCGGGGAGAGTTGATCAAGTACGCCATACAGAAGAAGATTATTGAGATTTGAGCGTGAAGCGTGATGCGTGAAACGTGAGGCGTAAAGATTAGACGTAATTCGTAATTCGTAAAAC
>Ga0209640_10004881_pt1 | contig 11725 bp, 13 predicted proteins | sample RifCSP10_1_FD_184018 | JGI IMG/M metagenome (GOLD analysis project Ga0209640, IMG submission 184018) | Soil microbial communities from Rifle, Colorado - Rifle CSP2_sed 10_1 (SPAdes) (version 2) | ecosystem: Environmental > Terrestrial > Deep subsurface > Rock core/Sediment | place: Rifle... | reverse complement strand
CCGATCAGCGAAACCTTCGCGAGATCGTACACGCTCGCCTCGCCGGTTACCGAACCCGGCCGGAAGTGCTCGGTGATCGTGCGCGTCTTTCCTTTCGTCTCGTCGTCCGTCTTCAGCACGCGCGGCGCGACGTACGAGACGGTTCGCACGATCACGGCGTGCTTGAAGTCCGTGCACCAGCTCAGCGTTTCCTTGAACACGCGCTCAAGCTTGGGATCCTTCGAATTCCGGAGCTCCTTTGCGCACGCATTGAGCATGCCCGCGCCGCGCAACCGAGCCTTGACGGCCTTGTCGTCGTAGTACATCGGCGGCGCTGCGAGATCTTCCGTGTGCAGAATCAGATAGTCCCGCGGATTGTCGGCGGTCGAATCCGACTGCGAAAGCTTCACCCCCGACGCCATGAACGCGTTGGTGACCGGCGGCGGTGGCGCCGGCAGCTTTTTGACTTGCGCCAGCGTCGCCTCGAACGCGGTCGCTCGACTCTTGATCTCGTCGAGCGGGAGGTCGACCTTCTTCTCGCACGCCGTCATCGATACGATCGCGACGGCAGCGTAAGCGATTGCCAGGGCGGAGCGGTTCTGCATCTTGGCAGCATACACACCTCGTAGTAGATGTTCACGGTGCGCCCCAGCGGCAGCCGGTCGGGGAGGTCGGTGTCGCGCAACACAGCCAGGAACTGGGCCCGTACCTCGGCCGGAACGAACGAATGGTACTCAGCGACCCAGCTGTGCAGCGTCCGCGCGCTGATCCCCAGCTCTCTCGCCACGTCGGCGACCGTGCGCGAAGAGTCGACGACCATCTTCACCGCGTGCGCCCGGTGCTCGGCACTGTAGCTCCGCCGGCGGATCACTCCCATGCCCTGCGAGCGTAGCCGGGCGTTGCCAAAAGAGCTCGAGACTGCGATCGACGACCTGGCGAAACGCGCGCGCGCTTCCTTAGCGCCTCGTTGAGGTTTTGTCCGGCGGGCTTGATCGGCAGCCCGCGTGCCTGGAAGTACTCGTGCAGCTCAGCCGATGCCGGCACGCGCGTGTCGCTGATCCGGCCGAACAGCCCGCGGAGCTCCTCGGGGAGGGTGGCCGCCATCGTGGTTATTTCAGCATGACGCCCTCGATGGTACGCGAGGATCTGCTCAGTTTCTCGGTTTGAGGAGATCAAGCAGCTCTTGCGGTGGACCCGGCTTGATCCACGTTGACCGGTTCCATCACCCGCTCGAACGCTTCGTCCTCGAAGCCGCCGGCGCTCAGGCCGAGCCCGACGATTCCGACCACGAACAGCCACACCAGCCCGCCCAGCACGATTGCGCCGATTCCGTACCCGACCGAATCCCGCACCGGCTTGGACAGCGCCATCGCCAGTCCAAGCAGCGTTCCCGCACCGAACCCGAAAATCGGCAGCCAGTCCACCATGGCGAGCGGGATTTCCCACCGGACGGCGAGCGGCAGGACGAAGAATGTCGCCCACCAGAGGACGGCGCCCATCAGCAACATCCAGGCCGCGGCTTGTGCGAACCTCAATCGGCCACGTCCGGCTCGAAGAACAGCCACTGGATGTCCGGAAACGCTTGCCGCAGCGCCACTTCGACGCCGTTGATCGATGCGACCATCTCGTTCGCGCTTTCGCCCCGCATCTGCGCCTTCACCGACACCATCAGCGACCCGCCGAGCTGCAGCGTGATCAGGCGAAGCACGCGGTGCACTTCCTGCCTCTGCTCGAGAAAATGCCGGATCGCCGCCTCGGTGTCGGGCTCGGCGCTCTGGCCGATCAGCAGGCCCTTGATCTCGATCCCGAGGCCGATCGCGACCACGACCAGCACCGCCCCGATCGCGATCGAGCCGAGCGCGTCGAACACCGGATTGCCGGTGACGATCGTAGCGAGCACGGCGATCAAAGCGAGCACGAGGCCGACTTCGGCGGCGACATCCTCGCCGAGGATCACCACCAGCTCGCTCTGGCGCGATTCACGGAACCAGCGCCACAGGCTTCTCGTGCCGCGCACCTTCCTGATCTCCGCCAGGCATGCGAGCAGCGACACCGTTTCCGCGGCAATGCCGAAGAGGAGGATGCCGACCGCCACCCACGGATAGCTCAAGCCTTCCGGCTGCGCCAGCTTGTGCGTGCCCTCGTAGATCGAAAACAGCCCGCCGAGGCTGAACAGCACCAGCGCGACGATGAACGACCAGAAGTAGATCGCCTTGCCGAATCCGAGCGGATAGTCCGGCGAAGGCGGCCGCTTGGCGCGCTTCATGCCGACGAGCAGCAGCGCCTGGTTGCCGCAGTCGGCGAACGAATGGATCGCCTCGGCGAGCATCGCGCTCGAGCCGGTGGCGATCGCCGCGCCGAGCTTGGCGACGCCGATCGCGAAGTTGGCGCCGAGCGCGTAGAGAACCGTCTTCAGCGAATCCGCCTTGCCCGCCATTCCTGACCTCCCCCGGCGCGAGAACGCTCGCGGCGGCAAATTCTAGCCCGGCGTGCGAAGCCTTTCGCGCGCTTGCGGGCCGGCGCGTTCGTACGCCTGCCATGGTCCGCCCGGCGCTTCACGGCACGCGCCGAAGCGAAACGGCAGCCATTCGCGTCCCGGGTTCATGAACCGCAGATCGACGAACCAGACGCAGGTCGAGCCGCTCGTGATCCCGTCGTACGCGGGCTTGTCGGCGAACCGGCGGAAGAACGCAAGCGCCCCCGATTCCCATGCCGAGCGCGCAATCTCCCGCTCCTCGAGCGCGGAGCCGAAGCGGGTGCGCGTCTCCCAGCGTGCCTCGCCGAGCGGCAGGAACGGCGCATCGAGCTTCGCGATCCACCCATCGCCGGGGGAGGCGGCGCGCGGTTGCGTACGCGCGAGATTGACGTGCGCATAGCGATGGAGGTGTTCGTCGCTCACGTACACCGTCCAGTTGAACGGCGAGACGGCGCGCGGATACGCGGTGACTTCTGCGCCCGCCTGCCCGAGCGAGGCTGCATGACGCGAGGCGAATTCGAGCGCCTCGTGCTTCAGCCAGGCCTGCAAGAGCACGTAAGCGACGAGCGCGGCGCATCCGGCAATCGAAGGCAGGCGCGAGCGGGGCAGGAACGCCGAGGCAGCGAGTCCGGCGACGATGAGGCCGCTGAACCACGGGTCGATGATGAACGTCGTGCCCCACGCGAAGCGCCGGTCGGAAAGCGGCGCCAGGACCATCGTGCCGTAGCTCGTGATCAGGTCGCCCGCGATGTGCGCGCCGATGCCGAGCGCGCACACGCCGTAGAGCGCCCGCCAGCCGCGCGGCTCGCGCAACAGTTTCGCGAGGAGCCACGCGACGACCAGCGCCCAGAATGGCAGCAACAGCACGGAGTGCGTCGCGCCGCGGTGATGCGTCAGGTATTCGACCGGGCCCAGAAAACCGATCACGAAGTCGAGGTCGGGAAACGCGCAGGCGAAGAAGCCGGCGGCGATCCGCCGCGGGATGGTGCGCGGCGCGGCCCCGGCGGATGCGCTCGCGCGCGCAAGCAGCGCGCCCGAGAGCGCGTGGGTCAGCGTGTCCAGGGGTCTGTCCCTATTTTTCCAGCCAGTCGGGGCAGGGCAGCCCCTTTTCCTTCAGGAAGACCGGATTGAAGAGCTTCGATTGATAACGCGTGCCCGAGTCGGCGAGGATCGTCACGATCGTATGCCCCGGGCCGAGATCCTTCGCCAGGCGGATCGCGCCGGCGACGTTGATGCCGCTCGAGCCGCCGAGGCAGAGCCCTTCTTCCCGCAGCAGGTCGAACACGATCGGCAGCGCCTCGGCATCCGGGATCTGGTAGGCATCATCCACCGGCGCGCCTTCGACGTTGCGCGTGACGCGGCCCTGTCCGATTCCTTCGGTGATCGACGAGCCTTCCGATTTCAGCTCGCCGTGCTTGAACCAGTGGTACATCGCCGCGCCCATCGGATCGGCGGCGGCGATGCGAATCTGCGGGCGCATTCCCTTGAGGAACATCGCGATGCCGGCGAGCGTGCCGCCGGTGCCGATGGCGCACGTGAAGCCGTCGACCTTGCCCTCGGTCTGGCGCCAGATCTCGGGTCCGGTGCTGCGATGATGGCCGTCGCGGTTCGCGGTGTTGTCCCACTGGTTGGCCCACAGCACGCCGTTCGGCTCGCTCGCCGAAAGTTCCTGTGCCAGCCGCTCGGAGACGTGCACGTAGTTGTTCGGATCCTTGTACGGCACCGCCGCCACTTCGCGCAGCTCGGCACCGCACAGCCGCAGCATGTCCTTCTTTTCCCTGCTCTGCGTTTCCGGAATCACGATCAGCGTGCGATAGCCGCGCGCGTTGCCGACGAGCGCCAGGCCGATCCCGGTGTTGCCGGCCGTGCCTTCGACGATCAGGCCGCCGGGCTTGAGCAGCCCGCGCCGCTCGGCATCGAGAACGATGTAGAGCGCGGCACGATCTTTCACCGACCCGCCGGGGTTCAGAAATTCCGCCTTGCCGAGGATCGTGCAGCCGGTCGCTTCGGAGGCCTTGCGCAGCTTGATCAGCGGCGTATTGCCGATGCTTTCGACGAAGCCTTCGCGAACATCCATGAGGCACTGTAGCGCGCGGCGCAGCCGACGGTAAAGTCCTCCCTCGGCGGATAATCCGCCGATGCGAGCGGGGGCTTTCCTGGTGCTCGTGCTATCGGTCGTCGTGGCGGTGGCGGCGCCGCTCGCGGGCCTTGCCTTTTCCGGCCGGGCGATCGCGCCGTTTCTCGATTTTCCTCCGCGCACCGAATTCGTTCCGCACGCGCCTTTCTCCTGGAGCGTGTTTCTCGTGCTTTGCATTCCGGCGCTCGGCGCAGTGGCGGTCTACGCGATGGCGATGAAGCGTGCCCGCCACGTTCCGGCCGCGCTGCGGATGCAGGCGTTCCCCTGGTGGGGATGGCTGGGCGCCGCCCTCGTCGCGGCTGGATGGCTTCTCGCCTGGGGCGCGCTCGACGTTTCGCCCCAATGGCGCCGCCACACGTTCACTCCCCTGTGGCTCGGCTACATCCTCGTCATGAACGGCCTGGCGATGCGCGCCAGCGGAAGATCCCCGATGACGCACCGCACGGCCTGGTTCCTCTCGCTTTTCCCGACGAGCGCAGTGTTCTGGTGGGTGTTCGAGTATCTCAACAGGTTCGTCGACAACTGGTACTACAGCGGAATCGAAGCGACCGGGGACTGGGACTACTTTTTCCAGGCCACGTTGCCCTTTTCCTCGGTGCTGCCGGCGATCGCGAGTACCTGGGCATGGTCAAGGACATTCCCGCGCATCGAGGCGATGTCATTGCCCGCGATTCGCGGGCAAGCGGCGTTCGCCTGGCTTGCGCTCGCTGCGGGGGCGCTGGCGCTTCTGGGCATCGGTGTCTGGCCGGACGCCTTGTTCTCCATGCTCTGGCTCGCTCCTTTGCTCCTTGCTGCCGGATTGCAGCAAGTGCTGATCGGCGAGACGTTGTTCACGCCGCTGCAACGCGCCGATTGGCGCCCGGTGCTGCAGCCCGCGTTCGCCGCGCTCGTCTGCGGGTTCTTCTGGGAAATGTGGAACTACGGCAGCCTCGCCAAGTGGCACTACAGCATTCCGTACGCGCAGCGCTTTCACCTGTTCGAGATGCCGCTGCTCGGGTACGCCGGCTACCTTCCGTTCGGCGTTCACTGCGCGGTGCTGATGGACCTCGTTGCGCGGGCAGTCGGGGGCCATCCACTCTGGCCGCTCGATGCCTCCGGCGGTAAGCCATCCGTAAGCCGGCGGTAAGCGGCAAGTAGCCGACTGCTCGCCAGCATGGCGCCGTGGAGGACGACATGCTGCGACATCGAATCAAGCTATTCGCGCTGGTGGTGGCGCTTGCAGCCGCTTCGGGCTGTTCGGTGCGCGAATACGCGATGCGCTCGGTCGGCGACGCGCTTGCCGGAGGAGGCGACACCTACGCCTCCGACGAAGACATCGAGCTGGTCGGGGCGGCGACACCGTTCGGGCTGAAGACGATCGAGACCGTGCTCGCGGCGGTGCCCGATCACCGCGGGCTGCTGCTTGCCGCCGCGCGCGGCTTCACCCAGTACGCGTACGTGTACGTGCAGCTTCCCGCGGAAGAAACGGAAGAACGCGACGTCGCGGCTTCCTACGCGCAGCGCGAACGCGCGCGCAAGCTCTTTCTGCGGGCCCGCGACTACGGGCTGCGCGGCTTGAATCTTCACGCACCCGAAGCCCTGCGCGTGGATCCGGCTGCCGCCCTTGCCTCGGCTACGCGCGATGACGTTCCGCTTCTCTACTGGACCGCTCTGGCCTGGGCGGCGGCAATCTCGCTTGGCAAGGACGATCCGCGGATCGTCGCCGGCCTGCCGGCAGTCGATGCGCTCGTCATGCGCGCCGCGGTGCTCGACCCGGACCATGGCCAGGGCGCGCTGCGCAGCTTCCTCATCGGCTACGAGCTCAATCGGCCGAACGCCGCGGCCGATGCGATCGAGCGGGCGCGCGCGCATTTCGCGCGCGCGATCGAGCTGAGCGGAGGCAAGCAGGCGGGCCCGTATGTTTCGCTCGCCGAATCGGTGGCCGTCGCACGCCGCGACCGGCGCGAGTTCGAGACGCTGCTCCGATCTGCGCTTGCCGTGGAACCGGGCGCGCGGCCCGAGTGGCGGCTGGAGAACCTCGTAATGCAGCGGCGCGCACGCCGGCTGCTTGCAAAAGCGGACGAACTCTTCCCGGAGTGACTGCGATGAACACCACCACGACCGGTTTCGCTTTCCTGCTCGCTTCCCTCATTGGCGCGGCGACGGCGCACGCTGCCGAGCCCAATCTGATCAAGATTGCGACGATCGCGCCGAAAGGCTCGATCTACCACCGCACGGTGCAGGAGATCGGCGAAGCCTACAAGCGCTCGAGCGGCCCGCAGGCGCGCTACATCGTCTATCCCGACAGCATCCAGGGCACCGAGGCCGACACGGTGCGCCGCATGCGCGTCGGCCAGCTCGATGCGTCGATGCTGACGGTGGTCGGGCTCTCGGAGATCGACCGCTCGGTCGCGGCGCTGCAGTACATGCCGATGATGTTCCGCTCATGGGAGGAGCTCGACTTCGTGCGCGAGCGCCTGCGGCCCGAGCTCGAGGCGAAGCTCGCCGCCAAGGGCTTCGTCGCGCTGCTGTGGGGCGAGGGCGGCTGGGTGCAGTTCTTCGCCAAGGAGCGCATCGTGCATCCGGAGCAGTACAAGCGCGCGCGCATCTTCGCCTGGTCCGGGGATCTGGTGCAGGCGAGCGTGATGAAGTCGCAGGGCTATACGCCGGTGCCGCTTCCGCTGGCAGACATCCTGCCTGCGCTCGAGACCGGCATGGTCGACGCGGTGCCGGTCGCGCCGCTATGGGCCATGATCGGCCAGTTCGATCGCATCGCGCGCCACATGGTGCGCATCAACTGGGTGCCGATCGTAGGTGCGACCGTGATCCGCAAGCAGACGCTGGATGCGATGCGGCCCGAGGCACGCGAAGCAGTGCTTGCCGTGTCACGAAAGGGCGGCGACGCGCTGCGCGCGCACCGCGCGGTGCAGGACGAGGAGTCGATCCGCGCCATGCAGGCGCGCGGCCTCACGGTGCTGCCGCTTTCCGCGGAGGCCGAGCAGGCCTGGCGCGGAGTTGCCGAGCGCTCCTGGCCGCAGATCCGCGGCACGATGGTTCCGGCCGAGACCTTCGACAAGGTCCGCTCGATCCTCGCCGAGCACAGGGGAGGCAAGGAATGAATCGCGCCGAGGCCGCAGTCATGATGCCGCCCGCGCAACCCACTTCTCCGGCGCGCCTGCTGGTCGCGCTCGAGAACGCCGCGCTGACGCTCGTGTTCGCCGGCGCGGTCGCGCTGCCGCTCGCCGAGATCGCGCTGCGCAAGCTCGCCGGCACCGGTATCCAGGGCGTCGCCGCGCTGGTCCAGCACCTGACGCTGGCGCTCGGCATGCTCGGCGCCATGGTCGCCGCGCGCGAGGAGCGGCTGCTCGCGCTTGCCGTGGTTTCGCTCTACAAGGGGCGCGCGTCGATCGTCGCGCGCTTTGCGAGCGGCGCGCTCTCGGCCGCCGTAGCCGGCCTTCTTGCGCTCGCGGCGGCCGAGTTCGTCGCGATCGAGCGTGCTTCCGGCAGCACGCTGACCTACCAGATCCCGGTGTGGATCGCGCAGTTGCCGCTGCCGCTAGGCTTTGGCGTGGTGGCATTGCGGCTCGCCGGGCATGCCGCGTCCTCGGCTGGCGGGCGCGCCGCCGCCGCGCTGCTCGCAGCCTGCGTCGTGGCGCTGGTCCACGGAGCAGGATCGGACGCCGCGCAAATGCTCGTCCCGGCGCTCGTGCTGCTCACGGTCGCGACGCTGCTGGGCGCGCCGATCTTCGTCACGCTCGGCGGTGCGGCGCTGTTCCTGCTGCTTGCACAGGGCGTGCCGGCCGCTTCGATCGCGGTCAACCACTACGCGCTCGTCATCAACCCTTCGCTGCCTGCGATCCCGATGTTCACGCTGGCGGGCTACCTGCTCGCGGAGAGCGGCGCGCCGCGGCGGCTGGTCGAGCTGTTCGATGCGCTCGTCGGCCGCTATCGCGGCGGCGCAGCGATCGTTACCGTGCTTGCCTGCACGTTCTTCACCTGCTTTACCGGCGCCTCGGGAGTGACGATTCTCGCGCTCGGCGGGCTGGTGATGCCGCTGCTTTCGAGTGCCGGCTATGCCGACCGCAAGGCGCTCGGCCTGGTGACCGCGGCCGGGCTCCCCGGCGTGCTGCTGATGCCGGCGCTGCCGCTGATCCTGTATGCGATCGTCGCCCGCGTCAGCATCGAGGACATGTTTCTCGGCGGCGCGCTGCCTGCGCTGCTGATGGTCGCGATCATCGTCGGCTGGGCGATCTGGCGGCAGCCGCGCAAGTCCGCGAACCCGATCCCATTCGATGGTGCTCGAGCCCGCCGGGCGATCCGCGCGGCCAAATGGGAGCTCAGCCTGCCGCTCGTTCCGATCGGCGCGCTCGCGAGCGGCCTCGCGACGCCGGTCGAAGCCGCCGCGGCGACCGCGCTCTACGCCTTCGTCGTCAGCGCTTTGATCCATCGCGATCTCGACCTGCGCCGCGACCTGCCGCGCGTCATCACCGAGTGCGGGCTGATGGTCGGCGGCATCCTGCTGGTGCTCGGCGTCGCGCTCGGGCTCACCAATTACCTCGTCGACGCCGAGATCCCGGAGCACATGGTCGCCTGGGTCACGTCGGTGATCGAAAGCCCGTTCGTGTTCCTGCTCGCGCTGAACGCGCTGCTGCTCGCCGCGGGCTGCCTGATGGACATCTACACCGCGATCGTGGTGCTCGCGCCGCTGCTGGTGCCCATCGGTACGGCCTTCGGCGTGCACCCCGTGCACCTCGGCATCCTCTTCCTCGCGAACCTGGAGATCGGCTACCTCACGCCGCCCGTCGGCATGAACCTGTTCTTCGCCTCGTACCGCTTCGGCAAGCCGGTGACCGAGATCTTCCGCGCGGTGGCGCCGCTGCTGCTTGCGCTCGGCGCAGCGCTGCTCGTCATCACCTATGTGCCGTCGCTGAGCACGTTCCTGCCGGGGCTGCGAGGTCGTGCGTCATGAACGGACTAGAAGTGAGCGATAGAGACCTGAGGTTCTTGATTGCAACGTGCTCGGCTCTGCTCGCCATTGCGTACATGCCATGGCTACTTGTTCCTGCCGGGATTGAGGGGTGACGGCGATGCAATCCCATCGGCAGACCCTGGTTGGCATCGACGACTCCGCGAGGATTTGCGCAATTCACATCACGTATGCGGCGTTGGCGGTCCCGTTCCTGCCGTTCACCTGGAGCGTGTCCCCTTTCGACACCATCACAGGACTTGCGCGAGGGACACGCGAGGGCGGGTTTTCCTTTCTCGGCGCTCCGTTCTTCATTGCCATTCCGATTCTGTGCTGGCAGCTTCGAAAACTCGTCTCAGACCGGGTTTCGCGGAGTCTGACCGCTGCGTGCTACGTCATCTCAGCGCTCGCGATGCTGTCTGTATCGGCGTTCGTGGTGCTTGTGGCGCGGGCGCCGAGCGACGTGTTTGCCATCGACCTCGCGCCGGCGTCGGTTCCGGCGCTGGTCGGAGCAAACGTGCTGCTGCTGGTCCGCAACCGGCGCGCGATATCGCGCGATGACGCCACGGAGGCGTTCCTTCTGGGCGCCTATTTGCCGAATGCGGTGTTTTGCCTGTTGGCTTTCCCGGAACTCCGGGGGATCGGTGCCTGGCTGACGCTGGCGGTCTGTGCCGGCTACATTGCCGTTATTGGTTTGTTGTCGTCAGTGAAGCCGCGATTCTCGGCGCAGATTGCAACGGGTCAGACGGTCACGGCCCTGGGGAAAAGGGCGCCATGAACTCGCTCGCGCCTTGGGTAAGGAACAGCCCCCAAATTATCGTGGCTTGCGCGCTCGCGCTCTCGATACTCTCAGGCTGCGCCGCAGACTGGGCGCACAAGCAATCGCTTGCCGACCTGCGTCCGATCGCCTCCAGTGCGCGGCTGCCGATCCGGTTGTCGCCCTGCGTCGATCGAACCGGCACCGCGGGCCGCGATCTGGGGCGCGAGGCGACCGAAGCGTTCCTTGCGAAGCTCCAGGCGGCAACCGAATTCGAGATCAGCCCGGACGCCCGGTATGTGGTGAATTGCGACGTCTCGGCATTCGCGGAGGGGAGCGCATTCAAGCGCTGGCTGATGCCCGGCTGGGGCGCGACCGCCGGACAGGTGGCCGTGATGGTCACCGATTCGCGCAGCGGCGACACGATCGCGATCATTCGCGGCAACGCTACGGTCGCCGGCGGCGGGCTGTACACGATCGGGGCCGACCGGGTGATCCTCGCCTCGGCCCTCGACGACGTCGTGCGGCAGATGCGCGAGCTTGCCGCGCGTTCCGGCGGGGAGACCCGCTCCACACATTGAAGGGAGGAAATCGAATGCTTGCGTTGAGGAACTATCGATTGCTCCGGGCGGTCTGCCTGAGCCTTGCCCTCGCGGCGCCGCCACTCGCCGCGCAGCAGATCGGAACCGGCGCTTTCCCGGACACCAGCCGGATCGAGAAGCAGTTGCGCCGCGGCGCTTCCGCAAAGGCGGACGTGCAGCGCGTGCTCGGCGTGCCGAACGGCACCGGCCAGAGCGACTGGCAGCGTCCTCCCGGCATGGCGCCCGTTGCGCAGGGGGAAGGGCAGCGCGAGATCTGGTTCTACGACGACATCCGCATCACGGACATGAAATCGGGCAACGGACCGGCAACGATGAACGTACGCCAGCAGATCCTGCTGGTTTTTTTCAAGGGGGACATTCTCGATGGATACCTTTGGACTTCCAATGCATTGGCGCCGGTCATCGACCGCTAGCTGGCGCCGCACGCTCCTGCGGCTCGCCGCCGTGGCCGCGGCCGGTTGCGCGATCGCCGCGACCGCCGGATGCGCGACGACGATGGCCTTTGGCTCGGTGCCCCGGATCGACCGGCTGCAGGCGCTGAAGGCCGGCGCCTCCACGAGCAGCGAGATCACGCGGGTTCTCGGCGAGCCGCGCGGACGGGGGCACTCGAAGTTCCAGGCCGACTTTCCCGCGGCCAACGTCTGGTTCTACGAGTACATGCAGAGCGACGGCCAGAAGGCGCAAGTCAAGATGCTTCTCGTGTTCGTGCATGAAGACGTATATGTCGGGCACATGTGGTTTTCGTCGGGCCAACTGATCGGGGTGACCCAATGAGACCTTTCCTGTCACGCATCGCCGAGACACTGGCGTGCGCTCTCGTTGCAATCGG
>Ga0209640_10004880_pt1 | contig 11728 bp, 5 predicted proteins | sample RifCSP10_1_FD_184018 | JGI IMG/M metagenome (GOLD analysis project Ga0209640, IMG submission 184018) | Soil microbial communities from Rifle, Colorado - Rifle CSP2_sed 10_1 (SPAdes) (version 2) | ecosystem: Environmental > Terrestrial > Deep subsurface > Rock core/Sediment | place: Rifle... | reverse complement strand
CCCGGAAACGCTGGAGCGCCCCCAAGTAGTCGGCGTAACCGAGTTCGGTTCTTAACCGCTCAAAGATCGCCCAGTAGTTTTCCTGCCGTTCGTGCCCCATCTTCTGTTCGAGATGGCGTTTGAGGTCGGCCGTCACCCGATCGTTGTCGAGGAGAGTGTTGTCGACGTCGAAGAGAAAGACGACGTTCGGTGTTGTCATGGGCATACCCACTGGCTTGTATCACGTGCGTGGATCTGCACGCCCTCAGAATGTTCTCTGTGCGACGGGCCGAAGGCGGCACTCGTCGCACACATCAAGAAAGAACTCAGACTGTTCCGCTCCAGCGCCAGTTGCGGATCTCCGGCATGTCTTCGCCATATTTGGCGATGTACTGTTTGTGCTCGAAACGTTTGTCGCGGAGGGCCTGTTTAGTATAGTCCGCGCGGGAGCCGTGCAGAGGGATCCGGTCGATGACGTCAGCGACCAGATGAAAGCGGTCGAGATCGTTCATCACCACCATATCGAACGGGGTCGAGGTCGTACCTTCTTCCTTGTACCCGCGCACGTGCAGGTTCTTGTGGTTGGTCCGCCGGTAGGTCAGACGATGGATCAGCCAGGGGTAACCGTGGAAGGCGAAGATGATCGGCTTGTCCGTCGTGAACAGGGCATCGAAATCCTTGTCGGACAGTCCGTTCGGATGCTCACGAGGAGGTTGCAGCTTCATGAGATCCACGACGTTGACCACGCGCACCTTGACATCGGGCAGATAGGCGCGCAGCAACGACACGGCCGCCAGCGTTTCCAGCGTGGGTACGTCGCCGCAACAGGCCATCACGACATCCGGTTCACTGTCTTTATCGTTGCTCGCCCATTTCCAGATGCCGATGCCGGCCGCGCAATGCGTAATCGCCTCGTCCATGTTGAGCCACTGCGGCGCCGGTTGTTTGCCCGCGACGATGACGTTGACGTGATTACGGCTGCGCAGACAGTGGTCGGTGACGGACAAGAGCGTATTGGCGTCGGGCGGCAGATAGACCCGGATCACCTCGGCCTTCTTATTCACCACATGATCGATGAACCCCGGATCCTGGTGGCTGAACCCGTTGTGATCCTGCCGCCAGACGTGGGAGGACAAGAGATAATTCAGCGAGGCGATCGGTCTCCGCCATGGGATGTGGCCGCAGACCTTCAGCCACTTGGCATGCTGGTTGAACATCGAGTCGATGATGTGAATGAACGCTTCGTAGCAGGAGAAGAACCCGTGACGACCGGTCAGGAGATAGCCTTCCAACCAGCCCTGGCACTGATGCTCACTGAGCATCTCCATGACCCGGCCGTCCGGCGCGAGGTGGTCGTCGTAGGGATAGCGATCCGCCATCCACGTGCGATCGGTCACCTCCAACACATCCTGCCAGCGGTTTGAATTGTTCTCATCCGGACTAAAGAGGCGGAAGTTCCGGCTCTCCATGTTCATCTTCATCGTGTCCCGCAGGAATGTCCCCATGAGGCGGGTGGACTCGACGTCAAGGGCGCCTGGTTTCGTGACCTTGACGGCATAGTTGCGGAAATCAGGCAGACGCAGGTCTCTGAGAAGGAGGCCGCCGTTCGTGTGGGGATTCGCACTCATGCGGCGCGCTCCCTTGGGCGCCAGTTCAGCCAATGCGGGCTTGAATCCCCCTGCTTTGGTAAACAGCTCCTCAGGCTTGTAGCTCTTCATCCACTGTTCAAGGATCTTGATATCTGCCGGTTTGTCCATGTCGCCCATGGGTACTTGATGTGAGCGCCAGTAGTCCTCGGTCCGTTTGCCATCGATCTCCTTCGGACCGGTCCAGCCTTTGGGTGTCCGGAGCACAATCATGGGCCAGAGCGGCCGCTCCTTGGCACCGCCCCGGCGTGCGGCAGATTTGATACGTTGAATATCCCGGATCACGGCGTCGAGCGTCGAGGCCATGAGCTGGTGCATCTTCCGGGGATCGTGGCCTTCGACGAAGTAGGGGATATAGCCGTAGCCGCGGAAGAGGTGATCCAGTTCATCGTGACTGATACGGGCCAGGACCGTAGGACTCGCGATCTTGTAGCCGTTCAGATGGAGAATCGGCAGGACGACGCCGTCGGTGAGGGGATTCAGAAATTTATTGGAATGCCAGCTTGTCGCGAGGGGACCGGTTTCCGCTTCCCCGTCACCGATCACACAGGCCGCGATCAGATCGGGATTGTCGAATACGGCTCCGTATGCATGCGAGAGTGAATATCCCAACTCGCCGCCTTCGTGGATCGAGCCCGGGGTTTCCGGCGCCACGTGACTGGGAATGCCGCCGGGAAAAGAAAACTGCTTGAACAACCGCTTCATGCCCCGTTCATCCTGTGAGACATTGGCATAGACTTCGCTGTAGGTGCCTTCGAGGTAGGCGTTCGCCACAATCCCGGGCCCGCCATGGCCTGGCCCGGCGATATAGATCATGTTGAGATCCTGTTCCGTGATGACCCGGTTCAGATGCACGTAGATGAAGTTCAACCCCGGCGTCGTGCCCCAGTGACCGAGCAAGCGCGGCTTGATGTGTGCGCGCGTCAGCGGCTTCTTCAGCAAGGGATTGTCGTAGAGGTAAATTTGTCCGATGGACAGGTAATTGGCTGCACGCCAATAGGCATCGATCAGGGCTAGGTTTTTCTTAGCTGCAAAAGGCTTCATGGTTGTCTCTCCATAATAGGAAACGGCTCAGGCTAAGGTTGAGGCTAAGATGAAGACATCAGCTCTTTTCTCAACCTTAACCTCGACCTCGACCTCAGCCTATCCTACTCGCTGGACGGCCTCTTCACTACACAATCGAACGTGGCGCGAGCGATCTCGATCTCTTCATCGACGCCCGCCACATAGCAGGCCAACGGTGCCTCTTCCTCGCTGATCTTCATCGCCTGACCGGGAGCGAGCCCCACCGCCGTCTCATTGCGCAGGGGATCGAGCCTGATACCGCACCAGCCCATCCCCTCGCAGATCCGGGCGCGGATGACTGCAGACCGCTCGCCGATGCCACCACCGAAGACGAGCGCATCAGCGCCTCCCAGCACGGCCAGGTATGCCCCGATGTACTTGCGTACGCGATAACAAAACATGTCCACCGCCAGAGCGGCGCGTGAATCCGGCTTGCCTTCGGCTGCGTCCAGGAGTTCGCGCATGTCGCGCGACAGACCCGACACCCCCAGAAGGCCTGCACGCTCATTCAAGAGACGCTCAACTTCATCCACTGACAGACCTTCCTTCCGAACAAGATGCCGGACCACTGCGGGATCCAGATCGCCCGATCTGGTCCCCATCACCAGACCTTCGAGCGGCGTGAACCCCATCGACGTATCCACCGAGCGTCCCCGATCGATTGCCGTTGCCGAGCAGCCATTGCCGAGTTGCAGCGTGATGAGCCGGAGCTGGGCAAGTGGTCGATTGACTGCGGCGGCATAGATGCCGGCCAACGACGCATGGGCAATGCCATGAAATCCATAGCGATGGATGCCGTGCTTGCGGGCCAGATCGAGATCGATGGCATAGGTGGCTGCCCGAGGTGGAATTGAGCGGTGAAAGGCCGTATCGAACACGGCGACCATCGGGATGTCTGATCCCAGTGCAATGCGCGCTCCCTCGATTCCAGCCATCGATCCAGGATTGTGGAGCGGCGCGAGTTCACCCAAACGAATGATTGCGGCCACCACGTCGTCGTCGATCACCGCCGGCTCTTGAAATTGCTCGCCACCATGCACCACCCGGTGCCCGACCGCGTCAATACGGAAATCTCGCCCTTCAAGCCGGCTCGACTCCTCCAACATCAGCACCATGCGCTGGACCGCCTCGGTATGGGTCGAGACAGTGCCAGTAGATTGGACGACTATCTTTCCTGCGAAGCGAAGCATCTGCTTCGCCGCTGGTCCGATTTCTTCGACCGATCCGTCATAGCGGATGCCCGGTTGCTGATTGTCTGCCGCGCCGGCAGATTCGGAGAACTCAACGACCTTGAACTTCAACGACGAACTTCCACTATTGATCACCAACACAGTCTTCATCGTCGCAGCGCCTTTATCAGTTCCATCATGAGGAATGGCACAATGCCCATAGCTCCCATTAGCGCCCAGTCTTCAATCGGCAGAGGGACAACCTTGAAGATCGTCGCGACCGCTGGAACGGTGAGCACCACAATCTGAATCCCAAGAGAGAGCGAAAAGGCCAGGAGGAGCGGACGGTTGGTCCAGAGGCCGACTTGGAATAGAGACCATCGTTCACTTCGGCAGTTGAATGCATGGACCAATTGCGCAACCACCATCACAGTAAATGCGACGGTCCTCGCTTGCTCGACCTCTTGATGGAGACCATAGAGGCTATAGGCGAAGGCTCCCAACGAAATCGCACCCAACATGAGCCCCTGCGCCCCGATGGCCAGGAGTGTGCTGCCGTCCAACAACCGTGCCTCCGGTCGGCGGGGCGGCTGCTTCATCAGATCAGGCGACTTGGGATCCACCGCCAGGGCCAGAGCCGGAAATCCGTCCGTCACCAGATTCATCCACAAAATTTGAATCGGCAAGAGGGGCAACGGAAGCCCGATCAAGGCCGCAAACAACATCACCAACACCTCGCTCACATTGCACGATAAAAGAAAATAAATGGTCTTACGGATATTGTCGAAGATGCCGCGTCCTTCTTCCACCGCCGCGGCGATCGAGGCGAAATTATCGTCCGTCACCACCATGTCGGCAGCTTCTTTCGTCACATCGGTTCCGGTTATCCCCATAGCGACCCCGATGTCCGCCGCTTTGACTGCGGGCGCATCGTTCACACCGTCGCCCGTCATCGCCACGATGGCGCCTCTCGCCTTCCAGGCTTTGACGATTCGCAACTTGTGCTCCGCCGAAACCCTCGCATAGACCGCCACATCCTCCACAGTCCGGACCAGTTCATCGTCGGACAAGCGATCGAGTTCCGTCCCGGACAACGACTGTATCGGTTCTTTATCCCCTCTCAGTTCTTCTGCGATCGCCGTGGCCGTATCCTTGTGATCTCCGGTGATCATCACCGTCCTGATGCCGGCATCGTGACAGGCCTTGACGGCAGCTTTCGCCTCAGGCCGCAGCGGGTCTTTCATGGCCGCAAGCCCCAGAAAGACCAACTGGTCCTCCAATGCCTGCGCCCGATAGGCATCCGGTTCCCGGTCCAATCGCCGCCGGGCCATTGCCAGCACACGCAATGCCTGATGGGCAAACGAGGCATTCGCGTCGAGGATGGCGGCGCGAATCGACTCCGTGAGGAGTTCCTCCTTACCATCCATAGTCAACCGGTGTGTACAGTGCCGTAACAACACATCCGGCGCGCCTTTGACATATGCAACCGGCCCCTCCGATGCGCGCCACACCATCGTCATCATCTTGCGCTCTGAATCGAACGGCACCTCTCCGAGAAAATGATTGGCCGAACCGAGTGTCTCGACTGTAAGCGCTGCCTTTGCTGCCGCAACCAGCAATGCGCCTTCTGTCGGATCACCTAGAATTCGCCAGGCCCCCCCCTCCTCCTGCCGCAGGGTTGCGCCATTGCAGAGCACTGCAGCCGTCAGCAGTTCACGCAGAGCAGGCGGCAGAAGACGTAAGGGGTGAGGCGTAAGGGGTAAGGGGTCAGGAAAACTCACCTCACGCCTACCGCCTAATGCCTCACGGATTTCGCCGACAGGCTCATACCCTTCGCCCGCGACCTCGAACTCCCGGTCCCCGATGAACAGCCTCGTCACCGTCATCTCGTTTTTCGTAAGAGTGCCGGTCTTATCCGAGCAGATGACTGTGGCGGACCCGAGCGTCTCGACCGCGGGCAGCTTGCGAATCAGGGCATGGCGCCTCGCCATGCGGGTGACGCCCAATGCCAGCGTGATAGTCACGACGGCGGGCAGCCCTTCCGGAACGGCAGCCACCGCCAGACTCACCGCAGTCAACAGCATCAAGATGGCCGGCTCGCCGCGCAGATAGCCCAAGACGAATACGACCGCCACGACCGCCAGAGCCAGCCACAATAGCGTATAGCCGAATTGTTCGAGCCTCTGCTGCAAAGGAGTTTCCTCCCGCTCGGCCTCAGTGGCTTTTTGGATCATCGCGGCGATCCGGCCCAGCTCGGTGTGTAAGGCAGTTGCCACGACAAGTGCCCGTGCCTTGCCGGATACAACGACGGTGCCCATAAAGGCCATGTTCTTCCGCTCAGCCAGCGGTATGTCAGTTCCTGCAATGGGGCTCGCGTGCTTCTGAACCGGCGTCGATTCTCCGGTCAGTGACGCTTCTTGCGTCTGGAAATTCGTTGTGTAGATCAGCCTGGCATCGGCGGGGACACGGTCACCTGCTTCGAGGACGATCAGATCGCCGAGCACTAATTCCCGAGCGGGAATTGACCGGAAGACTCCGTCACGGAACACCCGGGCCGTCGCCATCGACAGCTTTCGGAGTGCCGCCAAAGACCGTTCCGCCCGAAACTCCTGGACGAACCCTAACACTCCGTTGAGCAACACAATGGCCATGATGGCCGCCGCATCGAGCCAGTCTTCCAGGAGACCGGAGATGACCGCCGCCCCGATCAGCACCCAGACAATGACGCTCGTGAATTGGGAGAGAAAGAGCTTCAGCAGGGAAGGAGGCTGGGCTTCCGGCAGTTCGTTGGGGCCCTGCGCTGCTAGACGGTCTCGCGCCTCCTCGCCGGACAGGCCTCGCTCCGGATGGGCGTTCAGTCTCGTGGCGCAGAGCTCCGACGATACCACATACCAGGGCACGACCGGTGCCTGTGCTTCGTGCTCGGTGATGGACGGTGCGGTCTTCATTGAAAGAGCAGCCAGAGTCCGATGCAGTATCCCAGAATGATCGCGAAACTATCGGGTTCGATCAGCATATAACGTTTTTCTACACGGTAAATAATGCCCATCAGTGCCGCGCTCATGAGGAGGATACCCCAGAACGCCGTCATGGCATGTGCGTCCGTGATGACGTTAAAGATCGGTCCGCCCTGATAGGCTATATCGACGAAAAAGAAGGCCGCCATGTTGAACGCGTTGCTCCCGAATAGATTGCCGACTGCGAGATCAAACGCGCCGAGTCGCACCGCCGCAATGGCGGTAACCAGCTCTGGCAACGACGTGGCTATCCCAAGCAGCGCGGTACCGATGAACGTGGTCGAGACCCCTGACTGCTCGGCAATCTGACCCGCAGAACTCGCCAGGAACGGTGCCGCAACGAGCAGAGCCAGCGCGCCTACGGCAAATCCGATTATGGCACGGCGGAGGGCTCCACGTTTATTCGATTGCGCCGGCCCCTCGGCTGCTTGTGCCCCCACAACTTTTTCCTGCTCTTGCTGCCGCCACTTGCTACTTTCTTGCCTAAACACCAACCGCATGCCGAACATGTAAAAAAGCAACAAGAGCATACTCCCGTAACTGACTCCGCCATGTTTCACGTCTGATCCGAAGAGCACGAAAAACCCGGCCAGTGCCGTGAGAAATAGCGCCAAGGCGGCACTGAGCGCATGTTCGAACGCCGCCTTCTCCCAGACCCGCTTCTGTCGGTGCATCAGGTCGATGATACCCAGGATGAGCATGTTGGCCATGCTGCTACCGAAGAGATCCCCCGCGGCAAGATTCGGCTTGTTCATCAACGCGGCGCTGACATCGGTGAAGATTTCCGGGAGTGAGGTCGCGCCAGCCATCAGGACAACGCCGATCCACAGCCCGCCCAGGCCGGTGAGTGTTGCGATCTGATCGCCGTAGTGGGACAGTTTCGTCCCGGCATAGACGATCACCGCCGCGCTCGATATGAAGATCGCCCACGGCACGAGCCCTTCAAGCGAGACCATCCTGTCTTCCTCCTTCAGCGGCGACTGTCACGACCAACAGCGAACAGGGGGCCTGCCATGCGACCTTCCCCGATACCTGCACCCCAACAGAACAGCTGTATGCCCTGTCACCTCTCGCAAACCGAAAGTGCGCAGATCGGCGCATTGCCTCATCGTCAGTGTGGGAATATGTTCGGCCCGTCGCTATTCATGATCACTGGTTTCACCCTCAAGCACCCTCACCGCATAGCCTTCCGCTCACGTCCGGTTCCGTCCTTCAAACTGTTGCAATGGAGGCGTCGCCTTATGACCCCCGGCCTCCAGGTTGGCATGGAGCACCCGCAAGAGATGATCCCGCGTGATCATGCCCAACAACCGGCCGTTTTGTGTGACGGGAACCTGGTTGACATCCCGCTGTTCCATGAGTCCCAATACGTCCGTAACCGGTGTCTCAGGCGCCACTGCGTGCAGCCGATCGATTTGGGTCATCGCCTGCGCCACGACACTGTCGTCCCATCGTTCTTGAGGTACCGCCTTTACCTGATGCAAGGTGATCAATCCCTCGAGCCGACCATTCTGTGAAACCAGAAAGCACCGCCGGCCCGTCCGAAGGATGTGCTCCTGCACCAAGTCCGCGAGACTCAGCTGGCCCGAGACGATGGGACAGTCCTCCGTCATGATGTCTTCTGCCACAAGTCCGCCCAACGCCGACTTGACACTCATCTGCAGGACGCTCTCCTGCGCCGCATTTCGGAGGAACCAGCCGATGAACGCCAGCCACAGCCCGCTGAACCAGTTGCCGATGACCAACCCTGCCAAGATCCCACCAACAATCAACCCATATCCGACGATTTGCCCTGAGCGAGCCGCAATCCTCGTCGCCTTCGAAAAATTCTTGGTAACATGCCAGATGACAGCCCTCAAGATCCGGCCTCCGTCGAGCGGGAAGCCCGGCACCAGGTTGAAGAGCGCCAGCATCAGGTTGATCGACGAAAGCCACCCGCCCAGAGCCGAGAGATGCTCGAACTGACTGCCGGCCAGAGCGGCGACAATCCAGAATCCCAGGGCCAGCAGGCCGCTGGCAATCGGCCCCGCAATCGCAATCTGAAATTCCGTCAGCGGCCGGTCAGGTTCCCGCCCGAGTTGCGCCACGCCGCCGAAGGCAAACAGCGTAATCGATCGGACGGGGATGCCCTTGGCCAGTGCCACGAAACTGTGGGCCAACTCGTGGAGGAAAATCGAGACAAAGAACAGCAGGCTGGTGCTAATCCCCAGGGCGTAGTGCTCGACCATGGTCCAGTGGGGATGCTCCGAGGCGAAGCGCGTGGTGAGCGAAAACGTGATCAGAACGAAGATGATAAACCAAGTATAGTGGACCCCTACCTCGATCCCCCGGATGGTCGTGAGTCGTACAGATTGACCGATCATGCGAAATTTCCTTGCTCGCGATCCGATCTGCGGCTCCTCCAATGAGGACTATCAACCCGCGTCTCACCACGGCCCAGAAGCAGCCGTTCACCCATAGTGCGCGTGTGCACCCCCGAAAGAGGAGCACCACTCCGATGATGCCGATCACCAGCGCGAGCGCACCCGGCAACGTTCACGGTTCTCTGTGTCCACTCACCTCCTGAAGATGACGGGGTTGAATCCCTCTGCCTCGTGCGGACCTCACCTCGCACGCCTGTGCGATTCGCCAGTCCCCCCGTCTGGCCGGCTGAATACCACGATCTGGAACATCCCTCGCTCGAGCAACGCATGAAGAGATGACACCGTTCCCCCTCATGCACCATGCCGTTCAGCCTCCCCGATTGTCAGCCGACGCCTCATGGCTACCTGACCCGGCTTTGCTCAAGCGCTACCACCGCCAGCGTCGTCTTGATGACGGCGTCCGGATTGAGCGAAATACTATCGATACCTTGCTCCACCAAAAACCGAGCGAACTCCGGATAGTCGCTCGGCGCCTGCCCGCAGATACCGATCTTTCTGCCCTTCACCTTGGCCGCCCGGATCACGGTCGCCACCAACCTCTTCACCGCCTCGTTCCGCTCGTCGAACAAATGCGCGACGATTTCTGAATCACGATCCACCCCGAGTACAAGCTGCGTCAAGTCGTTCGATCCGATCGAGAATCCGTCGAAGATTTCCGCGAACTCCTCGGCCAGGATGACATTGCTCGGAATCTCGCACATCACGTAAACCTCCAAACCGTTCTCTCCCCGCTTCAGGCCATGCCGCTCCATTTCAGCCAATACGCGCCGTCCCTCGTCGACCGTGCGACAGAACGGGATCATGAGTTTCACGTTCATCAGGCCCATCTCGTCCCGCACCTGTTTCATCGCCAGACATTCCAACGCAAAGCCCTCGCGATAACGTGGGTCGTAGTAACGAGACGCCCCACGGAATCCCAGCATCGGGTTTTCTTCCTTGGGCTCATAGGCCCGCCCACCCAGCAGATCTGCATACTCGTTGCTCTTGAAGTCGCTGAGTCGGACAATCACGTCCTTCGGATAGAAGGCGGCGGCGATCATCGCCACACCCTGCGCCAGCTTATCCACGAAGAATTGGGGTTTGTCTTTGTAACCTGCCGTGATGCGCCCGATCTCGGTCTTGAGCGTCTGGTCATCCAGCTGGTCGAAGTTGAGCAGCGCCAGGGGATGCACCTTTATATACGTGCTGATGATGAATTCTTCCCTGACCAGCCCGACACCGTCGTTGGGAATGAACGACAGCCCAAACGCTTCTTGTGGATTCCCCAGATTCATCATGATCTGGGTCCTGGGCTTAGCAAGTCCGGCCACATCCACCTTTTCAACATGAAACGGAAGCTCCCCTTCGTACACATAACCGATATCGCCTTCCGCACAGGAGACCGTCACGAGTTGTCCGTCGTGGAGCACGTCGGTTCCCTGCTCCGTACCAACGATAGCCGGCAGGCCTAATTCGCGGCTCACGATCGCGGCGTGACAAGTCCGTCCGCCGCGATTGGTGACGATCGCCGCCGCGACTTTCATAATCGGCTCCCAGTCCGGATCAGTCTTTTCGGTAACCAGCACTTCGTCCGGCTTGAATTGCTGGATCTGGTGAACGTTTCTGATCACGCGAACCGGACCATGGCCGATCTTTTCGCCGACACTGCGCCCCGTGACCAAAACCTTCCCCTTCTCTTTCAAGCGAAAGGTCTCCAGCGTATCGCGCGTTTTGAGGGATTGGACGGTTTCTGGTCTGGCTTGGACGATGAATAGTTCGCCGGTGAGGCCGTCCTTGGCCCATTCCATGTCCATCGGGCTGGGTGCCCCGCGTTTCGCACTGAAGTGATCTTCGATGATACAGGCCCAGCGGGCCAGGGTGAGGATATCGTCGTCGGTCACCGCGAACGTCGATCGGGCGTCAGGTGGCACCGGCACATTCTTCACCATCTTGCTGCCGCCGACGTCGTAGATGAGCTTGAACTCTTTGGTTCCGAGCATTTTCTGTAATATTGGCCGATGACCCAGTTTAAGCGTCGGCTTGAACACATAGTACTCGTCGGGATTGACGGTTCCCTGCACGACGTTTTCTCCGAGGCCGTAGGCCGCGTTGATCAAGACCGCGTCCCGAAAACCGGTTTCGGTATCGATGGAAAACATGACACCCGACGTCGCCAGATCTGACCGCACCATCCGCTGCACGCCGATCGAGAGGGCAATCGTGTAATGGTCGAATCCCTTGTCGATCCGGTAGGAGATGGCCCGATCGGTGAAGATCGAGGCGAAGCAGCGCTTACAATGCTCCAGGAGGGACAGATGGCCCTGCACGTTAAGGTAGGTTTCCTGCTGCCCGGCGAAACTCGCGTCCGGCAAATCTTCCGCGGTTGCGCTGCTACGCACCGCTACATCGACCGGCTCCGGCTGTCCCTCGCACAGTCGGTCATAGGCGTC
>Ga0209640_10004879_pt1 | contig 11728 bp, 11 predicted proteins | sample RifCSP10_1_FD_184018 | JGI IMG/M metagenome (GOLD analysis project Ga0209640, IMG submission 184018) | Soil microbial communities from Rifle, Colorado - Rifle CSP2_sed 10_1 (SPAdes) (version 2) | ecosystem: Environmental > Terrestrial > Deep subsurface > Rock core/Sediment | place: Rifle... | reverse complement strand
CGAGCATGGTCCCGATTGTCACCACCCGCAGCAAGGCCCGGGCAGTCCCCCCGACGTAGAGATACCGACCGCCGCGAGCTAACGCCCTTCGATAGGCGAACACCGAACGGTGGGCGACGAGATCCAGGACGAGGTCGGACGGTTCGACTTTGGTGAAGTCCTGACGGTGGTAGTCGATCACCTCGTCGGCGCCCACCAACCGCATGAAATCGAGTTTGCCGGCGTTGTCGACGCCGATCACATGCGCCCCGGCGCTCTTGGCTAGCTGGATCGCGAACGACCCAGAACCGCCGCCGGCACCGTTGATCAACATCCGCCGCCCCGGCCCTGCGCGGGCTGTCCCCTGCAGGGCGATCGCACCCGCCTGGGGGATTGTCGAGGCCTCGACGAAAGTCAACTCCCCCGGCTTGGGGGCGAGCGCCGTCTCTGACGCCACCGCGTACTCGGCGAAGCCGCCCATTCGGATCTCGCCGTACACGTCATCGCCAGGACGGAAGCGGGTGACACCGGAGCCAACGGCTTTCACCCGCCCAGCGATGTCCGAGCCGAGAGTCCGACGCGCCGGAGTGCGCAGCCCCCCGATCCGGGCATACATGGGTGTCCCGCGCAGGCACTCCCAATCGGCGAGGTTGACCGACGTCGCTGCGACCTCGACCAGCACCTGGTTGGCACCCGGCGATGGGGCAGGGACCTCCTCGACCCGCAGCACGTCAGGTGGGCCGTATCGGTCATAGACGACGGCCTTCACTCCGCAAAAGCCTCGGCTGAGGGGCTCGATCCTGCGCCGGCTTTGGGGACGGTCAGCTCACACCGGTGAGGTCTCGCATCCGGTTGTGACGTCACTGACCCCACACCGTCGGCGGTTCCACCAGGCCTTCTGAGGTGAGCCAGTACTCGCGGAGGGCACGGCATTGCCAGTTGTCATCGAAGTCCAACAGGAGACACCCGGGCAGGGTGGTCTCCGCCCCGTCGTACTTCATCGTCGTCCAGAACTCCACCGCCACTCTCGACCCGTCGACGAACGGGCGTCCCATCAGAACCCTGACATCGCTTTGGGGCGCGGTCACCGACTCCCAGTAGAAACGAACCCCCTCCTGGCCACGATGGGGATCTTCGAAGATGTTGTCTCGATAGGTGGCGTCGGAGGTGAATAGGGCGGCGGCCGCGTCGGCGTCCATGTTCTCCCACGCCAGCCGATACTCCTCGATCCATTCATCCAGCGACTGTGGCATTGCGCTCCTTTCGAAGGCTGCACACTATCTATTGCGGATTCGCCGGGATCGGTGACCGCTTGCAACCCGGCCCCCGGCCGATACGGGCACTCTGTGGAGAGGTCGGGCAGAGCGGATGACCTTGTATCGACCTAGTCGGCGAGAAACTGCGCCGCTGGCATCCCGGCGGAGAGACGCCATAAATCCCAGTAACCCTGGAGTAGCAGCGGAATCTTGACCGAATCGAGTCGTGTCCAATATGCTGGACCCATGTCCAACAATGCGGAACGCCAATTAGACGAGATGCAGAGCGGGCCCCTGTCGGACTTGCGGGTCCTCGAGCTGGGAACACTGATAGCGGGGCCCTTTGCCGGTCGTCTGTTTGCTGACTTCGGCGCCGAGGTCATCAAGGTCGAGCATCCGGACCGCGGCGACCCACTCCGCAGCTGGGGGATGAGCTGGGACGGCAGCGATTCTCTGTGGCACCTCATCCAGTCGCGCGGCAAGCTCTCCGTCACAGCCGACCTCCACGACCAGCTGGACCAGGATTTCGTTCGGCAGCTGGCGAGAGAGAGCGACGTTCTCATCGAGAACTTCCGGCCCGGCCGGCTGGAGAAGTGGAATCTGGATCCCCAGGACCTGATGGAGGCCAATCCGAGGCTCATCGTGGTTCGCATCTCCGGTTTCGGCCAGACGGGTCCGATGTGCGACCAACCGGCGTTCGGCACCATCGCCGAAGCCGCCAGCGGCCTACGGTTCATAACCGGAGAGCCGGATCGGCCGCCCGGCAGGGTAGGTCTCAGCCTCGGCGACTCCATCGCTTCGTTGCATGCGGTCATCGGCGCATTCGTGGCCCTCCACGAGCGCCAGGCGTCAGGCCGCGGCCAGATGGTGGACGTCGCTCTGACTGAGTCGACATTCGCGATGCTGGAGGGGATCCTGCCCGAGTATGCCTACCACGGCGCCGTCCGTCAGAGAACCGGGAACATCGCGCATAACTCGGCCCCCACCAACGCGTACCCCTCAGCTGACGGACCAATGGTGTGCATCGCCGCGAACACCACCGGCCTTTTCCGGACGCTGTGCCGCATCCTGGGTAGAGACGACTATGCCCAAGACCCTTCACTGGCGACCAACGAGGGACGGGTAGCACGAAGTGAAGAGCTCGACGAGGCAATTGCTGCCTGGACGAAGACCCGGGCTGCCGATGAGATCGTCGCGATCCTCCGCGACCAGCAGGTGCCAGTCAGCCGGATAAACAGCATCGCGGACATCGTCTCCGACCCGCAGTTCCGCGCGCGTGACGCCATCGTCGAAGTCGAGGACGACCGGCTGGAGCGACCGCTTCTGGTACCGGGGGTGGTGCCGCGGCTGTCGCGCACGCCGGGCGCGGTGCCATCGCTCGCGCAGGAGCTGGGGGCGGCCACCGAAGCGGTGCGGAGCCGTATGGAGGGCGCGGCAGAGCGAGAGCGCCAGGTCGGTCAGCGTGGGGTTCGTTGAGACATTCCGCGGGCCGATCGATCCCGACCGACTCGGGGTCACACTGGTCCACGAGCACATCTTCGTCCGCAACCCGGAGTTGGAGCTGAATCTCCCGGATGGCGAATGGGATCCCTCTGATGCGGTCGAGACGGCGGTCCAGGGCCTGACCGATCTCTACGAGCGAGGCGTCCGAACGGTGGTCGACCTCACCGTGCCGGGACTAGGCCGTGATGTGCGCCTAGTGGCCAGGGTCGCTGAGAGGGTTCCGGTCAACCTCGTCGCCGCCACCGGCTGGTACACGCCGAACGCGCTTCCCGCCTACTTCCGATTCCACGGGCCTGGGCGGATGATCGACCGTGCCGACCCTCTCGTCGACCTGTTCGTCCGCGACATCCGCGACGGCATCGCAGGCGGGGAGGTGCGAGCCGGCATGCTCAAGGTGATGACCGACGAGGAGGGCTTCACCCCGGACATCGCTCGTGTCATGTCGGCCGCTGCTATCGCCCATCAGGAGACGGGGGTGACGATCACAACCCACTCCCATCCCGCATCACGCAACGGACTGGAACAACAGGCCTTCCTGTGCGAGCGAGGTGTGAGTTCGGAGTTCATCATCATTGGTCACTCGGGCGACTGCGAGGATCTCGACTACCTGCGCGAACTGATGGACAACGGATCGACGATCGGCATGGATCGTTTCGGGATGGAGCACGTTCTGTCGGACGAGCGGCGAGTCGGGACCGTCGTCGCACTTCTCGAGCTTGGTTACGCCGACCGGATGGTCCTCTCTCACGACGCCGCTTTCTACAGCCACGTCACACCGCCCTCGTGGCGTGCCGAATGGGCGCCGAGCTGGCGGATGGAGACGATCCCACAGAAGGTCATACCAATGCTCCGGGATGCCGGTGTGTCCTCGGACCTCATCACGCAGATGCTGGTCACCAACCCGCGACGATTGCTGGAAGGCACCTCTTGAAAGCGGCGCTACTTCTCGAGCCGGGCAGGTTGGCAATCGACGAGGTCCCCGATCCGGAGCCTGGACCGGGTGAGGTGTTGATTTCGGTGGGTGGCGTCGGCCTGTGCGGCTCGGACCTGAGCGTTTTCAGTGGCAAATGGAAAGCACCGACCTATCCCTGGATCATGGGGCACGAGGCCTTTGGCGTCATCGAGGCGCTAGGCCCGGGAGTCTCGCCCGAGCGCCTCGGTCAGACCGTGGTGGTCGAGCCGAACTTGCCGTGTTTAGCCTGCGATCAATGCAGTCGCGGTTGGACCTCAGCCTGCGTCGAACGGCTGTCGGTCGGTATGAACCGCGTTGGCGCTCTCGCTGAGCGAGTCGTTGTCCCCGACCGGTTCGCATGGTCGATGCCGAGAGTGCCCGTCACGGATCTCGTGTGCGTCGAGCCGACCACCGTGGCCATGGCGGCGCTCCGCCGCTTGGGGGCGCCGCTGCCCGACTCCGCCCTCGTCGTGGGCGTCGGCGCCCAAGGCCTCGTGATGTCGCTCGCTCTCATGGAGCGCGGGGTCGAGGTATATGCCCAAGACGTCAATCCGGACCGCGTTGCCTTTGCGGTCGAGCTGGGCGCTGTTCCGGCAGCGACCCATGACGCTCGGCGCTTCCATCTCGTCGTCGACACGGTGGGGTCGCCGTCATCGATGGAGGTCGCCCTCGACCGCGTCGAGGGCGGCACGTTGCTCTGCCTCGGGCTTGACAGTCGCCCGCTGAGACTCAGTGCGCAGACCCTGGTCCGCCGCCAGTTGACCCTGCGAGGCTCGTTGACCTACGACCATCCCGCAGATTTCCAGGAAGTCACCGCTTTGATCGCTGAGGGACGGTTCTCTCCGGGTCGAATCATCACCGACGAGTACCTACTGGATAATGCCCAGTTGGCATTCGAAGGGAGCGAATCGACGCGCGGCAAGACCTGGATCCGGATCGCCGGCTAGCGCCGGTCCTATTTGCGCGTCTGGGCCCTGTCCCGTATGCTAGTTTGCTGTCCAACTATGTGGAACGGTTCGACAGCCCTGTCGGCCATGTCCCCAGGTGACGAGAGGAGGAAAACATGACCAAACGACCCCGGATCCTCGCCCTTTTGCTGGCAGTCGTTCTCGTGCTGGCCGCGTGTGGAGGCGACGGCGAAGCAGACGAGACAACCACCACAGCGGGGGAGACGACCGACACCACGGAGGCAGAGTCCCCGACAACGACAGCAGAGGCCCCGACTACCACTGCTGCGGCACCGGAAGAAATGGAGCTCGTTCTCGCTCACAGCTATCAGGAGGGTCAGCCGCAGGTGGTGTGCGGCGCCGACGTCATCAAGGAGGTGGCTGAGGCGGCCGGTGTCGGAGTCACCATCGAGATATTCGGCGCCAGCGCCCTCGGGGGTGATGCCGATCGAATCGAGTCGGTCATCTCTGGTGACATCAGCATCGACATTCAGGGCGCGTCGGCACTCGCCTCCGTTTATGAGCCGATGGCGGTGGCTGATGGTGCGTTCGTATTCGACGACAGTGATCACGTGTACAACTACTTCACGAGCGACGCCTCCGACCCGCTCAAGGACGGGTTCTTCGAGGCCACCGGCGTTCGGATCTTGGGTGCCTGGAACACAGGGGCCCGACAGTTCACCGCGAATGTGCCGATTCGTGAGCCGGAAGACCTACAGGGACTTCGGATGAGGTTCCCACCATCACCATCGTTCCTGCTGAATGCCGAAGCGATGGGGGCGGAGGCAGTGGAGGTTGCGTTCGAGGAGCTGTATCTGGCGCTCCAGCAGGGCACGGTCGACGGCCAGGAGAACCCGATCGTCAACATCGATGCCATCAATCTCGATGAGGTCCAGGACTACATCAGCCTGTCGGCTCACCAGCTGAGCACCAACCTGGTGGTGGTCAACGGAGCAACTTGGGACTCGTTGACCGCCGAGCAGCAGCAGGCGGTAGCTGACGGAGTCGAAGAGGCGATGGTCCAGGAGCCTCAGTGCGCCGCGGAGGCGGAGGACGAGCTCCTCGCCGGATGGCGTGACAGCGGCGCTCTCGAGATCGTCGACGACGTCAACCGTGAAGCGTTCCGTGAGAGGGTTGAGCCCTTCCTCCGGGACGCCTATACCGATGATCAGATCGAGGTCCTAGAGGCAATCCGGTCCACGGCCGGGGGATAGACCTCAGCTGGTAGACGGTGCCCGGGCAAACCCCGGGCACCGTCTCGCCATCCACATGTCTATGTTGCAAGTGAGTTGAGCCGCGTCGGCCCATGGAAGGAGGATGAGCGTCTGATGGCCCGGCACGATGGCCCGCCGGCAGATGGTGCCGACTCCGCCAACCATGGCCAAGCGGACGAAATCGAGGCACTGGAGGAAGAACTCCACGCATTGAAGACCGAGGGGCCGCCCGCTGAGCCGCCGCTCCTGCCGTCACGCGGCCCGATGCGCACCGTCTTTCGGGTACTCGGCGTGCTCGAACAGGTTCTCGGTTCACTACTTCTGGTGCTGATTCTCGTCCTCGTCCTGGCTCAGGTCGCGATCCGTTATCTCCCAGGGTCAGCTGCATGGACCGGCGAGCTCGCTCGCCTGTCGATGGTTTGGGCCACATTTCTCATGGCCGGCTATCTCGTGGCATACCCTCCTCATCACATCGCCATTCAGGTCATCGACTACATAGCGAAGGGGCGGTGGCTGGCCGGGGTCAAGCTGTTTGTCGACGTGGTGATTCTGGCCACGTGCCTCGTCCTCATACATGGCAGCTTTACCCTGGTCACCACCGCCGTCGACCAGGTGACGCCGGCAGGAGAGCTATCGATGCGATTCGTCAACGCCATCCCGTTGGTCGCACTCGTCCTGGTCGCTGCACGAGCCGTCCTGGGGATTGTGGTCAGAGACATTCCGGCTTTTCGCGGCGGCGGCGTGGACCCGGCATGAGCCTGGCCCTGCTGATCATTGCAATCATCCTCCTCTTTCTCCTTCGAGTTCCGATGGCGTTCGCCATCCTCGGTCCCTCGGTCGTCTACTTCCTGGTCGAGGGCTACACGACCCACCTCGCCATCCGGCTCGTAATGCAGGGCATCGACAGCTGGCCCCTCCTCGCCGTACCTCTCTTCATCCTCGTCGGCATCGTGGCGACCCGGACCGAGATCGCCGACCGGCTCTACGACGCCGCTGTGCTGTTCCTTGGGCCGTTGCGCGCCGGCCTTGCCTACGTGAACATCGCCGTCAGCCTCGGCTTCTCCTGGATGAGCGGAGCGTCGCTGGCCGATGCGGCGGGGCTCGGGGCGATCGAGGTGAACCACATGCGCAAGAAGGGCTACCCGGCCGAGTTCTCGGTCGGGTTGAGCGCCAGCTCCGCGCTCATCAGCCCGATCATGCCACCCAGCATTCCGGCCGTTGTCTTTGCGTCGGTTGCCGCAGTGTCCACAGGAGCGCTCTTCGCAGCCGCAGTGATTCCAGCGTTCCTCATGACGTTTGCACTTGTGGTTCTGGTCTGGATCTGGGCGCGGCGCCGGCCCGACCTCGTCGGCGAACCGTACAACCGGAGCGCAGTGCGTCGGGCAGCTGTCCGCGCCCTCCCGCCGATGGGTGCGCCCGTGATCATCCTGGGCGGCATCCTCGGCGGCTTCTTCACGCCCACCGAGGCCGCTGGCGTTGGTGCTCTCTACATGCTCTTGCTGGCGTTGTCGTACCGAACGCTGAAGCCGCGTGACATCGCCATGATCTTCCGCGACACCGCAGTCATCACCGCCCAGATCATGCTCATCATCGGGGCGTCTGCCTTGCTCAGCTGGATCCTGGCACGCGAGCAGGTCCCACAAAGGGTGGCCGAGAGTCTCGTCGGTCTCACCGAGAACCCCTTCATCTTCCTGCTCATCGTCAACGTAATGCTCATCTTCCTCGGAATGCTGCTCGAGCCGACGTCCGCCCTCATCATCGTCACGCCGATCCTGCTTCCTGTTGCCATCACCTTCGGGGTCGACCCACTGCAACTCGGATCGATCATTATCTTCAACCTGATGATCGGACTCATGACACCGCCGATGGGAGGCGTCGTCTTCGTGCTCAGCTCGGTGACAGAGATCCCGCTCGAGCGCGTATTCAAAGGCGCAGCCATTTACCTGCCCGCCATGATCATCGTCCTTTTGCTGATCACTTATGTGCCCGCCCTCACACTGTGGCTGCCGCAGTTGATCGGGCTGTGAGCGGGGCTTGCTGAGATGTCGGTCCTCGAGAAGGCAAGCGAGCTCATCGACTGCCTCGGCCAAGCCGGCGAACCGGTCACGCTCGGCTACGTCCGTTCAGCCCTGGACATGCCGAAGTCGTCGACCCATCGGCTCCTCAACGAACTGGCGGCTCTGGGGATCGTGCGTCGTACCGAGGACGGTCGCTATTCCCTGGGCCCGCGTCTGCTCTATTGGGGTGAAGCCGCGGCCGACACGTTCGACCTTCGCGTGGTGGCAGAACAGCCAATGCGTCGCCTGCGCGACCATCTGGAGGAAAGCGTCCACCTCTATGTCCGCGAACACGACACCCGGATCTGCATCGCGGCCGTCGAAGGTCGGCAGGTTCTCCGGCCCTTCATCCAGCTGGGCCGACCCCTTCCTCTTCGGGTGGGTGCCGCCGGCAAGCTGCTGCTGGCTTTTGCCGATCGTCAGGTCCAAGAGCTCGAGCTCGGTCGTGCGCGTGAGGACGCACCCAGTTTGCCCAATGCCCCTGGCACCATGCTGGAGGAGCACCTCGAACAGATTCGCACCCAACGATGGGCGACATCGGTGGGCGAACGTGAGGAAGGTGTCTCAGCCGCGGCCACGGCGATTGTCGATGCCAGGGACCGCGTCGTTGCCGCGCTCTGCATCTCTGCGCCCACCACGCGTCTCGGCGAGGGGCGTTTCGCCGAGCTGCGCCGGCCGCTCGAGGACTGCGCCGCCGAGATCGGTGCTCTCCTGAAGAGTGGCTGAGATGCCCGCGAACAGACTTGACACCTCGGATACGCTGAACCTAACGTTCCTCATAGCGGGCCTGAGGTCCAATATATGGAACAGCCACCATTGCACCGGGCTAACACACCGATGACTACGACACACAGACCTCTGGACAGCGAGAGCATCCAACAGGTGGTGCAATGACTCGCCGAAACGACCTGGGTGCTCATCAGGGATCGCCCACCGGACAAGCACACAAGGCGACAGCCTGGCCGACGGCCATCACCACAACTACCGACGAACGCGTCTTCGTTCGTGGCATGGCACTCGATGAAGCCATCGGACGGGAGTCCTTTCCGGCGATGCTGCTGCTGCTCTGGCGTGGCGATTCGGCGACTCAGGAGGAGGCGGATCTGTTGGGGGCCTGCCTGGTCGCGGCTATCGATCACGGCCCGCTTTCACCCTCGGCGCTCGTCACCCGCACCATCGCTTCGACCCGAGCTGCCCCGATGAGCGGGCTGGCCGGTGGCATCCTCGCCTTCAGCGATCTCCACGGCGCGGTGGTCAGCCGTGCTATGCGGATCCTGGCCAGCGCGCCGGCCAACGGTGACCTGGAGGCCTGGGCAGACGAGGTGTTCAACACCGAACGTGCCGCCGGTCGGCGCCTTCCCGGCATCGGGCACCGCTGGCACACCCACGACCTCCGCGCAGAGCGGCTGTTGGAGGTTGCAGCACCGCTGTCCGAAGGCAGGTGCGACTCCGCGGTGCGGGCCTTGGCGACCAGCGTGAGCCGGCACTCGGGCAACCCGGTGCCTGTCAACATCGACGGAGCGCTTGCGGTGGCGCTCACGGCGCTTCGTCTCGACCCTGCATACGGCGATTTCCTGTTCGCCATCGCCAGGAGCTTCGGGCTGGCGGCTCACTACGTCGAGGAGCAGGCCCGCGAACGTCCAATGCGCACCATCGACCCGACCGCCGCCCAGTACGACGGGGTCGAGGTACCCGACCTCGAATCGCAGGAGGCGGATGAATGAAGGCCCCGGGGGTGCCAGCCCTGAGCCTGGGCTACGACGCATACGACGCCTTGTTCGAGTCGAGCCTCATCGGCGTTCGGGGTCAGACAGTCGAGGGGCTGAGCATGCCGGCGATACGGGCCATCGACTCGACCAACCGTGTCTACATCGAGCCGCCGACGCGGCACCTGACCGAGGAGAAGTGAATGCGAACAGTCGCGGAGCATCTGGTCGACTATCTGGAGGACCGCGGTGTCGATCACATCTTCGGCCTGTGCGGCCACACCAACATCGCAGTCCTCGCTGCGCTGGAAGACAGCCCGATAGAGTTCGTGAACGTCCGCCACGAACAGGTAGCCAGCCATGCGGCGGATGCCTACGCCCGGGTGACCGGTAGGGCAAGCGTCCTGCTCACCCATCTCAGCCCGGGCCTCACCAACGCCGCTACCGGTGTTGCCAACGCCTCCCTCGATTGCATCCCCATGGTGGTGATATCGGGCGACGTTCCTTCGTTCTATTTCGGAAAGCACCCTCATCAGGAAGTCAACCTGCATTCCGATGGTGCCCAATACGAGATCTACCGCCCCTTCGTGAAACGGGCTTGGAGAGTCGAAACTCCCGAGTTGTTCCCCGAGACAATCGAAAAGGCATTCGCTCTCGCCGAGTCGGGCCAGCCCGGCCCGGTTCTCGTCGATGTCCCGATGAACATCTTCTCCACGAGAGTCGAGTCCGAGTTGTTCCAGAAGTGGACGGGGAACGACCGCGGCATCAGACGTCCCGCGCTCGACCGAGACACCGCGGTCGAGATCGTCGAGGCCCTCGCCGGGGCTGCCCAGCCGATGCTCTACGTAGGAGGCGGAATCCTGCTGTCCCGGGCAAGCGAGGAGCTGGCAGCCTTCGTCGATCACATGGGAGTGCCTGTGGCCCACAGCCTCATGGGCAAGGGCGCCCTCTCAGACGACCATCCCCTCGTCCTGGGCATGACCGGGTTCTGGGGCACATCATTGGTCAACCAGAAGACCATGGGCGCCGACGTGATCCTGGGCATCGGAACCCGATTCAAAGAGGCGGACAGCAGCTCGTGGTATCGCGGCTACACCTTCGACATCCCGCCGACGCGCTTGCTGCACATCGACATCGACCCGAGCGAGATCGGGCGAAACTTCCCCACCGAGATCGGCGCCGTGGCTGACGCAAAAGCTGCGCTTCGGGTGCTCGTGGATGTCGCCCGAGAGCTTTACCCGGACGGTTTCGACTCCGCGCAGCTCGCCGGCGAGATCGCCGAGTTCAGATCCGCGTTCGTCGAATCGAACACGCCAATGGCCACCAGCGACGCCTGGCCGATGATGCCCGAGCGCATCCTCGCCGATTGCCGAACCGCGCTCCCCGACGACGCATATCTGGTCACCGATGTCGGCTGGAACAAGAACGGCGTGGGTCAGCAATTCCCCATTCGCGAGCCCGGCACGTTCCTGACACCGGGAGGATTCGCCACCATGGGATTCGGCCCGCCGGGTGCGATCGGCGCCAAGCTGGCTGCTCCGGATCGGGTGGTCGTGTGCCTGGTGGGCGACGGCGGGTTCGGGCAAAACCCGGCGATGCTGGCAACGGCCGTGGAACTGGAGCTCGACATTGTCTGGGTGGTGATGAACAACAACGCCTACGGCACCATCGCCGGGCTGGAGAAGGCTCATTTCGACACCACCTACGGGACCACCTTCCCGGGCAAACCCGGGGAAGCCCTGCCGGACTACGCGGCCATCGCCCGGGCCTATGGCGCCGACGGCTTCCACGTCGAGGCGGCGGACCAGTTCTTGCCGATCCTGCAGAAGGCGCTGAAGACGGACGGCCCTGTCGTCATCGACGTCCCGATGAAGAACAACCCGACTCCGACCACCGGCCACTGGAACATCCTCGACATCTACTCCCCCGACGCCGCCGTATCCCACGAAGCGACTGATTGAGAGCAGCCAGACCCATGGCCCGCGAGATAACCCCCAAAGAGAAGGAGTTGGCCCGGGAGATGCTCGAGCGAGCCCGGGCAGCGATGGCCCAGGTCGCCGACTACGACCAGGCTCGCGTCGACCGCTACGCCGTCGCGGCTTGCGACATGAACC
>Ga0209640_10004878_pt1 | contig 11730 bp, 11 predicted proteins | sample RifCSP10_1_FD_184018 | JGI IMG/M metagenome (GOLD analysis project Ga0209640, IMG submission 184018) | Soil microbial communities from Rifle, Colorado - Rifle CSP2_sed 10_1 (SPAdes) (version 2) | ecosystem: Environmental > Terrestrial > Deep subsurface > Rock core/Sediment | place: Rifle... | reverse complement strand
CCGCCCCCCTTACAGTTCTGTCGCCCGACCGCGGTCTTACTTCGCGGTGATGATGAAGTGCCCCCGCCGGTTCCGCTGCCAACAGGGTTCGGCCTCTTCAGTGCAGAGCGGCGTCTCTTCACCCTTGCTGATCACGATCATCCGATTGCTCGCGATGCCGAGACCGGTCAGATAGTCCCGAACCGCGGAACCGCGCCGCTCGCCCAGGGCCAGGTTGTATTCGTTGGTGCCCCGAGAATCGGCATGCCCTTCGATCGTGACGCGGATAGACGCCCAGCGCCGCAGGTAGTCGACGTTCTTCTGGAGCACCGCGCGCTGATCCTCTCGGACCGCTGACATGTCGTAGTCGAACAACACGTCGGCCAGGGGCATCTCGGCGTTGAGCTGCTCCACGGTCTTCTTCGAGAAAACCTCCTCTTCGGTTGGCGCGCGCGGCGGCGCCGGAGCCGGGGCTGGGGCCGGCGGCCGTGCCGGTGGAGGCGGTGGTGGAGGTGGCGCAGCCGCCGGCGGGGGTGGAGGCGGCGGCGGGGGCGGCGGTACCTTCCGTGAGCACGACATCACAGTCAGCACGACCAGCAACACGATCGTGGTCAACCATATGTACCGGCGCAAATTCATCGGCATTCTCCTGCGTGTGTCAGTTGTTGAGAAAGGCCGAGTCGAGCTTAGCGTCCGATCGATCCCGTGTCAATGAAGAGCTGACGAAAGCAACGAACTTTTTTTGGCTGTCGATCTCCGGGCTCAGACAGGGTTCAGGCGAAGACCCTCGTTGAGGCTGCCCATTCGATACCCCTGCAGATCGATCGTGACGTACCGGTAACCGACAGCGTGAATCTGCTGGGCGATCCGGGCACGCACTTCTGGGTCGAGCGCCCGCGCCAGTTCGTCGCCCCCAATCTCAAGGCGTGCCAGCGCCGAGGAGGAAGCGCCGGCGTTCCCCGACCCGAGCTCGTGATGCCTGACGCGGCACACACGGAACCCAAGCGTGTGGAGCACGTCCTCGGCACGCTCGATCATTTGCAGCTTCTCGCTGGTCACTTCGGAGTGATAGGGAATGCGGGACGACAGACAGGCGGATGCCGGCTCGTCCCATGTCCGCAGCCCGGCCCCGCGCGACAACGTCCGGATTTCGGCCTTGGTCAGTCCGACCTCTTCGAGCGGGCTGCGGACGCCAAACTCCCTGGCCGCCTGGCGCCCAGGCCGGTAGTCGCCGCCATCGTCAGCATTGCTGCCGTCAGCGACAGCCGCGAAGCCGCGCGCAACGGCCAACTGTGACAGCGCGGTGTAGAGCTCGTGCTTGCAGTAGTAGCAGCGATTCGTGGGATTGGCCCGGTATTCCGGGCGCTCCAATTCGGTCGTCCGGATGATCTCGTGCCGCAGGTCCAGATCCCGTGCGAGGGCCAGCGCCAGCTGGCGATGTCTGTCGGGGTAACTGGGACTGTCGGCGGTCACGCATAGGGCTGATGGCCCGAGCACGTCGGTTGCCACCCAGGCCAGGTAGGCGCTGTCGGCGCCTCCGCTGAAGGCGACGATCAGCGATTTGCAGTCGGCCAGGAGACTTCGCAGGTCGAGCTGCTTCGCGGCGGCACGGGCGTCCGCCTCAACGTTCACTCCTCGAAGTCCTCCTCGTCCTCGGTCTCGTCCTCGGCGTCCAGATCCTCATCGTCTGCTTCGTCGTCCTCGTCCTCTTCCTCGTCTTCATCCTCGTCGTCAAGATCGTCTTCGTCCTCGTCGACGATGTCGAGTTCGTCGGCACCTGTCATCACGAGGTTCTTCCCGCACTCCGGGCAACTCAAGTGGTCGCCCTCCTCGAGGTCCTCGGTGTCAATCTCGTCGAACTCGCACTCGGGGCAGGTCGCCATACGGGCTCCATCAGAGGCTCGGCCGCTCGAAGGGTATCCAGGAACTGACGGCACGAGCGGAAATTGGCCGTCCTGGCCAAGGTTTCGAATTATATCGGGGACTCACGGACTTTGGGAAATACGGCCTACCGCGCGTCCAGACCCATACCGATAAGGACGTTGATGACCAGGACTGACGGCGCCACGCGGACTGTGCTCGTCGCAGACGACACCGCATTCGTGCGCGACCGGTTCAAGGCGGCCATCGAAGGCAGCGGCCACAGGGCGGTCACCGCTCGATCGGCTCCCGAGCTGCTGGGACATCTCAGCACCAACGCGGCGGGTATCGACCTCATCGTCCTGGACCTTCGCCTTCCACTGGGTGACGGCGTCGGGCTTCTCCAGGCCATCCGGAGGCTCGACTCACATTCCCCAGTCGTGGTCTTCAGCGGGACGATCGCGAACGAGGAAGAAGTTCGTCAGCTCTCGACGCTCGGTGTCGTCGGCTTCGTGAACGAGTACACCGGCCCCCGGCACATCCTCCCGTCCCTTGCCCCCCACCTGTTTGCCGACGGCGCCAACCGACGGTCGAGCCCGCGCGTCATGCTCGGAATCTCGGTGACCTACCGATTTGGCAACACGATCGCCACGGCGCTGACGCTCAATATCGGCCGCAGCGGCCTCGCGATTCGGACCACGAACCCACTGGCGGTCGACACCGACATCAAGGTCCGGTTCCGGCTGCCGACCGGTGCGAAGCAAATCGATGCCGAGGCCAGGGTGGCCTGGTCCGATCGACGACTCGGCATGGGCGTGCGGTTCACGAAGGTGCCCCAGGCCGACCAGGCTCAGATCGACGCCTACGTCCAGTCGCACTTCTTCTCGAATCGCAAAGCGTAACCGGGCCCGCGGGGGCTGAAGCCCCCGCTCTACGAGCTCCGGCAGTACGACCGGACAGGCGCCGTAGCGCGCAGGCTTTCAGCCTGCGCCGGTGGGACACTGGCCTGGTGACTCAACGGGCGCGGAGCAGTCGCAGCGCGTTGGCCACGACGATGACCGAGGCGCCGGTGTCGGCGAGGACCGCCATCCAGAGAGTCGCCGTCCCCGTGGTGGCCAGGACCAGAAAGACGGCTTTGAGGACGAGCGACACCACCACGTTGGTCTTCACGTTGCGCACGGTCGCCCGCGCGAGCCGCAACGCGTACGGTAGCTTCAGCAGTTCGCTCGACATCAGGGCGACGTCCGCCGTCTCGAGCGCGGCATCTGATGCCGCCGCGCCCATGGCCACACCCACGTCAGCCGCGGCGAGCGCCGGGGCGTCGTTGACGCCGTCACCGACCATCAGGACGGCGCCGTCGCCGACCTCCTTGCGCATGGCCAGAATCCGCGCGTGCTTCTGCTCCGGCAGCAGCCCGTGCTGGGCTTCGTCGAGCGAGAGGCTCGCCGCAACGGCGCGTGAGGTCAGCTCGTGGTCGCCCGTGAGCATCGCCACTCGGCGAATGCCGTGACCGCGAAGCAGGTCGATGGTTTCCCGCGCGGTGTCCCTGAGCGGGTCCGCCACGGCAATGGCGCCCAGCGAGCGGCCATCGACGACGACAAAGACCACCGAGTAGCCGCGGCGGCGAAGTGTATCGGCTTCCGCTTGCCCCTGTGCCGTGAGTCCGTGTGAGGCCAGCATGGCGTCGTTGCCGACAACGACGCGCCGGCCATCGACGTGCGCCACCGCGCCCATCCCTGTTGTAGCCGTAAAGCCCTGCGCAGCAGTGACTTCCACGCCGCGCTCGCGCGCGTACGCGGTGATGGCCCGAGCGACCGGGTGCTCGGATCTCTCTTCCACGGCTGCCGCGTAGCGCAGCACCTCGCCGACATCGACGCCGCCGCAGGGAACGACCTCGCGAACCCGCGGCTCCCCGAGCGTCAACGTCCCGGTCTTGTCGAACGCCACGACGCGCACGTCGGCCAAACGTTCGAGGTACGCTCCCCCTTTGATCAGCACACCGTTTCTGGCGGCAGCCGACAGGGCCGCAACGATCGAAACCGGCGTGGAGATCACGAGGGCACAGGGGCAGGCGATCACGAGCAGCACGAGTGAGCGATAGAACCACGTCGCAGCATCGGCGCCGGCGAGAAGCGGCGGGATAGCCGCGACAGCCGCTGCCAGCACGATCACGGCAGGCGTGTAGATTCGCGCGAAGCGATCGACGAAGGACTGCACGGGCGCCCGCTTCGCCTGCGCGTCCTCCACCAGGTGGATGATTCGCGCGAGTCGTGTGTCGCGGCCGACTCGAAGGATCTCGAGTTCGAGCGATCCTCGGCCGTTGATCGTGCCTGCATACACCTCGTCTCCCGGGCCCTTGTCCACCGGCAGCGACTCCCCGGTGATCGGCGCCTCGTTCACATCACCGTGGCCGGCGCGCACACGGCCGTCGAGCGGCACCTTGTCCCCGGGCCGAACGACAACCACCTCGCCGACCGCGATGGTCTGGACCGGCACCCGCTGCTCGGTCTCCCCGCGTTTGACGATCGCCTCCCGCGGCGAGAGCTCGACCAGCGCGCGAATGGCCTGGCGAGCCCGATCCAGCGTCCGCGCCTCCAGCCACTGGGCGAGCGCGAAGAGAAACACGACGCTGGCCGCCTCGAGCCACTGCTGAAGCACCACTGCGCCAGTCACCGCGATGACCATCAGCACGTTGATGTCGACGGTCCGCGTCCTGAGAGCAACGAGCCCGCGCCGCAGGGGAAACACGCCGCCAGCGGCCGTGGCCGCGAGCAGGAAACCCGTCGCAATCGCCGGGCTCCAGGCGCCGACCGCCAGGGCAAGGGCAATGGCCGCGCCGGAGGCTACCGTCAGAGAGAGCCGCACCCGGACGTCCGGACTGGCGGCCGGCTGCTCGTGCTCGAGCCACATCCGCATCCCGGTTTGCCCCACAGCCTCCACGAGGGCGGCCGTTGTGAGCTGCGCGGCGTCATATGTCACGCGCAGGCGCTGCCCGACCAGGTCGGCCGACAGCGCCTCCATTCCGGCTAGCGGACGGAGCCGGCGCTCCAGGATGACGACTTCTTCGTGGCAGTCCATGCCTTCGACACGGAACACGGCTTCCGCATGGATTTCGCACTTCGTGCAGGTGGGGGCCTGTGCTGTGGCCATCAGCGCCCGGCCTGACGGCCGTCCTCCTGGACGTGGCGCAGGCCCTGGCGGAAGAGCGCCAGAACGTGTTTGTCATCAAGGGTATAGAAGATCATCCGGCCCTCCCGCCTGGCACGCACGATGCGGGTATTGCGCAACAGCCGCAGCTGATGCGACACGGCAGACTCGGTCACCCCGAGCCGCCGGGCCAGCTCGCCCACGCACTGCTCTTCGCGCGACAGGGCATCGAGAATCCGCACCCGGGTGGGGTCCCCGAGCACCCGAAAGATCTCGGTCAGGCCGCTCACGGTGTGCGCGTCGAGTTGAGACATATGAATAGTTGCTCATATATTACTGCAATAGACTTGCCCAGACACTCGCCTATCGGCTACCATCACCGGTTGGATACGCTTAAGACACGCGGGCTCTACGAGTTACGCGCCCGCTAACTGCGCGAGACACGGTGACAGCGCCGGGCCGCTCGGCTTGGCGCAGTGAAGGAGTTGACGTGATCGAGGTTCAGCATCTCACCAAACGCTACGGTCCGTTCACGGCCGTAGACGATGTGAGCTTCAAAGCGGAACGGGGAGAAATTCTCGGGTTTCTCGGCCCGAACGGCGCCGGCAAGACCACCACGATGCGTGTGCTGACCGGCTACATGCCGCCCACTGAGGGCAAGGCCATCGTCGCGGGCTACGACGTGCTCGAACAGCCGATAGAGGCTAAACGGCGCACGGGCTACCTGCCGGAAACGCCTCCTCTGTATCCAGACATGACCGCGCGGGACTACCTGACCTTCTGCGCACGCATCAAGGGGGTTCCCCGCTCCGAGCGGACATCCCGCGTTGGCGCCGTCATGGAACGCACGCGCATCGCCGACGTCGCCGACAAGCACTGCGGAAAGCTCTCCAAGGGCTACCGGCAGCGCGTCGGTCTGGCGCAGGCGCTCCTGCACAACCCCGAGGTGCTCATTCTCGACGAACCAACCGCCGGCCTGGATCCAAAACAGATCATCGAAACACGCGAGCTCATCAAGGAGTTGGGCGGTGACCACACGATCATCCTCAGCACCCACATCCTCCCCGAGGTTAGTCAGACCTGCAACCGCATCGTGATCATCAACCGGGGCCGGGTCGTCGCGGTCGACACCCCAGACAACCTGACCGCCCGCCTGCGCGGCTCGGAAACGATGTACGTGCAGCTGGATGCGTTGGGCGCCGACGCCGGGAATGCGCTGTCAACTTTGCCGGGGGTCACGCGCGTCTCCGAGTCCGACAGGCGCGACAGCATCATCGGGTATGAAGTAGAAAGCGAAAGCGGCCGCGACATCCGCCGCGACCTCGCCGCGTCCATCGTCGGTCACGGCTGGGGTTTGCTGGAGCTGCGACCCATGCGACTGAGCCTGGAGGAGATCTTCCTGCAGGTGACCACCGAAGATGCGGCGGCGCCGGAAGCCGCAGTGGAGGCCAGCGTTGAGTAACATCTGGGCCATCGCGCAAAAGGAACTGAAGGGCTATTTCGCCTCGCCGATCGCGTACATCGTGATTGGCCTGTTTGCCCTGATGTTCGGCTACTTCTTCTACGCGCTGCTCGTCTACTTCGATCGGCAAGCCATGCAGATGGCCGCCGGCGGCGGCCAGTCGGTCAACGTCAACGAGCAGCTCATCAGGCCGGTCTTCCTCAACGCGAACGTCATCTTCCTGTTCGTGCTGCCGATGGTGACGATGCGCATTTACGCCGAGGAAAAACGGTCGGGCACGATCGAGCTGCTCCTCACGTCGCCGCTGACCGACTTTCAGATCATCGCGGGCAAGTTCGCGGGCGCCATGGCGCTGTACGCCGCGATGCTGGCCGTCACGCTTCCGCACGTTGCGGTGCTGTTCTGGTTCGGCAATCCCGAGTGGATCCCGATCGTGGTCACCTACCTTGGCCTGCTCCTGATGGGCGGGTGTTTCATCTCGGTGGGCTTGCTCATCTCGAGCCTCACCAAGAACCAGATCGTCGCGGTGATGGCGACTTTCACGGTCTTCCTGATGTTGTGGGTGATCAACTGGATCGCGTCGTTCACCGGACCCACCACACAGGCTGTCTTGAATTACTTGTCGATTACCGATCACCTCGACGACTTCACGCGAGGGGTGATCGACACCAAGCATCTGGTCTACTACGTCAGTTTCATCGCCTTGGGGCTGTACTTGACCATGCAGTCGGTGGATAGCGAGAGGTGGCGCGGGTGATGATGAGTCGAATTCTCGGAGTGCTGAGTTACCTAGGGATGGCCCTGGTGATCGGGGCCCTGGCGGTCCGGTTCCTGAGGCCGGAGTGGGATGAGTACGCCATCTACGCCGCGTGGGCGGGACTGGGCCTCGTGGTCCTGTACACCTTGGGGCAGTGGCGTTCGATTGTCACGCACTTCCAGCAGCGCAACGCGCGCTACGGCGCGCTGGCTGGCGCGGGTGTGCTGGTCGTGCTCGGAATCCTCGTGGCGGCCAACTACCTGTCGGCGCGCCGTAACGTGCGGTGGGACCTGACGGAGAACAAGCAGTACAGCTTGTCCGAGCAGACGGTGAAGCTGCTGCGCGAGCTCGACGGCCCAGTGAAGTTCCTGGTCTTCGACAAAGAATCTGAATTCGGACGCTTCCGGCCGAGGCTGGACGCGTACGCGTACGAGTCGCCCAACGTCGCTGTCGAGTACATCGACGCCGACAGGCGGCCGGTCCAGGCGCGCGAGTACAAGGTCGAGACCTACGGCACCGTGGTCATCGAGTACATGGGCCGAACCGAGCGCGTCACCTCAGACGCCGAACAGGACCTGACCAACGGGCTGATCAAGGTGGTCACAGGCGAGCAGAAGAGGATCTACTTCGTCCAGGGCCACGGAGAGAAGGACACGGAGAACAGCGAGCGCACGGGCTACAGCGCGATCGTGGAGGCCCTCGGGCGCGACAACTACGCGGTCGAGAAGGTGGTGCTGGCTCAGCAGCAGGATGTGCCGGCGGACGCCTCGGTCGTGATCGTTGCTGGTCCCAGCAGCGATTTGTTTCCACCCGAAGGGGAAATGCTCGAGCGGTATCTGGCCAAGGGTGGCCACCTGCTCGTGCTGCTCGATCCACCTGAAAAGGACGGCGGACCGATGCCAGTCCTCGAAGGACTGTTGAAGGAATGGTCCATCGAGCCTGGCAACGACGTGGTCGTCGATGCGAGCGGCATGGGGCAGCTGCTCGGCACGGACGCGTCGGTGCCGGTTGCCGCCAAGTACTCCCAGCACCCGATTACGAATGGCTTCAACCTGTTGACCGCCTATCCGCTGGCGCGTTCCATGAACGCCCGCACCGAAGGCGTCTCGCGGTTCCCGCAGACGCTCATCGAGACGGGCGCGCGCAGCTGGGCCGAGACGAACATCAGCGAGATGCTCGCGACTGGCAAAGTAGAGTTGAACGCCGATGCGGGCGACAAGCCGGGACCGGTGTCGATCGGCGTTGCCGTGTCGGCCCCTGCCGATGACGCGGCGGTGAGCAAAGAGACTGCCGACACAGCTCAGGGAAAGCCCGAGGACGCGGCGCCAAAGCCGGAGACCCGCCTGGCCGCCATCGGCGACTCGGATTTCGCAGCCAATTACGCGCTGGGAATCCAGGGCAACCGGGATTTCTTCATGAACGCGGTGAGCTGGCTCGCGCAGCAAGAGAACCTGATCGCCATCAGGCCGCGCGAAGCCGCCGACAGGCGCCTGACGCTGACCGCCAACGCCACAACGGGGATCTTCTGGCTCTCCATCTTCATCATCCCGGCCGCCGTTCTCGGCGCCGGGATCTTGACGTGGTGGCGGAGGCGATAACCATGCGCCGGCTATCGTCCACGATCGTTCTCATCCTCGTCTTTGCGGGACTGGTTGGGTACATCTACTTCGTCGACTCGAAGCAGGACGCTTCCGACGCCGAGACGAAGGAGAAAGTGTTCGCCTCCCTCACTGCCGACGACATCGAAGAGCTTCAGGTGAAACGCGCCGACGGCGACACGGCTCGTTTGCGGAAGACCGATGGCAAGTGGCAGCTCGTCGAGCCGGCCGAAGCGGCGGCAGACGAAAGCGAGGCCTCCTCGATCATCAGCAGCCTCGTATCGCTGGAGATGAACAGGGTCGTCGACGAGAAGGCAGCGGACTTTGCGCAGTACGGGCTCGAGCCTGCGCGGATAGACGTGGGCTTCAGGAAGAAGGGGGACACCAGCCTTCAGCGCATCTTGATTGGCGAGAAGACGCCGACCGGGAGTGATCTCTATGCGCGGGTTCCGGACGAGCCACGCGTGTTCCTGATTGCTTCATACCTCGATTCGACCTTCAACAAGGATTCCTTCACGCTGCGGGACCGCCGAATCCTCGTCTTCGACCAGAACGCGGTCGATGGTCTGGAGCTCCTCACTGGGACGTCGAAGATCCAGCTGGCCAAGAGCGGCTCGGAATGGCGGCTCACATCTCCCTTCTCGTCCCGCGCCGACTTCGCGGCGGTCGAGGGAGCCCTCGGCCGACTTTCGTCTACACAGATGCAGGGCATCGTCGATCCGCAGGGCGCCGACCAGGCCAAGTACGGGCTCCAGAAGCCCAGCGGCACCATCACGGTCATCGCCGGCAGCTCGCGCGCCACCCTCACACTGGGAGCCACTGACAACGCGCTGCTCTTCGCCAGGGATTCCTCCCGACCCATGGTCTTTACAGTAGCGCCGGTGCTCAAAGACGACGTCATCAGGAGCGTGGCTGATTTCAGGCGGAAGGACCTGTTCGACGGGCGCGCCTTCACGACAACCCGCGTCGAGTTCAAGCGCGGCGCGGAAACACTGGCCATCGAGAAGACCAAGGGCAAAGACGACACGGACACCTGGCGCAACGCGTCTGGACAGGACCTCGATTCGGCGAAGGTCGACGGCCTGCTCTCGAACGTCACGGGGCTTCGCGCGCAGTCGTTCGAGGAGCGGATCCATCCGTCGCTCACAGCGCCCGCGCTCGTCGTCACGCTCAGCTTTGACGAGAAGAAGCAGGATGTCGTGACCTTCGCGCGATCCGGGGCGGACGTGTTCGCAAGCCGCTCGGATGAGCCCGGAACCGCGAAGCTGGACGCCGCTGGGCTGGATGAGGTGATGAAGGCGCTAGATGCACTGAAGTAACCTGTAATGCAGAAGGCAGAATGCAGAATTCAGACAAGACCCTGCGACTCTGCATTGCGGCTTCTGCATTCTGCATTCTGCATTCTGCATTCCTTGGCTGCGCCACCACCACTCCCAGGCGCGGCGGGTCGAGCGCCCGCGCACTCGCGCAGCTCCAACGAGACATTCTTTCCGCCACACGCATGCCTGGCGTCACCCGTGGCTCGTGGGGCATCGTCGTTCACTCCCTCGATCGCAACGAGCGCCTCTTTGAACTGAACGCCAGGAATCTGTTCGTCCCGGCTTCCGTGGCAAAGCTCGTTAGCGTGGCAACCGCGGCTGAGGCCGTAGGGTGGGACTATCGGTTCGAGACAACCCTTCGCGCCACAGGTCCCACGACGGCCGGCATCCTGCGCGGCGACCTGATCGTCGTTGGCTCTGGCGATCCATCGATTGGAGGTCGCGCTGGGGACGATCTGTCTGGCTTTGTGGCGGCGGTCAAAGGCGCCGGCATCACGCGCATCGACGGACGCGTCATCGGAGACGATGACGCCGTCGAGGAGCCCCGACCGCAACTGTCGTGGGCATGGGACGACCTCGGATACACGACGGGGGCCCTGTTTGGCGCGTTGAACGTGGCGGAGAACCGGACCCTCGTCACGGTCACACCTGGCTCGGTCGAGGGGGCGCCCACGTCGCTTGGCTTGGATGCACGCGCCTCAACGCAGCGCGTCGTCAATCGGTCTGTGACTGGTTCAGCGGGGTCCTCGCAGCTTCTGTGGCCCGAGCAACGCCCGGGCGAGCCGTTTCTCACCGTTGCCGGATCACTTCCCTCCGACTCTCGACCGGTGCAGATTCACACGTCGGCCGGCAATCCCACGCTCTGGTTTGCGAGCGTGCTGCGGGCGGGACTGCTCGAGAGTGGCATCGAGGTAACCGGCGAGGCGGTCGATGTGGACGATGTCGAGCCGGCACCGAATCGGTCGGAGGCGGCGGTTCTCTACACCCATCGGTCGCGCACGCTGGGAGAAATCGCACAACCCCTCCTCAAGGAGAGCATCAATCTGTACGGCGAGGCGTTCATGCGCCTCAACACGGACCGAGGAGTCTTTCCCACGAGTGACGCGGCGCTCGAAGGGTTGCGCAAGCGACTTCGGTCGTGGGGACTGCCGGATGAGAGCTACCAACTGGTGGATGGCTCGGGGCTATCCCGGCGGAACGCCATTTCGCCCGATGCGCTGCTGCTGGTGCTGCAACGGATGCACGACCCTTCCGAGGAGTCGCCGTTCATGAGGGCGTTGCCGGTCGCCGGCGTAGACGGTTCGCTGGAGGGACGCATGAAAGGCACTGCGGCCGAAGGCTCGCTTCGCGCAAAGACCGGCACGATGTCGAACGTCCGGTCGCTGGCTGGCTACGCGACCTCGCGCGCCGGCGAGCACCTGGCATTCGTGATCGTGGTCAACAATTTCGAGGGGAGCGCGACCGAAGCCACACAGGCGATAGACGCGATGGCGGTCCGACTGGCCCAAGAGTAAAGGGGTTCACGCGTGCCCGGGTACGGGTTCTCGGGTTCTCGGGTTCTCGGGTGCTCAGGTGCTCAGGTGCTCGGGTGCTCGGGTGCCCGGGTGC
>Ga0209640_10004877_pt1 | contig 11731 bp, 6 predicted proteins | sample RifCSP10_1_FD_184018 | JGI IMG/M metagenome (GOLD analysis project Ga0209640, IMG submission 184018) | Soil microbial communities from Rifle, Colorado - Rifle CSP2_sed 10_1 (SPAdes) (version 2) | ecosystem: Environmental > Terrestrial > Deep subsurface > Rock core/Sediment | place: Rifle... | reverse complement strand
GCGATCCGGTGACGATCATCTTCGTCAGCGTCATCCTGCTCGCCGTGGCGGCGTTGGCGAGCGGGATTCCCGCCTGGCGGGCGGCCAGAGTCGATCCCAATGTCGCGCTGCGGTCGGAGTAACTGACTGCTGCCGCCGCACACGCGCGGTTTGTCGGCCGATGCAAGCACGCTGTATCTTGCCGCCATGACACCTGCGTTCCTTCCGGTCCGCCCCTGCATTCGACCCGCGCCGCTTCTCCTCGCCCTGTTGGCCGCGGCGTGCGGCGTGCCGCTCGATGCGCCCGTGCCTGCCTCGCGGTTCGGCGCGGATTCGACACTGTGGATGCGCATGCTCGAGGCGGAGGACGCGCGCGGGGCCGGGAACGAGGGCCTGAATCCGTTGTTCGAGGGGGCCCGCTCTTCGAGTCCGGTGCTTCGCGGGATCGCCGTGCGCGGGCTCGGCCGGCTGGAACGCGCCGATCTCGCGGATTCGATCGTCCCGTTGCTCGACGATGCCGATCCGGATGTGCGCGCGGAGGCCGCGAACGCCCTCGCGCAGGCGTCCCGCGCCGGCGCATCATCCAGTGTCTTCAGCGCCCTCGAGGCCAGGATCGCGGCCGAGACCGAACCCCGCGTACTCGCCGTCCTCGCCGAAAGCCTCGGCCGTTTTCCCGCTACGGACATTCAGACGGTCGCCGCGAGCGCCGCCACCCTCGCCGGACTCGCAGTTCGGGATTCCGCCAACACCCGCGCAACCGATCCGACCGTTCCGCTCGGCGCCGCGCGCGGGTTCTTCTTCCTCGTGAGGCAACCGGCGGCCAGGTCCGGCCTTCCGGAAGCCGGCGTCGCCGCCCTCCGCTGGCTGGCCACGACTCGCGGGGTCAACGACGGGACGACGGCCCGCCGCGTGCGTACCGTCGCGACGTCCGCGCTCGCTTCGGCTCGCGCCATTACGGTCGAGGACATCGAGTCGATCCTGACGGATCCCGACGCCCTCGTGCGCCGTGAGGCCGTCACCGCAATCACCACGGTTCAGGATCAGGGCATCGCGCGCCACCTCGCGGAACGGGCGCTCCCCGACGAGGACGGCATGGTGCGTTACGACGCCCTGCGGATCTGGGACCGGGTGCGCGACGTCGAGGCCCGCTGCGATGCCACGCTCGATGCGGTTCACGACCTGAACGCGCACGTGGCGTTGCTCGCGATCGACCTGCTCGGCTCCGATTGCGGCGGCCAGCGGGGCGGGGAGCTGCTCGACAGCATTGCCCGCACGCTCGTCGCGACGGCGTCGGCGTCCGATTCCGGGTGGCACCGCCCGGCCCACGCGATGGTCAGCCTGGCGAGGACTTTCCAGCGGCCGGCGGCGGAGCGCCTGCCGGCGTTCCACGACGCCGCGAATGGCTTCGTGCGCGCATATGCCGCACGGTCCGCGGCCTTCCTGAAGGATGTCCCGGCTCTGGCGAGGCTTGCTTCCGATGCGGATCCCAACGTACGGACGGAAGCGGTGCGGGGCTTGAACGTCGTGGTCGGGCACGCGGCGGACTCGATCTATGTCGCCCAGCTCCGCGAGCAGAGCGACAGCCAGCTGCTTCAGGCGGCCGCGGCCGCGCTCGACGGTTCGCGTTATCCGGGTGCGGCGGAGGCCGTGCTCGACGCGTTCGAACGGGTCTCGACCGCCCGGCGCGAGACGTGGCGCGACTCACGGGCTGCACTGCTCGGCCGGCTCGCGCAGCTCGGCTCGCCGGCTCTGGGGGCGCGGCTTCAGCCCTGGCTCCAGGACTACGATCCGCAGATCGCGGACAGCGTCGCCGCGCTTCTTGGCCGTTGGACGGGCACGACTGTGGCCGCGGCTCCGCAGCGCCTTCCCCGCCTCGCCCTGCCGTCGCCGGCCGATGTCGAGGCGATGGTCCGCACTACGGCGATCATCGACATGGAGGGCGGCGGCCGCATCGAAATCGAGCTGTACCCGTTCGTCGCGCCGACCAACGCCTGGCGTTTCGTCCGACTCGCAAGGGACGGACACTTCGACGGCCTGACGCTTCACCGCGTCGCCCCGAACTTCGTCGTGCAGGGCGGCAGTCCGGCGGCCAACGAGTATGCCGGAGACGGCCCCTTCACGCGCGACGAGCTGGGCCTCTCGTACAACTGGCGCGGGACGATGGGCCTCTCGACGCGTGGCCGGGACACGGGCGATGGCCAGCTCTACTTCAACCTCATCGACAACGTCCGGCTCGACCACGATTACACGATCTGGGGCCGGGTCACGGATGGCATGCCGGTCGTGGATGCGCTTCTCGAGGGTGCGGTGATGCGCCGTGTCGCGCTGAAGCGGACCCGGCGATGAGTCCCATGGAGCTGATTGCGCCCGCAGTCACGCGCCATCTCGAACGACTGGTCGGCGAACGCGATCCGGTCCTGCTCGAGATGGAGGCGCGCGCCGCCGAGAGCGGGTTCCCCATCATCGGTCCGGCCGCCGGTCAGTTCTGCTACCTCATGGCCCGACTGACCGGCGCGCGCCGCATCTACGAACTCGGCTCCGGATACGGCTACTCGACGGCGTGGTTCGCCCGGGCCGTCAACGAGAACGGGGGCGGGCGCGTCGATCATGTGGTCTGGGACGAGAAGCTGTCCGCGGAGGCGCGCGGCTATCTCGGCCGCCTCGGCTACGACGGCACCGTCCGCTTCACGATCGGTGAGGCCGTGGCCGCGTTGCGTTCGGCGGATGGGCCGTTCGACCTCGTTTTCAATGACATCGACAAGGCGGCCTATCCCGAGTCGCTGGCCGTCATTGGCGAGAAGCTTCGTCCCGGCGGCGTGCTCATTACCGACAACGTGCTGTGGAGCGGTCGCATCTTCGATGAAACCGATACGTCCGCCGCCACTGAAGCGATTCGCGAACTGACCCGCATCGTGACCACGAGTCCGGACTGGATCGCCTCGATCGTTCCGATCCGCGATGGGCTGCTGGTCGCCTGCAGACGCTGACCCGTTCGAACGGAGCCCGAAATGAGCCGATCCGGAAAGCTGTCGACCCTCCTGTTCCTCCTCCTGGCCCTGGCGCCCGCGCACGGGGTCCGCGCACAGAACGCCGCCCGCAAGAAGATCACCGTCAAGGAGCAGCTGCTGCAGCCGAGCTGGGGCAACTATACGCTTTCCCCGGCCGGCGACCGCATGGTGTTCACGAAATCGACGCGCGACCCCGAAACGTACGAGTCGGTCTCGCACCTGTTCCTCTACGACATCGCCTCGGGCCGCACGACACAGCTGACCAGCTCGGTCAAGGGCGAATCGAACCCGCGCTGGACCGACGACGGCCGCATCGTGTTCACGTCGAATCGCGACGGGAAGAACGCCTTCTGGATCATCGCGCCGGATGGCGGCGAGGCCGTCAAGCTGATCGACGACGAGAAGGCGCCGGCGAACGGATCGCTCTCGCCCGACTTCGGGCGCGTCGCCCTGACGGAGGCCACCGAGCGGCCCGACAAGAAGGATTGGGACGAGAAGGTCAAGAAGAAGGACGATGGCTACTACGCCGAGAAGAAGCTGACGTACACGCAGATCCAGGTGTACGACATCGCCGCGAAGAAGAAGCGGCAGGTGACGTCGGGTGACTTCGACAACAACGGCCCGACGTGGTCGCCGGACGGCCACTGGATCGTGTTCACGTCGAACCGGACCGGAACGCGGATGGGCGACCCGGATCGGAGCGACAACACCGACATCTTTCTGGTTCCTGCGGATTCGGGTGCCACGCGGCAGCTGACCACGAACGCGGGCCCGGACCGCGGGCCCGTCTGGTCTCCGGACGGTCGCTGGATCGCCTACGGCTCGAGTGATCTCGAGAACCACAGCGCCAACCAGTTCGACGTCCGGATCATCTCCGTGGATGGCGGCGAGCCTCGCAACCTGACGGCGGATTTCGACTATACGACCGCGGGCGTCGAGTGGTCGCCGGACGGCCGGTTCATCTACTTCCGGGCCGACCAGGGCCTGACTTCGCTCCTCTACAAGGTTCCGGTCACGGGCGGCGCACCGCAGCGCGTGCTGCCCGACGACGACAACGTCTACGCGCTCGAGAGCACGTCGAAGGAGGGCGCGCGCTGGCTGGTCTCCTCGTCCAGCCTGTCCGATCCGGGCTCAGTCTGGGTCGCGTCCGCCGACGGGACCGGCATGAAGCGGCTGTTCCGCGAGAACGATGGGATGCGCGATTTCGATATTGCGCGCTCTGAGCCGCTCACGTGGAAGGGCGCCGATGGCTGGACGATCGATGGGATCCTCACCTATCCGGTCGATTATCGGGACGGCCAGCGGTACCCCACGATCCTCCAGGTTCACGGCGGTCCGTTCGGCCGCTTCTCGAAGACGTTCGACAATGCCGCGCAGATCTGGGCGGCTCGAGGGTATGCCGTGCTGCAGGGCAATCCGCGCGGCAGCTCCGGCCGCACCCTCGAGTTCGGCGCCGCCAACCTGAAGGATTGGGGGGGCAAGGACTTCCAGGACCTGATGAAGGGAGTGGACCATGTAGTCGCGATGGGCGTCGCGGACCCCGAGCGCCTGGCCGTCATGGGTGGAAGCTACGGCGGCTTCATGACGTTCTGGACCGTCACACAGACCGACCGATTCAAGGCCGCGGTCGGCCACGCCGGTATCACCGACTGGTTCGCCTTCTACGGCCAGACCGACATTCCCTACCTGCTGCAGTTCGGATTCGGCGGCACGCCATGGGAAACGGCAAAGGCCTACGACAAGTACTCGGCCATCCGCTACGCGCAGAACGTGAAGACGCCGCTCCTCATCACTCACGGTGAAGAAGACCGGCGCGTCCCGATCACGCAGGGCGAGGAGTATTACCGCACTCTGAAGAAGATGGGCAAGCCGGTCGAGATGCTGCGCTTCCCGCGCGAGGGCCACGGCATCGCCGAACCGCTGCACCGGATCTTCCTGGATCAGGAGCAGGAGAAGTGGTTCGCGAAATACGTCCTCGGTGCGCCGCGCGCCGTGAGCGATGGCGGGACCGGCCGATAGGCCGGCTCTCGACGGAACGTCGTTCCCCGGACACAGGGAGAAGTCACATGAGGAATCCAGCCCGCACCGATCAGGATCGGATCGTGAATGGTGTAGCGGTGCAGAATCGCCATTCGGTCGTGCGTCCCTGCCCTGGACGCGGCCACGGCGCGCAGGCACGGAGGGTCGGCGCGGAACCGCACGGCAGCCGCCGCGTGTCACCGCATCCGGGATTCGGCGGATTCGTCGTCCTGCTGGCGGCGATCGCCGCTTCGGCCGCGGTCCCCGGCAGCCTCCGGGCTCAGGCGACGCAGGTGCGCAGCAGCGCGGAGACGCGCTCGATCGCCGCACGGGCGATGGCGGATCCGGGACCGACTCGCCTGCTGCGCGAACCCGCGTTGAGCGCGACGAGCGTTGCCTTCGAGTACGGAAACGACATCTGGGTCGCGCCGCGCGCCGGCGGCGATGCCCGGCGCATTACCAGTTTCCCCGGCCAGGAAACGGATCCGCATTTCTCGCCGGACGGCCGCTGGCTCGCTTTCAGCGCGCAGTATGGCGGCAACACCGATGTGTACGTGGTGCCGGCCGAGGGCGGCGAGCCCCATCGCCTGACGTTCCATCCCGGAGCGGATGCCGTCACCGGCTGGACGCCGGACTCGCGCCGCGTCGTCTTCGCGTCCGGCCGCACCGCCGCGCCGTCCGGCGCGAAGTTCTGGACGGTCGGCCTGGAAGCGGACTTCCCGCAGGCCCTGCCCATGCCGCGCGCGTACCAGGGACAGTACTCGGCGGACGGCCGTCGCTTCGCCTACCGCATGCTCGGATCGTGGGACGAGGAGCGCCGCAACTATCGGGGTGGGCAGAACCGGCCCATCTGGATCCTCGACATGGATGACTACGATCTCGAGCAGGTCTCTCCCTGGGACGGCTCGGAGGATGTCGATCCCGTCTGGATCGGTGAGACCGTCTATTTTCTCTCCGATCGGGACTGGGTCTCGAACGTGTGGGCCTGGGACACGAGGACGAAGCAGACGCGGCAGCTCACGAAGTACACTGATTTCGATGTGAAGAGCCTCGATTCCGACGGCAGGACGCTCGTCTTCGAGCAGGGCGGCTGGCTCTACACCCTGGACCCCTCCAGCCCTCAGCCTCAGCGCATCGACATCCGCGTGCGCGGCGATTTCCCCTGGCTCATGCCGCACTGGGAGGACATCGGCAACCGGCTCGCCAACGCGCAGCTGTCGGCGACCGGCAAGCGCGCGCTGTTCGAGGCGAGGGGCGAGATCTTCACCGTACCGACCGAAGAAGGCGCGGACTGGCGCAACCTCACGAACTCGCCCGGCATCGCGGAGCGGGCGCCTGCATGGTCGCCCGATGGCAAGTCGATTTCCTGGTTCAGCGATGCGATCGGCGAGTACAAGCTCGTGATCGCGCCGCAGGACGGACTCGGCGAGCGGCGTGAGGTCACGATACCCGATCCGACCTATTACTATACGCCCGCCTGGTCGCCTGACTCGAAGCGGATCACCTTCACCGACACCGACCTCAACCTGTGGATCGTCGACGTTCAGAGTGGAAAGCCCACGAAGATCGACACCGATCAGTGGATGGTGCCGACGCGCTCGGTCGATCCGGTCTGGAGCCCGGACTCGCGCTGGCTCGCCTACACGAAGCATCTCGACAACCTGTTGCACGCGGTCTTCGTCTTCGGCGTGGAAGACGGCCGCGTCCACCAGGTCACCGACGGCTATTCCGATGCGACGTCGCCGGCATGGGATGCCTCCGGGAAGTACCTGTACTTCTTCGCCGGCACCGATTTCGGGCTGAACACCGGCTGGCTCGACATGACGTCGTACGACCGGCCAAGCACACGCGGCGTTTTCTTCGCCGTTCTGAAGAAGGGTGAGCCCTCGCCGTTGCTGCCGATCGCCGGCGATGAAACGGGCGCGAGCGCCTCACCGCGCGACAGCGCGGGCGGTGGAAGGGGCAACGCGCAGGGGCAGGCAGGCGGCGGCCGGGGCAATGCGCAGGGGCAAGCCGGTGGCGGGAATGGCCGGACCGGTCAGGGCGCGGCCCGCGAAGTGCGCGTCGACATCGACTTCGACGGCATCGCCCAGCGCATCCTGGCGCTGCCGCTTCCGGCAAGGAATTACTCGAGCCTGCAGGTCGGCGCCGATGGCATGGTCTTCTACCTCGAGCCCGGACAGGAAGGCGGCCGCGGCGGCCGCGGCGGAGCCGGCGGGGGCGGCGCGACGCTCCAGCGCTACAACATCCATGAACGGGAAGGCGGCGCGTTCCTCAGCGGCGTCGCCTCCTACACGCTGTCCGGCGACCGGCGGAAGCTGCTCTATCGTTCGGGTCAGAACTGGGGCGTCGTCGACAGCGACAGGGCTCCACCCCAACCGAACAGCGGCCGGATCAACGTGGCGGCGGTGCGCGTGCGCGTCGATCCCCGCGCGGAGTTCCGCCAGATGTTCTCCGAAGGCTGGCGCTTCCAGCGCGACTATCTCTACGTCGAGAACATGCACGGCGTCGATTACGCGAAGACGAAGGCGCTGTACGAACCGCTGCTCGACCACGTCGCGCACCGTTCCGACTTCGGTTACCTGCTCGACTGGATGGGCGGAGAGGTGGCGATCGGCCATTCGTACGTGCGGGGCGGCGATCTGCCGGATGTGCCCAGCGTGAACGTGGGCCTGCTGGGCGCCGATCTCGAAATTGCCGGCGGCCGCTATCGCATCGCGAAGATCTACCGCGGCGACACGTGGACGGCGAACCGGAACTCGCCGCTCGGCGACCCGGGTGTGGACGTCAACGAAGGCGACTTCATCCTCGCCGTCAATGGCATGGATCTGCGCGCGCCGGCCAATCCCTACGCGTATTTCGAAGGGCTGGCCGACCGCCATGTCACATTGCGCGTCGCCTCCGATGCCGCCGGACAGAACGCCCGCAACGTGACGGTCGTGCCTGTCGCGAACGAAGGACAGCTGCGACAGCGCGACTGGATCGAAGGCAACCGCAGGAAAGTCGATGAGCTCTCGAATGGCCGCCTGGCCTACGTCTGGCTGCCCAATACCAGCCAGCCCGGATACAACGCCTTCAACCGGGACTACTTCGCGCAGCAGGATCGCGAGGGCGCCGTCATCGATGAACGCTTCAATGGCGGCGGCTCCGCGGCGGACTACATCCTCGAATTCCTGATGCGGAAACCGCACGGGTACTTCAACAATCCCGTCGGCGACCGCAAGCCGTTCACATCGCCGGCCGCCGGTATCTGGGGGCCCAAGGTGATGATCATCAACGAAATGGCCGGATCCGGCGGCGATCTCATGCCCTTCATGTTCCACTACTACGGCGTCGGTCCCCTCGTCGGGAAGCGGACCTGGGGGGGCCTCGTCGGCACCTGGGATACGCCGCCGCTGCTCGACGGTGGCACCATGATCGCTCCGCGCGGGGGCTTCTTCGACATCAACGGCAAATGGGCCGTCGAGAACGAGGGCGTTGCGCCGGACATCGAGGTCGAGAATACGCCGAAGGAAGTCATCGCAGGTCACGATCCGCAGCTGGAGCGGGCCGTTCAGGAAGCGCTCAAATTGCTGGAAACTCAGCGTTTCGACCGGAAGAAGGAGCCCGCGGCGCCCGACTGGGGACGCCGCCGCGGCAACGGAGGCTGACGGCGAACCGGCGCTGCGCCACGCGCCGGCATCCAGCCGGGCCCGGGTCTGCCACGGCCTCAGAGGTTGACCTGCCCTGCCGATACTGTAGATTGAACCATTGGTGCGAGGCCGGTTCGCCCCTTTCGGCGCTCCGGCCTCGTTCACAACTACCGGTCGTGCCTCCACTCGCCTCGGAGTGGCCCGGAACAAGAGGGCACTACCGCGGCGCGTCCCTCCTGGACTGTGGCGGCAAGACCGGTTTCCATATTCAAAGGACATATTTTGACGTTCGACACACTCGTTGAGGCACCCCAGCTCAGAGAGGCGATCCGCAGACTTGGCTGGACCGTACCCACACCCATTCAAGAAGCCGCCATTCCCGTAGCCCGGACCGGCCGGGATCTCGTCGGCATAGCCCAGACCGGAACCGGAAAGACCGCCTCCTTCCTCATCCCGGCCATCGAGCGGCAACTCGACCGCGAAGGGCTCACCACCCTGATCCTCTGCCCGACGCGCGAACTCGCTCAGCAGGTCGCCGCGGACGGCCGGGCGCTCGCGCAGGACGCACACCTGTTCGTCGGTGAGATCGTCGGCGGCGTGAAGTTCGGTCCGCAGATCCGCGACCTGCGCGCCGGCTTCGACATCCTCGTCGCAACACCGGGCCGACTGCTCGATCACATCGAACGCGGCAACGCCGATCTGTCCGGAATCGAGACCCTCGTCCTGGATGAGGCCGACCGCATGCTCGACATGGGATTCCGGCCCCAGATCGAGGCGATCCTGAAGCACGTCCCCAGAGAACGGCAGACTCTGTTCTATTCGGCAACCATGCCCAACGGCGTGCACGCCATGGCCCTGCGCATGCTGAAAGACCCGGAGTGGGTCACCGTCACACCCCAGGGCACCGCAGCGTCCGGCGTCGAACAGACGGTCTACTCGGTGCGCACGGATCGCAAGCCCGCTCTGCTCGTCGAGCTGCTCGAGCAGACGAACTGGGAGCAGGTCCTCGTGTTTACCGCGACCAAGTCAGGCGCGGACCTGCTCGTGGCCCGCCTCAAGCACGCCGGCGTCGACACCACCGTCCTTCACGGTGATCGCGACATGAAGGAGCGCGCGAAGGCCCTCCACAGCTTCGCCGATGGCCACGTTCGCGTTCTCGTTGCCACCGATATCGCACAACGCGGCCTCGACATTGAAGGCATCAGTCACGTCGTCAACTACGACGTGCCGCGCAATGCCGAGGACTACATCCACCGTATTGGACGCACCGGCCGCGCCGGCGCCACCGGCACCGCTGTGACGTTCCTCGCGGCCGCCGAACTCGGCGCCATGAAGGACATCGAGCGACTCCTCGGACGCACCCTCCCACGCCTGTCTCTGCCCGGATTCGACTACGAGAACGGCGCAGCGGATTCGACTCCACCCAGGCCCGTTGCCACCATGAATCGCACCGGCAACCGCTTCGGTACGCGCAATACGGCCGACCTGACTCCGGAACAACTCGAACAGCTGCTCAGGGTAGGCTGACCACAACCCGTAATGGAGCCGGTCCCCGCCGACCGGCTCTCGTAGTCTCTACAAGACCCCCGCAATGGACGGTTCGGCTTCAAGGCCTTATGTTAAGGCTACCCCCGACGAGCCCATTACCCCCAACGCATTCCATCCAAAGGGTCAGGGAATGAACTACCTGGAAGAGAAACCACGTGTGGATCCGGTCGATCGCGTCAAGAACATGGTCCGCCATTCCCTCGTGGCCAGTCCGACGGTCACCAACAAGGAATTGTTCGATCGCGCATTGGAAATCGCGCCAGCGGTCGTCGAGGGAATGTCGCTCAAACAATTCCACGCGAAGTTCAGACTGCCCATCACGCGTTTCGAAATGGGTTCCCGGCCGCGCAGCGAACGGAAGCCACGCAGCGCCGCGCGCAACAACGGAATCGCCGCTTCGTCCAGTGACGCTTCGGCCACGATCGGGGAAGCGAAGTCCGCACCGAGGAAGCGATCACGCTCGCGTCGCCTGAAGACCAACGGCTTCGCATCGCCCGCGAACAGCGCCACCCGCGGCCTCATCCGCACCGCAATCATCGACTTCGTCGTCGAACTCGAACGTGCTGAACAGAGGAGCGACCTCATCCAGGTCGTCAGCCGCGTGGACACCGTCGTCGATCGTATCCTCCAGATCACGACCGACGGGACCGCGGCCGCCGCTCCGATGGAAGCCGCAACGGCGTGACGACGAACGGCTTCGACCGGCTTTCCCGTCGAGGCTGATTCCGCGGACGTGGCCCTGGCCGCGGATCCGTGATCGGTCTGGCCGTCGGACAATCGGACACGACGCGCGACGAGCCGATGCGGCCGGCCGACCGCATGCTCGCCGGAAGCACCGGCAAGACGTTCTTCGCTTCGCGACGAGTTCACCCGTGACCTGACGGCCGACAGGTATCGGGTCTGGAAGCCGGAGGACCAGGTGGCGTACATCCTCGACACCGCCCCGCCGTTCGCCGCCGGCCAGGGATGGGAGTACTCCGACACGAACTACATCGTCCTGGCCATGATCAGGGAGCGCGTCACCGGCGCGAAGATGTACGACGAGATCCGCCGCCGGATCACAGGACCGCTCGGCCCTCGCTGGCGACTCGGGCGAAGCTTGCGGAGCGATCCGCGGTTGACCATGATCGGGCGGTTGGTACCGGAACCTGTCAACCACATGAGCTCTCTTGAGAACACTCGTGCTCTCTTTCGTTGCCGCGATCGTTGCCTCGAGTCAGGCTCGTGGCCAGACGGCGGACTCGCTCATGGTTGCGGAAGTGGTGGCCGGGTTCCATGCGGCCCTGGAGGCGGGAGACTCGGCCAGAGTTCTCTCGTTCCTCTCTGAGCACGTCCGTATTCTCGAATCCGGAGGCATGGAGAGCAGGTCGGAGTATCGCTCGCACCATTTGCCCGCTGATATCGCGTTCGCCCGGGCCGTGCCCGGTACGCGCACGATCGAGCAGATCACCGTGATGGGTGATGTCGCATGGGTTGTGGGTACCAGCCGCACGACGGGTACCTATCGGGAACGTCCTGTCAACTCGGCGGGTGCCGAGCTCATGG
>Ga0209640_10004876_pt1 | contig 11735 bp, 10 predicted proteins | sample RifCSP10_1_FD_184018 | JGI IMG/M metagenome (GOLD analysis project Ga0209640, IMG submission 184018) | Soil microbial communities from Rifle, Colorado - Rifle CSP2_sed 10_1 (SPAdes) (version 2) | ecosystem: Environmental > Terrestrial > Deep subsurface > Rock core/Sediment | place: Rifle... | reverse complement strand
CCGAGCGGGCGTCTAATGAGCGCCGTATAGAGAGGGGAGGACGGGCCATGCGTCTGATTCCACTCGTTCCAGCGGCGTTGCTCCTGCTCCTGCCGGCGCCTTGTTTCGCACAAAACTGGACGGAGTACGCCAGCAGGTCCGATTTCTTCAGTGTCAATTTCCCTGGTGAGCCTCAGGTCCGAGACATCACCTACGAGTCGGAGTACGGCCTCACGCTGCCCGGGCGCGTGTACACCATTGCACAGGGCCAGAACCGCTACTCGGTCACGGTGGTCGATTACTCGAACGCCGAGAAAATGCACATGGAGCGAGCCGCAAAGTGCAAGGCCGCCGGAGGTGATGGGGACAGCTGCGGTAGTCCCGGGAGAGCCGATGTGCGAGGGGCGATCGTGCATGCAGCGTGGGCTTTCATCAAGCGGGACGCCGAGATGACGCATTTCGCGAATTACAATGCGGACCTCGTCGAAGGACTTCGGCTCCAACGTCTCAACGCGGATCGTTCGCGTACCTACGCTGTGATCCATATGCACGAGTACCGTCTCTATATCCTGGAGGGAACAGTCGCTGCGGGGCTACCACCGCCGGCGCTGTTTCAGCAGTCGCTGGGATTCCTCGACAAGGAGGGGAGGAGGATTCGCTACGAGACGACGTACTCCCACGGATTCCCAACGCCTAAGCGCACGCGATAGGAGGTTTGAGATGCTGTTGAGATCCTTCGTCCTTGCGGTCATGTGCGCAGTCGTTCTGGTCCTGCCGGCCAGGGCGCACCACTCTCACAACAACTACGACACGGCGAAGTGGACGCCGTTCGAGGGGACGGTCAAGGAAGTGCACTGGCTCTTCCCGCATTCCTGGATCTACATCGAAATCAAGAACGAGAAGGGCGAGGCGGCAGTATGGGCCCTTGAAGCGGCCAATCCAAACTCGATCATGGAGAACGGTGTCACGAAAACGCACGTCTTACCGGGCGACCGTATCAAAGTGCGGTGTCACCTGCTCCGCGACGGCGCCAACGGCTGCCTCCTCGGCTTCGTCACGCCGCAGCACGGGGATCAGGCGCGCGGCCATGGAGTCGAACGAGAATGGGACTGAGCGTGCACGACGAAAAGTGGAGACGTAGAAAGTAGAAAATGGAAAGTGAGTTCAAAGTGATCTTCCACAAGGGGGTCGAGTGAGCAATCGGTACTGCAGGCTCGCAGTCGCCGTGGTCGTGGCTCTGGCACTGACGCCGGCTTCAGGAGCCGGGCAGACGCCGGCGGCCGCGGAAAAGACGTGGAGCGCGCCCCGAACAGCAGATGGCCAGCCCGACATGCAGGGTTTCTGGGCGAACCAGGGCAGGCGGCTGGCGACCTATAACATCGAGGCGGGCGCCGATGAACGGCACGTCCTGTTCAGCGGCAACCAGACCGACCATCGAAGTCTGGTCGTGGACCCTGCCGATGGGAGGATTCCATACCAGCCGTGGGCGAGGGCAAAGCGGCAGGAAGTCTTCGACAATCACACCGAGATCACGAAATGGGAGTATGTGGACCCGCACACGCGCTGTTTTCTCAGCGGTGTCCCCCGCATGTTCTATCAGGGGATTGTCGAGATTGTGCAGACTCCCGGATACGTCTTCTTCCTCCAGGAGTTCAACCACGGCACTCGGATCATTCACCTCGATGGGCGTCCGCATATCGGAGAGACCATCAAACTGTTCATGGGGGACTCGCGCGGCCACTGGGTGGGAAACACGCTCGTTGTCGACGTGACCAACAACAACGACCGGACCTGGTTCGACATGGTGGGAGACTTCCACAGCGACGCCGTGCGCATCACCGAACGCTTCACGCTCGCCGGCCCCGACTCCATCCGCTACGAAGCCACGTTCGAGGATCCCCAGGTCTACACCAGGCCGTTTACGATAGCGTTGAACATCGGACGCGTCGTGCGCGGCGAGGAGGCGAAGAACTACCAGCTGATGGAGGAAGCGTGTCTCGAGGGCGAGCGGAACATGGAGAACATGCTGTACAAGCTGGGCAGCGGTGGCAAGTGAGTCGCCACGTGCTCGAAGGGAGAACGACGTGAGGGATCTGGTCCTTACATCCGCCATCTGTGCGGTTTTCGTGATCGCGGCGTTGACGGCTCAGACGCAGAATGCGCAGACACAGCCGCCATCGACCGCCGATCCCTACGCCAACAATCCTGTGGCGGGAACAACGAAGTTCCCGCTTGCTGCCCCGGCCGGCACAGACAGCAAGGCCAGCACCTCCGCCTCGCCAGGAGCGGTGAATCAAGGTCCGTTGGACCCGGCCACCTGGAAGTACGGCCCCGCCTTCAATCCGCCTGCGGGTGCGCGCATCTGGAATCCTGTGAAGCTCAAGATGCAGCAGGGCGGCAAGGTGACGGGCGGCACCGTCTTCAGCGCCACGGATCCGGCGACTTACTGCGCCATGGCCAATGCGGGCTACGACTTCATCTGGACGGAGATGCAGCACAACGATCGTGACTGGCAGGCGACGGCGCGCATGTGGCGCACCTGTCCTCACGCGAAAGCGGTCCCGGGGGTGCGTGTCGCCTACGCCGACGAGCGGGAAATCCAGCATGCGCTCGACAACGGCGCGCTCGTTGTTGTCGTCCCGACCGTCGACACCGTCGAAGAAGCGATCGAAGCGCGGAACTGGACGTACTTCCCGCCACTGGGGCGTCGCAGCGCCGGCGGCGGCCAGGCGTTCGACGCCGCCATGTGGGGCGGCGTTCCCGGTGGCTACCGCAACACGATCAACGAGAACATCGTGCTGATCCTGATGATCGAGACGCTCGAAGGGCTCAAGAACGCCGACGAGATCGCCAAAGTCCCTGGCGTGACGGCGCTCTTCGCGGCGAGCGGAGATCTCGGCAACTTCACGGGCTTCAGGCAAGGCACGCCCGACTACGAGCGGGCGATCAACATCGTGCATGACGCGGCCGTGAAGGCCGGGGTGCGCCTGTGCGGCCCGCTTGCGTGGCGCGACCGGCCCGACTTCACGTGCTTTCAGGCCGGAAGCGAGACCGCCGCAATCGCGCGCGGCGTTGCCGCGGAGCTCGGGGCACTCGCCAATACTCAGGCCAAGCCCGAAGTGGGCCCGTTCGCGACGCCGAAACCGTGACAACCTCTAACCTGTAACCTGTAACCTTTCCCCTTTTGACCTTCGATTTTTGACCTTTGACTTACGCCGTTTCACCTGACGGAGGAGCCATGAAACGTTTTGCCTTGCTCGCGATGTTGTTCACGATGGCCGTTGTCGTCGCCGCTGATGGCGTGCCAACAGTCGTCACCTATGTGCACCACGACAAGGTGACAGCCACCATGGCCAAGGGAGGAGCAATCATCGAGGACCATGGCCTGAGAGTGTTGGCTCAACGCCGAGGTGCAGGCGAGGTTGAGGTGCATGAGAAGACGAACCACGTCTTCATCATCGTCGAAGGCGAGGCCACGTTCGTAACAGGTGGGACGTTGGTCGGTGCCAAGGATACGGCTCCCGGTCAGATTCGCGCTTCGAGCGTCCAGGGCGGAGAAACCCACCGCCTGACCAAGGGCGACGTCATCACGGTTCCGGCGAAAACGGCGCACTGGTTCAAGGAAGTTCCAACAAAGACGGTCGCTTACTACGCCATCAACACGGAGCCGTAGGCGTACGAACGATGCTGGAGAATCCGGCGAAAAAGTAGCAGAATGGGGGCCGCCGGACGACGCGAATGCAAGCTAAGAGCCGCGCGGCGGTCTTCGCACTCCTCACTACCGGCTGGATCGCCGTGGCGCTGTCGAGCGTGCAGACAGCGGTGTGGCCCGAGCAGGCTCCGGCCGGCGCCCCGAGCACGACCGTCACCCCAGGCCGAAACGTAGCACCCGCGTCCCCGCGAGCCGTCCTCGACACCTACTGCGTCACCTGCCATAACCAGCGACTTCGTACTGCAGGGCTGGCACTCGACAGCCTGGACGTTGCCAGTCCGGGCTCGAATGCGGAGGTGTGGGAGCGCGTGATCGAAAAGCTTCGCGCCCGTGCGATGCCGCCGCCCGGGCTGCCCCGGCCCAACCCCGCTACCTACCGCGCGATGGCGAGCCGGCTCGAGACAGACATCGATTCCGCCTGGGCGGCCACTCCGAACCCGGGCCGGATCAATGCGGTGCACCGTCTGAATCGGACGGAATACAACAACGCGATCCGTGACCTGCTCGCGCTCGACCTCGACGTGCGGTCGCTGCTGCCGGGCGACGAGACAGCCGACGGCAGCTTCGACAACTTCGCGGACGTTCTCACGATTTCGACCACCCACCTGGAACGATATCTGTCTGTCGCACGCCACGTCACGCGGCTCGCGGTCGGTTTGCCTCCCACCGCTTTGGGACTGGAGACATTCCAGGTTCCGCTGCACGTCGTGCAGGACGACCGGCAGAGCGAAGACCTCCCATTCGGGTCGCGCGGCGGCATCGCGATTCGCCACGACTTTCCCGTCGACGGCGAGTACCTGATCAAAGTTCGTCTCCGAAGGCAGTATCAGGACTACATCATGGGCATGGGCTGGCCGCAGCAGCTCGATGTCCGTCTCGACGGTGCGCTGCTGAAACGGTTCACCGTCGGTGGCGGCGCCCAGGGGAGGCCTGCCGCGGCCAGTTACGCCGGCGACGGCGAGCCCGGCTTTGCTGGCGATCCCGAATGGGAAACCTACATGCAGATGACCGGCGACGCGGGGCTGGAGCTCCGAGCGCCGGTCACAGCGGGACCGCACGTCGTTGGCGTGTCGTTCGTGAGAGAGCTGTGGGAGCCCGAGGGCCTTCCGCAGCCGCTGCAGAGGGGCAGGGTTCTGACCAACGATCAGGTCTACATGGATTACGCGAGCGTGGGCTCGGTACAGATCGGAGGTCCCTACCGAATCACGGGACCCGCAGCGGATACGCCCAGCCGACGCACGGTCTTCATCTGCAGCCCTCGTGGTGCAGCCGAAGAACGACCCTGCGCCACGAAGATCGTTTCGCGGTTGGCACGTCTGGCCTATCGCCGACCTGTCACGGGCGCGGACGTCGACACGCTCGTCGAGTTTTTCGACAGCGGCCGCCGTGAGAGTGGAAGCTTCGATGCCGGGATTCAATTCGCGCTCGAACGCATGCTCGTCGATCCGGATTTCCTGCTTCGCGTTTATCGAGATCCAGCACCGAACGCAGCGTACGTAGTGTCCGGCTTCAGCCGGACCGTGGCAACGGAGGGCCGCGCCGTCAATTCCCTGAGCGACATGGAAGTCGCCTCGCGTTTGTCGTTTTTCCTGTGGGGTAGTATTCCGGACGACCGCTTGATCGATCTGGCCGAACGCGGAGAGCTCACGAAGCCGGCGGTGCTGGAACAGCAGGTGCGGCGCATGCTGGCCGATTCCCGCGCAACGAGGTCGCTGGTCGATGGGTTCGCCGCCCAGTGGTTGAATCTGCGCCGCGTCGAGGAAGTGGTGGTCGATCCGGACCGTTATCCGAACTATGACGAAAGCCTCCTCCAGGCCTTCACGCAGGAGACGCAGCTGTTCATCGCCAGCACGCTGCGCGAGGATCGCAGCGTCGGCGATCTCTTGAAGGCAAACTACACGTTCGTCAACGAGCGGCTGGCGCGGCACTACGGGATTCCTGGTATCTATGGCAGCCGCTTCCGGCGGGTCACGCTCCCGAATCCCGATCAGCGCGGCGGGTTGCTCGCGAATGGTGCGCTGCTGGCCACCACGTCGTACCCGGATCGAACGTCGCCGGTGCTCCGTGGCAAGTGGCTGCTCAACAACATCTTCGGTTTGCCGGTACCGCCGCCTCCACCGGGGGTGGACACCAACTTGACAGAGGCCAAGCCTGGCGCCGCGCCGCTGACCATCCGCGAGCGGCTGGCGCAGCATCGGCGCGATCCGTCGTGCGCCAGTTGTCATGCGGTGATCGATCCGCTGGGATTTGCGTTGGAGAATTTCGACGTCATCGGAGGATGGCGAACGGTTGACGAATCGGGCCGGCCGGTCGATGCGAGCGGAACGACAGCCAGCGGAGCAAGAGTGGAGGGACTCGCCGGTCTGCGGGCGCTGCTGCTCGAGGAACCCGATCAGTTTCCCCGTACGGTCACCGAAAAGCTGTTTGCCTACGCGCTCGGCCGCAGGCTCGAGTACTACGATCGGCCGGCAGTGCGCAAGGTCGTCCGCGACGCTGCCCCCAATGACTATCGCTGGTCGTCGCTCATTCTGGGAATTGTGAAGAGTCCCGCATTTCTGATGCGGGCAACGAACTGATTTGCGTCAGGCTTTGGGCCTTAGGCTTTAGACTTTAGGCCAATCACGCAAGACACGGCGACAGGCCGAGACCGAAAGCCTAAAGCCGAAAGCCTAAAGCCAAGTTTACGGAGACAGAGCATGCATTTCCTGACTGCGAAATCCCTGCCGCGGCGAACCGTGCTGCGGGGGCTGGGCGCGACCGTGGCGCTGCCGCTGCTCGACGCCATGCTTCCCGCGTTCTCGCTGCGTGCGCGCGCGGCCGGGCCCGCGCATCGGTTCCAGGCGTTCTACGTGCCGAACGGCATGGCCATGGAGTACTGGACGCCGAAGGGGGAGGGCAACGCGTTCGAGCTCTCACCCGTTCTCGAGCCGCTGGCCGCGTATCGGAATCAGATGCTCGTGCTGTCGGGTATCAAGACGAGCTGGAACTACATTCATGCCGGCGCGTCCGGGTCGTTTCTCACGGGAACCACGCGCGGCGGGCGAAACGAGGTGGAGATCATTGCCGACGTCTCAATGGACCAGATTCTCGCGAGGCAATTCGGCAGGGAGACGCAGGTGGCGTCACTGGAATTGTCGATGGACGCCCCGAACAACGCGGGCGCGTGCACGGGCATCCTGAGCTGTGCCTACACCCACACGATTTCGTGGCGCAGCCCCACGCAGCCGCTGCCGATGGAGCACAACCCCCGGGCGGTGTTCGAGCGGCTGTTTGGTGATACGGGCACGAGCGATCGGGCCGCGCGCGAGGCGCGCCTGCGCCAGCACAAGAGCATTCTCGATTCGGTAACGGAAAAGCTGACGGATTTGAAGCGGCGGCTGGGCGCGCAGGATCAGAACAAGGTCGACGAATACGCCGAGTCGATTCGTGACGTCGAGCGGCGTATTTCGAAGGCCGAGCAACAGAGCGACGTCGAGCTGCCGGCCATCGAACAGCCTCAAGGAGTGCCGCCGGTCTTCGAGGACCATCTCGCCCTGATGCTCGACCTGCAGCTCCTGGCGTTTCAGTCCGATCTGACGCGCGTCATCACGTTCATGATCGGCAAGGAGCAGAGCGCTCGCCCGTATCCTCAGATTGGCGTGCCCGAGGCGCACCATCCGCTCTCGCATCACGAGAACAGGCCCGAGCTCATCGAGCACATGTCGAAGATCAACCGCTATCACACGCAGCTCTTCTCGCAGTATCTGGCGAAGCTGCGCGCGACGCCCGATGGCGACGGTTCCCTTCTGGACCACATGACGATCCTCTACGGCGCCGGCATTTCGAACAGCACCCGGCATTCCGGCGACAACCTGCCGCTGCTCATCGTCGGCGGCGGGGCGGGGCGGCTCAAGGGCGGGCGACATCTCACGTATGGGGACAAGCCGTCGATCGCGAATCTGCTGGTGACGTTGATGGACAAGCTCGACGTGCCGGTGGAGCGGCTCGGTGGCAGCACAGGGAAGCTGCCGATCGATACGTTGGCGGGGCTTTAGAAAAGTGGAAGAGTCGAAAAGTGGAAAAGTGGAAAAATAGGTTGAAAGTGCAGTCCAACGCGTCACACAAACGTGCCTCGAACCGGCACGGCGTACTTTGTACTTACTTCTTCCACTTTTCCACTTTCTACTTCTTCTACTTTGTACTCGCCGTTTCCGCCTCCGGCGCCGAGCGATCGCCCCTCGTCGACGCCGCGAAAAACGCCGACAGAACCGCCTTGCGTGCGCTGATCGCAAAGGGGGCAGACGTCAACGCGACCGAGCCGGACGGAACGACGGCTCTTCACTGGGCGAGCTATCGCGACGATGCGGAAAGCGCCGATGCGCTGCTTCGCGCCGGCGCACGGGTGAACGCGGCCAACGATCTGGGTGCGACGCCGCTTTGGATCGCCAGCCTGAATGGAAGCGCCCCCATGGTCCGAAGGCTGCTGCAGGCCGGAGCAAACCCAAACGCGGCGCTCCTGCGTGGCGAGACGCCCATCATGGTCGCATCACGCTCCGGCAATCCCGACGTTGTTGAGCAGCTGCTGGCCAAGGGCGCCAACGTGAATGCGCGCGGCGCGCGCGGCCAGACCGCGCTCATGTGGGCCGTGGCGCAGAAGCACGCAGAGGTCGTCAAGGTGCTCCTGGCACGCGGTGCCGACGTCCACGCGCGCTCGGATGCATGGAGCCAGGTGATGGCGGTGCCGCCTCACGGTCTGCTCGAGTACAACCGCGCGATCCCGCACGGCAGTGACACCGCGTTGATGTTTGCGGCACGCGTGGGCGATCTCAGCTCGGCGAAGTTGCTCGTCGCCGCTGGTGCGAACGTGAACGACGTGGATGCCTGGGGCGTCAGTGCCACGGTTCTCGCGGCTCACGCCGGTCATGCGGAGCTGGTCGAATTCCTGCTCGATCGCGGTACCGACGCGAACGCAGCCAGGGCCGGCTTTACCGCGCTTCACGCGGCGATCATGCATCGCGACGAGAAGATGGCCGGCGCTCTCCTCGCTCACGGCGCCAATCCCAACGCGCCGCTCGAGACCTGGACGCCCACACGCCGCTCGTCTCGAGACTTCAATTTCGCTCCCGAACTGGTGGGGGCGACACCGTTCTGGCTGGCGGCCCGGTTCAGCCAACCCGGCGTTATGCGTCTGCTCGTGAAACATGGCGCCGACTCGCGGTTCGTGCACCGCGCGGAGTACGCCGACCTGAGCCAGCAACGGCGAACGCAGGCGACCACGGCGCTGATGGCCGCGACGGGAATGGGCGGCGGGATGGCGTGGGTCGAGCCCGACCGCGGTGAGCGCGAAAACCTGACACTTGAGGCGGTGAAGCTTGCGGCCGAATTTGGCGTCGATGTCAATGCCGCCAACACCGACGGCCGGACGGCACTCGACGCGGCAACCGCGCTCAAGTACGAGACCGTCGTGAAGTTTCTCGTCGAGAAAGGAGCACGGCCCGGTGCGAACAAGAAATAGACATCTGGCGGGTCCGCTTCGCGGAACCCGCCCCACGTACGTAGGCCGGGTGCCGCGGCGCGTGTCATTGGGGCGCCGCGGACCCGGCGTCGTCCTGTTCCTGCTAACTGCGGTCGCGCCGCACGCGTTCGCTCAGCAGCCACCTGACGGCCTCACCGACCAGCAGCGGCTCGGCCGCCAGGTCCTGGCGCAGTCGTGTGGCGTGTGCCACCTGCCGCCCGCTCGCGGTGCGCGAACCTACGGTCCTGTGCTGAGCAAAGCAGCAGGCGGTGGCGACGATGGCCTCGTGCGGAAGGTCATTCTCGAGGGCACGCCGCGCATGCCGGCCTTCAAGTACATGCTTCAGCCCGCGGAGGTCGACGCGATCATCGCCTTCATAAGAACGGTCCCCGCGCCGACGCCGGCCCCGGCAGTGTCGCGCTGAGCGGGCGCATCGAAAAGGAAGAAGGAGAAACGTCATGAGATACCTGCGAATGCTGCTGCTAGTTGCCGCGGCCGGCCTGCTCGTGGTGACGGGGATCCAGGCGGCCGATCAGGCGCTGTCCGGCGTGGTCTCCTCGTCGTCAGGACAGAAGCTGGACGGTGTGACGGTCTACGCCAAGATGGAAGGCTCGACCGTGACGACGAGCGTCTACACCGGCGAGTCGGGCACGTACAACTTCCCACCGCTCCCTGCCGGCAAGTACCGCGTGTGGGCGCAGGCGCTCGGCTTCGAGGTGACGAAGAGCGGCGTCGACCTGACGGGCAGGCGCAAGCAAGACCTCGTCCTGCAGGCGATCACCGATCCGGAGCGGCGCATCCGGCAGATGCCGAGCGAAATGCTCGCGGCGGCGCTCCCAGAGGCCACGCTGTCCGACGCGCGCATGAAGAAGATCTTCATGAACAACTGCACAGGGTGTCACCCGCCCGGGTACCTTCTGCAGTTCCGGTTCGACGAAGCCGGCTGGAACAAAGTAATCAATCTGATGAAGGTCGTGCCGGGCACCGGCGTGTATCCGGGCTCGAACGCCAGAGTCAACGAGATCATGGACCGCAATCAGAAGGAGCTTGCAGCCTACCTGGCGCGCGCGCGGGGACCGGGCGAAACGTCGATGAAGTTTTCGCCCCGGCCGCGGCCGACCGGCGAAGCGGCGCGCGTGGTGTGGAAGATCTACGACCTGCCGCTCAATCCGGATGTGGGCATCGGCACCAAGTACAACGACAACGATGGGACGAACTGGGCGCTCGGCCAGCCCTCGAAGCTCGCCGAGCTGCCGCACGACGGCGGTATGGGGCTCGACGGAAATCTGTACTACACCGTGAACAACCCCAATCGGTTCGTCACGATTGGCAAGGTCGACGCGAAGACCGGCGAGGTCACGTATTTCAAGGTGGACGGGCGCGAAGGCAACGCCGCCACCGCGCACGGGCTGACGCGCGACGCGCAGGGGAATTTCTGGTTCGACATCAACCCCGGCCGCCGTGGCCTGGGCAAGCTCGATCCGAAGACGGGCAAGATCACCGTCTATCAGACGCCTGCCGACATGACGCCGATCGGCGGCGCCGTGACGATGGACGTCGACGGTCAGGGGAAGATCTGGGCGTCGGCGCCTGAAGGCGCGGTGCGGTTCGATCCGGTCACGGAGAAATTCAACGCGTACCGGTCCGTGACGTCAAAGAGCCCGAAGGGGACCGTGGCAACCTACGGCGCCGCCGGCGACCGCGACGGCAACGGCTGGTGGGCGCAGATGGCGATCGACACGATCGGGGTGGCGAACGTCAAGACGGGCGAGGTCTCCGAAATCAAGCTGGCGCCGATCAAGGCCGAGATGGACCGCTTCGCGGAGGATCGCGCGTTCTATGAGGGCTTCGGCGACGCGGGCTTCAGCGTGCCGATTCCGTGGTCGCTCGGGCCGCGCCGCATGGGAACGGACAAGAACGCCGACGTTCTGTGGGTCGGGAACTCCTGGGGCGCCTCGCTCACGCGGATCAACACCAAGACGAAGGAGACGACGATCATTCCGCTGCCGAACCCTGCGCTGCAGGCGTATCACATTACGGTGGACAGCCGGCACAACGCGTGGGGGAATCTCTGGACGGCGGATCAACTCTTCAAGTACGACCCGGCGGCCAACCGGTTCACGCTCTTCGACCTGCCGGTGCACGGCACCGAGGCCCGCCACATCTCGCACCTCGAGCGTAACGGCCAGCTGCACATCGTCGTGCCGATCTACCGGTCGAACCAGATGGGCGTGATGACGCTGCGCAGCGAGGCGGAGCTGGCGGCTGTCAAGGCGCAGGCGAGGTAGCGGTCTTCCGAGCGCGCCGTCTTCATCAGGCGGCGCGCTCACCCCTTTCTGAAGTAGCGTCCGGCTTCAGCCGGACTTCGGCGGCACGCCCGTGCCGTTCCGCGTGCGGACGCTCGCAACCGCTGTTCCGCCGCCGCTTGGGCGATCGGGCTGGATGTGGATGATTGCCGTTGGCTGCCGGGCCGCGCAGATAACGCGGTTGTCTGCAGCCATGCAGGGAGTGAACGTCGAAGAATCGCCATGCTAACATCCCGCGCCCTGG
>Ga0209640_10004875_pt1 | contig 11735 bp, 7 predicted proteins | sample RifCSP10_1_FD_184018 | JGI IMG/M metagenome (GOLD analysis project Ga0209640, IMG submission 184018) | Soil microbial communities from Rifle, Colorado - Rifle CSP2_sed 10_1 (SPAdes) (version 2) | ecosystem: Environmental > Terrestrial > Deep subsurface > Rock core/Sediment | place: Rifle... | reverse complement strand
GAGGCGGTGGCCAGCGAGGCGCGCGCGCTCGGGCGCCGCTCCCTCGCGCTGTCCTGTGACGTGAGAGAGGCCGCCCAGGTGGAGCGGGTGGTGGCCGAGACGGTGCGCGAGTTCGGCCGCGTCGACCTCCTGGTGAACAATGCCGGGTACCGGATCCGCTGCCCCCTCGACCAGCTCCCGCGCCAGGAATGGGACGCCATGGTGGGGACGAACCTCACCGGCGTCTTCCTCTGCTGCCAGGCCGTGGGTCGCGTGATGATCCCGCAGCGGGCCGGCAAGATCATCAACATCACGTCGGTCGCCGGACGCACCGGCTCACGGGGCATGGCCGCCTACGCGGCGGCCAAAGCGGGCGTCACCGCGCTCACGCAGAGCCTGGGCGCCGAATGGGCCAAGTATGGGATCACCGTCAATGCCGTCGCGCCGGGACCGACGGAGACGGAGGGAGTGCTCGAGGTCTGGAAGACCGAGGCGATGATCGCGCAGGCCGCCCGCGAGGTGCCGCTGCAGCGCCTGGGCCGGCCGGAGGAAGTGGCCTGGGCCGTGATCTTCCTCGCCTCCGACCGCGCCGACTTCATCACGGGGGAGACCTTGTACGTGAGCGGCGGTCCCCGAGTCAGCAACCGCGAGGACTAGTCCGGCTGGTGACCCGCCCGCACCACCGCCTCTGAAGGAGAACCTGGCCTGGGGGTCGATGACATTCGGCGTCCGGACACTGACGCCGGTTGGCGAAGCCCCTCACTGAGCCGATGACATCTGCCGTCTTTTCAGACAGATGGGCATGGCGCAATTCATGCACGCTGAGGGTAGGCATGCTCGCCTCGAACGACCTCCCGCGGCTCCAGCTCCTGGCGCTCGACGCCACCGCCAATGCGATCCTGATCACGGATGCGGCCGGCCTCATCCTCTGGGTCAACTCGGCCTTCACGCGGCTGACCGGGTTCCCGTCGGACGAGGCCATCGGCCGCACGCCGAGCATGCTGAAGTCCGGAGCCCAGGATCCGCGCGTGTACAAGGAGCTGTGGGCCACCATCCAGGCGGGACGAGTCTGGCGCGGGCGCCTCGTCAATCGTCGCAAGGACGGCCGCCTCTACGTGGAAGAGCAGACCATCACGCCCGTCGTGGCCGACGGCGGCCAGATCACCCACTTCATCGCGGTCAAGCAGGATCAGACGGAATACGAGGCGATACGGGAGCAACTCCAGCAGCGCGACGATATCTTCCGTCTCCTCCTCGAGAACGCGCTCGATATCATCACGATCGTGGATATCGACGGCCGCATCCGCTACGCGAGCCCCGCCGTCCGCCAGCTCCTCGGCTACGACCCCGAGGAGCTGGAGGGCCGGAGCGTGTTCGACTTCACGCCCGAGGACGACGCGGCGAAGGCCGTCTCCAGTCTCGAGGATCTCGCCGGCCGGCCCGGCGGGACCGCGTCATTGGAGCTTCGCTTCCGTCACAAGGACGGCTCCTGGCGCATTCTCGAGGCCATCGGACGGAACATGCTCGACCACCCCGTCCTGGCGGGGGTTCTGGTCAACTCCCGGGACGTCACCGAGCGCAGGCGGATCGAGGAGGAGTTGACCCGCCAGCGTGAGGCGCGCATCCAGAGCGACAAGCTCGCCGACATGGGCACGCTGCTCGCCGGTGTGGCGCACGAGCTGAACAACCCGCTCACGGTGGTCACCGGCTACAGCGGGATCCTCCGACGGGCCCTGGGCGACGGGCCTCTCGCCGAGCGCGTCGACAAGATCAGCATCGCCGCGCACCGGTGCGTCCGAATCGTACAAAACTTCCTCGCCCTCGCTCGCCACTACCCCCCCGAGCGACAGCAGGTGCGCCTCAACCAGATCGTCCGCGAGGCGGTCGAGCTGCTCGCCTACCCTCTGCGAGTCGACAATGTGGAGGTCCGACTCGATCTGGCCGACGACCTGCCCGCGCTCTGGGCGGACTCCCACCAGCTGCATCAGGTGATGGTGAACCTGATCACCAATGCCCACCAGGCGATGCACGCGGGTGAATCCATCCGCCGCCTCACCATCCGGACGAGATCCGAGGAGCTCGGCGCTCGGGTCTTACTGGAGGTCGTCGACACGGGGCCGGGAATTCCGGACCAGTTGGGCGCCCGTATCTTCGAGCCCTTCTTCACCACCAAGCCCGTAGGTCAGGGAACCGGCCTGGGGCTGCCGCTCTGCCGGGGGATCGTCGAGAGCCACGGGGGCTGCATCCGAGTCGACAGCAAGGCGGGACACGGCGCCACGTTCCGGATCGAGCTTCCCGTCATCGCCGCACCTCCAGGCGAAGCGGCGGACACCTCTTCGTCCATTGGCGCGCTGCCCCCGGGCCGGCTCATCCTGATCGTGGATGACGAGCCCGACGTTGCGGGCGTCCTCGGAGATCTCCTCAAGGCCGACGGCGAGGTCATCGAGGCAGTGCCGGACGGGAGGGCCGCGCTGGAGAAGATCCAAGCGACTGAATACGATCTGATCCTCTGTGACGTGCGGATGCCGAGGCTCGACGGCCCGGGCCTGTATCGCGCGCTCGACCAGTCGAACCCGAAGCTCCTGCAGCGCTTCGTGTTCCTCACCGGCGACACGCTGAACCCGGAGAGCTGGGAGTTCATCCAGCGAACGGGGGCACCCTGCATCAGCAAGCCCTTCGACTTCGACGAGGTCAAACGCGTGATCGGCCGGGCCCTGCTCCACGACCGTTGACGAGTCGAAGTTGGCAAGCTGCCAACCAACCCCCTTGCCCGCCCCCGCCGACACCAGAATTCTCAGGCCTAGGCCAGGGTTCGCGTATGTGCGCACTAGTGTTTCCTGTCGCAAGAGGAAGTTCCAACAGCGTCATGCAGACCTGCTGCCGATCGATCAAGGAGATGCAGCTCGTCGACGCTCTGCCGTCTCGTCGAGTGCGCGGAGCGTACGATGCCTCGCTTGGCGTAAATCTGACCGTTCAGCCCGTTGGTAGCCCACTCCCGCCGTCTTCACCATGAACTTGAGTCAGATGCCTCGTTGAGGGTCTCACGCGCCTGGGTCACACTTATGCCCGCTCAGTCGTATGGACAAGCAGGCGCTCCCCTCGAACCGGCCGTTCCAGGCGCGCTGCCGGGGTTCATGGGGGTAGTCGGGCTGGCCGGCCGGCCGCCCGCGCGGAGGTGGCGTCAAGCATTTCTGTGCGCTATTCCGATCGAACGCTCGATCGGTTACAATTCGCGCGCGTCATGGGCAGATGCTCGCCGGACCGGACGGTACGCGACGCAGTCTCGTGCGCGGAGGCGCGGACGCGCCACGCCTGCACGGTCTCCGCAAGAGACACCACCGCGCAGGGCCAGCGCGGCCGGCCCGGAGCCGGTTCGTGACCATGCCTGTCGCGCAGTGGGGTCGCCGCTTGACGGATGCGATCCGCGCGGCCCTCGAGTCCGGCGACCTCGCTGAAGCGCGACGGCTGATCCTCGAGGGTGACGGGCAAACGCGGAGCCTCGCCAGGGAGTACACGCTGATGTACCGCGGCCTCGGCACCACCATCCGCGTGATGCTGCCCCTGCTCCGCGAATCGGCATCGCATGCGGTCGCCGCCGACCGCGACGTTGCCCACGCCGAGGTCGTCGCGCTGGTGCGCGGATTCCGCCGCGACATGACGGCTCTGATGACGCGTGCCTATGGCTCGGCGGAAGCCGTGGGTGCCTTCGACGACGACGCGTGCGATCTCGACGACGAGAGCGTGCGGACGGAGGACTTCATCGACGCGAGCGAGGCACAGTTCGAGCGCGAGCAGAGCCGTACCGCGCAGGAGGTCCTCCGCGCGCTCGACCGCGGCGACGTGGCGGGCGCCCGCGCCCTGGTCGACGTCAAGGAGCGCGCCCAGTACGTGCCGCTCCACGATCGTCTTGTCCGCTTCATGGCCGAGAGCTTCGGCTGGGTGCTTCGCCGTGGCGGTACCGCCGAGCTTCTCCGTTTCCATCTCGCGACGGCCGAGGGTCAGCGGCGCGGCTTCGAGAAGTGGGACGCGTTGCCGGCGCGGCAGTTCGCATGGACCACCGCGTTCCTCCTGAAGCAGCACATGGGCGACCTCCACGTGCGCGAGGACAACGAGAAGTTCACCCTGGAGCAGACGTTGTGCGGAAGCGGCGGGCGGCTCAGGCGCGATGGCGCCTACGAGGGGCTCGGTGCGCTGCCGTTCGTCGAAGGACGCGGCCCGCTCACCTTCGGACAGCCGCGCCTCGCCGTGTACTGTAGCCACTGTCCCGTCTGGAACGGCCTGGCACCCATCCGCTGGTTCGGACGGCCACACTGGGTCTTCGAGGACGCCTCCCGCCCCGACGGCTCCTGCACGATCCACGTCTACAAGCGGCGCGACGGCGCGCCGCCGGAGTACGCGACGCGCCTCGCAACAGCCCCCGGCGCGGAATGATGCAGGCGGTCAGGTGGCACGGTCCCAGGGACATCAGGCTCGACGAGGTTCCCGCGCCGTCACCGGCTGCGGGCGATGTCCTCATCGCGGTGGCGGCGTGCGGGCTCTGCGGCTCAGACGTGCACGAGTACCTGCACGGCCCCGTGTACATCCCGAAGACGCCGCATCCGCTCACCGGTGTCATGCCGCCCGTGACCCTGGGCCACGAGTTCGCGGGCCGGGTCGTGGAGGTGGGCGCGGGCGTCGCGCGCCTTCGGCGCGGTGACCGCGTCGCGGTCAATCCTTGCCTGCTCTGCGGCACCTGCGCGTGGTGCCGGCGCGGTCAGGGCAACCACTGCGCGAAGCTCGCGACGCTCGGGCTCTCGCGCGATGGCGCGCTGGCGCCGCTCGTGGTCGCGCCCGCCTCGGGCTGCCACGTGCTACCCCGCGAGGTCGACGACGAGCAGGGTGCCGTCGTCGAGCCGCTTGCCGTCGCGGTGCACGCGTGCGCGCGGGCCCGGCTCGCCGGCGGCGAGCGCGTCGCCGTCATCGGAGCCGGGGCCATCGGCTTGCTCGTCCTCCAGGTGCTCAAGGCGGGGGGCGCGGGTTGGACCATCGTGGTGGAGCCGCGAGCCGAACGCCGGCGGCTCGCGCAGGCGTTCGGCGCCGACGAGGTGATCGATCCCGAGGGGGCAGACCCGACGCGCGCGATCGCCGCGGCGACGGGTGGAGAGCGCGTGGATATCGCGTTCGAGTGCGTGGGCCACCCGGCGGCGTTCGCCACCGCCTTGCGCGCCGCCGGCAAGGGCGGCCGCGTCGTGCTCGTCGGCCTGGTCACGGAACCGGTAGCGGTGAATCTGCTGGGACTACTCGCGCACGAGAAGGAGATCGTCGGCAGCTCGGCGTATGTCAGCGAATTCCCGGAGGCCATCGCGCTGCTTGCGCGCGGTCGGGTGCGCGTGGGGCCGCTCGTCACCGGCCGCGTGCCGCTCGATCGTGCGGTGTCGAACGGCCTCGACGCGCTCCTCCGGCGCGACGACGCCCACGTGAAGATCCTGGTGACACCGCTGCCGACGGGGAGCACGCGATGAACTTCGAGCTGACCGACGAGCAGCGCTCCCTCCAGACGCTCTGCCGCGACTTCGCCCGCAAGGAGATCCTGCCCGGGCGTGACGAGTGGAACAGGTCCGGTCGGTTCCCCGTCGAGATCTTCCGCACGATGGCCGAGCTCGGGCTGATGGGACTCCTCGTCCCCGAGCAGTACGGCGGCACCGCCGTCGGGGCGATGGCCTACGTGGCGGCGATGGAGGAGATCGGGAAGGCCGACCAGTCGGTGGGAGCGGCGTGGAACGCGCACCTGACGATCGGTTCGCTTCCCCTGCTCTACTTCGGCACCGAGGCGCAGAAGCAGCGGTGGCTCGTGCCGCTGGCACGAGGCGAGCGTCTCGGCGCCTTCGCGCTCACCGAGCCGGAGGCCGGCTCAGACGCGCGCGCGATCCGCACGGCGGCGCGCCCGGACGGCGACGGCTGGGTGATCAACGGTACCAAGATGTTCACCTCCAACGCGGGGACGCCCATCAGCCAGGGCGTGGTGCTGCTGGCCGTGAGCGGCACGCGTGCCGACGGGGAAAAGGAATACTCGGCGTTCGTAGTGCCGCGGGACACTCCGGGATTCAACGTCGGCCGGCTCATCCCGAAGATCGGCTGGCACGCCGTCGACACGCGCGAGATCGTGTTCGACAACTGTCGCGTCCCCGGCGACCACCTCCTCGGGACGCAGGGCGTCGGCCTGCGCCAGTTCATGCAGGCCCTCGCCGTCGGCCGCATCAGCATCGCCGCCCTGTCGCTCGGGCTCGCGCAGGCATGCCTCGAGGCCTCGCTCGACTACGCGCGCCAGCGCAAGCAGTTCGGCCAGCCCCTCAGTCACTTCCAAGCGATCCAGTTCAAGCTGGCCGACATGGCGGTCGCGGTGGAGAACGCCCGCCTCATCACGTACAAAGCCGCGTGGCTCTACGACCAGGGGCGCGAGTACGCACAGGAGGCGGCGATGGCCAAGCTCTACGCCTCCGACACGGCGATGCACGCAGCCCTCGAGGCCGTGCAGATCCACGGAGGCTACGGCTACACCGACGAGTTCGTCGTCTCCCGCTACTTCCGGGACGCCAAGATCCTCCAGATCGGCGAGGGCACGAACGAGATCCAGCGGCTTGTCATCGCGCGGCTGCTCGGGTGCTGATGGGCATGCCGGTCAGGCTCCGCGCCCTCCTGCTCCGGCGTCCCGGGGGACGGGCGTCAGCTTCAGGGCGCTAGCCGCGCGGGGCATGGCCACCGCGATCGATCTCCGCGGCACCGTCGCGCTCGTCACCGGCGCCAGCCGGGGACTCGGACGCGCGAGCGTGCTCGCCCTCGCGGCGGCGGGCGCCGATGTCGCCCTCACCGGCCGCGCCGCCGACGATCTCGCGCGCGTCGCCGACGAGGCGCGCGAGCACGGCGTCCGGATCGAGACGTACCGCGCGGACGTGCGCTATGCCGCCGAGATCGAGACGATGGTCGAGACGGCGCTCGCCGCATTCGGCCGCATCGACGTGCTCGTCAACAACGCCGGGATCGCGGGTCGCGAGAAGCCGTTCCTCGAGCTGGACGCCGCCGACTGGGACGAGGTGGTCGCCGTGGATCTCCGGGCTCCGGCGCTCTGCGCCCGCGCAGTGGGCCGGTCGATGGCGGCGCGACGCCAGGGCCGGATCGTCAACGTCGCCTCGATCGGCGCCCTCATGCCGCTCCCGCGGCTCAGTGCGTACTGCGCCGCGAAGGCGGGGCTCGTGCAGCTCACGCGAGTGATGGCGCTCGAGCTGGCGCGACACAACATCCAGGTAAACGTCGTCTGCCCGGGCTACTTCGGCACGCCGATGAACGAGCAATTCTTCGCGACCCCGGCCGGACAGGACCTGATCCGGCGTACCATCCCGATGCGGCGGCTGGGCGAGCCCGCGGAGCTGGCCCCGACGATCGTCTTCCTCGCGTCGAGCGCCGCGAGCTTCATGACGGGGTCCGTCATCACCGTCGACGGCGGACAGACGCTCACGTGAGGGGGACAGGGAGGTCTCGTGAGCGCGTATAACCTCGCGGGCGTTCTCGCCCATCACGCCGACCGCTTTCCGGACCGGCCGTGCCTCGTGGCGGGCGACACGACGATCACGTACGGGGAGCTGGACCGGCGCGCCGCACGGACGGCCGCGGGCCTTGCCCGCCTCGGCGTCGGCCGCGGGGACGTCGTGGCCCTCCTTCTCTACAACTGCCCGGAGTTCCTCGAAACGATGTTCGCGGTGGCGAGGCTCGGCGCGATCGTTATGCCGATCAACTGGCGGCTCGCCGCAGAGGAGGTCGCGTACATCGCCAGTCACGCCGGGGCCATGCTCGTCGTCTCCGAGCCGGAGCTGGCCCCGCTCGCCGAGGCCGCGGCGAGGCACCGCTTCGGGGCACGGCTCGTAGGCGTGGGTGGCGCCGCGGGGAACTGGATCGCGTTCGAGGCGCTCGGCGACGGTGCGCCGGCCGTCCCCCTCGTGGACATCGCCGCCGCCGACGTGCACCGGCTCATGTACACCTCGGGCACGACGGCGCGCCCGAAGGGCGTGATGATCACGCACGCGAACCTCTACTGGAAGAACGTCGCCCACATGGTCGAGTTCGGCGTGACGGGCGCCGACAAGGGCCTCGCATGCGGCCCGCTCTACCACGTCGGCGCGCTCGATCTGACGGCCACCACCCTCCTCTATGCCGGCGGCACCGTGGAGATTCACCGGAAGTTCGAGGCCGCGCAGGTCCTCGACGCCTTCGAGCACCACGGAATCTCCAACGTCTGGCTCGCGCCGTCAATGATCAACCAGCTTCTCGCGCACCCGTCGCTCCCGGGACGGGACCTCTCGGGGGTGCGGTTCATCATCGACGGCGGCGAGAAGATGCCGCTGCCCCTGATCGAGCGCTTGCTGCACGCGTTCCCCAGCGCGTGGTTCGCCGATGCCTACGGGCTCACCGAGACCGTCTCCGGTGATACCTTCCTCGACAAGCGGACGACCCTGCGGAAGCTCGGCTCCGTGGGCAAGCCGTGCCTCCACCTCGAGGTCGCGATCTGGGACGAGAACGATCGGCCGGTCGCGCCGGACGCTCTCGGCGAGATCGTGCTGCGCGGCCCGAAGGTCTTCCCGGGGTACTGGAAGGACGCCGCCGCGACCGCGGCGGCGTTCCGCGGCGGCTGGTTCCACACCGGCGACATCGGCTTCCTCGACGAGGAGGGGTCCCTCTCCATCGTCGACCGCAAGAAGGACATGATCGTGAGCGGGGGAGAGAACATCGCGTCGCCGGAGATCGAGCGCGTGCTCTACGAGCACCCATCGGTTCTTGAGGCGGCGGTCGTGGGCCGGCCCGATCCGCGGTGGGGCGAGGTGCCGGTGGCGTTCGTCGTCTGCCGGGCCGGCGCGACGGCGAGCGAGGAGGAGTTGCGCGAGCACTGCCTCGCGCACCTCGCGCGGTTCAAGGTCCCGCGCGCGATCGAGTTCCTCGACGAGCTACCACGCAACCCCTCCGGCAAGGTCCTCAAGCGGGTGTTGCGTCAGCCCCCGCACGGCTGAGAGCGGCTCCGCAGAACCCGATACGCACCGGCTATGCGGCTCGTGATGGCGCTCTCAGCGTCGCCCCGTCGGCCGAGACGGCCGCCGCGCGCGCGGGCTGGGCTCGGCCTCGAGGTCGATCCCGAAGACCGCCGAGAGCCGGTCGGCGGCGATGCCGCGGCGAGCGCCGCGCCTCGGCGGGCCGGCGGCGACAAGGCCGGCGCTGGCGCGGGCCAGCAGGTCGGCGTGGGCCACCCGACGCAAGCGGAACAGCAGCTCCGGATCCTCGTCGAGCCGCACGCCGACGCCGTAGAGGGTTGCCGCGACGTGCTTGCACAGCCATCCGCCTCCGAAGCCGTCCGGGCACGTGCACTCGTAGGTGATCTCGGCCGGCGCCGGGAATAGGCCGGTCTTCTGGCGGCAGACGTGGGCCATGACGCTCGCGTCGAACCGGCCCGCCAGGAGCTCGACCACGGAGTCGATCTTGCCCGCGCAGGCCTTCACCACCGCCTTCCATCGCCGGGGGGGCATCGGCTTGATCCGGACCCGGACCTCGTAGACCTCGGACCCGCTCACGAGAGCCGTCACGGACCCGGGCTTGATCCCGAGGTCGATGACGAGGCCGTTCCTCAAGTAGCTCCGCCCACGCTCGAGGCGGTTCGACAAGGCGGCGTAGGCGGTCAGGTTGTCGCACCACGCCCGGCCCCAGAAGGTGGTGGCGAGCGTGCGCCCGCGTCCACTCGGCACCACGGGTCGGGGTGTGTGCCCCTGCTTCGCGAGCCTGGCCGCATGCCGCGCCCCGTTCCGCATCCGATCAGCGACGGGCACGTAGCGGCCCCACCGTGTCCATCCTCCGTCGTAGGCCATGGAGTCCTCCTCCCCGGTCACCAGCTGCCGAGGCTATCGTCTCAGGTCGCCGCCAGGGCGGTCCGGAGATCGAGCGAGACCACCCGGAGCAGCTCGGCGTCGCTCATCTCGGTCAGGATCGCCTCGCCGCCCGCGTGCAGCGCCTCGCGCGCCATGCGCTGCTTGCTCTCGATCAGCGCGTCGATCTTCTCCTCCAGCGTCCCCCGGCAGACGAACTTGTGCACGAGGACGTTCTTCGTCTGGCCGATGCGAAAGGCGCGGTCGGTGGCCTGGTCCTCCACCGCGGGGTTCCACCAGCGGTCGAAATGGATCACGTGGGACGCCGCGGTCAGGTTCAGGCCCGTGCCTCCCACCTTGAGCGAGAGCACGAAGAACGGCACCTCGTCGTGCTGAAACTGCTCCACCAGCTCGCGGCGCATCCGGACTGGCGTGGCGCCGTGCATGACGAGGCCGGGACGCCCGAACACACCTTCGAGGAACCGGGCGAGCGGCTCGGTCGTCTCCTGGAACTGGGTGAAGACCAGCGCCCTCTCCTGCTTGTCGGAGATGATCTCGGCCAGCTCGCGGAGCCGGGAGAACTTGCCGCTGGCCTCGGGCACCCACGCCCCGTCCCGCAGCCACTGGGAGGGATGGTTACAGATCTGCTTGAGGCGCATGAGGTAGGCGAGCACAACGCCCCGGCGCTCGATGCCCGGCGAAGCGCCGAGACCCTCCAGCTTCTCGGCCAGGCTCCTCACCGACTCCTGGTAGAGCGCGGCCTGGACCCGGCTGAGCCCGCAGTACGCGCGCAGCTCCGTCTTCTCCGGCAGGTCGGCGATGATCCGCCGGTCGGTCTTGAGCCGCCGCAGGATGTAGGGGCGCGTCAGCTCCCGGAGCGGGGCGAACCCGCCCGGGCGCGCGCCGAGCTGCTTGGCGAAGGAGGCAAACGCCCGGCCGGACCCGAGGAGCCCCGGGTTCAGGAAGTCGAAGATGGACCAGAGGTCGGTCAGGCGGTTCTCGACGGGCGTGCCGGTCAGCGCGACGCGGCTCCGCGCCCGGAGGGCCTTGACGGACTGCGCCTGCTTGGCGGCGGGGTTCTTGATCGCCTGGGCCTCGTCGAGGACGACGAGCGGCCACCCGGTCTCGGCGAGCCAGCCGAGGCGATGGGTGAGCCCATACGTGGTGATGACCAGATCGAGGCCGGCCAGCTCCGCGGGGGTGATATCCTCCGGCGCGATCGAAGCCTCGGACGGATGCGCGACGAGGACACGCAACGACGGCGCGAACCGATCGATCTCGGCCCTCCAGTTGGCGATCAGCGACGCCGGGACGACCAGGAGGGCGGGCCCACTGTCTCGCGAGGAGGCCCGGCGCTCCTTGAGCGTGAGCAGGAGCGCCAGCACCTGGATCGTCTTGCCGAGGCCCATGTCGTCGGCCAGGCAGGCACCCAGGCCCAGGCGGTGCAAGAGCGAGAGCCAGCGGACGCCCACTTCCTGATAGGACCGCAGCTCGGCGCGAAGCCCGTGGGGCGGCGAGGCGCTGCGCAACGCTTCCGGCCCGCGCAAACCGTCCAGCGCCTCCTTGAGCCACGGGCCGGCCACCACATCCGACCATACCGCGGTCTCGGCCGGCGGGACATTGGCGGCGCTTTCGCCCAGAGCGGCGCCGGAGAGGAGCCGCATGCCCTCGATGAAGCTGAGCCCGTCTCGTCCCGCCGCCGCCTTGACCCTCCTCCAGTGCTCGAGCGCCTCGCGGAGGCGGGCCGGATCCAGCTCGACCCACTTCCCCCGGATCAGCGCGAGACCCTCCGAGGACGAGGCGACCTGTCGGATCTCCGCCTCGCTCAGGGTCTGCCCCTGCAGCGTCACGCGGACGTCGAAGTCGAGCAGCCCATCC
>Ga0209640_10004874_pt1 | contig 11737 bp, 9 predicted proteins | sample RifCSP10_1_FD_184018 | JGI IMG/M metagenome (GOLD analysis project Ga0209640, IMG submission 184018) | Soil microbial communities from Rifle, Colorado - Rifle CSP2_sed 10_1 (SPAdes) (version 2) | ecosystem: Environmental > Terrestrial > Deep subsurface > Rock core/Sediment | place: Rifle... | reverse complement strand
ACTTTCGATACTTTCAGTTTAACCCTAGTTTCAGAATCTACACCTACAACGGCAAGCCATCTATCTTTATTTAGCCCGGCATTTTTTAATTCGAAACTATCTGTTTTTTGTCTATGCTCATCAGCCTGATTGAGCATTGCAGTTAATAATTTCCTCGCTTTATCCTTCCGGCGGTTCTGGGCAGGAAGCCCTTTTAACCTGATGAACTCTTCAAGAGATTGGTAAACACCTGTCTGCCATATTTCGGGGTCAAAGAATGATACAGGTAAATCAGTATCTGTTGTTATACCATTTTTGAAACTTGGCAGAAGATAATATAGTCCGGGTGTAATCCTTGCCGCTTCTCTTTCTCTTGAGCTTGGTGGGGAGGTGCCGAGGTTTGCAGTTCCCGTTATAATTTTTATTACTGCTTCGAAAGAACCCTGGAAGGGAGTTGCAAGAGTTACAACTTTATTAACAGGAGATTTTTTCCCTTTACTTTTCAGGTAACCTGTTATAATCAATCCTCCCATTGAATGCCCGACTAAATTTACTTTTGCGTCATCAGCATACTTTTCTTTATTATAGTGTTTAAGAAGCTTTGTCCTGTCAATTACTTCAGTAATAAAATCATCAAGCTGTTTTTGAATAAATTCCAGCGGCATTCTCCAGTCATATGGAAATGGGTAAACAGGGACAGGCAGGTCTTCTTTATCCTTTAAATTATAGCGAAGTTCATTTATAAGCTCATTGTAAGCAATTTCAAAAAGTTTACCCGCTCTTACTCTTGCAGGTTCAAGAGCTTCGTATCTTAAATCGTCCGGGTGTAATGCAATTCTCTCATAATCTTTTTTCAAAGCAGACCAGATGGTTTCAGGATCAATAAGATATTCATCCTGAAGATTTGATGCGGTTATTCCCGGAACGATAATTACAGGATAGGTTAGTTTCATATTAATACCCGTTGATTTGTTTTAAAATCGTATGTCAAAAAAATATCTGCTGTTCATATATCATAACTAGCCAATGTTAAACCTAAAGTTTCTGCCGTGATAGGACCGACAATACAATCTGCATACTCTTCACCTAGTTTATCAACCTGTAGTTTTTTAACAGCATATAGAGTATTTTTTCCAAAATCACCGTCAGCGTCACCCTGTAAATAATTTCCTGCCAATAATTTTTTTTGCATATCCTTAACTAACTCGCCTGTAGAACCAAAACGCATTTTAGCTATTATCTTTTTACCATTATTGTTTGAAACCTGGTAAACTTCTTTTGAGTTAAAGAGAGCATAAGGGAATGTTGACTGGTTAGCTTTGTAACCGTTATCCTTAAAAACTTTCCACGGACCTAAATTATCTGTCAGATTAGGTTTTGAATCGCATTTGGGGATTCCCATAATTACCTGGCATCCTGCGCTTGAATAATTTGTTTCCAGGCTTTGAGTCCATCCGCAATGAATATTATCAGAACAGTTAAACGATACTTCAATCGTATCAAAGTTATCGTATGTTACATTATTTCTTGTCCTTCTTATAGCAAGCGGTTGCCCGTATTGCTTGAAAGCCTGATGCCAGTTCGCCTTTTTTGCAGGACTGTGTACACCTTTTACATATTTCCTATAGTAACCCGTGGTTAAGCAGTTGGAAGGTTTATTAGGGTTAGAAACAAAAGTTCTTATATTATTTATATGCGGAATTGTGCTGGCAGGAAAAGCTGCAATGAGTCCTTCTTTGTATTTCCACTGAAGTATTGTGCATCTCAGGTTTGTATAATTCAAATCAATTAAATAAAGCTCAACAGATTTTTGAAAATCCTGGTTATTGGTTTCTACCGGAAGACAGCCGCGAACACCTATAAAAATTAATTCTTTATCATCAGGAATTGCATACTGGTTTATCCTGAAAAGATCTGCAAGCACTTTATTATTAACAATGAATTGTGACATGACTCCTCCTTTATTGAATTTTATCTGTCATGTAATTCACCGTCGTTTGTATCAGTATTAAGATTAGCATTACCTGATTTTTCTTTAGGTGCATTTTCAGGAATCTTTAATCCAAGATAAGCACCTGAGCTTATTCCCATTAGAATTAAAAGCTGGTCGGTTATAATTTTCCCATCCGGCAATGTTCTATGAGTAGTTACATAAGCTATATAAATAATTCCTACGACAACTGTCCAGATAACATTCTGAAAGCGGTGAATACTTACACCATTTTTATCTGAGAGAATATCAATAAGAAATCCACCCGAAGGTTGGTTCTGGTGTCTTGAATCTTGTTGCTGGCTTGAATCGATAGTTGTTGCTAAAGCCGCTGTCCCCATACTGACACCTAGTAAAATCAAATTAACGTTATCAATAGCGGGAACATTAAATTCATTAGTAATCAAAAGATAAAAAAATGAAGCAACAATGATTATTGTCCAGAATGCTAATTGTGTACGGCTTAGACTGAAAGGCGCCCGTGCCTTTTTAATTTTTTTCTTCTCAGCTAATTGATTGAAAGCATTTTCATCGGATATCGTATCCCTTAGTATCTCAGACTCTTTTACTAAGAAAAAAAATATTAAGGTGAGTATTAAAAGAACCAGTAAATACAATCCGTCCATTTATGCCTCCATGTTTGGTTTGATTATAAATAGCTCAGTTCATTTTCTTTTATCCAGGTGCAACAATCCTGTTTTATCAAGCAGCACCCTTAATTCATCTTCAACGCCGACAGCCTTTGCATTCCGGGATATATTATTCTTTAGGGCTTCTTTACTATTTGGCTCAGGAAATTCGGAAATCTGGTAAGTCAGCAGTTTTGTCATCTTTAAATATTTTTGTTTCTGGTTCCAGATGAATGCTGTAATCGCTAATGCAATTGCTCCGATCAGTATTAATAACCACGTTGCATTCTTTTCTATAAAGCTGAGATTGTCTCTGAGTAAAGGATTAACATCCGTTTTAAACCTGCCGGCAAATGTTATCATCATTGAATCTACAATAGCTTTTATCAAATCGTTTGATCTTGCTCCAAGCAACGTGTCTCTGACTTCAGCTAATTTTTGAATTGTCGAATCGTTGAGAAATTGCGGTCCTAACCGGGAAACAGTTTCATTTAAATAATTTTGGAGATAATTATCTAAGAGCGAATTCCTGAGATAAAGAAGCCTGCTTACAGTTGTATCGCCGATTAGTTCATCACGTAATTCACCGAGCTGATATTTTGTAGATTCGCCCAGCAGGGAATCGAGCAGATTTCGTAACTCTTCATTTGTTGTGATTCCCAATCTTATGATCATCGAGTCCAGTTCCTGCTGAAACTCTTCTTCGGTCAGACTTTCTCTCATTCCCTTAACCAGATCGTATCCTATCGTATCAGCCTCGACGCCGACAGGTTCGATAACTCCTTCGCCAAAATTGCTTCCAAGGTCCTTGAATAATCCGCATCCATTAATAATTATTATCAACAACATAAATGCAAATAAAAACAGTTTCTTCACTACGCTGTCCTTTCTTTATTTTCTCTGGACTAACACCTGCACTTCCGGTCTTCCTGCATCGTCGTTCCATCTTTGAAGCAATCCTTCATTAGCTGGAATCAAATTTCCATTTTTATCTCTTATAAGATGAAGGAAAGTGTATGTTTTATCTTCACGAACATCAGCTGTTGAAGTTTCTATAACAGGAATCCATGTGCCTGTGTTGTAAAATCTTTGCCTGTCATTGAAGAGGTATTCTCCGGGGTTGTGTGTATGTCCCATTGTCATAATTTTATAATCGGTTCCTTTAAATCTTTCTTTTGCGTATTTATCCAGGCTGGATGGTTCGGTTAACTGGAACCATGAAACAATTCTTGCAAGCAGGTATGAAAAAAACAGCAGGATTAAACTTTTTGCTTGTTGAAATATTATTGCGGTTATTCCTCCAGCCTCTTCAAATTTAGAAATGTCTCCCTGGATTATTCCAATTAATGCAGGATTAAAATAAATAAACAGTCCAACAGGGATTATAATTGCAATCACAAACCAGAAAACTTTATGGAACATAAAACGCATATACCTGAAATTTGTAAACAGTATTCTTATAAGAAGAGGGATGTGATGAAAAAGAACTTTGATACCAAGCGGAAAATTTTCTTTTAACAGCATTGGCAGTACATTTCCTGAAGGACGCACATTATCGAGGAACGGATAGAATAATTCTATCCTGTTTAAAAGATACCTGTTAAAAAAGGAACCGAAGGGAATATTAATCTGCCCTGAATTATTAAGTACCGGGTCTTCAAGCACCATGCAGAACTTATCATACCTGTGACCGTGCTCTACATAAAAGACTTTGTCTATCTCGACCGAATCATCTATGAATCTGATATTAGGAAGAACAGTTTTAGTAAGAATATCTTCAATGTCATTATTTCCATTTTCATCTAAGACTTCTTCAGCGATAATTAATCTCAGGTAATTTCTAACAGCAGACCAGTAAAGCTCCAGGTCATGGTTGCCTTTCAGAATAATAATTTTGTTTCCTTTTTTTATCCATTGACCTAAAGCTTTAAAGAAAGCCGGGTGACCATTCCTGATTTTTATTAATTTATAAATAGTTTTATAGTTATCTGTTCCAAGTCCGTATTTTCTCTCTCTATTAGAAATACTCTTTTCAAGTTCTTTCCTTGTTTTCTTAATCCCGATTTTATCAAGCTCATTCATCCATTCATTGTATTCATCATTTACGACTTCTTCGGGAGGCTCGATATTTTTTAGAATTTGTCCTTTAAGAAAATACTTTAATTTTTTTGTGGGACGAACTTTTTTCTCCTTGCCCGGGAATTCCGTAACTCTCAGGAAATCAAAAATATCTCCATTAATGATAAGAATAGCCTCGCCTGCTTTTTTCGCAGCATATTCAAGAAACCTGAGGAAAGAATCGTCAGCAAAAAAGTTTTCGGTTCCTTTGTAAACCCCGATATTATTTCTACCCGAGGCAATGTGCAAATCACTTACAACAAAAATTTCTTCACCATTTGTATTATACTTTACGGGCTTTGTTCTTACAGGCTTAGATTGACTGAACAATGAAGTTCTTTCTTCCCTGTAAGTATCATCTTCTTTGATGTACTTTGGGGCTTTCCCGTTCTCTTCGCAATGGAGAAGGAGTTCAGCAATGCCGTTTTTTTCTTGTTCCATAGTTACTCTAATATTTTTATTGCATCTATTAATTGATGAAAATAATCCGGGTTCATTACAAAATCTTCATGTCCCTGTCCCATCCATTCTGTATAATATTTTTCTTTGCTGCCGAGTTTATGAAACATCACTTTTTTTGTTTCAACAGGGTCAGCCATAGTATCGTATTCCATTGTTACAACAGAAATTGGCAATTTTATTTTGGGATAGTTTTCGGAGTAATTGACCTTGTAATCGAGCGACATCATTTTTTCATACAATATTGCCCGCTGGTATTGAGCAAGTATTCCCCAGTAAGTTGCCTGCATCGTTTTGTAAAAAAGATATATTCTTGATTTTTTAGAAACATTGGGAATATGGTATAAGAACGACCATGCGCCAACCAGGGAGACAAAATTTAAAATAATTGTTAGCGGGGAAAGCAGAATTCTCAGGAAATAATTTTTAATCATTGCTTGTCTAAGAGAAACGGGAATGGGAACCGGCAACCTCTTAAATACTTTTAAGAGTTTTAAAATTCTTGAAGAACTGATTATCCTTATTCTGTAACAGAAAATTTTAAGAGCAATTCCATTCTGTACAAAATACTGAAGCGAAGAGAATTTGCTGAATGTGAAATCAAGATAGCTGCCCAGAGTTACCAAAGCTTTAAGAGATTGCTGTCTTTTTCCAGATTCTTCATCCGATAAAAAAACAGTTCCATCTTTTGTTTTACAGGCTCCCATCATACTCATTAAAGCAGTGTTGCCGCCCTGACTGTGTCCGATATAAACAGGTTTCATCTTTGTTTTTTCAGTTACGAAATCAATCACAATGGGAATATCAATTGCAGCAAAGTCATCCATGCTTGCTGCATAATGTTTACCGGTAGAGCCACCATTTCCACGGGAATCAATTATCCAGATATCATAACCAAAAGAATAAATATATTCGGCAATGCTTCCTTTCCCGTGCATTAAATCATAGAAAATTCCGTTCTGATAAAATCCTTCCCACAAAATCAACGGCTGTTTTTCTTCATTAATTAATCTTACCGCTCTTAAAGTAAACGGCTTACCATCAAAAGTCTTTGCCTGTATATCGAAGCGTTCTCTTGGTGCCAGCTTCATAAAGTTCATTTAAATATTTTCGGAAATTTTATCGGCAGCATAATTAGCTAATCCCATTATACTAAGCTGGGGATTAACCATTACTCCTGTTGGAAAAATGCTCGCATCGCAAACGTATAGATTGTCAAATCCATGAACTCTGAAATTTGTATCGACGGCTCCAATCTCTTTAATATCTGATAAAGGATTTCCTCCCTGGGGATGAGCAGAGCTGAGGCTTATATCCTGCGGTACTTTTATCATGTTGTCTATCTTTGATAAGTCAGAATCGGATTTTATAACCATATCATCATAGGAAGAAGGAAGAACGCAATCTGCGCCTGCGGATAGAAAAACTCTGCATAATGTTTTCATACCTTCTTTCAATTTTTTGAAATCGGAAGGCGTCATGTCATAATCAATGCTGGTATTGCCGAATAAAGAAAGTTTTACTTTGCCGTTTGGCTCACTTCCAACTACAGGGGCAGCCGTTGCGTACCGAGTATACTTGTTCATCCTTTCATTTAGCTGTTCAAACCAGCCCTGCATAATTAATGCAGAAGCTCCCGGTGGATTAAATGTTGTTTCAACTAAATAGCCGCTGCCTTTAATGTAGCAACACATCTGAACTCCATCGAAAGAATTTATTACACCGGGAAACTCAGCCATCATTGGTGTTGTGATATTGAAGGATAACCTTGTTCCGATGTTTCTCTTAATCCCGCTCCTTAAGAGAATTCCGCTTGAAGCAATAGCACCAGCGGCAATTACAATCTGTTTAGCAGAAACATTGAAAGTGACTCCGGTTGATGTTTTACATTTTATTTCGTTAGTGTTTCTTCCGTTTGTAAATATTTTTACGACACCTGCATCTGCAATTATTTCCGTTCCTTCTTTTTGTGCAAGAGGCAGATAATTAAGAAGCATAGAGAGTTTCCTATTGTATTTACATCCAATGTTGCAGTATCCGCTTCCGCCGCATTCGCCAAAATTTGTAACAAACCATTCGGGGTTTAATCCAAGTTTCTCAGCTCCTTTATAAAACCTGTTCGCTCCTTCGTTTGTTTTTGTACGATTGAGCGGGACAGCACCAATAATTTTTTCAACAGTAGTAAAATAATTTTCAAGTTTAGTTACATCTATTTTGGCACCGATCTTTTCCCACTCATCAAGAACAGGATGCGGAGTTCTGAAACATATTCCATTATTAACGGTAGTTGACCCCCCGACACAAATTCCCTGCAACACAGCGAGGTCAAAGTCCTGGGTCATTTCCAGTGCCCCGTCTTTATAAAGTGTACCGATCATTTCAGATTCGAGGTTTGTAAAATCATTTTGTGGGATATAGTATTTTCCCTTTTCGAGGATGGTAACTTTTTTGCCTGTATTCTTTGCAAGATTATAAGCAGCAACAGCACCTGCTGCGCCGCTTCCAATCACACATATATCCGTATCAATTTTTTTTGGTTCTCTTATATAAGTAACATTAAGTGGTTCCGGTTCAGGTATCTTCGGCATCTTTTTAAAACTTTCCCTATCTTCAAACATCATGTTGCCTGTTGATTTAAAGCTCGGCTTGCTTCCATAATAAATAAAGTAAACAAGCTGCTTTGCGCTTCGCATCAAAGTAAGGAGAGTGCCGCTCGCTTTGTAAAATCTTTTCTTAATAAATTTTTTCCTGTCTTCGATGCCCATCCATGTAAGAGGAACATTCAAAAAAATCAGGGGGACATATTGAATTGCAAAGTAAACAAGCTTAACGGAACATTTTTGAATCGACTGAAACCTGTTCAGGTAATTGTCAAAATCTTTAACGATTGTATCAAACGAATATCCCTCTGCTTTGTAATCGCCGATTACAACTTCTGCAAGCGCCCTGTAAGATAGCGCCTCTGTTGGGGAAAGTTCGTTTAAGCCAAACCTGCTTATGACAGCCTGACGCCAAATAAGAACCATCAGAATAAATAGTGCGATAAACAATAAAGCGTATTCGCCATAAATAACTTTGAGTTCCGCATTATTGCTTGTGAAATATTTAATTGCAGTTATAATAGAAACAAACAGGAATGACAGGTTAAGCAGATCAATAAAAATATAGTTTTTTCTTATTCCTTCGGAACCGAGTAAACAAAAGATGAAAAGGATAAGGCAAAGAAAGGGGGTAACTAAGAGTAATAAATTTGTTTCCCTGTAATGAAAAATGAAAAAGTAAGCGGAAACAATGCACGCTAATAAAAATAAAACTGAATAAGTAGAAAGAAGAATTATTAACCGTTTTTCACTTGGTGTATATTCCATTTAAATTCTCTTTCTATTATTGATTTTTAAAATTGATTACCGAAAACCCGCACCTGTCCGTAAACTGGTTATTAAACGTTTCATTCTTGTTAAGCTCTTTGTAAACTTTCAGCCATTTATCATAATCCGGGTACATTTTTTTGATAAGATCATTACTGCCGGTCAGGTAGTTTACCTGTCCCCAATGCGGTCTACCGCTAAACTCATACATTGCATTTTCATAATGCTGTAAAAGATCGAATCCTCCATATGTGCCATTAACAACTGGAATTTCTATCATACAAGTATTCCCCCCGTTTTGCATGGATAAATAAGCTTCTGAAGCTTTTACAAATCTTAAAGAAATTGGAGAGGTATGATAAAGGTTGCCGAGAGTTTTCATTTTATTTGCTACTTCAAACATTCTCTCAACAGCTTTTATATAAATGTGATCTTTAACAGGAAAAGCTATTTCGGCGGAATATGCGCTTATGTTATTAGCTGTACCGAGATTCAAAACCTTGTAGCTTTTATCTATATATGCGTCGTCAACCAATCCTTTCATCGCTTCATTCAATATTGCCGGACTTAGTTCGGGAAATGTGTCGAAGATAAAATCAAAAATGTCCGACATTCCGGGGATTAGACCTAAAAGTTCTGTCAAAAAATTTCTCGAGCCTTTGGAACCGATAATTGTATCCGGTTTTTTTACAATATTTCTTTTTGTTACAAGGCATTGATGTTTTCCTTTTACTTTGTAAGGATTAACGAGCACTTCATAATGGCGATTATCGGTTAAAACTTTCCCATCAATCAAGTCGGCTTTTACAGCTTCCCAGTTACTTAAAGTGCGGACTTCTTTAAGCCAGTATGCAGGCATCACTTCAAGAATAACGGAATAAATAATTCCTGTACAACCCATGCTTACTGCAACAGTGTTAAACCATTCATCATCCTGAATTAATTTATTGCCCGGATATTTAGCTTTATACTTTGCCGGGTTAGTTATTCCGTTTGCCGGTTCTATTCTGTAGGTTATACCACCATCCCCGATAAGAATTATTGATTTGTAAAAGCTCGATATCGGTCCGAGAGTTATTCCCGATCCATGGGTAGAAGTTGAAGCGGCACCGACAATTGATTGAGCATCGTATCCGCCCATATTAGGAAGAGCAAGGCTGTGCTCATCCAGGTAATCGTTAAGCTGCCTGATCTTCATCCCGTTTTGAACATGAACAAGAAAGGAAGTATCAACATTACCTTTAAGAAGACTTTTATCAAGCGGAATTGGATTATTAAGTTCATCCGTGTTGATAAGAAAATCATTAGTCTGAACGACATCTGAGAATGAATGTCCCGAACCGACCGCCCTTACCTTGCAGTTGTTAGCCTCGGCAGTTTGAACAATTGCAACAAGATCTTCATAAGATTTTGGGGTTAAATATTGCAGCGGCTGAACAATTTGATTTTCAGTGTGATTTTTCCAGGTGTATCGTGTCTGTTTTTCAACTTTTTTAATTGAAGGCATCTCACCTGTAAAAAGATCTTTTACTTCATTGAAAAATCCTTTTACATCACTTCCTATATCATCAAAGATTTCTTCAATTAAAGAATCTTTTTCCTGCGGGTCAGAAACTCCTAAAAGTTTTTCTAATTTTTCTTTATTTGTGGGCATAGTGACTCCTTACAATTCGTACTATTATAGATAGAAAGAAAACTTCCCCCGAATTCGCTTTAAAACATGCCAAAGCTTTTCGTTTAAGTTATTTAGATTCTTTTATGAACAACAGTAATATGAAGTAATGATTTTGACCCCCACCAACTCTTTAGATTAACATCGGTTTGCCCCGCAGAAGAATACCTGCCCTACTTCAGCCAAACTACGTTAGAAAAAACTAAGTGTCAATAGTTGAGCTAAAAAAATTTTGTGTTTGGGCAATAAACACCGGGCACCGGATTCCCAGATACCGGATAGCAGATAGCTGTTACGGAATCGCATAATAAAGCTGAATTTTGCTTTATAAATAAGCAATCAAATCTTCTCAATTCTAAGAACATCTTAAAGAACCTTTCTCCCAATTGAAAAGAGTACGATGGTAACTGGCTGTTTTCTGATAATATTGCTGAAATTTCCAATATAGTTTTCTATGGAATATTATTTGGTATAGTACTACCATTAAATATTCAGTGTGCAGGGTTACTATGTTCAATTCAATAGTTATGGTTAAGCAGGTGCCGGATACTGCAAATATTTCCGGTAAGGTAATGAAGGATGACGGGACTGTTAACCGTACAAAACTTCCCGCAATTTTTAATCATGAAGATCGTGTTGCTCTTGAACTTGCTTTGCAGGTTAAAGAAAAGTACGGTGGAAAAGTAACTGCGGTTACAATGGGTCCCCCGCGTGCATCAGATGTTTTGCGTGAATGCCTTTATATGGGAGCCAATGAAACTTATCTTGTTAGCGACAGGAAATTTGCAGGCGCCGATACTCTTGCTACTTCTTATGTCTTAAGTGAAGTGATTAAAAAAATCGGCAACTATGATTTTATTTTTGCCGGCAGGCAAGCTATTGATGGCGATACGGCACAGGTAGGTCCTCAAACGGCAGAAAAGCTTGGTATTCCACAAATAACTTATACCGAGGAAATCCTGAATGTCGAGAAGAACAAAATAAAGATAAAGAGAAAAATAGACGGTGGTTACGAAATTGTTGAAAGTACGCTTCCAGTTTTAATTACAGTTTTAAAAGATGTTGTTGAACCCCGTCCTTTTAGTTCGAAGAGAGTTATGGCTTTTAAGAACGCAAGATCGGTTATGGATCTTGAAAAGCTTGCAGAGGGAAACTCTCTTCTATATACAGACAGACTAATTCATGAGTACAAAGAGAAAAATCTTCTTATTAATACTTTCACTATGGATGATCTGAACCTTGATATACAGAGATGCGGTATAGCGGGATCTCCAACAAAAGTGCATAAAGTTGAATCTGTTGTACTTAAAGGAGGTAATCAAATTAAAGTTGAGCCGACAAAAGGCGGATTAAGCAGCCTGATAGATCAGTTAATGACGGATCATATTTTCGGATAATGTCGGTCATTTGTAATTGGTCATCAGTCATTTACTGAATAGTGGTTAGAAAAAAGATAAATTTAAAATAATAGTGGATAACTAAGTGGAACAAAATCCAAAATCCGAAAACTTGCCTGACGGCA
>Ga0209640_10004873_pt1 | contig 11737 bp, 11 predicted proteins | sample RifCSP10_1_FD_184018 | JGI IMG/M metagenome (GOLD analysis project Ga0209640, IMG submission 184018) | Soil microbial communities from Rifle, Colorado - Rifle CSP2_sed 10_1 (SPAdes) (version 2) | ecosystem: Environmental > Terrestrial > Deep subsurface > Rock core/Sediment | place: Rifle... | reverse complement strand
GGACATCCTGCGCGTGCGGGTGACCGTCCACGCCGACAAACCGGTGCAGCGCGCGGCGCTGAATGTCACCGGCGGCCGACCGATCGCCCTCGCCGAGCGTGGCGGCGAGCTGGTCGGGGAGTTGACCATCACGGAAGACGGCTCGTATCGCGTGTCGCTGGCCGACGCCGACGGCCTCACCAGTCCTGGTGACACCGAGTACTTCATCCGCACGCTGCAGGATCGGCCTCCCGACGTGCGGATCGTGCGTCCTGCGAGCGATCGGCAGGTGACGCCGGTCGAGGAAGTCTCCATCGAAGCCAGTGCCGACGACGACTTCGGCGTGGCGGCGCTCGATCTCGTCTACTCGGTCCGCGGCGGCCCGGAGAAGGTGGTGCCGTTCACGCGCAGCGGCTCGGGGACCGCGGTGACCGGTGGTCGGACGCTGTATCTCGAGGATCTCGACGTTCGGCCGGGCGACTTCGTGGCGTACCATGCGCGCGCCCGCGACGTCAGTCGCGGCAGGCGCTCGAGCGAGGCCCGGAGCGATATCTTCTTCCTCGAGGTGACGCCGTTCGAGGAGGAATTCGTCGCCTCGCAAAGCCAGGGCATGGGCGGCGGCAGCGGCGACGAGCGCGCGCTCGAGGACCTGATCCAGGCAGAGAAGGACATCATCACCGCCACGTGGAACCTCGATCGGCGAGGGCGCGAGGCGGGCGGCCGATCGCAGGACGACATCCGCGCGGTGGGGCGCGCCCAGCGCGACCTGCGCTCGCGCGCCAGCACCATGCTCGCCGACATGCAGCGGGCCGGCGATCTCAGGCGACGCCGGCTGCCGGGCGCACGAGGCGGCCAGGCGAACGCCGACGCGATGGCCGAGGCCATCGGCAAGGCCGTGCAGGCGATGGCGGCCGCGCAGCAGCAGCTCGACGGCCTGAAGACCTCTGACGCGCTGCCGCATGAAATGACCGCCTTGAACGAACTGCTCCGCGCGCAGGCCGAAGTCCGCCGCCGTGAGGTCCAGCAGCAGCAGGCCAACGGGTCCGGACGCGGCTCGAACCGCCAGCAGCAGGACCTCTCGTCGTTGTTCGACCGGGAGCTCGCGCGCGAGCAGCAGACCAATTACGAGACCCCCACCAGCCGCGAGACGCGGCCGGAGCAGGGGGCCCCAGACGATGTGCTCGAGAAGATTCGAGAACTGGCCCGGCGCCAGGACGCCATCAATCACAGCGAGCAGGAGCTGGCGAAGCGGCGGGAGACCGTGCCGGACGAGGAGCTTCGCCGGGAGCTCGAACGGCTGACGAGGGAGCAGACCGAGCTGCGGCGGCAGGCGGAGGAGCTCGCGCGCGAGCTGCAGCAACGTGGACAGCAGCGGCAGAGCGGGAGCGGACAGGGCGGGCGCGGCGGATCCGGCAGCGATCAACAGCAGGCCAGCCGCGATCTCCAGCAGGCCTCGGAAGAGATGCAGGGCGCGGCGGGCGAGCTTCGGCGCGACAATCCGCAGCAGGCGAGCGCGCGCGGCGGCCGTGCGGCCGAACGGCTGCGCGAGCTCGAACAGCGGATGCGCGGCACCCAGCCCGACGATCGCCGCCGTGCGGCCGGGGAGCTTCAGCTCGAATCGCAGCAGTTGGCCGACGCGCAGCGGCGCCTGGGAAGCGAGGGCGGTGCGCAGGCGGACGCGGGCGAGCGCACCGATCGCGCGCGGCGGCGCGCCTCGGAGCAGGAGCGGCTCGCCGAGCGGGCGGAGCGGCTCGAGCAGGGGGTGCGGCAGCTGGCCGGCGGGGAGCGCGGCACCGATCCGAGAGAGCAGACGGCGCTCAACGATGCGGTACAGGAGATCGATCGGTCCCGCCCGGCGCAGCGCATGCGTGATGCGGCGCGCACGGCGCGCCAGGGCGCCGAGGCGCAGCCGGCCCCGGCGTCCAACGGGCGCGGCGAACGGGGCGACGCTGCGCGCCAGCCGGATCCGTCGGGCGCCGGCGAGCCGTCGCCGGCCGGGCCGCCCTCGGCACGGGGGTCGGCAAGCGCCCCCGGAGCGGAACGCGGAGGCGGGCGCCAAAGCGAAGAGATCGCGCGCGGGCTGGAGCGTCTGGCCGATCGTCTGGGGACGGCCGCCGGCCAGAGCGAGGCCTCGCAACAGCTGAGCGAGGAGCTGTCGCGCCTTCGTCAGCTGCGCGAGGAGCTTGCGACGCTCGACCGGCAGCTCGCGGAGCTGCGGGACGGCGCCGAAGGGCGACAAGGCGGCCGGAACGCACGTGGAGAGAACGGCCGGCAGAGCGCGCGCGGCGCCCAGCCCGGCGGTACCGGGCAGAACACCGACGCGGCCGGAGCGTGGCAGGAAGCGCGCGAGCTGATTGAGGAGCTGCGGCAGGAGACCGGCATCGTCCCCGACGTGGAAGGGTTCAATCCGGGCCGCTCGGCCCCCGGCACCGAGCCGTGGAAGCAGGATTTCGCGCGGTGGGATGAGCTGAAGATCCAGGTGGCGGCGGCGCTCGAGCGAGCCGAGCGGACCGCGGCGGACCGGCTGCGCGAGCAGCAATCACGCGACCGCCTCAATGCGGGCGTCACGCAGGCGATACCGGAGCAATACCGCCGTCTGGTCGAACGATATTACCGCGCGCTCGCGGCTGGCTCGGAGAAGAAGTAGCCGGATGCAATTCGCGGTGGCGTTTCCATGGTGGGCGCTTCTCCTGCTGGCTGCGGCCACGGTGGCGGTGGCGTGGGCGTCCTATGCCGGGGCGATCGTGCCGCTCCCCGCCCGCCGGCGCGCGGTGCTCGTCACGCTGCGCGCGCTGACCCTGCTGCTGCTGGTGGGCTGCCTGCTGCGTCCTGTGCGGGTGCTCCCGCCCGACGCGTCGACCGACGCCGTCGTTGCTGTGCTCGTCGACATCTCGCGCAGCATGCGGCTGGCCGACATGGGCGGCGTCTCGCGCATCGACGTCGCACGCGACGTGGTGCAGCGGCACATCCAGCCGTCGCTCGAGCGCCGGTTTCGAACCGAGCTGTGGACGTTCGGCGAGGCGCTCGAGCCGATGACGCAGGGGGCCGTCACCGCCGACGGCCGGCGCAGCGACCTGTCCGGCGCGCTGCGTGCCGTGCGCGAGCGCCACCGCCGCCTGCCGGCGATCGTGGTTGTCTCTGACGGGGGCGACACGGGCGCCGAGGACACGGCCGCCTCCGCCGACATCGGCGCCGTGCCGGTGTACGCCGTCGGCGTGGGTGCTCCGCAGGCGGCGGCCGATGTCGAGGTGCTCGACGTGTCTGCCGGCGAGATGGCGCTTTTGGATTCGTCGGTCGATATCACCGTGGCCGCGGTCAGCCGCGGCAGCAGCCGCCCCTTTGACCTGCGCGTCCTGGAGAACGGCCGTCCGATCGACCTCCGGTCGGTCGCGCCGGCGGCGGATGGAAGCCCCGTGCGAGCGGTGTTCACGGTGTCGCCGTCGCGCGAGACGGCCACGCTCTACACCGTCGAGATTCCGTCGGCGGCGGGCGAGCTGGTGGTCGAGAACAACCGGCGCAGCGTGCTCGTGGAGCCTCCCGCCCGGCGCCGGCGGATCCTGATGGTGGAAGGCGCGCCCGGATTCGAGCACTCGTTCATCAAGCGCGCGCTCGCCGCCGACGCCGGCGTCGAGCTCGATTCGGTCGTCCGCAAGGGACGCGACGCGCGCGGCGCCGCCACCTATTTCGTGCAGGCGGCCACGGCACGCGCCTCGCGACTGACGAGCGGCTTTCCGCAGGAGCGCGCGGCCCTGTACGAATACGACGGTGTCATCCTGGCCAACGTCGAGGCGGATACGCTATCGCGGCCGCAGCTCGAGATGCTGGCGAACTTCGTCGACGTGCGGGGCGGCGGCGTGCTCGTCCTCGGTGCGAAGTCGTTTGTCCAGCAGGGATTCGCGGGTACGCCGCTCGAGCAGGTACTGCCGGTGCGCCTCACCGACCGCGGAAATGGCGTCGTCCGCGCGTCGGCCCGCGCCGAAACGCGCTTTGCCGTCAACGTGACGCCGGACGGTCAGGGGCATCCGGTGATGCGTCTCGACGGGAGCGCCGACGACACCGCCAGGCGCTGGGAGGCCGTGCCGCCGCTGGCCGGTGTGGCCCTGCTCGGCGCGCTGCGCCCCGGCGCGCTGGCGCTCGCCCTCGTGCAGGCCGCAGACGGCCCGCGCCCGCTCATTGCCGTGCAGCGCTACGGACAGGGCCGGTCGATGGTGTTCACCGGCGAAGCGTCGTGGCGCTGGCGGATGCAGAGGCCATCGGAGGACCGGACCTACGAGCTCTTCTGGAGGCAGGCGGTGCGCTGGCTGTCGGCCGCCGCGCCCGATCCGATCACGGTGGCGCCGATGCCGGGCCTCGTGCCCGGCAGCACCGGTACGATGACCATCGACGTCCGAAGCGAGGAATTCGCGCCGCTGGCCGACGCCGACGTCCGCCTGCGGGTGACGGGGCCCGGCGGCCGCACGCAGGACGTGGCCGCAACGTTGGCCGATGCGCAATCGGGGCGGTACTCGAGCGTGCTGCGCTTTGACGAGCCGGGCATCTACCGGGTGAGTGCCTCGGCCGGGGGTGCCGGCCGGGCGCCCGGCCGCGCCGATCGCTGGATTCTGGTGGGTGGGGCCGATCTGGAAATGGCCGATCCACGGCTCAACGAGGACGTGCTGCGCCGCATCGCGATCGCCAGCGGCGGCGGCTACCTGCCCGCACGCGAGGCCGCGAGCCTGCCGTCACTGCTGGCGTCGGCCGTTGCCGAGCCGGGCGCGCCCCGGCTCGAGGAGCTCTGGCACAACGTCTGGATCTTTGTCGCGATGCTGCTGCTGCTGGCGGCCGAATGGACGCTGCGCCGCCGATGGGGGCTGCGGTGAACGCACGTGCCCGTTCGGCGTTCGCGGTGGGGCTGCTGTGCGTCGTGCTGTGTCCGGTCTTTGCGGCGGCCGAAGAGCGCTATGCGGTCATCGTGTCGGGGGTCTCCGGCGGCGAGAAGTATGCGGCGCAGCAGCGGCAGTGGCGGTCGGAGCTGGCCGCCTTTCTGACGGCGGGCCTGGCCTTCTCCGACGCCAATGTCGTCATCCTGGATGAGGACAGCGCCGGCAGCTCGCGGGCGACGGCGGACAACGTCCGGCGGCTCTTCACCGACTTGCGCCGTCGTCTCACGCGCGACGACACGTTGATGCTCGTGCTCATCGGCCACGGCACGTTTGACGGCGCCGACGCCAAGTTCAACCTGGTGGGGCCGGACGTGAGCGCCGTCGAATGGAAGGGGATGCTCGACGGGCTGCCCGGGCGTCTGGTGGTCGTCAACACCACCGAGTCGAGCTTCCCGTTTGTCGAGCAGCTCTCGCGCGCGGGGCGTGTCGTGATTACGGCCACCGGGTCACCGGGCCAGCGGTTTGCGACCGTCTTTCCCGAGTACTTCATCCGGGCGGTGGCGGACGCGTCGAGCGACCTCGACAAGAACGGCCGTGTCTCCGTGTGGGAGGCATTCACCGCCGCCAGCGCCGGCGTCAAACGGCACTACGAGCAGCGCGGCCAGCTTTCGACCGAGCGGCCGCTCCTCGACGACAATGGCGACGGCCAGGGCCGCGAAGCGGATGTGCCCGGTGAAGACGGAGTCGTCGCACGGGGCGTGTACCTCGATGCCGAGCCCGGGTCCGCGACCGGCGACGCGGCGCTGGCGGCGCTCGATCGGCAGCGCCGCGCGCTGGAGCAGCGGCTCGAGGAGCTGAAGACGCGCAAGGCGTCGATGTCGGACGAGCAGTATCAGGCGGAGCTCGAGAGGCTCCTGATCGAGCTCGTCCGGATCGCCCAGCAAATCAGGCAGAAATCCTGATCGGTCGTTCGGATCGTTCGGACCGTTCGAGTCGTTCGAACCGTTCCGGCGTGGTCGAAGCACGGGAACGAATCCGAACGATCCGAGTTACGCGTATGCGGCCGCCTGTACATCAGGCGATGGGTGTTGGTACGCGTGCGCGAGGAGCTCGCCCTCGCTGTTGCAGCGCTCAAAAACGCTGTCGAGGCGGGTGACCGTCAGCATCTTCGCGACCCGAGGCGACGGCGCCACCAGCGTCAATCGTCCACCCCGGCCGCGCACGGTGTTGAGGGCGGCGACGAGCTCGCCGAGGCCTCGTGCGTCGAGGTAGGTGAGCCCGGTGAGGTTGAGGGCGATATGCGCGCCGGCGCCCGCAGTCAGCCGGCCGATCGCGGCGCGCAGCGGCGCGACCTCGGCGTCTGATGGACTGACCGCCAGGCGCCCTGTCAGGTCCAGCAGCGTGACGCCTCGCACGGATCGATGGGTGATGTTCATGGCTCGCATCCAGGACAACCGCACACTTGAATAAACGAGGTAGGGCCGGGATCCGAACACTGGAGTACAGTGCTGCGCCATGAAGTGCGCTCACTGCGGCACGGAGATCGCCGACAAAGCGCTGGTCTGTTACCGCTGCGGGCACGCGACGACCGAACCGCGCGTGAAGCCGCCGGCCGAGGGCTCGCTCTTCGAGCGTCCGCGGCGCCGGCGGCCTTCACTGACCATCCTGCTCGCGATCCTGATTGTGGCCCTGCTCGTGGTCTGGTTTCTGGCTACCCGCGTGCCCTGACCCCCTCGGCCGCGCAGAGGCCAGCCGTATAATCGGATCCGGAGATGTCCCACCCAGTCCGCGCGATCGTGCTGATCGCGGTGGCCGCGGCCGTCGTTGTGTTTGCCGTGGTGCAGGACCGCGTGACCGCCGCGGGCGCCAGCCGCTACGTGACGCGCCAGCGTGCCGCGATGGCCGGGGAGGCGCCGCCGGTCACCATTGACGAGGTGATGACCCCCGCCATCGAGCGGTCCGTACGTCAGGGGCTGCTGTGGGGCGGCGCCGTGCTGACCGTCGGGCTCGGGATCGCCGCCGCCGCATCGGGGAGAGCCAATCGTGAATGACGGGCTGATCTACGACTGGAACCAGGTGGCGCCCGCGCCGAAGCCGCCGCTCGTCATGCTCTGCGACGAAACGCTGCGCGACGGCCTCCAGTCGCCGTCCGTGCGGGCGCCCTCCATCGATCAGAAGATTCAGATTCTGCACCTGCTGGACAGCATCGGGATCGACACGACCGATATCGGGCTGCCCGGCGCCGGCGCCCACATCGTTCGCGACGCCGTGCGGCTCGCGCGCGAAATCGTCGAGGCGAAGCTGTCCATCAACGCCCAATGCGCCGCGCGGACGCTTGCGTCCGATATTCAGCCGATCGCCGACATCCAGCAGCGCAGCGGCCTCCGCATCGAGTGCTGCTGTTTCATCGGGTCGAGCCCCATACGCCGGTACGCCGAGGACTGGACCGTGGATCACCTGCAGCGCTGCACGGACGAGGCCGTCGGATTTGCGGTGAGGCAGGGGCTCACGGTGATGTACGTCACCGAGGACACCACGCGCTCCGATCCCGAGACGTTGCGCCGGCTGTTCACGACGGCGATACGGGCGGGTGCGTCGCGGATCTGCATTGCCGATACGGTCGGCCACGCCACGCCGGCCGGCGCGCGTGCCGTCGTCCGGTTTGCCCGGCGGATTGTCGACGAGACCGGCGCGGAGGCGATCGGCATCGACTGGCACGGCCATCGCGACCGCGACATGGGGACGATCAACAGCATGGCCGCGCTCGAGGCGGGCGCCTCGCGCGTGCACGGCACGATCATGGGCCTCGGCGAGCGGGTGGGGAACACGCCGCTCGACCTCCTCCTCGTCAATCTCGTGCTCATGCGGTGGATCACGCGCGATCTCAGCCGGCTCAACGAGCTGGTGCACGCCGTCTCGGACGCGACGGGCGAGCCGATTCCCGACAACTATCCGGTGTTCGGCCGCGATGCGTTCCGCACGGCCACGGGCGTCCATGCCGCGGCGGTCATCAAGGCGTTCCACAAGCACGATCCGGAGCTGACCGATGCCGTGTATTCCGGCGTGCCGGCGCGGCTCGTGGGTCGATCGCAGGAGATCGAGCTCGGGCCGATGTCGGGCAAGTCGAACGTGCTGTTCTGGCTGGAGCGGCACGGCATCGAGGCCGACGAGCATCTGGTGGAGTGCCTCTTCAGCCGCGCGAAGTCGTCGCGAACCGTGCTCACCGATCAGGAAATCCTCGCCGAGATCGAGCACGCGCGGCCGAGGCCGACGCGGCTCGATGCGTAGGAGACGCGATCAGGCCGACCGGCCCTGCTGCTCGTGCCGACGACGGTGCTGGCGCCGAGCAAGCCAGTCGTAAATGCTCACCGCAGCGGCAAAGAGGATCATCCCGCCGAAGATGGTCAGGACCCAGAGCATCTGGTTACTCACGTGCGGCCTCCCTTCCGAGCGAGAACGCCCACCCGAGCAGGGCCAGCCAGCCGGCGATGCCGGCAGCAGCCAAACGCAGGGAATAGGGCCGATCGCCGAGGAACTGACTCAGTGCCAAAGCCCCCAACACAAGGTTCGCCACATCTGGGAGCTTGTCCATCAACATCTGCCGCTGCTCCTTCGTCAATCCTACCATCGTCATTGTGCGCCTTTCGGTAGCGAGGCGCGTGCCAGGCCAGATTCCCGCGGAAGACGGCCGGTTCCTGCGCGGGGTACGCAGAAATTGCCACGCGATCCGTCTCGAAGCGCGGCAATTCTGATCGTGTGGCGTGGCGCCCCGCTATGATCACGCTGCTCGAATCCGAAGCCGATGTTACTGACCGCTGGCGCACGGCTCGGGCCGTATGAAGTGCTCTCGTCGCTCGGCGCGGGCGGGATGGGGGAGGGGTATCGCGCGCGCGATACGCGCCTCAATCGCGACGTCGCGCTGAAGGTGGATGATGCCCTGCTCGTGCGCCGCCTCCAGCGCCTCCGCAATCTGCCGCGCGATCGGGAGCGCCTCGACGACAGGGAGGGCGGCGGGTCCGGAAGGACCCGCCCTACGCTCCAGCAGCTCCGCCAGCGTCGGGCCGTCGACCAGTTCGAGCACGAGCGCATAGACGTGGTGTCCGGCTTCCTTGTCCGCCGTAGCCTCGGCGGAGGCGGAAGCCGGACCTTCTTCGAGCCCGTAAATCGCGCCGATGTGCGGGTGATTGAGCGCCGCCAGCACCTGCGCTTCACGGCGGAAGCGCGCCAGCCGTTCGGGGTCGGAGGCGAACGCCTCGGGCAGCCGCGACGTGCTGATGGTGGCGTTGCCACCAGAAGCCCGCGGTGGGCGGAATGTGCCGGGCTCGGCGGCGTCGCGGGGGGCCAGCGACATCCGTTCGCTCGTGCAGACGCGCTTCGAGGAGCGCAACGGCGCCGTCTCCCGGGACGGCCGCTGGCTCGCCTACGAGTCGGACGCGTCCGGCAGGCTTGAAGTGTACGTGCGGCCGTTCCCCAACGCGGCCGATGGCCAGTGGCAGGTCTCGACCACCGGCGGCAGTCAGCCGCTCCGGGCGCCGAGCGGTCGTGAATTGTTCTATTTCGCGCTGGACGGGACGCTGATGGCCGTACCGGTGGAGGCGCGCAACACGGCGTGGAGCGCCGGCGCGCCGGCCAAGATCCTTGAAGCACGCTATTTCACTGGGGGGTTTGGCGCGGTCACCATCGGCCGCACCTACGACGTGTCGCCCGACGGCCGCCGCTTCCTGATGATCAAGCAGGGCGATGGCGGCGGCCAGACCTCTGCACCTCCGCAGATCGTCGTGGTGCAGAACTGGTTCGAAGAGCTTCGGCGGCTCGTGCCAATCCCTTAACCGTCAGGCGAGTTCGCATCGGCGAGGGCGCGATCGAGGAGATCGGCGACGCCGAGCGACGCCGCCCAGTGCCGGAGGTAGGCGCGGTCGACGGCGGGCGTAACTTTCAACACGCCGACGATGTCCCACCACTGCCGCTCGGAGGTTTCCCCGCCGAGCCGGAACCATTCGAGCTTTGCCAGCACGGTGTCCTCGGGAGAGGCGACGGGGAACCGGGGTGCGTCCGTGGCCTCATCAATCGCCTGCGCGCGCGCCCGGGACGCGGCCTCCCGATCGAACGGCCGGCCCTTGGACACGAACACATCGATCTTGAACATCGTCGCCAGGTGGATGAGGTTGAACGAGGACCGCGCGGCGATGGCCGACCGAAGGCGATCCACCGGCACGTAGTACGCCGGGGCGAGCCGCGCGACCAGGGTATCGACGTGCGCCGGTTCCAGGGCGGCCACGACATCGGCGTCGAGGCTCGCCCGGGCGATCCCGTGCGCCGAGCTGGCCACCGAACCTCCAAGGTAGTAGCGGACGCCGAGGGCCTCGAACGCGTCGGCGATGGGTCGCAGGGCAGTGACCAGATCGGAGTCGGTCATACCCCAGGTTGATGCACGCCGTCGCGGCGATCCAATTCTGCCCGGAGGCCGGCCGCGACATCGGCGCCATAGTGCAGCTCGACGAACCGCAGATCCAGCTCGCGAGGCGACGCGTGCGGCTGCGCGCGCGCGAGCGCCCGCCGCGCCGCGCCGATGACGGTCGCCGACAGCGACAGGGCGAGGTGCAGGCGCCGCGCCACGGGCGCGGCCCGCAGGAGGTTCACCTGGACGCGTTCGGCGTCGGGTGCGGTGTCGGTTGGCCTGGCGGGAATCGGCATTCGAAGCTCGACACATGGTACAGCCAGTCGGACTCGGCCACGTGCGCGACTCCGCCCGAGATGCATGGTCCGGCTGAAGCCGGACACTACGTACGCCGAACTCCGAACTCCGAACTCCGAACTCCGAACTCCGAACTCCGAACTCCGAACACGAACTCGGAACACGAACTCGGAACCCGGAACCGAGAACGCAGAACTGTGGTTATCGAGTGGCCGCGAGCCGCTTTTCGATCTGCGGCAGCGCGTCGAGGACGACGTCGCCGACAATCTGCAGGCTGCGCGCGCTCACGTGGTCGAGGTCGTCCTGCGCCGTGTGCCAGACGGGGTACTCGAGATCGATGATGTCGACCGAGGGGATTCCCGCCCGCACAAACGACATGTGGTCGTCGTCAATGGTGGTGTCTTCCTGGAGGAACTGCGTCCGGTACCCGAGCTTCGCCGCCGAGGCCCAGACGATGTCGGTGAGCCAGCGCGTGGAGTTGTTGTCGCGGCGGATGGTCAGGTTGCGGTCGCCGATCATGTCGAGGAGCACGAGCGCCTTGAGGCCGCCGAGCGTGCCCGCCTTCTGCGCCGCCTCCACGTAGTGGCGGCTGCCGTAGGTATTGTCGTTGTTGCGGTACCAGTCGACGACGGCCTCCTCGCCGTCGAAGAAGAGCAGCTCGACGGTGTAGTCGTTCTGCCGGGCCTTCAGCACGCGTCCGATCTCCAGCACGGCCGCGGTGGACGAGGCCGCATCGCTCGCGCCGACGAACCGGAATTCACCGAAGAGCTTCGTGTCGTAGTGCGTGGCGAGGGCGATCCGGTCGGCGCGCCTGCCCGGGATCGTCGCGACGATGTTGACCATCCGGACGCGCCCGAGCGGCGTGTTCGCATCCCACCCGTCTTCGCGCGCCGCGATACCCGCCGCTTTGAGCTGCGCCAGGATGTATTGCCGGCACTGCGCCAGCGCGGCCGATCCGGCCGGCCGCGGCCCGAAGCCCACCTGGCGGCGCAGGTCCTCGTAGGCGCGGGAACTATCGAACCGTGACGGTGAACTTTGCACGGCTACCGGAGGTGCGACGGTGTCGACGGTGCGAGGGTGCGACGGTGCGTCCGACGGTGCGACGGTGCCAAGGTGCGACGGTGCGGGCGACGGTGCGGGCGTGTCGGCGCCGGTCGAGCAGGCCAGGAGCACGCAGGCAAGCAGGGTCGCACTCAGAGCC
>Ga0209640_10004872_pt1 | contig 11738 bp, 9 predicted proteins | sample RifCSP10_1_FD_184018 | JGI IMG/M metagenome (GOLD analysis project Ga0209640, IMG submission 184018) | Soil microbial communities from Rifle, Colorado - Rifle CSP2_sed 10_1 (SPAdes) (version 2) | ecosystem: Environmental > Terrestrial > Deep subsurface > Rock core/Sediment | place: Rifle... | reverse complement strand
CGGCATGGCAATAGTTTTGACCGCTGTTGCGTATCTGATCGGCTCGATCTCGTTTGCGGTGGTGGTAAGCCGTGCGATGGGATTGCCCGATCCGCGCACGTTCGGCTCGAAGAATCCGGGTGCGACCAATGTGCTGCGCACCGGCAGGAAGGCTGCCGCCGCGCTGACCTTGCTCGGCGACAGCGCGAAAGGCTGGCTTGCGGTATTCCTGACCGACATCCTTTTCGCGACGGCGGTGCCGCCGATCTACAAGATGTCGCTGGTCGCGGTGGCAGTGGTGGTCGGCCACATGTATCCGGTGTTTTACCGCTTCCAGGGCGGCAAAGGTGTGTCGACTGCGTTCGGCGTGCTGCTCGCGCTGAACGGCTGGCTGGCGGCAGGCGCGGCTGCAACCTGGATCATCATCGCTTTCTTCTTCCGCATTTCATCGCTCGCGGCATTGATTGCCGCGGTGTTCGCGCCGTTTTTCTGTTTCCTGCTCTACGGGGTACACCCGTACACGGCCGCGGTCGGTGTGATTTCGCTCTTGCTGATCTGGCGCCATAAAACCAACATCAGGAATCTCTTCGCCGGCGCGGAGGGAAGAATCGAAGAGCAACGGCGGGCCGAGCAATCGAACGGCAACTAGGCCGGCGCCAGCGTTGCCAGTCCCCAGCGCGGGCGCACGTTGAAGCCGCGCTTCAGTGATGAGTGATGAGTGATGAGTGATGAGTGTTCCAGCCGCTTCGCGGCGGCGAACGCGATCATCGCGCCGTTATCGGTGCAGAATTCCAGCGCCGGGTAAAACACCTGCAGGCCGTTGCGGGCCGCCGCTTGCTTAAGCCGTGCGCGCAGCTCCAGATTGGCGCCGACGCCGCCCGCGACCACGAGCTGCTTGAGACCGCTCAACTTGAGCGCCGCGAGCGATTTTGCCACCAGTACTTCAACGATCGCGGCCTGAAATTCGGCCGCGATATCGGCGCGCGCCTGTGCATCGAGCGCGCGGCCTTTGACCTGCATCAGCACCGCGGTTTTCAATCCGCTGAAGCTGAATTCGAGATCGCCGCTGTGTAGCATCGGCCGCGGCAGCGTGATGCGACCGGGCTTTCCTTGCTCCGCAAGTTTTGCCAGCGCCGGCCCGCCGGGGTAGCCGAGGTCGAGCAGCTTGGCGGTCTTGTCGAACGCTTCGCCGGCAGCATCATCGAGCGTCTCTCCGAGCAGCTCGTAGTCGCCGACGCCGGCGACGCGCATCAACTGGCTGTGACCGCCCGAAACCAGCAGCGCGATGAACGGGAATTGCGGCGCAGGCCGCACCATCAGCGGCGATAGCAGATGGCCTTCGAGATGGTGGATGCCGAGCGCCGGCACTCCGAGCGCGTAGGCGAGGCCATGCGCGATGCTGGCGCCCACCAGCAATGCCCCTGCGAGCCCCGGGCCTTGCGTATAGGCGACCGCGTCGAGTTCCGAGAGCGCGCACCCAGCTTGTGCCAGGATGCTGCGCGTCAGCGGCAGCACGCGCCGGATGTGATCCCGCGAGGCGAGCTCCGGGACCACCCCGCCGTAAGCGGCGTGCAGCGCGGCTTGGGAATAGAGCGCATGGGCGAGCAGGCCGCGTTGGGTGTGGTAGAGCGCAACGCCGGTCTCGTCGCACGAGGTTTCGATTCCCAGAGTCAGCATAAGAAGGCGAAAAAGAGGGGTAAATCAGTGCTTTGAAAACGGGATTTCCGCTGCTATAATACGCGCCTTTCGCATTTTCTGACTGGGTAAACTGCTTTATGCCGACTGTTCGAGTCAAGGATAACGAGCCGTTCGAAGTGGCGATGCGCCGCTTCAAGCGCACCATTGAAAAGACCGGGCTGCTGACCGAACTGCGCGCACGCGAGTTCTACGAAAAGCCCACTTCCGAGCGCAAACGCAAGCATGCCGCGGCGGTGAAACGCCACTACAAGCGCCTGCGCTCGCACATGCTTCCGCCGAAGCTGTTTTAAATCCTGGGAAGGGTGAATGAGTGAAGGGTGAAGGGCAAAAACCTTCGCCCTTTTCCGCTTTTTCCCTTCACGCATTCACCCTTCACCCTTCATATGCTTTTAAAGAACCGCATTACCGACGACATGAAGGCCGCCATGCGCGCCAAGGATGCGCCGCGCCTGGGGGCGATCCGGTTGCTGCTCGCGGCGATGAAGCAGAAGGAAGTCGACGAGCGCGTCGAACTCACCGATACCGATGTCATCTCGATCATCGAGAAGATGATCAAGCAGCGGCGCGATTCGATCACCCAATACGAAGCGGGCGGCCGCAAGGACCTTGCCGACGCCGAGAAATTCGAGATCACCGTGCTGCAGGCCTATATGCCGCAGGCGCTGTCGGAAGCCGAGATCGCGGCCGCGATCGCCGAGGCGGTGCAGGCGAGTGGCGCCAAAGCCATGTCCGACATGGGAAAAGTGATGGCGGTGCTTAAGCCCAAACTGGCCGGCAGAGCCGATATGGGCAAGGTCTCGGCGCTGGTTAAAGCCAAACTGGCTGGCTAGGATAGACCCGGTAACGGGCAATTTCGCGCGCACTGGAACTCGCGCCGGAATCGACTATCATTAGGTTGGAGGTCGCGTTGGGCGGGGCCTTGATTCCTTGATTCCTCAATCCTTCATCCAGGACCTGCTCAACCGCGTCGATATCGTCGGGGTGGTCGAGCGTTACGTGCCGCTCAAGCGCGCCGGCGCCAACTTCGTCGCGTGTTGCCCGTTCCACAGCGAAAAGACCCCGTCTTTCACGGTCAGCCAGCCCAAGCAGTTCTATCACTGCTTCGGCTGTGGTGCGCACGGCACTGCCGTCGGCTTCGTGATGGAGTACACGGGCGCCGGTTTTATCGACGCGGTGAAAGACCTCGCGCAAAGCGTCGGCATGCAGGTGCCGGAAATCAAAAGCGAGCGCCCGCGCGGCAAGACCGAGGAAGGCGACGATCTTTACGCGGTATTGCTCAAGGCCGCGCAGTATTACCGCCAGCAGTTGAAAAATGCGCCGCGTGCGATTGCGTATCTCAAGCACCGCGGTCTGTCGGGCGAAATCGCCAAGGACTTTGGCATCGGTTACGCGCCCGACGGCTGGCAGAACCTGCAGACGGCGTTTTCCGACTACCACGCCAAAGCGCTGGTCGCCGCCGGGCTCGTGATTCAGGGCGACGAGGGCAAGCGCTATGACCGCTTCCGCGACCGCATCATGTTCCCGATCGTCGATCAGCGCGGCCACATCATCGGTTTCGGCGGGCGCGTGCTCGACCAGGGCGAGCCGAAATACCTGAACTCGCCGGAAACCGCGCTGTTTGAAAAAGGGCGCGAACTCTACGGCCTGTACCAGGGGCGGCGGGCGATCCGCGACGCCGGGCGCGTGATCGTGGTCGAGGGCTACATGGACGTGGTGGCACTGGCGCAATCCGGCATCGGCTATGCGGTTGCCACGCTCGGCACCGCAACCACGCCGGCGCACGTCCAGAAGCTGCTGCGCCAGACCGAAGAAATCGTGTTCTGCTTCGATGGCGACGACGCGGGGCGCCGCGCCGCGTGGCGCGCGCTCGAGAATAGCCTTGAGCAAGTGGTCGACGGCAAGCAGTTGTTGTTTCTGTTCCTGCCACAAGGCGAGGATCCGGACACCTACGTGCGCAAGCTCGGCAAGGATGCGCTCGAAAAGCTGCTCGGCGCTGCGCTGCCATTGTCGCAATTCATGCTGCGCGAACTGTCATCCCGCGTCGACCTCAGCACTCACGAAGGCCGCGCGCGGCTGCTGCAGGACGCCAAACCGCTCGTCACCCAGATCAAGGCCCGCTTTCTCAGCAGGATGATACGTCAGAACCTGGCCCAGATCGCGGGTATAACCGTGCAAGATCTGGATCGCGAATATGGAGTCAGGGAATCCAGGCCGGCGCATGCGGCCCCGCCAAGAACTGCACCCGCATCGGTTCGAACCCCGGCGCGCAAGGCTATTGAATTGCTGATCCTTCGCCCCGATTTGTACAAACTAGTTGACCGAAATGACCTGCTTGCCGCGCGCGGCTTGCCCAAGATCAAGCCGGAGGAAATAACTCTGCTTGGAACGTTACTGGAAGTATTCGCGGAATCGACGACGACCAAGATCGGTGAATACTTTCGTGACAGTGATCTCGAAAAACTCGTGCGGGAGATTGAGGTGACGCTGCTCAATCGACCGGAGGCGAGTTTTCAGGAAGACGAACTCAAAGAGCAGTTTCTCCACGATTGGGACAACCTCAAGCTCACCATCGGCGAGGGGCTGAGGGTGATGAGGCGAAAAATTCTGCAAGAGAAACAGAACCTTAGTCCCGAGGAACAGTCTGAATATAAAGCACTGCTCCAACCCCAAAGAACCGGGTGGGTTAAGTGATAAGTCACCGGTTTTAGGATATAATTTCCAGCTTTTTGGCGAGACCTACCCGACGGGCGAGACACGCTATGGCAAAACACAAGAAAGCGGCGAAATCCAAGGTAGCGGTCAGGAAGAGGCAAGCCGCCAAAAAGAAAATCGTGGTGAAAGCCAGGAACGCAGCCCCGCGCAAAGCCGTTGCGCGCAAACCGGTTCGCATTGAAATCAAGAAACAACCCAAGAAACTCACGCCCAAGCAGTTTGCGGCCAAGCTCAAGGCCGACAAGAAAGAAGCAAAAGCGCGCGAAAAGGCCGCGCTCAAAGTCGGCAAGCAGGACAAGCTGCGGCCGGCGCCGGCGAGTGCCGAAATCAAGCCCAAGACCCGCCAGCGCCTGACCGCGAAGGAAAAAGCTCTGGTCCGCGAATTCGAGCGCAAGGAACTCTCGCCGCTCGAGGCCGAAGCGCGCCGCGTGCGCCTCAAGAATCTGATCGTGCTCGGCAAGGAGCGCAGCTACCTGACCTATGCCGAGGTCAATGATCACCTGCCGGACGACATGCTCGACGCCGAGCAGATCGAGAACATCATCAGCATGATTAACGACATGGGCATCCACGTCTACGACGAGGCGCCCGATGCCGAGACGCTGTTGATGTCGGATGCAACACCTGCGGTTGCCGACCTGGACGTGGTCGAAGAAGCCGAGGCGGCGCTCTCCACCGTCGATTCCGAATTTGGGCGCACCACCGACCCGGTGCGCATGTATATGCGGGAGATGGGATCGGTTGAGCTCCTGACGCGCGAGGGCGAAATCGAAATCGCGAAGCGCATCGAGGACGGCTTGAAGCACATGATCCAGGCGATTTCCGCCTGCCCGACCACGATCGCCGAGATCCTCTCGCTCGCGGACCGCATCGAAAGGGACGAAATCCGCGTCGACGAGGTGGTCGATGGCCTGGTCGATCCGACCGCCGACGATCTCGCGCGGGAGCTTGCCGACGAAGAGGACAAGGGCGAAGAGGAAGACGTCGAAGAAGAAGAGATGAGCGAGGAAGAACAGGCCGCGTTGCAAACCGCCGACCTGCTGCGTCTCAAGGGAGATGCGCTCAAGCGTTTCACGGTGATCCGCAATCTCTACAGCAAGATGTTGCGTGCGCTGTCCAGGAATGGCCCGCGCAGCAAGGCTTACCTGCAGGCGCGGGACCAGATCTCGAACGAATTGATGAACATCCGCTTTGGCGCGAAGCAGGTGGAGGCGCTGTGCGACGGCCTGCGCAAGCTGGTCGACCGCGTGCGCAGCTACGAGCGCGAGATCATGGATCTGTATGTGAACAAGGCAAAGATGCCGCGCCAGCATTTCATCAAGGAATTCCCCGGCAAGGAATGCAACCTGCGCTGGACCGCCAGCGAAATCGCGGCGCGCAAGCCGTGGAGCGAAACGCTCCAGCGCTTCGAGCCGGCGATCGTCGAGCAGCAGCAGAAACTGCTCGATTTGCAGAAGAAGGTCGGCATTCCGATCAAGGATCTGAAGGAAATCAACCGCCAGATGTCGACCGGCGAGGCGAAAGCGCGCCGCGCCAAGCGCGAGATGACGGAGGCCAACCTGCGCCTGGTGATTTCGATCGCCAAGAAGTACACCAACCGGGGGCTGCTGTTTCTCGACCTGATCCAGGAAGGCAACATCGGCCTGATGAAGGCGGTCGACAAGTTCGAGTACCGCCGCGGCTACAAATTCTCGACTTACGCGACCTGGTGGATCCGCCAGGCGGTCACACGTGCGATCGCCGATCAGGCGCACACTATCCGCATTCCGGTGCACATGATCGAGACCATCAGCAAGATGAACCGCATCTCGCGCCAGATCCTGCAGGAAACCGGGCAGGAGCCCGCCCCGGCACTGCTCGCCGAGAAGATGGAAATGCCCGAGGAAAAAATCCACAAGATCCTCAAGATTTTCAAGTGGCCGATCTCAATGGAAACGCCGATTGGCGACGACGACGATTCGCATCTCGGGGACTTCATCGAGGACCAGGCGACGATGGCGCCGGCGGATTCCGCGGTCTACGCGAGCCTGCGCGATGCGACCAAGGACGTGCTCGATACGCTCACGCCGCGGGAAGCGAAAGTGCTGCGCATGCGCTTCGGCATCGAAATGAACACCGACCACACGCTCGAGGAAGTCGGCAAGCAGTTCGACGTCACACGGGAACGCATCCGCCAGATCGAGGCGAAGGCGCTGCGCAAGCTGCGCCATCCTTCGCGCTCCGAGCGCCTGCGCAGCTTCCTCGACACCGAGAGCTAAGCAAGAATCCCCTTTGCAAGCCGCGGACTCAACCCCGCTATAATTCGTGCCGCGGGTCTGTAGCTCAGTTGGTTAGAGCAGGGGACTCATAATCCCTTGGTCGCTGGTTCGAATCCAGCCAGACCCACCACTTTTCTAACGCCAGACTTTCTATCTCTTATAATAAGCTGCGATGATAATCGCATTCGTGCCTGCGATGGTCGAAAGGGTGTTCCCCCATGAAAACGGGTAATCTGCGCACCGGGGTGCGTATTGCGATTAACCGGAAGGCGGAGTTGATTTCCGGGGATGCCTGGTTTCCGTGCAGGCTCCTGGACATTAGCGACGAGGGCTTCTTGCTCGTCTGCAACAAAACGCTTGCGGTCGGGCAGATCCTCGGTCTGCGCTTCGAGCTTTACCCGGGCAAATTCGTCGAATGCAAGCTTGAAATCAGGTACGCCAAGGAAACGGGCATCGGCACGAAGATCGTGGAAATCGACGAGAAAAGCGTCGATCTTCGCCAGTTATTCCTGCAGGAACATTATTCGGATAAGTTGAACAAGTCCGGATAGCCAACTCAAACGTGGCGCGTGGCGGGTCTCGTGACACGCGGGTCGGCCGGCTCTCCGCCTGGAGAACTGATCACCGTTCCGTTTATGTATAAAATGGCGGGTAATGATCGCGCGGCGCGGCGCCATTGATATAAGAAAACAACCGGAACATCCCCATGACCAAGATCGCTCTGATCACTGGCGTTACGGGCCAGGATGGCTCGTATCTCGCCGAATTCCTGCTTGACAAGGGTTACGAGGTGCATGGCATCAAGCGCCGGGCGTCGAGCTTCAACACCGACCGCATCGACCACATTTATGAAGATCCGCACGTCGATAACCGCCGTTTCAGCCTGCATTACGGGGATCTGACGGACTCCACCAACCTCATCCGCATCATCCAGGAAGTCCAGCCCGACGAGATTTATAACCTCGCCGCCCAGAGCCACGTCGCCGTCAGCTTCGAAGAACCTGAATACACTGCCAATGCCGACGCATTAGGCACGCTGCGTATCCTCGAGGCCATTCGTATTCTCGGTCTCGGGGAAAAGACCCGCTTCTATCAGGCCTCCTCCTCCGAACTCTACGGCCTCGTGCAAGAAATCCCGCAGAAGGAAACCACTCCCTTCTACCCGCGCAGCCCCTATGCCGTTGCCAAGCTCTACGCCTACTGGATCGCCGTTAACTACCGCGAAGCCTACGGTCTTTACGCCTGCAACGGCATCCTTTTCAACCACGAATCGCCGCGCCGCGGCGAGACCTTCGTCACGCGCAAGATCACCCGCGCGCTCGCGCGCATCAAGCTCGGCCTGCAGGACTGTCTCTATCTCGGCAACCTGAATGCCCGGCGCGACTGGGGCCACGCCAAGGACTACGTCGAAGTGCAGTGGCTCATGCTCCAGCAAGACACGCCGGAAGACTTCGTGATCGCCACCGGCCGCCAATACAGCGTGCGGGACTTTGTCAATGCCGCCGCCGGCGAACTCGGCATGAGAATCCGCTGGGAAGGCGAGGGGGTAGGCGAGATCGGAATTCTCCATTCAGCTCAAGAACCACTTGCCACGAACCACGAATCACCAGTCACCAGTCACCAGTCACGACCCGATGGTAAAGTGATTGTTCGCGTCGATCCCCGCTATTTCCGCCCGACCGAAGTCGAAACCCTGCTCGGCGACCCGTCCAAAGCCAAACAGAAACTCGGCTGGGCGCCCAGGATCACCTTCGAAGAACTCGTGCAGGAAATGGTTCGCGAAGACCTCAGGATTGCCGAGCGCGACGCACTGATCAATAAGCACGGCTATCGGGCCAAGACGTATCACGAATAACGCCATGCAAAAGGACACAAGATTCTACGTTGCCGGTCACCGCGGCATGGCCGGGTCGGCCATCGTCCGCCGCCTGCAAGCCGGCGGTTACGAGAACATTCTTACCCGTACCCGCGCCGAACTCGACCTCACCGACCAGGCCGCAGTGAGTGCCTTCATGGATGGCGAGAAGCCGGAATACATCTTCCTCGCTGCCGGCAAGGTAGGCGGCATCCATGCCAACAACACTTATCGTGCCGAATTCATATACGAGAACCTGATGATGGAGGCCAACATCATTCACGCCGCCCATCAAACCGGTGTGAACCGCCTGCTGTTCCTGGGTTCCAGCTGCATCTACCCAAGGAACTGCCCTCAGCCGATCAAGGAGGAATACCTCCTCAGCGGCCCACTTGAGCCGACCAACGAACCCTACGCTATCGCCAAGATCGCCGGCATCAAGCTGTGCGAATCGTACAACCGGCAATACGGTAGACAGTTCGTCAGCGTGATGCCGACCAACCTCTATGGGCCGAACGACCATTACGACCTGGCCAACAGCCACGTTCTGCCGGCGCTGCTGCGCAAAGCGCACGAAGCCAAGCTGCGCGGCGACGCCAAGCTCGAGGTATGGGGGTCGGGCAAACCCAGGCGCGAGTTCCTGCATGTAGACGACATGGCGGACGCCTGCATTTTTGTCATGGAGGGCGGCATTACTGAAGGCCCTTACAACGTTGGCACGGGTTCGGACGTGACCATACGGGAGCTGGCCGAAACAATCGTGGAGGTAGTGGGGTTCGAGGGCGAACTCGCGTTCGACGCAAGCAAACCGGATGGTACTCCACGCAAATTACTTGACGTTTCCAAGCTGCGTTTGAGGGGGTGGACCGCCAAAGTCTCCTTGGAAGCCGGCGTCCGAAGTACTTACGGCAGCTTTCTTCTGGAACTTGGGAATGCGCTTGCTTCCTAGAAATCTTTCAGATGCTCGGTGCGCCCGGTTTTCTTGATTTCAAGGATCAGGCATGAACCTGCAACCCGTAATCCTGTGTGGCGGCTCGGGCACACGGCTGTGGCCGCTGTCGCGCGAGCAGTACCCGAAGCAGCTGCTGGCGCTGACGGGTAAGGAGACCATGCTGCAGGCAACGGCGCGCCGCGTCGACGCTTCACTTGCCGGCAGCGGCACGCAGGTGCTGGCGCCGATCGTCGTGGGCAACGAGGACTATCGCTTTATCACCGCCGAGCAATTGCGGCAGGTCGGCGTGACGCCGGCTGCGGTCGTGCTCGAACCGGTGGGCCGCAACACCGCGCCGGCATTGGCGCTCGCGGCGCTCACCGCGCTCGCTGGCGGCGACGACCCGGTGCTGGTGGTGATGCCGGCCGATCACATCATTGACGACGTCAAGGCGTTCTGCGCTGCGGTTGCGCGTGCGGCAGTCTATGCCGAAGCAGGCAAGCTCGTAACATTCGGCATCTCTCCTATTCACGCCGAAACCGGCTACGGTTACATCCGCGCCGGCGCGGCGCTGGCGGGGCTGGGCGGCGGGCAGGAGATACACGCTTTCGTCGAGAAACCGGATGCGCCGACTGCGGAGCGTTACCTCGCTTCCGGAGAATACCTGTGGAACGCGGGCATTTTCGTCATGCGTGCTTCGGTCTGGCTCGAGCGGCTCGGCGCGCTGCGTCCCGAGATCGTGGCGGCATGCCGTGCTGCCTTCGCCGCGCGCAGCCAGGACCGGGACTTTCTGCGCGTAGGGCGAGAGGAATTTGCCGCCTGCCCGGCGGATTCGATCGATTATGCCGTGATGGAAAAGCTGCCGGCCGGGGAAGGCGTGGTGATACCGTTTGCGGCGGGCTGGTCGGACGTGGGTGCCTGGGACGCGCTCTGGCAGATTGACGGCAAGGACAGCGACGGCAACGTGCTGCGCGGCGACGTGATGGCGGTGAATACGCGCGACACGCTGGCGATCTCGCAGTCGCGGCTGGTGGCCTGTGTCGGGCTTGTCGATGCGGTAGTGGTGGAGACGCCGGATGCGGTGCTGGTCGCGCACAAGAGCCGCATGCAACAGGTCAAGGAAGTGGTGGCGCGGCTCAAGCGCGAGGGCCGCACGGAAGCGGATGCGCACCGCAAGATCTATCGGCCGTGGGGCTACTACGACAGCATCGACGCCGGCAACCGCTTCCAGGTCAAGCGCATCGTGGTCAATCCGGGCGCTGCGCTCTCGCTGCAGTTGCATCATCATCGCGCCGAGCACTGGATCGTGGTCCGCGGCACGGCGCGCGTCACGCGCGGGGAGGAGACTTTCCTCGTCTCGGAAAACGAATCAACCTACATTCCGCTCGGCACTCGCCACCGCCTGGAAAATCCCGGCAAGGTGCCGCTCGAGATGATCGAGGTACAGTCCGGCGCGTACCTGGGCGAGGACGACATCGTGCGCTACGAGGACACGTACGGCCGAAGTTAATCTTAATGCATCAAAAAATTCAATAGGAACTACTTCCCCCTAATTGCGCAAGAACGCAGGAAACTGTTTATGAACGGCGCCGAAAGTCTTGTCCGTACCCTGGTGTCCGGCGGGGTGAACGTGTGCTTTGCCAACCCCGGTACTTCCGAAATGCATTTCGTCGCCGCGCTCGACCGGATCGAGGGCATGCGCTGCGTGCTTTGCATGTTCGAAGGTGTCGTTACGGGTGCGGCCGACGCTTATTACCGCATGACCGGCAAGCCGGCCTCGACGCTGCTGCATCTGGGGCCCGGGCTGGGCAACGGCCTCGCCAACCTGCATAACGCCAAGAAGGCGCGCTCCGGCGTCGTCAACATTGTCGGCGAGCATGCCGGCTATCACATCAAGCACGATGCGCCACTGACCTCCGATATCGAAGGCGTTGCCCGTCCGATGTCGGACTGGGTCAGGACCGCGCTGAGTTCAAAGACGGTCGCCGCCGACGGTGCGCTTGCGATTCAGGCGGCGCGCGAGGCGCCGGGACGCGTTGCCACGCTGATACTGCCGGCGGATACCGCGTGGGGAGATGCCGATGGGCCCGCGACGGTGCAGCCGCCGGTTGCACGGCAGCCGGTTGCTAGTGATGCCGTTAGCGCGGGTGCACGGGCATTGACCTGCAGGGAGCCGGCAATGCTGTTCCTCGGCGGCGCCGCGGTGCGCGGCAGGGCGCTGGAACTGGCCGGGCGGATCGCTGCGAAAACGGGTTGCCGGCTCATGGCGGAATCCGGCAACGCGCGCATGGAATGCGGCGCGGGG
>Ga0209640_10004871_pt1 | contig 11740 bp, 11 predicted proteins | sample RifCSP10_1_FD_184018 | JGI IMG/M metagenome (GOLD analysis project Ga0209640, IMG submission 184018) | Soil microbial communities from Rifle, Colorado - Rifle CSP2_sed 10_1 (SPAdes) (version 2) | ecosystem: Environmental > Terrestrial > Deep subsurface > Rock core/Sediment | place: Rifle... | reverse complement strand
CGGAGCCAGGGTTTCCGGCAGCAGGAAGGTGGTCCCAAGGATCGAAAGCAGCGAGAAAAAGGCCGCCACAAAGAAAGGCGCGTTCTGGCTGTAGACGGCGAGCGAGTCGATGCCAGCGACCAGATTGACCACCAGACCCCCCAGCGCCGGTCCGACAATGAAGCCGGCTCCAAACGCCGCGCTGATCAATCCAAATCCGCGGGCCCGGTTCTTTTCGGTCGTGATGTCGTTGATGTAGGCTGTGGCGGTGGTGATGTTGCCGCCGGAGATCCCGTCGATGATCCGGCCCAGGTAGAGCAAAAAGAGCGAGTTGGCGAATCCCAAAACCAGGAATCCGATGAAGGTCCCGATTTGGCTCAGGATCAGCACCGGTCGCCGGCCATAGGCGTCCGAGAGCCGTCCCATCACCGGACCGGCCACCACCAGCCCCGCCGAATACGAGGTCAGCAGCAGGGTCGCTTGCAGATCGGTCGCCCCGAAGGTCTCCTGGGCGTGCAGCAGCAGGACCGGAATGACGATCCCGAATCCGATCAGGTCGACGAAGACGATCGTGAACAGAATGGCGAAACGACGGTCCAGCCTGGCGGCCATAAGCCTGCCATTATAAGGGATGCGACTCGGGCCGGACCCTCTTGCGCTCGAAGAAAGCCGTGGTAACATCGGTGCCAGTAGGTTGCATGGAAGTTCTGTCTGGAAGTCGTGAGATCTTGGCCTGAGCGTGCGCAGCTCAGGCCGATGTGGTTAAGCCCCCACCCGGCCTCCGAGAACGACACAGGCACCTATATCTGAGACTGCCTTAAGGAGGCAAAGAAACACATGTCGGACCGAGTACAAGGTTCAGTGAAGTGGTTCAATGAGAAGAAGGGCTACGGATTCATCGAGCGCGAAGATGGCGACGATGTGTTCGTCCACTTCTCGGCGATCTCGGGCGACGGCTTCCGCACCCTCGAGGAAGGCCAGCGGGTGGAATTCTCCATCCAGCAAGGCCCCAAGGGTCTGCAGGCGGCCGATGTCATCAAGATCTGAGCGAACCTGAACCTGCCAACGAAAGCCCCCGCGCGCACGGGGGCTTTTTCTTAATACCCCCGCTTCAAATCAGGCCCCGCTGCTCCCGGCCAATTAGCAAGTAAGTAAGTATTTACTTTCTCCCCGTTTTGGAGTAAGATCCCCCTCAGAGTGCCTTGGGACCGCCAGGCACTCAAAGGATAGAGCGGCCGTGGACACCACCATGAAGCAGGCCTATCGAGTCGCCCGGGAGCTGCTGCGGGATCGAGTCCGCAGCTCCTCCCCCGAGACCCTCGAGATCCTCGAGCAGGTCCGGCAGGCCGATGTGATCGTGGTCGAAGGCAGTTACGACCGCATCCAGGACGTGCTGGAAATGGCCGGCATGCCGTTCACCGCGGTGAATCCGGAGCGATTCGACAAGTCGGAGCTGCGCCCGGACCAGATCGTTTTCGTCAACTGCCCCGGCAATCTGTCGCCCAAGGCGCTGCACAAGTTGGAGGCTTTCGTGCGGGAGGGCGGCTTCCTGTTCACAACCGACTGGGCCGTGCGCAACGTCCTGGAGCACGCCTTCCCGGGATTCGTCGAGTTCAACGACCGGCCCACCGGCGACGAGGTGGTTCGGATCGAGCTGTTAGACCGGGAAGATCCGATGCTCAAGACAGTGCTGGACGCCAACGACGATCCCCAGTGGTGGTTGGAAGCCAGCAGCTATCCGATCCGGGTGCTCGATCCGCAGCGGGTGAAGGTGCTGATCCGATCGAAGGAAATCGAGCAGCGGCATGGGGATTCGCCGGTGCTTGTGACCTTTAGTTACGGAGAGGGGACGGTCTACCACATGATCAGTCACTTCTATCTGCAGCGAACTGAAACCCGCACGGCCCGCCACGCCGCCTCGTCCATAGACTATGTTGTCGGAAAAGGCGTCGAGCAGGCCGCCATGTGGAAGTACAAGGAGCTCGGCGCCGAAGGGCTGACCACCGGTCAGCTCGAGAGCGCCCTGTCCTCCAACACCATTATCCTGGGAGTGTTGCTGCGGCACCAGACTCGCGACCTCCGGCGGAGCCAGCCCGATGAGTAAGCGCGATCGAGTGCATACCCCGGAGAGCATCAAGGCGGCTGCCCACCCCACCCGGCAGACCCTGCTGCGGATCCTCAAAGAGCGCGACCACTCCACGATCGAGCTGGAACGGCGCACCGGCGAGAGCCGCTACAACCTGTACCATCACCTGCAAAAGCTCCAGGAGGTTGGGCTGATCGGCTCCCGCCTCGCGGACGGCCGGGCCAAGACCTACTTTCTGGCCGACGAGGGCTTAACCGGCGACCAGTTCTACCAGTTGGAACGCAGCCGGCTAAAGGATTCGGCCCAACTGGCGCGGGTACTTGAGGCGCTGTCTGAGGCGCTTGGCCAGGAAATCCCCGACCCTCAACAGGTGATGAGCCTCTCGGTCTTCGTAGAGTACGGCGAGCCGAGGGGCGGCTAGTCCGGTCTAACTCGGCCACCGGTCCTCCGCTCCCAGGCTCTATAATCAGCGGTCGGAGAGGAGCGCCTCCCGATCAACTGTCCCAATTGCAGCACCTCCAACCGAGAGGGAGCGAAATTCTGCAGACAATGCGGAGTTTTGCTGCTGGCAGCTTGCCCGCGCTGCGCGGCAGTCTTGCCGCAAGCCGCGGTTTTCTGCGACAACTGCGGCTTGAAGCTGGCCGAAGCGGCTGATCTCCGCCCGGACGAACAGCCAACCCCTACCGACTCCGACCTGGCGCGGTTCATCCCGAAGGAATTGCGGACCCGACTCTCCGAGGCCCGCACCCGGGGTGAGATGGTCGGCGAACGCCGGGTAGTGACCATGCTCTTCGCCGACGTCAAGGGCTCCACCGAGGCGGCCGAGACCTTGGACCCGGAGGATTGGGGCGAGGTCATCAATGGGGCGTTCGAATACATGATCAAGCCGGTTTACCGCTATGAGGGCATCGTGGCCCGCCTGATGGGGGACGCCATTCTCGCCTTCTTCGGCGCCCCGATTGCCCATGAGGACGACCCGCAGCGCGCCATTCTGGCCGGGTTGGAAATCGTGGCCGGCATCCGTCCGTACCGCGAAATAGTGCGGCAGCGCTTCGGAGTGGACATCGAGCTGAGAGTCGGGATCAACACCGGCCTGGTCGTCGTAGGGGCCGTCGGCTCCGACCTGCGGATGGAGTACACCGCTCTCGGGGACGCTATCAACCTGGCCTCCAGAATGGAACAGGCGGCGACCCCGGGCACGGTGCAGGTGGCCCACGACACGTATCGGCTGGTCAAGCCGCTCTTCGATTTCGAAGAGCTGGGCGCCATCGAGATCCGCGGCAAAGCCGAGCCGGTGCGCGCCTACCGGGTGCTGGGTCGGAGGGAGCTGGTCGGCCGGGCCCGCGGAATAGAAGGCCTGCGGGCGGAAATGGTTGGCCGCTTGGAGGAAATGCAGACCCTGCGCGAGTTCATCGCCGGCCTCAGTCAGGGTGTCGGGCGGATCGTCTGCGTGCTGGGCGACGCCGGGCTCGGCAAGAGCCGGTTGATCAGCGAGGCCAGGGAAGTGTTCGAGGAACTGGTTGGCCCCTCCGGCGACTGGTTTGAGACCGGGACCCTTTCCTACGAATCGAACCAGGCTTACGGGATGTTCCAACGCCTGGTGCGCCGAGTGAAGGGGATTGCCTATGACGATCCTCCAGAAGCGATTCGACAGGAACTCGGCTCGCTGATTCAAGGGCTTGCGGCGGAGCGCCGGGAGAGCGCGACGCAGGTATTGGAGGCCCTCTTCGGGCTGGACGGGTTCGAGCGCGGACTGCCCCTGGAGGGCGAGACCTTTAAGCGCGAGCTCTTCGAGGCGGTCCACGAGTGGTGGAAGACCCGCTTCGCATCTCGACCGACGGTGCTGGTCTTCGACGACATGCATTGGAGCGATGCGGCCTCGATCGAGCTGCTGCTCGGATTGCTTCCGCTTACCGAGACGATACCGCTCATGCTACTGTGCGGGATGCGGGCAGAGCGGGGCGCCCCGGCCTGGCAGTTCAAGACCGCAGCCGACGAGGCTTATCCTCATCGCTATTCCGAGCTGACCCTCCGGCCGCTCACCGACCCGGAGAGCAGCGAGTTGGTGAACCGCCTGCTGGCCATCGCCGAGATCGCGGACTCGCTGCGGGCCAGCATTCTCGAGCGCTCCGGTGGCAATCCGTTCTTCATTGAAGAGGTCGTTCGCACGTTGATCGAGAACGGGGCAGTGGTTTCCGAAGAGCGGCAGGTCGATGGCGAAATGCGGCGCTATTGGCGTTCGACCAGCGAGGCGGCCGATTTCGCCATTCCCGATAACTTGCACTCGTTGTTGTCCGCCCGCATGGATCGTTTGGAGGAAGCCACTCGTGCGACGCTGCAGATGGCTTCGGTGATCGGACGGAACTTCTTTCTGCGAGTGCTGCAGGCCGTGGACGAGGGAAGTACCGACCTGGACAAGAACGTCGGAGTCCTCCTTCGCCTGGACATGATCCGGGAGGCCGCCCGACTGCCAGAGATTGAATACGCCTTCCGCAATCCGCTCACCCAGGAGGCGGTGTACAAGACCATTCTGCTGAAGCGCCGGCGCGAGTTCCATCGCCGGGTTGGGGAGGCCATCGAGGCTCTGTATCCGGAACGGCGGGAGGGGCTGTACGGCCTGCTGGCTCACCACTTCGCCCTCGCCGGCGATCGAGACCGGGCGATCGAATACTCACGCCAGGCCGCCAGGAAGGCGTTGGAGGTGTATGCCTACGGCGACGCGGTCCAGAACCTGCGTGCCGCCCTCGACCTGCTCCAGCCGGGGGAGCAGGGCGAGATTCAGCTGGTACTGCGGGAGGAGCTCGGAGACGTTTACTGCCTGTTGCGGGACGGGGCCCGGGGGATCGCCGAGTTCCTGCAGGCCCTCCAGGTGTGGCGCGGCTTGCCAAACCCGGATCCGATGGCTGAAGTGCGTTTGCATCGGAAGATCGTCCAGGTGGTGATCGGCCTGAAATGGACTGTAAGTGTAGATTCACTGCAGCAAGCCAATGAAGCTCGGTTAGCCTCCCGAGCCCGCCTCATCGAGACGGTTGGCTCACCGGGAAGCCATCCACCCCACCTTGAAACCGTGCGGGCCCTCGTTGCACTTTCTACTGACGCCTGGCGGATTGAAGACCCACCCAATTGGGAAACGGCGCAGGAATTGGCCCAAGCCGCGGTGGATATGGCCGATGAACTAGACAGCCTGGTCGATCTCTCCCTGGCCTATGGCGCGTTGGGCAATGTGTTGGACGGACGCAGCCGGCTGCGCGACCATCTCCAGGTCGCCGAGCGGCGGCTGGCAATCTGTCGCCGACCGGAATTCAACGACGTTCGAGAGCAGATTGAGGCGCTGCGGGCGCTTGGCTCGGCTCGGATGAACGTTGGCCAGTACGCCGAGGCCCTGCCCGTCCTGGCCGAAGCGGAGGCCCTCGCCAGCCGGGCCCGGGCCACCGACCAGATCGTTAACGCCTTGGGGATCCAGGCCCAGTGCTTGTTCCGGCTGGATCGGTGGGATGAGGTCTTGGTCGTAGAAGAGAAATGGCGCGAGCTCGAGAAGCGCCACACTCGCGAACAGGTGGGTCCGACCTGCTTCTTCGTCGCGCTCAGCGCCAGCGTCCACGCCCGGCGGGGCGAGCTGGACAGAGCCAGTTCCTACGCCAAGGAGTCCTTCGATTTCATGGTGTCCGTCTCGGGCGAGCTCGAGCATTGGCAGCGCAACCAGTTCTATTGACGGTCGCTGCCGCTGCAGGCCTTGGGCGAGTTCGCCCTACTCAAACAGCACATGGAACAGTCGCTCGTCACCCCCGGTCAACCGATCAAGAACGGAAGCATGGCCCACGAGCACAGCGTCTACATGATGCTGGCCGAGGCGGCCGTTCAGGCCGGCGACGAGCCCACCTTACGCAAGTATGCGCCCCTGCTGGAGGACCTGGCTCTACGGGACCAACACCGCCCGTATCTGGCAGTTGCCCAGCGGGCCTGGGGAGTGGCCCACCGCTTGGCCGGCGATTACCCCGAGGCAGAAACCCGGTTGAAGAAAGCCTTGGAGCTCTTTGAAGAGTTGGGAACCCGCTGGCAGATTGGGCGGACCTGCGAGGAGCTGGCGGCGCTGGCGGCTGCCCGATCCGACTCACACCGCGCCCAGGCCCAGCTCACCCGCGCCCTGAGCGCCTTTCAGGCCATGGGCGCCCGTCCGGACGTGGAGCGGATCCAACAGGCGCTTGAGGCGGCTTCCTAAGATTGCCACTGTAAGGAGTCCGGCCATGCCAAAGGCGACCGAGCAGACGCGTCGTCTGGCTGTTGCTCGAACGGGAACAGGGGCAGGCTCCGGAGAAGCTGCGGGCGAGCGCAAGCCGCTTCTCGCCTGGGACTCGCTGGCTGATGCGTGGCGAGCGCTCCGTTTCCCCGTACTCGTCGCGCTGCTGCTGATCACCGTGCAAATCCTTCCAGGGCCGCAGGCGTTTGACGATGCCTATATTACCTATCGGTATGCGCGCAATCTCGCCAATGGAGACGGGTTCGTCTACAACCGTGGCGAGCGTGTTCTAGGCACCACTACGCCACTCTACACAATCCTTCTGGCACTCACTAGTCGGGCCACTTCCAGCGATAATTTGCCATGGCTTTCGATCGCGATCAACGCGGTCTTTGACCTGGGAACGGCTCTCCTCCTGGTCCGGGTGCTGCCCTCCTTTGGGATGCCAGTGAGGGTAGCTCGGCTCGTCTCGATTGCCTACGTATTGAGCCCGCTCCGGATCCAGGTCGCCTTGGGGGGCATGGAAACTTCCATGGCGGTTTTCTGGTTGTTAGCCGCCAGCCATCAGTACGCGGTGAAGAAGGGCAGCCTGTCGGCAGCCGCCTGCTCCGGCATCGCCTGCCTCACACGACCGGACCTGGCGATTCTTCCCGCCCTCTTTGCTGTTCACGCGATCGCTCGTTCCAGGCGTATCCCCTGGAAACCGACAGCTGCATTCGCTGCCGTCACGGCCCCGTGGTTGGTGTTTTCGTGGTTCTACTTTGGCAGCCCCTTACCGCAATCGATCATCGCGAAGTCGAGCGCTTATTTGCTTCATCCTTATCAGGCCTCGACCGACTTGCTGGCGTACGTGGGAACGCGATCGAGGTCGAGCCTCCGCAGTTGGCCAGTCCCGGCGATTGGGATCTCAGCCATAGTGATGTTGTGGCTCTATGTCGTGGGCTCCTGGCGGGCGGCCCGGGAAAATCCCGGGGCGCTGCCACTCTCTTTGTTCTCCCCGCTCTACGTTCTGGCACTCAGCCTTGCGAACCCACTCCTCTTTATCTGGTATTACCCTCCCCTGTTGCTCTTGCTGGAAGGCTTTGTCGATCTCGGTATCTTCAGACTCGTTGAAGCAGCAAAGCGACGCTTTCAGGCCCCGGCAATGGGTTTGGCCATCGCGGGGTTGCTGATCCTTGAGTGGGCGGGCACGGGGGGGCCCCAGGGCTGGGTTGCGAGTCTGAGTGGCCGTGAAGATGAATATGAGACCGCCGCAGCAGCTTTGCAGTCTGTGCTCGAACCCGGCCGATCAATTGGACTCCCCGAAATCGGTGTCTTCGGATATGCATTTGGCGGCCACAGGGTGGTGGACACTGTTGGGCTGGTGACACCGGAAGCTGTCCCTTATCTCTTGACGGGGCCGGCCCCGGGCCAGACCTTCACCTACGCCATCTCGGACGAGGTCATAGCAGAGTTGAGGCCCGATTACCTCATCACACTTGAGATCTTTATTCGGCCAACCTTGATGCAGTCGGAAAGCTTCCACGCCTCCTATCGCCTCATCCGGGAGTTCGAGACCAATGCGCTCGGCAGCGACGGCCTGCTCGTTTTCGAGCAGAGCCATTCTGACTGAGGGCGTGCAGAACCAATAGACCCTGACATTTTCATTGGACTATAGCATTGCCTAAAATTGCCCCTTGCAATCTGAGAATCGTGTGGTATAGTATTGATCTGTAGGTTGCGAGCAAGTTCTGTCTGGAAGTCGAAAGATCACGGCCCGGGCGAACGCTGCCTGGGCCGGATTGGTTAACCACATGCCCGACCACCGGGAACGAAGCAAGCACCACAAATCTGTATTGCCTATAAGGAGGCAAGCAACATGACGGAAAGAGTTACCGGTACGGTCAAGTGGTTCAACGACGGAAAGGGCTATGGATTCATCGCCCGAGAAGGCGGAGACGACGTCTTCGTTCACTTCTCGGCAATCCAGGGCAACGGCTTCCGCTCCCTCCAGGAAGGCCAGCGGGTGGAATTCACCATCCAGCAGGGCCCCAAGGGATTGCAGGCAGCCGACGTCACGGTAGTCTAACCAAGACACCTGCCACGAAAAAGGCCCCCGCTACGCGCGGGGGCCTTTTTTTGTTCGATCAGCAAGCCTTTAGCTGGGCTTGAGGACCCGGTCGTAGAGCAGCGTCGCCGCCAGCCCGCCAATCACCGGTCCAACCAGATACACCCACAAATCCGCGTAATTGCCCGATGCGATCGCCGGCCCGATCGTGCGGGCCGGGTTGAGCGACGCGCCGGTCAGCGGGCCGCCCATCAGGATGCAGAAGGCCAGGGTCAACCCGATCGCCACCGGAGCCTGGTTGCCGGCCTTTCCACTGACTGCGGTGTTGTAAATCGTGTTGACCAGGAAGAAGGTTAGCACCGCTTCGACCGCCATCCCTTCCACCGGCGAGATATTGCCGGCCAAGACGGTCGCGCCCAGGCCACTGCCGGTTCCCCCCAGAACGAATCGGAGCACAAATGCTCCCGCGATCCCGCCCAAGAGCTGGACCACGATGTAGCCCGCTGCCTCGGCCGCCTTGATCTGTCGGCCGAACCACAATGCGATCGTCACCGCCGGGTTGATGTGGGCCCCTGATATCGGGCCGTAGGCCGCCGCCACCGCCACCAGCACCAGGCCGTGCGCCAGCGCGACCCCGACCAGGCCGCCCGCGCCAATCGCGCCCGCCCCCGCTCCGATGAAGATCAGTGCAAAAGTCCCAACAAACTCCGCCGTCAATGCCTTTGTGTTCATGCGCTCCTCACTCTGCAGGCAATGCGAGACCGATCCCTGGTCCTTGGGTTCGGCCGCTCAACGTCAGCCATTACAACCCTGGTTGGGTGGAAATGGTTCCTCTGCGTCGTCGCGAGGCTGCGATCGGCAAGAGGCGAGCCGCCAGATCCGCATTCGGCTCCTACCCGGCACGGAGCCTGCGTCGAAGCCAACTGAGGCACTCTCCCGGCGTGCCCAACTTGAACGTCACTCCGCTCATGACCCGCTCATTCGCCAGAAAGTGCTTCTGGTCCATGGTGACAAAGAACTCCACTTGGGCTTTGAGTGCGGACGCAAGGATGTCTGCGTCCCCCGGGTGGGCGACGAGGTTTCGGGCCAAAGCTAGCTGATCTTGGCTGGGAGGACCAACAATAGTGAATTGGGCCCGATCGAGAATGAGGGCCAGCGTCCCAACTGCTTCCGGAGCTTTGGCCCGCAGCGCGCCCTCCAATTCTTGCAGGGCCAGCCGGCTCGTCAGCAGCGCGACTGCCCCGGCCTCTCCCAGCCCGAGCAGCACTCGGCCGCCGCCCCGGTCCGACCAGATCCCCGCGAGGATCGGGCTGGTGTCAAGAAAGATCCGGATCCTCGCCACCATACTGCTCTCTCCGTTCGCGGAGGATTCGCAGCATCCCCTCCAGATCCTCGCCCTTTTCAAGCAGCGATTTGGTGATCTTGGTGGAGAGCTCGTCAATCTGGGTGGATCGGGGGCTGAGTACAAAGACTCCCCCCAGATCGACCAGGGTGAAGGAATCCCCCGGGTGCAAAGCGTATTGCTCCCGGAGCGACTTCGGAAGCGTCAATACCCCCCGCTGACCCAGAGTAAGTGTGGTCTCTGTGGCCATCAGTCCTCCTGACTATCATTTTAGCTGATTATCAGTATATCAGGTAGTCAGGCGCTTGTCAATAAGGGCGCACCGAATTCAACCGCGGCCGGACGCTTGAATGCGAAATTGATTTGCAGAATTAAGGGTGCTTGGGGAGCTAGGCCTTGACGAAGGTCCCGTTCCGCAGCTCAGCCAGCGCGGTCCGGATCTCGTCCTCGGTGTTCATCACAAACGGACCGTAGGGGACGATCGGTTCGCCGAAAGGCGCTCCGGTCATCAGCATGAACCGAGCCGGAGTGCCGCCGATCGCCTGGCCCCGGATGAGATCCCCTTCCCCGAAGACGACCATTTTGACCGAATCGACCCGCCCGGCCTCGCCGGCCGGCCCGAACTCACCGGAACCCTCGAAGAGGTACACGACCGCGGTGTGCCGTTCGTTCACCGGCATTTCGAACCGCGAGTCCGGTGCGAGGGTGATGTCCATATAGATCGGCCGGGCAGCGATCTCGGTCACCGGGCCTCGAACGCCGTCGTATTCGCCGGCCACGACCCGCGCCTTCACCCCATCTCGTTCGGCCGCCGGGATCGAGTCGGCATTGACCTCCTGATAGCGGGGCACTCCCATCTTCTGCGCCGCCGGCAGGTTGACCCAGAGTTGGAATCCGTCCACCCGTCCGCTCGGCCCGCGCTTCGGCATCTCCTCGTGCATGATGCCCCGCCCGCTCGTCATCCACTGCACGTCGCCCGGCCCGATTACTCCTACATTGCCCAGGCTGTCCCGGTGGCGGGTGTTGCCCTCCAACATGTAGGTGACAGTCTCGATGCCCCGGTGCGGGTGCATCGGGAAACCCACGATCGGCCCCTCGATCGGGTCGTTGAAGGCGAAGTGGTCGAAGAGCAGGAACGGGTCGAAGGGATTCGCCCGGCTCGGCCCGAAGGACCGGCGCAGCAGCACCCCGGCGCCTTCGATGACGAACTGCGGGTCGATGATCTGCTCGATCCGGCGCGGTACTTGGGCCATGCCGACATGATACCAGCTCCGCTTCGCTCCGAGCGACAGCCTCAGTTCGAGGAGTTTGTGTTCACCGCAAACACCACCGCGAATTCGTCCCGGTAAACTTCGGTCAGCTCAGGATCCTCAGCCGCGGCTCGGAGAAATCGCGTATGCTCAAGGTCGCTCAGAACATACTCTGCATCAAAGGAAGTCAGGATGGCCGCTGACAGATCCTCGGACCTGCCCTGCGTGAGATCGACCCAAAGCTCATAGAGGTCTGGATCCTGCAGCTGCAGGTAGGTCGGGTCCAGGCCGACCGTGTAGCTGTTGTGGGTGTTGTAGAAGAAGAGCCGCGGGAAATCGTCCCAGTCGGTCTGGAAGATTCTGGCGTCCGCGGGGCTGTGCGTTTCCAGCCAGGCTGAAGCTGCACGGTAGCGCTGAGCGGGCTTCGACTCTTGCGCGCTCTCGATCGAGGCGCCGAGGTTCAGCCACAGGCCCAACCCGAGCCCCAACGCAGCCAACCCCGGCACCACCACTCTACCTCTTGCCCGCTCGAGCAGCGGAGCCCAGGCGAACGCTGCAAAAATCAGGGCGAAGGCCGGGAAGTACTCCACGAATCGCCGCGCCTGGAACAACATCAACCCGATTGCCAGGCCGAAGAGCAGCGCGGTCGCCGTTTCCACTCGCATCCGGCGGCCCACGAGGCCGAGGGCCAACCCGCCGGAGACGAACGCCAACAGCGCAAGCCCCGAGTTGCTCAGCAGCTGGGCTGTGTCGTAGGGATACCACTCGCTGCCCACGCTGACACTGGTCGGGTCGGCGA